>Ga0207714_1000938_pt1 | contig 19540 bp, 20 predicted proteins | sample PonA232FremontCA_2_FD_187270 | JGI IMG/M metagenome (GOLD analysis project Ga0207714, IMG submission 187270) | Marine sediment microbial community from Fremont, CA, USA - Pond A23 Sediment 2 (SPAdes) | ecosystem: Environmental > Aquatic > Marine > Unclassified | place: USA: Fremont, California...
CATCGACTTCGCGCTCGCCGTCGAGACCGGCGGGATGCGCGACCGGCTCGTCGAGAACGGGTTCGACGAGGCGTACGACTGTCTCGTCGTTCACTTAAAAGGCCAGCCCGCGCGGGCGACCCGTCGGATAACGAAACGCGTCCACGACGAGCTCGACGTTCCGATCGCGGTGTTCGCCGACGGCGACCCGTGGTCGTACCGGATCTACGGCTCCGTGGCGTACGGCTCGATAAAGTCCGCGCACCTCTCGAAGTACCTCGCAACGCCGGAGGCGCAGTTCGTCGGGATCCAGCCGGAGGACATCGTCGAGTACGACCTCCCCGCCGACCCGCTCGCCGACTCCGACGTCAACGCGCTCGAATCCGAGCTTGAGGACCCGCGGTTCCAGACCGACTACTGGAAAGAGCAGATCGAACTGCAGCTCGACATCGGCAAGAAGTCCGAACAACAGTCGCTCGCGAGCCGCGGGCTCGACTTTGTCACCGACACCTACCTGCCCGAGCGACTCGGCGAGATGGGCGTGTTGTAAGGAGAGCGACTCCCGGCGTATCGGTGTTGCGCGCCTTCTACGGTCGCGAACCGCACGTGGGAGGGAGTCGCGGTCTCACTCGTAGACGATCTCGTCTATCTCGCGCCGCTCGCCCTCGTCGTCGTCGTTCTCGTATTTATAAACGGTCCCGTCCTCCTCGTCCGCGGTCGCGGCGTGTGAGCCGTCACAGAGCGGCTTCGAGTCCGAGAGGCCACACTGACAGACGTATAGCGTCCCGTCGTCGCCCGCGTCCGACTCGTCGAGCACGGCCGGCCCCCGATCCTCGTGGGTCACTTCGCGTGCCATATGTTCACATTCGCCTCGACTCTCATATGGCTTGCGGCGTCGCCGCCGGAACCCCTTTGTCCGTGTAGTAGTTATAAAACATATGAGCGAGACGAGCGATCCGGCCGACTCCGCGGGCGTCGACCCGAACGAACTGACCGACGAGGAGTGGCGCGAGCGGCTCTCCGAGGCGGAGTACCGCGTGCTCCGCGAGAGCGGCACGGAGGCGAAGTTCTCCGGCGAGTACGTCGACCACCACCCCGACGACGGGGAGTACCGCTGTCGCGCCTGCGGGACCGTCCTCTTCGAGGCCGAGACGAAGTACGAGTCCGGCTGCGGCTGGCCCGCCTTCTACGCCGCCGAGGAGGAGTCCGTGACGACGACGCTCGACACCAGCCACGGGATGTCCCGCACCGAGGTGCGGTGTGCGGGCTGTGACTCTCACCTCGGTCACGTCTTCGAGGACGGCCCGGAGCCGACCGGCGAGCGGTTCTGTATCAACTCGGTCGCGATCGAGTACGACGGGGACGCGTGACCCGTCCGAACGGGGGTCGCCCGTCGGCGCTACGCGGACGCCTCGTTCGACGTGACCGGTAGTCGGATCACGAAGACCGCGCCCGTCGGATCGTTGTCCTCGATCCGGACGGCGCCGCCGTACGTCTCGACGAGCGACCGCACGAGGTAGAGTCCGATTCCGGCCCCGGGGCTGTCAAGCCCCGTCTCGCCCTCGCCGAACACGTCGTCGCGCTGGTTCTCGGGGATGCCGGGGCCGCTGTCCGCGACGCGCACTTCGATCGTCTCCGCGTCGACCGCGGCCGCCGAGACCACCACCTCGGGCGGGCTCTTGTCGTTGTGCTGGACGGCGTTCCGGAGGACGTTCCGGAACACCGACCCGAGCATCTCGTCGCCGACGACCTCGCCGTCGGGAAACGTGCCGTCGACGGTGACGACCGCCTCCGGATACGCGGACCGCACCTCCTCGACCTGCTGGTCGAGCACCCGCGCGAGCGCGACGCCCTTTCGGTCGGTCTCGTCTCGAAGCATCACCCGCGCGAGGTCGCGCGCGGAGGTCGTCAGCGAAACCGCGTTCGTCGCGCTCTTTTTTATGACGTTCAGGTACTCCCGGCCCGCCTCGTCGACGTGGTCGTCTAAAAGCTCCGCGTACGCCTCCACCAGCTGGAGGTCGTTGCGGATGTCGTGACGCATCACCTGATTCAACAGCCGGAGGTCGTTGCGCTGGCGCTTGAGACGCTCAGCGGGATCGGAGCTGTCGCTCATACCGGTGATTACGTCCGCGACTCGCTTTGCGTTATCGGTCCGGGGCGAGACCCGCCGCGACCCGGTCAGTTCCGCGCCGCGACGAACGTCGCGATCCGGTCTGTCGCCTCCTTCAGCTCGCGCATCGACGTCGCGTACGAGACGCGGAGGTGGCCCGCACCGCCCGCCCCGAAGACGGACCCGGGGACCACGGCGACGCCCTGCGCTTCGAGCAGCGCCTCGGCGAACGCCTCGTCGTCGCCGCCACACTCCGGGAACGCGTAGAACGCGCCGCCCGGCTCGAACGTGTCGAGGCCCATCTCGTTGAACCGCGAGACGACCAGCCGACGCCGTCGGTCGTACTCGTCGACCATCTCGCGGAGCTCGTCGCCGCACCGGTCCAGCGCCTCACAGGCCGCGTATTGGGCCGTCGTCGGCGCGGACAACATCGTGTACTGGTGGATCCGGTTCATCGCGTCGATGGCGTCCGTCGGCCCCAGCGCGTACCCCAGTCGGAGCCCGGTCATCGCGTACGCCTTCGAGAACCCGTTGACGACGACCGTGCGCTCGCGCATCCCCGGTTGGGTGGCGATCGAGGTGTGGTCGCCGCCGTACGTGAGCGCGGCGTATATCTCGTCGGCGACGACCCGAATGTCGTTCTCCCGGCAGAACGCCGCGACCTCGGCGAGTTCCGCGTCCGTCATCGTCGCGCCCGTGGGGTTGTTCGGGTAACAGCAGACGAGCAGATCCGCGTCGGCCGCGCCCGACGATTCGAGCGCCTCCCTGGTGAGCGCGAAGTCGTCCGCGGCGCGGGTCGGCACCGAGAGCCGCTCGCCCCCCGCGAGCTCGATCCCCGGCCCGTAGGAGATGTACGTCGGCTCGTGAAGCGCCACCGTGTCGCCGGGGTCGACGAGCGCGCGGAACGCCAGGTCGACCGCCTCGCTCGCGCCCGTCGTGACGATCGCTTCCTCGTCCGGGTCGTACGACTGGCCGTAGCGCTCGTGATGGTCGGCGATCCGCTCGCGGAGCGCGCCCATCCCGCGGTTCGCGGTGTACGAGGTCTTGCCGCGCTCCAGCGAGTCGATGGCGGCGGTGCGGGCGGCCCACGGCGCAGAGAAGTCGGGCTCGCCCACCCCGAGCGAGATGACATCGTCGCGCGCCTCGGCGAGCTCGAAGAACTTCCGGATTCCGGACTCGGGAAGTTCGCGCGCGCGATCGGACAGTCTCATGGCGACACGGAGAGCCGGTCGTCCTCGTCGCTGTTCTCGAACCGGATCCCGCCGTCTTTGTACGTCTCCATGATGTAATGGGTCACCGTCTGTGTGACCGCGGGCATCGGCGCGACCTGCTCGGAGATGAACTCGGAGACGTCTTGCATCGTCTCGCCGAGCACCTCGACGGCGAAGTCGTAGTCGCCGGAGACCAAATGGAGGGCGTCGACCGCGGGGAACTTCGCGATCCGGTCTGCGACCTGCTCGTAGCCGGTCTCGCGGTCGAGTTCGACGTTGATCTCGACGACCGCGCGGATCTTCCCCTCGTCGACGCGGTCCCAGTCGACGACGGCCTGATAGCCGTGGACGACGCCGTCCGACTCTAAGGCGTCGATCGCGTCCGCGACCGCGTCCGCGTCGAGACCCGTCTGGGCCGCGATGTCGTCGATGTCCTCGCGGGCGTTCCGCGCCAACACGTCGAGTACCTCGCGCTCTGCGTCCATACGGTGTGATGACGCGGGGACGGTTTATGAGTAGCGACGGGCGCAACTGCGGCCGCGAAGCTCACGCGGCGAACGGGTCCGTCAGCTCGATCGTCTCCGCGCGGTCGGGGCCGACACCGACCGCGTAGACGGGCGTGTCGATCTCGTCGGCGAGAAACTCCAGGTACTCGCGGGCGGCCTCGGGTAAGGCGTCGTAGCCCGCCTCGGCGACCGCGGCCGAGTCGAACGGCTCCCACGTGTCGAGCGTCTCGTATATCGGATCGCAGCGCTCCCACCGCTCGGTCGTGGTCGGGACGGTGTCGAGCGTCGCCCCGTCCAGATCGTACCCGGTACACACCTTCAGCTCGTCGAGGCCGGCGAGCACGTCAACGTGGTTGACCGCGACGCCGGTGAACCCGGACACGCGCGCGGCGTGGCGCAGCATCGGAAGGTCGAGCCACCCGATCCGGCGCGGGCGGCCGGTGACGGTGCCGAACTCGCCGCCCGCTTCGCGGATTCCGTCGGCGAGCGCCTCCTCGTCGGCGTCGCCGTCGAGCTCGGTCGGGAGCGGCCCCTCGCCGACCCGCGAGAGGTACGCCTTCACGATGCCGACGACCTCGCCGGTGCCGACCGCCGTGACGCCGAGCCCGGAGCCGACCGCCGCGCCGCCCGCCGTCGGGTTCGACGACGTGACGAACGGGTAGTTCCCGTGGTCGACGTCGATGTGCGTGCCCTGTGCGCCCTCGAAGAGTATCTCGTCGCCCGCCTCGCGGCGGCGGTGGAGGTAATCGGAGCAGTTGACGGTCATCCCCTCGTCGGCGAGGCGCTCGCCGATCGCGGCGAACTCCTCGTGGAGGGCGTCGACGTCGAACGCGTCGGCGCGGTCGTCGCCGTCCAGTCCGAGCCCGTACACCTCCTCGACGAGCGCCCGCTTTCGCGGGACGGCGTACGCGAGCTTCTCGCGGAGCACGTCGGGATCGAGCAGGTCGGCGACTCGGACGCCCTGCCGACCGGCCTTGTCCTCGTACGTCGGGCCGATGCCGCGACCGGTCGTGCCCACCTCGTCGCCGGCGTCGTCGTCGGCTTTGACCGCCTCCTCGATGCCGTCCAGCACGCGGTGGTACGGCATGATGACGTGTGCACGGCGAGCGACGCGCACGTCGGGGTCGAGCCCGCGGTCGCGGAGGTCGTCGATCTCCGAAAACAGCGTTTTCGGGTTGACGACACAGCCGTTTCCGAGCACGCCGACGGTTCCCCTGACCGCGCCGCTCGGGACGAGAGAGAGCCTGTACTCCGCGCCGTCTTCGACGACCGTGTGGCCGGCGTTGTCGCCGCCCTGATAACGGACCACGACGTCCGCGTCCCCTCCCCATCGGTCGACGAGCGCGCCCTTGCCCTCGTCGCCGAGCTGGGAGCCGACGATGGTGAGTGTCATACGACCCGCTGGTTCCGCGTCCGCGGTGAAACCGATTACGGTCTTCACACGCGAGAGCCGCTCACCTCGCTCGTGGATGGATTCGCTTCGGTGACTCTGGCGTGGACCGCGATCGAACGCGTTAATTACTGCCACGTCAGACCTCGTGATCGGAACCTCCGGGCGCGTCCGCCGACAACAACCTTTAAATCAAGACATGACGAGTTAACATGTGCCATGATAGATCGACTTGAGAAGGAGGTAGACATGCTCGAACGTCACCTCCAGGTCCTACGGATGGTCATCGAGAGCGAGCCGATCGGCATCGTGAAAATGTCGAACGAGACCGGCTACCCCCATCACAAGGTCCGGTACTCGCTGCGCGTCCTCGAAGAGGAGAACCTCATCGAGCCCTCCAGTCAGGGCGCTATCACCACGGACCGGACGTTCGAGTTCGTCGACGAACTCGACGAAAAGCTCGACGAGACCGTCGACAAGCTGGGTTCGATGCGGATCGACGACGCCGCTGAACTCGAGAACTGAGTTCGGCCGATCCGGCGGTACGAGACCCGCTCTCCCGTAGGACCGCCCTCCCTCGCGACCGCTTATAAGTCGGGAACGGTCATGTGGAACCCGCCGTCGCGCGCCTCGACGAGACACAGGTGGTACCCGCGCTTGCGCGAGAGCTTCACGAAGCTCGCCCGCTTCGACCGACTGAACAGTCCGCCGCCGACCGCGTCGCTCGCCGTCTCCAGCGCTCCCGGCTGGAAGAAGCTCCCGGTCACGGCGAACGCGGCCGCGAACGCCTCGTCCGACTCCGCGACGTCCCGGCCGTTCGCGACGAGCGACTCGAGCGACCCCTCCGCGGTCGGGTCCCGACCGGCGTTCAGGTCGGCGACGAACAGCGGATGTCCCATCCGGTCGCGCAACACGAGGTCGAACGCGCGCTGCTCGCGGACCTCCTCGCCGCCCGCTCGGAGCTGGACCGACACGGTACCGCCGATCTCAACGCGGTCCACCGCCGGGAGCGCGTCGTACAGGTCGCGGAGCGGCCCCTCGTTGCCCGTCCCGCTGATCTCGAACGGCAGGTCCTCGACGAGCCACCGGGTGAACCCGTACTCGATGGTGGCCTCGAGGAACTCGTCGAACGGCCGCCCGTCGACCGCGAGCCCCGCCGTCTCGAAGCTCGTGTGCCGTTCGATCCGGAGATTCTCGCGGAGCGCCTCGCGGTCGACGTGCCCCTCGTGTGCGTCGGCGAGCGTCGCGCCCTCCTTCGAGTCGTACCTGACGAACAGGTTCGTTCCCTCGCGGGCCGCCGCCGGCGTGATCGTCCGGTCCGCCTCCGGGAGCCGGTTGCGCGCCTCGGAGAGCTCACCGCGGAGCCGGTCGCGCTCCTCGCGGAGCTCCTCTGTCTCCGACTCCAGCCGGTCGAGCTCGTCCGCGAGCTCGTCGCGCTCGTCCGCGAGGGACCGCCGTTCGGCCTCCATCTCCTGTAACTCCGCTTTGAGCTCCCGAACGCGCTCCGTGCCGTCGTTGCGCTCCCGGTCGCGCCGCGAGGCCGCGGGACGGTCCGACGCCGACCGCGGCGCTGCGGAGCCGCCGGCGCTGCGGGCGGTCTCGGAGCCTCCGTCCGACGCTTCGTCTCCCCGAGAACGGGGTCGCGGCCGCTTCGACCGGGCATCGTCTGGCGCGTCGGTCGCGGGGCCGCTCGCCTCCGACGGGTCGAGCGCGGGGATCGACTTCTGCTCGCGCCAGTCCGCCTCATCGGAGAACACGTCCGCCGGGTCGCCGGCGGGAGCGTCGTCCGAGTCGGCGGCGCTCCGGTTCTCTCCCGCGGCTCGCCCGGGGGGCCGCGCGTCCGCGGCGACCGGCCCGCCGTCCGCGGGGCTCGACCGACTCGCTCCGTCCGCCGGGGCCGGTCGGCCGGCGTCGGCAACGCCCCGGTCGCCGCCGGGCGGAGCTGCGTCGTCGACCGCGCGCCCCGGTCCCTCGACGTCGCCCGCGCCCGCCGGGTCGGCGTCCTCGGCACCGTCGACGGCGACCGGTCCGACGGCGTCGTCGGCGTCCGTCGCGTCTTCGGGCGCATCGCCGGCGCTTGCGGCGTCCCCGGTGCCGGCCGCCGCGGGCCCGCCTCCGCCCGGCAGATCACGGGCGTCGAGGTCGACTTCGTAGACGGTGTAGATGCCGACCTCGTCGGCCGCCAAGTCGAACGCCTCGTCGCCGGTCTCGAGCCGCCGGGCGTTTCCGACGAACGCGGCGGCCATCGACTCACCGCCGGTGTAAACGAGGTGGTAGTCGCCGGAGAGCACGTTCTCCGACAGCTCGATGTAGCCGGTGAACCCCCCCTGCGAGAGCTTGCGGTCCGCCTCCGGCAGCGGCGTGTCGTTCGTGTAGTACTTCGCCCGCGGTTCGCTCCCGGCCTCCTGCATCGCGAAGAGCACGGGGAGCGCGTCGTCGGGAGCCTCGTACGCCGTCCCGGAGGTGTCGGCGAACGCGTCGACGTCGGCGTCGCCGACCTCGACGACCCGGCCGTCGACGAGAAACAGCCAGTCGGTCCCGTCCGTCACCGCCCCCGAGAAGCCGTCGCCGGCGACCCGCCGGATCCCCGCGAAGCCGCCCGAGAAATCGCGGGCGTCCCACTCGGTGATCGCTTCTCGTCGCTGGGCGTCCATCGTTGGGTACACGTCGCAAACAGGACTTCAAATACCTTCCGGAGCGTGAGACGGCCGTCTGACGCCGAGCCGGCAGACGAGACGCACCCGAGGCGTTCGACCGCTCACCGCGACCGCGTTTCGGTCGCCTGCGCTTCCGCTACGGTCGCGATCGCCTCGCGCCCGAGGCCGACGACCTCGGGCTGGAGATCGCCGTCGGCCAGCTCGGCCGGGGTGTACCACTGCCACCGTTCCGGGCCGGCCTCGTTCGCTCCCTCGGGCGCGATGTCCCGGGAGTCGACGCGCGCGTAGTAGAGGTGATCGACGTGCTGGTGGCCCACCGACCCGTCGGCGTGGACGTTGATGTCGTGAAGCATGAGGTGTGCCGGCTCGGGGATCCCGCGGGAGTTCGGCCCGTCGATCGGTGTCTCCGCCGCGACGAGTTCCGCGGCCAGCCCGGTCTCTTCGCGCACCTCCCGGAGCGCGGCCTCGTGGGGGAGTTCGTCGCGGTCGACGTGGCCGCCCGGCGGGAGCCGGATCTCGAGCCCGCCGTGTTCGTGAAGCGCCGTCGCTCCGTCGTTGACGATGTAGGCCGTCGCGGTGAAGTGACGCGTCGTCTCCATGCCTCCGGATCGACACACGTCCCCTTCGCGGTTTCGACTCGCCGACGGAGACGCGAGTACCGGTCAGTTCAGCGCGACCGAGTCCTCGGCTTCGAGGAGCTCGTGGTAGCGGTTCCGGATCGTGACCTCGCTGATGTTCGCGACCTCGCTGACCTCGCTTTGTGTCACCTTCTCGTTGACGAGCAGCGCGGCCGCGTACACGGCGGCGGCGGCGAGTCCCACCGGCGACTTCCCGGAGTGGATCCCCTGTTGTTTCGCCGTGTCGAGCAGGCTGCGGGCGCGCCGTTCGGCCTCGTCCGAGAGGCCGAGGTCGGAGGCGAACCGCGGCACGTAGCTCTCGGGGTCGGCCGGCTGGATCTCCAGTTTCAGCTCGCGGACGACGTACCGGTACGTTCGGGCGATCTCGTCTTTCTCGACGCGCGAGACGCCCGCGATCTCGTCGAGGCTGCGGGGGGTGCCGGCCTGTCTGGCGGCGGCGTACAGCGCGGCGGTCGCGACGCCCTCGATCGAGCGGCCGGGCAGGAGGTCCTCGTCGAGCGCGCGCCGGTAGATCACCGAGGCGGTCTCGCGGACGTTGTCCGGGAGCCCCAGTGCGCTGGCCATGCGGTCGATCTCGCCGAGCGCCTGTTTGAGGTTGCGCTCTTTCGAGTCGCGCGTGCGGAACCGCTCGTTCCAGGTGCGCAGCCGCTGCATCTTCTCGCGCTGGCGGCTCGACAGCGACTTGCCGTAGGCGTCTTTGTCCTGCCAGCCGATGTTCGTCGAGAGCCCCTTGTCGTGCATCATGTTCGTCGTCGGGGCCCCGACCCGCGACTTCTGGTCTTTCTCCTTCGAGTCGAACGCGCGCCACTCCGGCCCGCGGTCGATCTCGTCTTCCTCGACGACGAGCCCGCAGTCGACACACACCGTCTCCCCGTGTTCCGTATCGGTCGCGAGCTGGCCGCCGCACTCCGGGCAGCGCAGCTCTTCGTCGGTCTCTGCCTCGGTCTCCGTCTCGTCGTCGACGTGTTCTGCCGCGTACGTTCGAACGTTCTCGCTCATTGGTTTGTTTCGTGGAGGTAGACTCCGGAACCGAGAAAACGCGCCTCGGTTGTTCCTCACTCGAAACCAGGGTCCGGACACACTTAAATATTCGCGTGCCGGACAGCACGATCGGACTACCGAAATCGGGTGTTTCGACGGGTCTATTCCCGTGTTTTCACAACGGAGTTCGACCCCGTTCGCCGCCGCGGTGACGACGGGTGCTCAAGCGAGAACACGCACTTATACGTTACGCGAGTCCGGCGGCGACTCGAACTCGGTTCGACGCCCGGCGAGCGGGCGGTGAGCGAGCGCTCCAACGGGCAGTCCGGAGCCGTGCCAGGGCAACCGATTTCAACGTCGGCCGAGCAGTACCGGTATGAACCGCACGCGACTCGACGACCGGCTCGCGGACCTGCCGACCGACGGCTACCTGATCGACGCCTCACAGGCGGACGCAAACCAGCTGTACCTCTCGGGGTTCACCGGGCCCGACCCGTTTCTCACGCTGTACGCGGACGGCGAGATCCACCTCCTCGTCAGCGGCCTGGAGTACGGCCGGGCGACGCGAGAGGCGACGGCGGACACCGTCGAGCGGCACGTCGACTACGGCTCCGAGTACGCCGGTCGCGAGGAGCGCGGCGACATGTACGCCGCGTTTCTCAGGGACAAGGGCGTCGAGTCGGTGTCGATGCCACAGCGGGGACCGGTCGGCACCGCGGACGCGCTCCGCGAGCGCGGCGTGGCCGTCGAGGTCGACCGCGACGGCCGACTGCAGGCGGTCAGAGCGTCGAAGACGGACGACGAGATCGACGCGATCCGCGAGGCCCAGCGCGCAAACGAGGCCGCGATGCGGGCCGCGGAGGACCTGATCACAAGCGCCGACGTCGTCGGCGAGGACGTCGACGCCGCGGCCGTCAACGGAGGCGACGCCGAGACGGGGACCCTGCTCCGTGACGGCGAACCTCTCACGAGCGAGCGGGTCGCCGAGGAGATCGAGGTGACGCTGTTGCGTCACGGCTGCGCGCTCGACGAGACGATCGTCGCCGGCGGCGCGCAGGCCGCGGACCCTCACGACCGGGGCTCGGGGCCGCTCCGAGCGGGCGAGGCGATCATCGTCGACATCTTCCCGCGCTCGAAGGCGACGAAGTACAACGCCGACATGACCCGGACGTTCTGTGTCGGAGCGGCGGACGAGACGGTCCGCGAGTGGTACGACCTCACCGAGCGCGCGCTCGACGCCGCGCTCGACGCGATCGAGCCGGGCGCGACCGGCGGGGAAGTCCACGCGGCCGCCTGCGAGGTGTACGAGGACGCGGGCGAGCCCACGCTCCGGACCGACCCCGAAACGGAGACCGGGTTCATCCACTCGACCGGCCACGGGATCGGTCTCGACGTCCACGAGTCGCCGCGGCTCGCGGACGGGAGCGGCGAGCTGGAGGCCGGCTACGTCGTCACCGTCGAGCCGGGGCTCTACGACCCCGCCGTCGGCGGCGTCCGGATCGAGGACCTCGTCGTCGTCACCGAGGACGGGTACGAGAACCTCACCGACTACCCGCGGGAGTTGGTCGTCGGGTAGCCCGACCGCGGCGGCCGGGCCGGCCCGCGATCGGAACCCGCTTTTAAGACCGGGCGTAACTCCGGCCGTGAACTGGCGGTACCGGCACACGGTGCTTTCCCTCTGTACGCTCGCGTTCGCCGCGACGATGGCGGCGCGGCTCGTCATCAGCCCGTTGGTCCCGCAGATCACGGCGCAGTTCGGCGTCACGAACGGTACCGTCGGCCTCGCGCTCTCGGGGCTCTGGCTCGCGTACGCGCTCTCGCAGTTCCCCTCCGGCGTGCTCGGCGACCGCTACGGGGAACGCGCCGTCATCCTGACCGCCGTCGGCGCGACTGCGGTCGCGTCCCTGCTGATCGCCGCCTCGCCGTCGATTCTCGCGTTCATGGCGTTTACCGTCCTCCTCGGTGCCGGCGCGGGGCTCCACTACTCGGTCGCGAGCACGTTCCTCGCCCGGCGGTTCGACGACGTCGGCCGCGCCATCGGCGTCCACGTCGCCGGCGGCCCCGTCGCCGGCCTCGCGGCACCGCCGGCCGCCGCGTTCGTCGGGTCGCGGTACGGGTGGCGCGCCGGAATCCTCCTCGGGACCGCCATCGCGGTCCCCGCGTTCGCCCTGTTCGCGTGGCGGGTCCGGCCGACGGAGCCGCTCAGACCCGACCAGCCGGTCGGAGAGCGGTTCGCGCTCGCCCCGCTCGTCGAGCTGATCTCCCGACCGCGGATCCTCTACACGACGGCGCTGGCGACGATGGGTGCGTTCACCTGGCAGGCGACCGCCTCGTTCCTCCCGACGTTTCTGGAGGTCGGGACCGGGCTGTCGACCGCGCTGTCGGCGCTGCTTTTTTCGGCGTACTTTCTCGTCCACGGGGGGACCCAGCCGGTGACCGGCACCGTCTCGGACCGGATCGGCCGCGACCGCACGGCGATGGTGACGATGACGGCCGGCGTCGTCGGCTACGGGACCCTCGTCGCGGCCGCGACGCTCGGAGCGGGGCTCCCCGTCACGGCCGCGGGCGTCGCCCTCGTCGGCCTCGCGATGTCGTGGGGCGCGCCGGTCCAGTCCCGGTTTATGGACCTGCTGTCAGACGCCGAGCGCGGCGCCGGGTTCGGGCTCGTCCGCACCGCCTACATGGTCACGGGCGCCTCCGGGAGCGTCGTCGTCGGCGTCGTCTCCGACGCGGCCGGCTGGCCGGTCGCGTTCGGGCTGCTCGCCGGCGTGATGGCGCTGGGACTGGCGACGCTGTCGGCGAACCGGTTGCTCGGGCTGGGCTACTGAGACGCGGTCCGGTACAAGAGACCGACGGCGACGGGAGTCGCCGGTCAGAGCCGGTCGTCTTCGAGGCTGCCGGGGTCCGTCGCGGTGTCGAACATGTTGTTTTCTGCTCCGTCGAGCATCTCGTCGTGGGGCTCCTCCTCGACGACGGAGACGTTGTACGCCTCGATGCCGGATGCGATGAGGTCCTCTGCGGCCTGCTCTTCGGAGACGAACTCTTTGTCTGCGAGCTGCTGGAACTCGGCGTACACGTCGTCTGAGAGGTTCAGTTCGAACGTTGGCATATTCGTCCGTTCCGACCGGACCGAGTTAAACCTTCTCTCGACGGCGACGGCGGGGCTCCGGCACGCGGCGAGCCGGCGTTCGAACGGCGGCCCGCCCGCGGCCGATCAGAGGTCGGACCACGCGCCGAGGAACCGCTGTGCCGCGGTGAGGTGGCCGACGACGGCGAACAGCGCGAGGAGGATCCCGACGGCCCCGAGGCCGCCGGCGATCGGTGCCGGGTAGACGGCGGCGACCGCTCCGACGACCCCGACCAGCGCGAGCCGGTCCGCCCGGCCGAGCAGGCCGCCGTACTCGCGGCCGATGCCGACCGCCTGGATCTGCGTGCCGAGGTACGAGGTCAGGAGAACGCCCGTGACGGCGGCGAAGCCGAGGGCGTACGTCTCGACGCCGACCGTCAGCCCCGCGATGATCGCCACGTCGGCGTACCGGTCGAGGACGTGGTCGAGGAAGTCACCGCCGTCGGAGGCGACGCCCTGCCGGCGCGCGAGCGCGCCGTCGACGAGGTCGAGCCACCCGTTGAACAGGACGAGCAGTGCGCCGGCGGCGTATCCGACCGACGCGCCGACGGCGAACGCGGCCGCGGCGACCGCCGCGACGGCGAAGGCGATCACGCTCACCTGGTCGGGAGAGAGGCCGAGCCTGTCGGCCGCCGACACCCACGGCCCGAGGAGGCGGTCGGCCACGGAGCGGTACCGGTCGAGGGTCATCGCCCGTCTCGACGCCCCCGGTCGGCCCGCGCGTACTCGATGAAGTCGACGACCCCGACGCTCGGCTCGCGCTCGCCGGCGACGACCTCACGGATCGCGTCGGCGACCGCTCCGGGGTCGCGGTCCGTCGCGTCGATCTCGTAGACGCGCTCCGCGCCGTGTTCGGCGACCGCCTCCGAGAGGATCACGTCGAGCGCCTCGCTCTCCGCGTTCTCCGCCGCGGTCGCGTCGGACTCACCGCGCTCGCGGAGGCGGCTCTCGACCGTCTTCGGTCGGCAGCGCAACACGACGACGCGGTCGGCGTCGAACCGGTGTGCGAGGTGCGAGTCGAGCACGCCGGTCCAGTCGCCGAGCCGGTCGCTGACCGCGTCGAGGTCGGCGACGAGCGTGTCTCGCTCGGCGTCCCGCTCGGTCCAGAGGTCGCCGTTGCTCGTGATCTCGTCGTTGAGGTGGATCACGCGGTGCTCGCCTTCGAGCAGCGCCGTCGCCGTCGTCTTACCCGTTCCGGGCGTTCCGGTGACCGCGACCCGTTCGGCGCGGGACCGGTCGCGACCGCCTCCTCGGTCGGTGCCGCCGTCGGTCATGCCCGAGCGCCGAGCCCGAGGGCGGCGAGCGCCTCGTTGAGCCGGTCGACCGCCCGTCGGGTCTCCTCGCGGGTCCCCGTCGAGACGCGGACGTGCTCCGGGAGTCCGAACGAGGTGCAGTCCCGGACGATCACGCCGCGCTCTAGGGCCGCCTCGGCGACGCGCTCGCCGTCGCCGACCGCGGCGAGCACGAAGTTGCCCGCGGACGGGACGGTCGGCGCGTCGAGCTCGTCGGCGAGGTACGCCCGCGCCCAGCGGGACGTCTCGACCGTCTTCGCGACGTGTTCGTCGTCGTCGAGGGCGGCGAGGGCGGCCCGACACCCCAGCTCGTTCGCCGCGAACGGGGTGTTGATGCGGGCGTACGCCGCCCCCCAGCCGTCGGGGACGACGGAGTAGCCGATCCGGAGCCCCGCGAGCCCGTACGCCTTCGAGAACGTGCGGAGCACCGCCACGTCGTCGCGCTCCGCGGCGAGGGGGACGGCGCTGTCGACGTCGGAGAACTCGCCGTACGCCTCGTCGACGACGACGAGCGTCTCCGGGTCTGTCCCCTCCGCGACCGCCTCGACCTCCGCGAGCGACATCGTCGACCCGGAGGGGTTGTGCGGCGACGTGACGTGGACGATCCGCTCGCCGTCGTACGCGGATAGCACGGTCTCCGCGTCCTGTGTGAACTCGTCGGCCGGGTCGAGCGCGTACGTCGAGACCGCCCCGTGGTGATACCGCGCCGACATCGCGTAGTAGGCGAACCCCGGCTCGGGGACGAGCACCCCGTCGCCCGGCTCCAGCGCCGCCCGAGAGAGGTAGTCGATCGAGCCGTCCGCCCCCGGCGAGACCCACACCTGCTCGGCCGAGACCCCCCATCGGTCGGCGATCGTCTCGGTGAGGTCCGTGTGTGCCGACTTCGGGTACTCGTTCGCCCGACCGGCGTGCTCGCGGACCGCCTCGACGGCCGCCGGACTCGGGCCGTGCGGGTTCTCGTTCGAGGAGAGCTTGATGAGGTCGTCGGGGTCGATCCCGCGCTCGCGGGCGACTTCTTCGGCGCCCCGCCCGGGTACGTACGGCGAGTGGTCGGAGAGGTCCCGTGGTTCCATACCGATACGTCCGGGACGACCGTTCTTAAGCGTGGTCGTCGCCGCCTCCCGGCCGTCGCGGCCCGACCCATCACCCACCGTCGCGCCCGTCTCGACCGCCGGCGAGCCGTCGCTCGGCGGCCGCGACGACGTCGGGCCGACCGGCGAGATCGACCTCGATCGCCTCGCCGGCGTACGCGACCTCCTCGACGACGCCGTGGTCGTACGCCCACGAGAGGGCCGCCTGCGCGTCGCCGTCGTTGGGGACCGAGACCGCGGCCGTCGCGGTCGGAAGCGCGTCCGCGACCGCCGCTCCGAGCTCGTCGACGCCGGCCCCCGTCCGCGCGCTGACCGCGATCGGCGGTTCGAGCGCGCGGACGACCGGCAGTTCGCGCTCGTCGAGGCCGTCGACGGCGGACTCGTAGGCGTCGGCCGCGGCGGCGAGCCTGTCCGCGTCGAGCCGGTCGGCCTTGCTGAGCGCGGGGACGAGCGGCCCCTCCGTCTCGCCGATCGCCGTGAGCGAGGCGTGGAGCTTCCGGCGGAGTTCCGCCGGGGCGTCTGTCGCGTCGACCACGAGCAGCCCGCAGTCGGCCGCGCGGACCGCGTCGAGCGTCGCCCGAAACGACCGTACCGCCTCGTGTGGCACCCCGTCGAGGAAGCCGACGGTGTCCGTGATCGCGGTCCGGCGACCGCCGACGGTCGCCCGGCGGGTCGTCGTAGAGAGCGTCTCGAAGGGGCGGTCGCCGCCGGGACCCTCGCCGGACGCCGCGACCTCGTCGGCGAGCCGTCGGGCGAGCGTCGACTTGCCGGCGTTCGCGTAGCCCGCGAGCGCCACGAGGTCGAAGCCGGCGTCGCGGCGCTCCGCGCGGCGCGCGGCCCGGTCGTCGACGACCCCGTCGAGCGCGCGCTCGGCCGACTCGATCCGCCGTTCGACGTCGGCGACCCGCCCGTCGCCCTCGGGCCGGAGCCGAACCCCGTCCGGGTCGCGGGCGACGGCCTCCCGCAGCCGCGGGAGCTCGTACCGGAGCCGCGCGAGCTCCAACTGGAGGTCGGCCGCCCGCGAGTCGGTCGCGTCGGCGAACAGCTCGAAGACGAGCCGCGGCCGGTCGACGACCGCGGTCCCGACCGGCAGCAGGTCGCCGAGCGAGAACGTCTGTCCCGGCGAGAGGCTCCCGTCGTAGATCACCGCGTCGACGTCGGTCGTCGCGACGAGCCGGGCCAGCTCCTCGGCTTTCCCCCTGCCGACGCCGTACGTCGGATCCTCGCGCCGCCGCTGGACGAGCTCGTCGGCGACCGCGTACCCCGCGGCCGCGGCGAGCTCGCGGATCTCGGCCGTGTCCGGCCGCTCGTCTTCGGCGCGGGCGACGACGACGGCCGGCGTCGGGTCGGTCCGTTGCATTCGGTCTCTGAGACTGCTGTCGGAACGCGCTGTGGTCGCCGCGGACGGGGCGCGGGCCCTCGACGGTGGGCCGGGCCCACCGTGGACGCGCCGCCCCGGTCAGGGGACTCGAACGTCGTGTTCGAGGACGCCGACGCCCTCGACCGCGACCGAGACGGCGTCGCCGTCGGAGAGCGCCCCGACGCCCTCCGGCGTGCCGGTCGCGATCACGTCGCCCGGTTCGAGCGTGAGGTACGTCGTGACCTCCTCGATCAGCGTCGGCACGTCGAAGATCATGTGCTCGCGGTCGCTCGACTGCTTCGTCTCGCCGTTGACGCGGAGTTCGACGCTCGCGTCGGCCGGCACCTCGTCGGGCGACGCGAGGACGGGCCCGAGCGGCGCGGCGCCGTCGAACGCCTTGCCGCGCACCCAGTTCTGCTCGCGGCGCTGGTCGTCCCGGTTCGAGACGTCGTTCATGCAGGTGAACCCGGCGACGACGTCCATCGCGTCGGCGGCGTCGACCGCCTTGCACTGCTCGCTTATCACGACCGCGAGCTCCGCCTCCCAGTCGACCCGGTCTTTCCCGGCCGGGAGCGTCACCGTGTCGCCGTGGCTCGCGACCGCGTTCGGCGGTTTTAAAAACAACAGCGGGCGGTCGGGAACGTCGCTGCCGAGCTCGGCCGCGTGGTCGGCGTAGTTGCGCCCGACGCAGACGACCTTCGAGGGGTCCGCCGGAGCGAGCACGTCGACCGCCGGGTCGGAGAGCGCGTACTCCGCGCCGCCGAAGGCGACCGTGTCGCTTTCGGGGTCGTACTCGCCGACGCGGACCGAGCCGGCCGGGTCGCGGAACCGTGCGCGATGCATACTCCGACCCACGGGCGGCCGGGATAAAAACCGTTCCCGGAGCGGGGACGCCGCGGGGCCGCCCGAGGCGCTCTCTCGGCTCGGGGTCGGGCCGGCCGCGCGGTCGAAGCCGTTTCGCGGCCGGGAGTCACTCGTCCGGGGCGGTCTCCCGGCGCCGGAGCCGGAGCCGGACGTCGTTGCCGCCGAGGTCGCTCGCGCCGAACGTCAGGTCGCCGCCGAACGTCTCGACGGTCAGCCCGGCCAACCAGAGCCCGAGACCGCTCCCGTGGTGCGTCTGGGTGATCGTCTCGTCGTCGGCGATCACGTTCCGTTCGTCAGGCGGGATCCGCGGCCCGTCGTCTTCGACGTGTACGAACAGCCACTCGCCGGCGCTCCGGGCGTCATCGGGGCCGCCGCCCTCGATGCGGACCCGCACGCGCGGCGACGGGTCGGGGTTGTGAGCGATCGCGTTGTCGACGAGCGCGTCGACGGCGTAGCGGAGCCGGTCGTCGGCGACCGCCCAGGCGGACCCGTCGCATTCGAGCTCGATGTCGGCGCTCGGGAAGCGCCCGCGGTACTCGTCCGCCACGGAGCGGACCACGGACGCCGGATCGATGCCGACGCTCTCGTCCGGCGGGCGGTCGAGCACGCGACGGATGCGCCCCGCCTCCTCGGCGAGCCGTTCGAGCTCGTGGGCCGAGCGCTCGATCGTCGCGGCCACGTCCGTCTCCGCGGCCCCGACGGCGTCGAACTCGTTCAACAGCCGCGCCGTGTGGCCGGCGACGACGTTCGCGTTGTTCCGGATGTTGTGGCGAAGGATGCGGTTCAACACCTTCAGCCGCCGCTCGTTCCGGGCGATCTCCGTCAGGTCGGTGTACACGGCGAACCCGTCCGTCGCCGAGTCGTCCCCGTCGTACGGGACCCCGCGGTAGAGAAACTCGCGGAGCCCCGTCGCGGTCTTCCGACGGACGTTGCGGTAGTTTATCTCGCCGTCGTCCGTGTTCGCGTCGAGCTCGCGGGCCTCCGCGAGCTCCCACTCCGGGACGACCCACTCGTTGAGCGGCTCGCCCCGAATCTCGTCGGCCGCGTACCCGAACAGCTCGACGAACGAGTCGTTCACCGCACGGACGATCGGCTCGCCGTCGACGAGCTCGAACTCCACGACGGCGTCTTGGACGTGCTCGATCAGGTGTCGGTACCGGTTCCGGTCGTCGCCGACCCGGCCGCTGGGCTCGTCGCCTCTCATGTCGCGACTCCGTCGCCGGCTCGGCCGTCGACCCCGTCACGTCTCATATCGAAGCCCCGTCGTCACGCCGCCCGGTACAAACACCACCCACATAAGGGTGTACTCGTCCGAATATCTTGCCGATCGGCGGAATAATCGACCTATCGATCGACTTTTTTCGCTCACACGCCTACAAAATCGTTGTTTGACAGCCTACGAGAGAGAAACCGACGATGTCGGCGACCGGGAGCGTTCCCGGTGTCCGGCGGACCGGACGGAACGCGGCGGCCGGGCTCGCGGGTCGAGTTTTATTAGCGACCGCCGACATACACCGGCCGTACCATGGAACTGACCTGGCACGGCCACTCCACTTGGCGCGTCGTCGTCGACGACACGGAGCTGCTCGTCGATCCGTTCTTCGACAACCCGAAGACGAGCGTCGACCCGGAGACGCTCGACCCCGATTACCTCCTCTTGACCCACGGCCACAGCGACCACATCGCCGACGCGGACCGGTTCGAGGACGCAACCGTGGTCGCCACGCCGGAGCTTACGGGCTACGTTCAAGAACACTTCGGCCACCAGCACACGCTCCCCGCGGGCGGGATGAACATCGGCGGCACCGTCGAGTGCGGCGACGCCTGGGTCACGATGGTTCGGGCCGACCACACGAACGGGATCGACAACGACTACGACCACTCCGCCGGGATGCCGGCCGGCTTCGTCATCGGCGACGCGAAGCCGACACAGGAGCCAGCCCCCGACGCCACCGCCTTCTACCACGCCGGCGACACCGGGCTCATGTCCGAGATGGTCGACGTGATCGCGCCGTACCTCGAGCCCGACGCGGCCGCGCTGCCCGCCGGAGACCACTTCACGATGGGGCCCGCCGGCGCCGGTATCGCCGCCGACTGGGTCGGCGCGGACGTCGTCTTCCCGATGCACTACGACTCCTTCGGCCCGATCGAGATCGACACCGACGAGTTCGTCGACGAGGTGAACGCGGCCGGCGCCGCGGCAGAGCCGGTGGTCCTCGACGGCGACGAGACGTACGTCCTCGACGGCTGAGTCCGGTCGTCGGAGAGGGTCCCTCGCCGCGACGACGCCGAGTTCCGCGCCTCGAAAAGCGTTAAGTCGCCGTCGGCCGACCG
>Ga0207714_1000939_pt1 | contig 19529 bp, 21 predicted proteins | sample PonA232FremontCA_2_FD_187270 | JGI IMG/M metagenome (GOLD analysis project Ga0207714, IMG submission 187270) | Marine sediment microbial community from Fremont, CA, USA - Pond A23 Sediment 2 (SPAdes) | ecosystem: Environmental > Aquatic > Marine > Unclassified | place: USA: Fremont, California...
TGGGCGGGCCACCGCCGCGAGGGTGTCGAGAAGCTGGCCGAGCGGGAGGATGTCACCTTCGTCAGAGAGACAGCCCGGTTTGTCGACGAGCGGCGGATCGAGGCCGGCGGCAAGCAGTACGAACCGGAGTACGTCGTCGTCGCGACCGGATCGAGTGTGAACATCCCGAAGACACCCGGAATCGGGGAGGTCGATTACATGACCAGCGCCGACGTCCTCGACGCGACCGAGTTCCCCGAGACGGGGATCGTCATGGGCTTTGGCTACATCGGGATGGAACTCGTGCCGTATCTCGCGGAGGCAGGCGGGATGGACCTGACCGTCGTCGAGCACGATCTCCGGCCGATCGACGAGGCCGAGCCACCCTTCGGCGACGCCGCACTCGAACTGTACCGCGAGGAGTTCGATGTCACGGTGCCCACCAGGGTCTACGAAAAACAGCTCGAACCGACCGACGATGGCGGCGTCCGACTCTATCTCGAACACGAGGACGGCTCCGAACAGGTCGTCGAGGGCGACCAGCTGTTCTGTTTCACCGGCCGCAAGCCGTCGGTCGACCGCGTCGGACTGGAACAGACGGCGATCGATCCGACCGGCGAGTGGGTCGAGGATACGATGCAGGCCCGTGACAGTGACCACATCTTCGTCCCCGGCGACGCCAACGCCAAGGAGCCGATCCTCCACGTCGCCAAAGAACAGGGGTTCCTGACCGCCGAGAATATCCTCGCTGACGCTGCCGGTGACCCGCTGGCGGAGTACGAGAACGTCCACCACCACGTCATCTTCTCGGGACTGGGCGTCTATCCGTTCGCTCGTGTCGGTCACACCGAACAGACAGCGCGCGACGCGGGCTACAGTGTCGTCACGGCGACGCGACAGGCCAGCGACGACGGCGTCTTCAAGGCCAAGGATGTCGCTGCGGGACTCGCAAAACTGGTCGTCGACCGGACGGACGGGACCGTGCTGGGCTACCAGGGGCTGCATTTCCACGCCGACGCGATGGCGAAGACACTCCAGGTTATCGTCGAGCTCGGACTCGACGTCCGGGAGATTCCCGATCGTGCGTACCATCCGACGACGCCGGAGATCCTCGACGGACTGTTCCGGGAGACGGCCGCGGCTGTCGACGGCGAGTGAGTTCCGGGGGGCGCTGTCGCTCTCGGGTGAGTGAGTCAGAAAGAAGGGAGACTGCAGATCCACAAGGGGGATACGTTGGTGCGTGGGGAGTATCGTCAGTCAGGCTTCGACGGCTGCGGCGGCTTCTTCGGAGACGTGCTGGATCTGCTCCTGGACTTCCTCCATCTGGTCCTGCAGCTCTTCGACCTGTCCGGCGACCTCTTCGGTTGCCTCGACCGACTGGGCTTCGAGCTCTTCGTGGGCCTCGACGAGCGCGTCGAGCTGTTCCTCGACGGCGGCGAGGAACTCCTCGGTCATCTCGTCGTAGGACTCGACGCCGGTCTCGAACTCGGCGGCGACGGTCTCGAAGGCCTCCGCGTGGCCGTCGAGGAGTTCGTCGTAGCCCTCGTCGATGTCCGCGCGGACGTCCTCGGCTGTGAGTTCCGCACCTGGGAGCCCTTCGACTGCGTCGAGGGTGTTGTGGACGGTCTCGCGGTGGAGTTCGACGACGCGGCGCTGGAGATGCTCCTGCGTGTCGAGCGTGTCGAGTACTGCGTTGCTGAACCGCTTCTGGAGGTCGACTCCCTGCACGAGCGCGTCGTGGCCCTGCTTGAGTGTCTGTCGCTGTAGTTCGAACGTTGCTTCGATTGGTGTTGTGTAGTCTGCCATTGTGATTCGCCTCTACTTCCGTGTAATACCTTTGAGAATATAAGTGTTACGTTTGATACCACTCAATGGTAGCAGATGGTAACAGATGGTAACAGCCAGTTTTCCGTGACAGAAGCCGGCGAGAGTTCGGGTCAGCTGGCAGCAACGGTATGCGTGGTTTTTTGGTTGCTGGCGTCGAGAATCCCCATATGCGGGACGTACTCGCCGAGTGGCGACCGCTCATCGACGAGACCATCGAGGAGCTGTTGCCACGTCGGATTGACGACGACTATCTGATCGATTTCTTCGGCGAGCCATCCTACCGGTACCAGCCCGAGGCGATCCAGCAGGCACTCGCGGATCCGATCTGGACGTTGCTGGACCGGGGTGGCAAACGCTGGCGCGCCGTCCTCTTTTTGATCATCGTGGAAGCACTCGGTGAGGACCCAGGCGAATATCTCCCGTACGCGTGCGTGCCGGAGATTCTCCACAACGGGACGATCATCGTCGACGACGTCGAAGACGAGGCCCGGATGCGCCGCGGCGGGGAGGCACTCCATCACGCCCATGGGACAGACATCGCACTCAACGCGGGCAACGCGATGTACTTCATCCCCCTGAAGGTCATCAACCGCGAGTACGGCAAACTCGACGATAGCCAGCGACTCGCGGCCTACGAGATGCTCACCCACGAACTAAACCGGACGCATCTCGGACAGGGGATGGATATCTGCTGGCACAACCAGAAGGAAGTCACCGTCGACGAGGACAGATACTACGAGATGTGTGCCTGCAAGACCGGCTGTCTCGCCCGGATCGTCGCCCGGCTGGCGGCGATTGTCACCGATCAGCCCGACGACGTGGAACAGCAACTCGCCCGCTATGCGGAGGAGCTGTCGATCGCCTTCCAGATCGGCGACGACATCCTCGACATCGAGAACACGCTCGATCAGGCCGGGGCGTTCGGCAAGGAGTTCGGCAACGACATCCGGGAGGGCAAGAAGACGCTGATGGTCATCTACACGGCCGAGCACGCCGATCCCGAGGCTGTCGCTCGACTGGAGGAGATCCTCTGGGCCGACACCAACACCGAAGACGAGATCCGGGAGGCAATCGAGATCATGCAGCGTGTCGGCGCACTCGAATACGCACGCGAGCGGGCACACGAACTCTCGGAGAGTGCCCAGCACCGCCTCGACGATCTGGAACTGGCCGACGAACAGGAGCAGTATCTCCGGGAGTTCACGATGTTCGTGATCGAACGCGAGAGCTGACTACTCGAACGACGCCAGACTCGATTGCAGCGCCCGGTCTGTCCCGCCGTCCGTGAGTTCGTGACCGACGAGATCACGCATATCCACCGCGTAGACTGTTCCTCTCCGTTCGAGTACCAGCACCCGACCCTGCGTCCCGCGGACACTGCCGGTCAGTACCGTTTCTGCGACCGGACGCTCCTGTAGGGACAGCCCGTAATCGAAGGCGTACGTCGAGAGAACGTCGTACTCCGAGAGCAGTTGCTCCCAGGCGGCCGTCGAGACCTCCCGATGGAGGCCGCGAATTTTCGCCGGGACCCGGACCTGGTCACCGACGTCGGCAGCGATCTCGGCCTCGATCTGGCGGGCGATCTTTCCGTCGGCGACGGTCCGGAGATGTGCTGCTCGGTCGGCACCCTGCTCCCGGAGCCGTGTGTCCAGCCGCCAGGAGCGGGTGACGCCGACCTTGAACGTCGCCGGTGCGAAGGCGGCGAGATAGACGGCGTGTTCCTCGTGACAGGACGGCAGGGGGCGGTCGCAGTCGCCACGACAGCGGGCACAGGCCCACCGTTTGGTGTGCGTTGGACAGTACGGTGGGTCCTCGGCCGGACAACTGGTGTGTCCCGTCTCGTCGATCGTCCCGGCGCAGTGGCGGTTGCCGAGGCTGTACCCGAACTGTCGGCCCGAAGCCAGTGGCTCACGATCGATCTCCCCGTCCCCGGCTAGCAACAGCGCAGGCTGGTCTCGCTCACCGCCAACCGCCGTCTCGTAGCCGACGATCTGCACAGCACCAGCTAGGGAAAGCGCGCGCAAAGATCTACTGTTTCTCCCCCTCGCTCCGCAGGTCGTTGGGACCGTAGCGGGCACCAAAGCCGACGACGAGGCCGATCAACAGGAGTGTGCCGACGAACACACCCACGAGCAACAGCACTGCAACCGGATACTCCTGTATCGCCGTAACCGGGCCCCGGACGACTGCATCGGGAAACGCGGGGACGCGGGCGAAAAACAGCCAGACGAGCATGGAAATGACAGCCCCGGAAAGGACCAGCACACCACCGAGATACCCCGCCAGTTGTCGATCGAAACTGTCGCCTTGCATCACCTGCTGGTAGTTGCTATCGACGCAAAAACGCTCCGACAGTCCGAACGGAACTGCCCCGAAGAGGAACGGATAGATGGAGACGAATATGATTCCGTCGAAGGAATGTACAGGTTACGCGGCCTCCGGTTACTGCTCTGTGGCCATTTCAGCCTCACAGGCCGGACAGCGACCGTCGTTCACCGGGACGTGAAACAGTCGCCCGCAGGTAGCACACTCCGTGACTGGATCGGAGTATCGTGTCATCGTACTGTTCTGCTCCGAGGAACAGAACTTAACTATTTTCATATACTCCCGGGTGGTTCTCTGTCTACCCGACGGGGGGTATCACTGTCGAACTCTCCCGGAGAAGTTGCTTATAAATTGCCTCACGAGTTCGGGACAGCGTTACCCGTAGGTTGGCCGAACGTCTCGATCCACCGATGCAGACAGTCACCTCGTCCGATGGCACCAGTATCGCGTACGAAGAACACGGCGACGGCCCCCCGCTGGTACTGCTTCACGGCGGTTCCCTGCCAGCGTACTGGCAGCCGATCGTCCCCAGAGTATCCGACGAGTTCACCGTAATCGTTCCGAGCAGGCGCGGACACGGGGAAAGCGGTGATGGCGACGAGTACAGTCTCGCACAGGAGTGTGAAGACGTCCGCGCGGTGATCGACGCAGTTGACGGTACCCCGATCCTGTTCGGGCACTCCTTCGGGGGGTTGCTGGCCATCGAGACGGCCCGGATCGCGTCAGTCGACGGCGTCATCGCCTACGAACCCGCAGTCCTCGTCGGCGAGTACAGAGAGCGTGCCGAACTGGCAGCCCAGATGCAGGCACACATAGACGACGGGAACCGCCGTGAAGCGATGCGATGTTACGTCCGCGAGGTGATCCACGGCGGCGAGATCGAGCATTTAGGACAGTGGCTCGCGGAGTGGCCGCCGTGGCCCGAGATTGTCGGACTGGCAGAAAATATCGCCCGGATGAACCGGGAGATCGAGCAGTATCGGTTGCCCGACCAGTTCGATATCGACACACCGGTGCTCCTGCAGACGGGGACCGAAGGACCCCCACATCTCCGGGAGGGTGTCCGGGCAACACACGAAGCGCTACCGGAGAGTCGACTCGTCGAGTTCGATGGTGTCAGCCACGCCGGCCCTGTCGAAGCGCCCGCTCGGGTCACGGCCGAGGTGCGTCAGTTCGTCGATCACGAGGACATCGACTTTCCGGACGCTTGAGATCGGCCTCCGAAACGACCCTCCAGACAGTCGTAGCAGCAATTTTTACGCTGGGAGTTAAACTGTTAGTATGGGCTACGATACCGCGGAGAAGACAGACGTAGAGTCGGTCGTTCCCGAGGAATTCGGTGGCATGTGGTTTCTCAAAGACGCACTGGACGCGACAACCGTCGGACTCTCGGTCCTGGAACTGGAGCCAGGTGGCACGGGGAAAGAACACGACGAAAGCGCGAGTGGCCAGGAAGAGATCTACTACGTCGTCGAGGGGACGGTGGAGGTTTCGGTCGGATCGGAGACCGTGACACTCGGCCCCGACGAAGCGATCAGACTCGATCCGGACGAACGCCGCAAGATCCAGAACAGTGGTGACGAGCGGGCGAAACTCCTCCTCGTCGGTGCGCCGCTGTAGTAGTTTTCTCTTTCGAGGGAAATAAAAAGAGCGTGGTATCAATCCGTCCGCGGAATGAGACGGGCCGAGATGACGAAGGCGACGACAGCGAACACGGAGAGAACGAGGAGATCGAGGACTGGTGTGGGTTCGGGAAACCGTGCGAGGATCAACGCACCGTCGGCAGTGTGTGTGTACGTCACTGCCCGGACACCGCGGGTGAAGTAGGTCAGTGGCGACAGTTCGAGTGGGAGCCAGCCCGGGAGGAGTTCCCGCTGGACGAACGCCTCCGAGAGGAATATGAGAGGAATCGCGATGCCATTACTCGCGGCGATAACGCCGTCCTGTGAGTCGACGAGGCTGCCGAGGATCGCCCCGACGGCACAGAACAGCGCGACGCCGACGGCGACGAACGGAACGACGAGGAGGAGTTCCGCGGAGATGGCGAGCGTTGCGCCAGTGGCGCCGAAGAGCAGCCCCAGCAGCAGGATCGACGCCAGTCCGATGATCGCCGTGTTGACGACCGTCTGGGCGAGCAGCCACTCCCAGCGCTGGAGTGGCGTAGTCGCCAGCTTCTCGAACTGGCTACCGGTGCGATGGCGTGCGACCTCGCTGCCGACCCGGGAGAGTGGCGTGAAGAGGACGACGACCGCGAGATAGCCGGCGACGTACCAGCCCGCAGGCTCCGTGAACAGTCCGCCATCGGTCGGCTGCGTTTCGACCAGCAGCCCGAAGATGACGACGATGATCGCCGGGAAGAAAAAGGTGAAGAAGACGGCTGTCCGGCGGCGCAGGAAGCTGTGCCAGCCCGCCCGCGTCGACGCGAGGATGCGGCGACTGCGGCTCATCGATCCACCTCCATCTGTCGTCGACCACTCATACCTCCACCTCCGTCCGGATCCGGCCGTCGGCTGTGACGGCCTGTCCGGTGAGTTCGAGATAGACGTCTTCGAGGTCGGGTTCGGTCCAGGTCAGCGAGTCGTAGCTGACACCCTCGGCGTCGAGTGTTCGCGTAATCGTGCCGATCTGTTCGGGCGAGACGTTCCGGACCGTGAGCCGCCCGTCGTCGAGTGACACGTCCTGATCGAACAACGCCGTCGTGTCGTCTGTGAACGCGCCGTCGATGTAGAGGAGGCTGTCGCCGCCGTGGGTCTCGATGAGTTGCTCGGGCGTATCCAGTGCCACGAGTTTACCGTCGGCGAGCAAACCGACCCGGTCCGCGAGCTGTCTCGCCTCCTCCATGTAGTGGGTCGTGATGAAAATCGTCGTTCCGTTGTCTGCGAGGTCGGTCAACAGCTGCCAGAGCTGTCGGCGCCCCGCGGGATCGATACCCGTTGTCGGTTCGTCGAGGACGAGCAGGTCGGGATCGTTGATCAGTGCCGTCGCGACGCAGGTCCGGCGCTTCTGTCCGCCGGAGAGCTTCTCGTAGTAGACGTCCGCACGGTCGGCCATCCCCACGTCGGCCAGGAGCTGTTCGGTGTCCCGGGCCTCGTCGTAGAGCCCGCCGTAGTACTCGATCAGTTCCCGCGCGGTCAGCCGTGCCGGTGGGTCGAAATCCTGCGGCAGGAGACCGATCCGTTCCTTGTCGACCTCCCGGGGTGGGTTGCCGAACAACTCGACTGTTCCCTCGGCGTCGGTCGTCCCGGTCAGCGCACGAACGAGGGTCGTCTTGCCAGCCCCGTTCGGGCCGACGAGCCCGAATATCTCCCCAGCACCGACAGCGAGCGAGACGCCGTCGACGGCAACTGTCTCGTCGTACTGCCGAACTACGTCGCGGGCGACGAGTACGTCCATACCGGAAGTTAGCACGACGGAAGAAAGGCCGTTCGATATTCGCGTGTAGTTCGCTGTAAGACGACGTATACAGTCGCTACGTCTGCGCCCGGACTTCCCTGACGATCTCGTCGACGTCGAAGTCGTCGACAGCCTTGTCGTACACGACGCTGTCATCGACGAAGACGCGGAAGACGCCGTGATCGCCCATCACCAGCGAGACGCTGTCGAGTTTGGTTTCGAGTCCGGAGAGGATCGCCTGCTGGACGTCGAGCGCCTGGTTTCGGAAGCCACACGGAACACAGTACTCGATTTCTACGTCGGTCATACTGGAGTTTGGTGGAGTGGTGTGAAGGATGTTTTGTCGGGGGGCGGTGGAGTTAGCGGTGATTGAAATAGTTCAGGCAACACGGAAGCCCAAGGAAAGAACGGACCCGGTGAACCGCTACAAACAGCAAGAAAACCCCGCCTAGAAAATGAAGTCGGGTGGGACTGAAGGGGGCCGTCCGCTTGGTCCGTCCCGGACGCCGCAAGCACCTACCGGAGCGCAGCAAGTCCCGGGCGGTCAAGCGGACGGGGGCTTTCTTGCTGTTCTGAGTGGTTTTTTCGAACCAGCTTGCTTCGCTGCGGAACAAAGCGTCTTCAGCTCCAACAAAACAAAAAACTACGATTCAGAACACGAGCGCATCGACGACGATCGCGAACAACAACATACCGAGATACGCGTTCGAGGCGTGGAAGGCGCGGAACGCGGCCTGTTCGGTCTGCTCGCGGTGGAGTTTGATCGCAGCCCAGATGAACACCGCACCGAGCGCCGTCGTCGAGACGGCGGCGACCCAGCCCAGGCGGGTCAGCCAGATGAGTACCGTCGTCGCCGCCAGCGTCGTCCCGATCCAGAGCAGGATGTGCTTTCGCGTGGTCGTCTCACCGCGGACGACTGGCATCATCGGGAACCCACCGCGGGCGTAGTCCTCCTTGTAGGCCAGCGCGAGGTTGTAGAAGTGCGCTGGCGTCCAGACGAAGATCACGGTTGCGAGCATGACACCAGCCACCCCGATCCGGCCGGTGACCGCCGCCCAGCCGATCAGTGCCGGCAGCGAGCCAGCGGCACCGCCGATGACCGTGTTCTGGACGGTGTTCGGCTTCAGGAGGAGCGTGTAGATGATGCTGTAGAAGATGATCGCCGTCAGCCCGAGCGCTGCCGTCAGCGGATTCAACTGCAGGAAGGCACCGATCGAGAGCACAGTCAGGACGAGTCCGAAGACGATGGCGTTCCGTGCCGGGATCTGGTGGGTCGCCATCGGGCGGTCGTTCGTCCGGGACATCTTCTTGTCTTTCTCACGTTCGAGGACGTGGTTGAAGGTGCCACTCGCACCGATCGCGAGCACACCCCCACCCAGCGTGAAGACGATAGTCCGGACACCCAGCGCCGAGCCAGCGGCGAGTGCCATCGCGGCCGCGGCGACGAGACAGAGCAGCCACATCAGGCGCGGTTTCATCAGCCGGAAGTACGCGAACGTACGGAGTTTGAGTCGCTCGGCAAACGGGCGCTCGGCCAGCGGTGTCGGCGATTCTGCGGGCTCGTCGTCGGCCGAAACCGGCTCGACATCGTCCTGTGTGAGTGGTTCGTCCGTCCCACCAGTCTCGTATTCGAGTTGCCAGGCGAGCGAGAGGACCAGCGTCGCGAAGATCGTGAGTCCGATAGCCAGATGCAGGCCCGGAACGGGCAGCGAGCTCAGCCCCGTGGCGAGCAACGCACCGAAGGCGATCTGGGTGGGATAGAGCACGAGCGCGATCACACCGGTGGCTTTCACACTGCGTGGCGTCTCACTGCGGAAGATCACCACGACCGCAGCCAGCACGGCGAGGCCGGCGAGAGCCGCGAGGACGCGGTGCCCGATGGCGATCGCCACGGCGGGTTCGGTCAGCGATCCCGAGCAGGCTGGCCACGAGGAACAGGCCGCTGCGGCGTCCGCGAGCGACGCCGTCGCTCCGACGACGACAAGGAGATATACTGCAATGGTCGCGACCGCGAGCGCGGCTGTCGGTCGTTCGAGAGCCCTGCGAAGGCGCATGTATACATCACTTTGAGGGAGTGTACTTAGATGCCTCGCTTTCCCGGGACGGCGATCTCACCCGGAGTCGAGACAGTCACGGACTGCGGCCAGCAGTGCCTCGACACTTGTCACGGTCTGGTCGGCGCTGGCCTCACCAGCAGCCGGGCTACGTCCACCGTCACCCAGTGCAGTCGCTGGCTGGCGGCCCACGCTGGAGTGTCCGCCCAGCGCAGCCCGAATGCGCGCCGAGTGGTCGGCGGTTTCCGGTACGGCCTCACCCCCGGGACCGTCAGTAACGACGATCACGTCGGCCTCGTGGGCCAGTTCCATCGCTGCGTCGCGGTGGCGGTCGTCGATCGGTTCGAACGGCGGCGCAGTGACGGTCGGACACGCCAGCGCCGCGGCGAGTTCCACAGCCCTGTCACCTTCCGGAAGCGGGCCGGCGGAGAGATCAAAGCCCGCCTGCCAGAGCGTCCGGATGGCGCGTCGCCCCGACACACCCCCACCGGCGACGTGGACGCGACCCGCCACAGGCGACCGCTCGTCGAAGGCTGCGACGGTCGGGGTTCCCGTCGCCGGATTCTGCGTGACGGCGGTCGTCGTTCCGAAGGCCGTCGCCAGCGCGTCGCCGGTCAGGACCGACTCGGGGCTGCCCCGGGCACGGATCTCGCCATCCGAGAGGAGCAGGAGTCTGTCGCAGAACCGTGCCGCGAGATCGAGGTCGTGGATGGCTGCGATCGCTGTCTTCCCCTCGGAGACGAGGTCTGCGACCAGTCCCAGCACCTGGATCTGGTGGTTGATATCGAGGCTCGCAGTCGGTTCGTCGAGGACGAGCACCGACGGTTCCTGTGCGAGCGCGCGGGCGAGCAGGACACGCTGGCGCTCACCGCCGGAGAGATCGTCCACCGGTCGATCCCGGAACTGGACCGTCGCTGTCCGTTCGAGTGCGCGTTCGATCGGTTCGCTGTCGGTCCCCCAGTCCAGTCGCGACTGGTGGGGTGTTCGACCCATCTCGACGATCTGTTCGGTCGTGAACGAGAAACCGACGTGGCTGTCCTGCGGGACCGTCGCGACCTGCCGGCTGACTGCCTTCGAGGAGAGGTCGCCGACGGGCGTCCCGTCGAGCACGACTTCTCCCTCGTCGGGATCGAGGATACCGTTTATCGATCGCAGGAGCGTCGTCTTGCCTGCGCCGTTGGGGCCGACGAGTGCGACGAACTCGCCGGGTTCGACCGTGAGATCGACGCCATCGAGCACGGAGACGTCGCCATAGCTATGTGATAGGTTTTCGACCGTGACTACGGTCTCGTCTCGGGCTGGGCCGTGTTCACCGTTCATAGCGCGTGCACCTCCCGTTTCCGGAGCAAGAAGAGGAAAAACGGCGCGCCGACCGCGGCGGTGACGATGCCGACGGGCACCTCGGCGGGGCCAGCGCGGGCGATCGTATCCGCAGCGACGAGAAAGGTCGCACCGGCGAGTGCGCTGGTCGGAAGCAAGATCCGGTGATCCGGCCCGACCAGCAGACGCATGATGTGGGGGATAATCAGCCCGACGAAGCCGATAATTCCGGCGACTGCGACGCCGGCAGCGGTGATGATACTCGCGCCTGCGAGCAAAATTCGCTTCGTCCACTCGACGTCGATCCCGAGCGTCTTGGCGTCTTCCTCGCCGAGCAACATCACATTGAGGTCGCGTGCGTACGCGAGCAGGACGACGAACACGGCTGCCGTGAGCGGAAGCGTCGCCTCGACGTCACCCCAGGAACTCCAGCGCAGGTGACCCATCAGCCAGAGGATCGCCTCTTCGAGACTATCGCCGGTGTAGAGGAGAATATAGGAGATGACGGCACCGAGAAAGGTCTGGATAGCGAGGCCAGCGAGAAGTAGTGTTGCGACCGGGGTCCGACCGCCTTCCGTGGCGACGAGATAGACCCCGAAGGCAGCGACCAGCGCCCCGACGAAGGCGGCTGTCTGGAGTCCGAACGGTATCGCGATCGGGAACGCGATCACCGCGACCGCACCGACCGCCGCGCCGGAGGAGACACCGATGATCGAGGGATCGGCCATCGGATTCCGGAAAAAGCCCTGCATCACTGCACCCGCTGTCGCCAGTGCGAAGCCGACGATCGCACCGAGCAGAATCCTCGGCAATCGGAGTTCCTGGACGATCACCTGATCGGAACTGTCGACAGACAGCGAGAAGGGTCGCGTGTAGGCCAGATCGGGGACTGGCACGTCGAGCCCGTACCCCCACAGTCCCGCGCGGGTCGATTCGAGACTGACGCCCGAGGGATAGGCGAGGGTGTTGATCGTCGCCCGGACGACAGTCCCGGTGTCGATGCTGACCGGGCCGACCCGCGCGCTAACGAGGATCGTACAGACCAGCGCCGCGAACAGCACCGACGACCACAGCAACACCCGGGAGTGGATCCGCATCGTTAACACAAATCGACTTTCTTTAGCCAAATACTTGTTGCATTAGCACACATCGGCTGGTATGCGAATCAAGACTGTACTCGTCGCGCTCGTGCTGGTGCTGGCCGCGGGGCCGGCACTCGCGATGGGCAGCGCAGGCGCGGCCTCGACAGGAATCGATGGAACAGCTACCTCGGTCGCCGACGAACACCTCGACTGTGAGTTCCCGATCGAACTCACGGATGCGACCGGCGAGACCGTGACGATCGAAGAAGAACCGGAGGAAGTCGTCGTGCTGGCACCGAACGTGGCCCAGCACCTCTGGGAGATCGGCGCCCAGGAGAAGGTGACGGGGATGCCAGTCGGCCAGTACACCTCGTATCTGAACGGGAGCGAGCAGCGAACGAACGTCGTCGGTGAGTTCCTCCAGCCGGTAAACGAGGAGGTGGTCGGTCTGGAAGCTGATCTCGTGCTGGCACCGAACATATCCTCGAAAGAGTCGATCGCCCAGCTCCGCCAGAGCGGCGAGACAGTGTACCACTACGAGCGAGTGAACGACCTCGACAAGATGCTGGAGCTGGTCGACCGGACCGGACAGCTCGTCGGTGAATGTGAGGCTGCGACGGAGAAAACCGACGAACTCGAACAGCGCATCACCGTCGTCGAACAGGCAGTCGCCGACGAGGAGCAACCGAGGGTCTTCTACGACCTCGGCGACCAGCCGAGTGGCCCGTTCACGGTCAACAGCAACACACTCGAACACGACGTGATCACGACCGCAGGTGCGGAGAACATCGCGGCCGACATCGAGGCCGCCAGCGGCTATCCGGAAATCTCGACCGAGGTCGTCGTTAGCGAACAGCCCGAGTGGGTGATCTCTCCCGGTGGGACGCTCTCGAATTTCTCTGGGTACAGTGAGACGCCCGCACTCGCCAACGACCGCGTGCTCGAAGTCGACAGTAATCTCATCAGCCAGCACGGGCCACGGAACGTCGACGTCCTCGAAAACATCGCGGAAGAACTCCACCCAGAAGCGATGGCAGAAGCACGCCAGGACGCAGAGAACGAAACTGACGACGGCATGGGCGATGGACCGACGGACGGTGACACCACGGACGATGAGTCGGCGGACGATGAAATGGACGACGAGACGGCCGGCGGAGACGACGGCGGCGCTGACGACTCCGGGCCGGGACTCACGATCGGCGCAGCAATCGCGGCACTCCTCGCGCTGACAGTCGTCGCGAGCCGACGCCAGTAACGAACGGTCTGCAGAAGCTGTTTTTATTTTGCTGGCCACCCAGATACAGCCATGTGTGGTCGCTACAGCCTGTTCGTCTCATCCGAGGAGTTGGCCGGCAAGTTCGACGTCGACGTCGAGGCATACCAGCCGACGTACAACGCCGCCCCGGGACAGCAACTCCCGGTCATCACCGACGACGCGCCCGAGCGCCTGCGCCGACTGGAGTGGGGGCTGATCCCCGAGTGGGCCGAGAGCCGAACAGATGGGGGACACATCAACGCCCGCGCGGAGACGCTGGCGACGAAACGGAGTTTCCGGGACGCCTTCGAGCAGACCGGCGGCGATCTCGCTGCCGGGCGGTGTCTCGTCCCCGCGGACGGGTTCTACGAGTGGGTCGAAAAAGAGGGTGGCAAACAGCCCTACAGGGTCGCTCTCGCCGAGGATGAGCCCTTTCTGATGGCCGGGCTGTGGGCACAGTGGCGACCCCCGACGACCCAGACCGGGCTGGACGCCTTCGCTGGCGGGGAGACGACCGCGGAGACGGAGATCGTCGAGACGTTCACCATCGTCACGACGGAGCCAAACGACCTCGTCGGGGAGTTGCACCACCGGATGGCCGTCATCCTCGCCGACGAGGATGCGAAGCAGTGGCTCACCGGATCGACAGACGTGGCGCAGGAACTGCTGGGCCCGTACCCCGACGACGAGATGCGAGCCTACCCGGTCTCGACGGCGGTCAACAGTCCGGCGAACGACCGGCCGGAGCTGGTCGAACCGGTCGAGAAATGAATCTCTATTTTATCGATCGTGACGTATCTGTACGTATGGACCACGTCGAGTACGTGTATACGAGCGGAATGAACGAGTCCGAGATCGACGCCTACCTGCAAGCAGGCGAGCACGGTGTCCTGGGGCTAGCGAACGACAACGACGCGTACGTCATCCCACTGAGCTACCACTACGATGGGGACCAGTTCCTTATCAGAGTGAGCGAGCACGACGACGATAGCCAAAAGGGACAGTTCCTCGAAACGACAGAGACTGCCACGTTTGTGTGCTACGAGGCGACGACGACCGAGTCGTGGAGTATTCACGTTCGTGGCCCGGTCCAGGAGTGGGACGGGGATATCGACGAGACAACACTCAACGAATGGTTTCCACCGTTCCGGCTGTTCGACGAAGCAGTGGAGGGTGTCGAATTCTCGCTGTACGACCTCGGAATGGAGACCGTTATCGGTCGAAAAACAGTCGAGTAGGTAGCTCACCGGACGGATGTGAGAGATGGTCTGTCATCCCCGAACAGGCGAGTCGAGGAGGAGTTCGATGTCGTCGTCGAGTCGACCACTCCTGTCGATGTCTACGATGTTGACAACACGACCTCGAAAGGAATAGCAAACGCCTGAGGGTGCAGTTTCGGGGCCGTCGAAAGACGATTCTATCGGTTGCTGTCGGGACCGCCGAAGATGGCGGATTTGAGTCGCGTTCCGACGCCGGGCGACTGTACCGGGATCTCCTCGTCGACGGACGACTCCGACGGTGTCCCGTCGACCTGCGGGCCGTCACCGGACGGATGGTCGTGGATGAGTTCCTGATACTCCATCTGGAGGTCCCAGAGTTTGTCCTCGAGTTCTTCGACGCGGGCGGCCTTCTGTTTGAGTTCCTCGCGCTGGTCGCGGAGCATCTCGACTTCGGCTTCGAGACAGGAGACCTGGTTTGCCAGTTCCTCGACGCGGTCGTGTGATTCGATACACTCCCGGACGACCTCCGATTTCGATCGGTATGCCGCCCCGACGTCCGATTTCTCTTCCAGAATCTGCTCGTGTTCCTCACTGATCGTGACCGTCAGGCGTGGCATTGTTCTATCCCGTACCTGTGGGAGTTACCTACCTAAAACCACGTCAGACAATCGGCGGACGCCTCTCAACCGGTTATCCAATCTCGACGACAAGAACGGGTTCGTCGGCGTTTTTCACCACTCGCTCGGTCGTGCTGCCGAGACTCGCGAGGCGCTCGGGCCCGGTCTTGCCGTGTGTTCCCATCACGATCAGGTCCATCCCCTCCTCGGTGGCGTAGTCAGTGACCTTCTTGTGGGGGACACCCTCCAGACTCGTCGTCACGCAGTCGATCCCTTCCTCTTCGAGACGAACCTGTGCATCGTCGAGCGCCCGTTCGGCCTCCTCTTCGAGCGAGCGCCGGATCTCGTCTGTCGAGTCGTCGCTGGCCGCCATGTAGTGGCGTTTGTCCAGCACGTAGAGCACGTGGACAGTCGCGTCCTGATCGTCGGCGATGGTTATCGCGTGTTCGAGTGCCTCGGTCGTCCCCGAACTCCCATCGGTCGGGAGCAGTATCCTGTCGTACATGCTCGTAGGTGTGGCCACCAGGGGTTTGTAGGTTTCCCAACACCCCGACGGTTTTACACGAGTAGGCCGGTCCTGTCGAGAGGCGGTGTCAGTACTCGCTGACGTATCGTGGAAGCCGAATACCAGCGCCGCGATCCGTCCCCTCAGCGGTCAGCATTGACTGGAGTCGTTCGGGCGAGAGGTCCCGCTCGCTACCCTCGCGTCGGTCGATGACAGCGAGTCGGCCACTGTCGCGTTCGTCGTCACCGATCACGCTGTAGTAGGGGATCCCCGCCTCGTCGGCGGCCGCGAGTCGCTCTCGAACAGCCAGATCGCGGTCGTCGATATCGACGCGAACAGACGCTGTCTCGAACGTGTCGGCCAGTTCGTCACAGGAAGCGAGATGGTCGGCAGGGTCGATGGGAACGAGTCGCAACTGGACCGGAGCCAGCCAGAGTGGTAGCTGTGCCGGTTCGCTGCCGGCGAGCACTGCGCCGAGCGTTCGTTCGATCCCGCCAGCGGGCAGCGACCGGACCAGGATCGGATCTGTGTCGTCGAGTGCCAGATCCGCGACTCCGCTGTCGTCGATCACCACGGTCGGCGTCGTGACCGGTCGTCCGTCGACCAGGCTGTGAAAGTCGAGTTTCACCAGCCAGTCGGCTGTCTGGCGGCGTTCGACCAGTACCGGTCGGCCGAGGGTTGCAGCGAGCGCAAGGATCTGCTCGTCGTATCTTTCCAGACAGTCTGCACGAACCCTGAGTACCGGTTCGTAGGACAGGTCGAGGCTGGTCAGAAGCCGGTGGACGAGGGCGGCCTGTTCGCAGGCTTCCGCGAACGCCGCCGGCAGGTCCGCGACGAGAGCGGACAGTGCCGGGACTGTACTGGCCGGGAGCAGGCCATCCCCGTCGGCACGTTCTTGCGGGTCGCTGGTGGTTTCGAACAGCCATACCGGGAGATCAGCCGCCGAACAGGGATAGTGCTGGAACACCGACCGGTCGCCAGCTCCGAGTCGTTCGACTGGAACTGCACCGTACTCGGTCATCGCCGCCGAAACACGCGCTTCGAGAAGGTCACGGGCGAGAACGCCGCGCGGGCGCAGAAACCCGTCCCCATCGTCGCCGACGTCGAACAGCCCGAACTGCGCACCGGTCGTGATGTACGCTGGATCGACGGCGTCGGACTCGCCGCGTTCCCAGTCGAGAACAGTTGCCACCCCGGAGTCGAGTGAAGCAGGCGAGGTCTCTCCGAGCGCTCCGTCGCTGTACAGCAGCCACTCGCTGTCGTCGGGCTCCACTGCTGGCGCGATCTGGTAGTGCTGTACTGCGTGGGGGTGGGCTTTCGTCTCGATATCGTAGGCCACGTCCCAGCCGAGTGGGACACGGGCGACGGTGAACTGGTCGAGGTCAGTTGCCAGCCTGTCGAGAACGGCACCGACCTGCGCCCGGGCTGCGGGGCTGTCGGTGAGCTGTCGGCACGGAACCAGCCCGATCCGGTCCGTGTTCAGTTGCTCCGTCACCGCATCGATAGCTCGTCTCGCTTCGCTGGCAGTCGTCGCCACAGCATCGGGATCACCGGACTCGACAGCGACGAAGACGACGACAGCTCTCGATAGCTCGGCTGCTGTCTGTCCCGCCGTGGTGTCGATATCTGGCTCGGGGTTGCGGGCTTCGAACCCGAACCTGTCGGCGTGGACACAGAGCAGTTGCATTGGCTCTGGAGACAGGCGGCGGCGGAAAGAACGTGTCGAACCATCGCGGACGGTCAATCGATACAGAATTAAATGATCGTTTGTATATTAGCCCATAAGCCGACCGATATAATAGATTCGAGCGCAAAGATGTATTTTCCATGTACTAATATTAGGTATATCTATCTGATCGTCCAAAAGTTTTATACCCGAGTTGCCCGATACAATAGATATGCCCAACCGAAGTACAAAAGCAGTAATCGAATCACACACTGAAATCGCGCGGTCGTACGTACGCTGTCCAGGGTGTGGCAACCAGATCCCGGCCAGTGCAGAGCAGTGCCGGAACTGTTGACCGGTCGGTAGTCGAACGCGACTCTCTTTTCTGGCGTCCTGTCAGCAACCTACTGCTGATACTGGTGGCTACAGGAATTTGTAGCCACCAGTATGAATCACCAGTCGAAAAAGACAGTAACGGGATGGCCGTCCCGACAGGGCATCTGGATGTTTCGCGGGCGCGCGGCACCGTTCTCGCTGTAGTCGGGAGCGTTCTCGGGATTCGTCGTCAGCGTCAGAATCTTCGATTCGCGGGGGAGAGAAACGGTGAGATCGGACTGACAGACCGGACACTCGACGGTCGTGATTCCACCACCCTCACCAGACGCCTCCATGATTAGGTGTCGGGGGAGTGGTTATTATAGGTTTTATGGTCCTAGATCTATCTGAAATTTGTTAATATCTGTCAAGACCGGCCTGTCTCCGAGTTCGTCCCGGTGGTTCGGGCTCCCATGCCGACCGCCGTGCCCGGAGTTCGTCGGTGTCGAGTGCCGGCCTGTCGGCTGGCTCGCACCCGTCACACGCCGTCCCACAGTCCTCGGCCGGGTTGACAACTCGCTCCCTCCAGGGACAGTAGGGGAGTCCCGTCTCGTCGGGGTCGACTCGCGAACAGGCCGGGAGTTCGTAGGTTCGCCAGCCCTTGCCGTAGGCGCGTTCGGCGACGCGGCGTCGCTGGCGCGCGATCTCGGCGGGCGTTGCGATCTCGATTTCGGTCCGCGTACTCGATCGCGACGTGATCTCGATGCCCGGTTCCGCGACCGGAAGTCTGGTCGGTTCGCGGACGACAGTCCGTTCGCCGGTGTCGGGATCGAACCGCCAGATTCCGACCGGATCGGGAATCCGGTTGCGGTGGGCACCCGTGACGTAGGAACTCGTCGCCAGTACGACCTCGTCGAGAAGGCCGAGTGTAACGTCGGTCAAAAGCTGTGTTTCGAGATTGCCAGGCCGGTCGAGGTCCGGCTTGTTCTCGATACCGCGGATGGTGTCGTACCAGTCCGGATAGCGGACGCTCTGGCGGACGTGGGTTCGACTGCTGTGCCGTTCCCGTTCGAAGAACCCGCAGTCGACAGCGGCATCGACGACGTCCCGGGCGCGGTCGGGGTGGCAATCGAAGGCCTCCTTCCAGTAGGTGGCAGTCCCCGCTCCAACGTCGCTTTCGATCGCCAGCGGCGGAATCGTCTCGGCGGTGATCGCCCGGCGGTCGGCGAACTCGGGGCCGGGCGTGATCGAGACGATGTCCATCACCCGGCTACCGTGACAGGAGGTTCCGAGCTGGCGGCTCACGATCCGATCCTCGGCTTCGAGGTGAGCACACAGCGCCAGTTCGAACCCGAACTCTCGCACGGAGAGGGGTTAGCGCCCGGGACCCAAAACTGCTCGGTCGGGACGGCTGGTAGGTATATACAGCGTGCGCACCCAGTAGCAGTATGGAGCCGTCACACGTGCTCGTTCCACTCGACGGATCGCCGCTGGCCGAGAAGGCACTCGCCCACGCACTCGCAGTGTTCGACTGCCGGGTGACGGTGTTGAACGTCGTGACGCCGCTGGATGCGCCGCTGAGCGAAGGCGGCGTTCTGGAGGCGGGTGACGAACGCATCGAGACGGGACGTGCCCACGCCGAGCAGGTGATCGACCGGGCCGAGACACAGGCCGAGACAGCGGGCAGAACGATCGAGACCGCCGTCGAAACCGGCGAGCCAGCGGAGACGATTCTCGCGTTCGTCGACGAGCACGACGTCGATCAGGTCGTGATGGGTGGCCACGGCGGCGACCAGAGCCGGATCGCCCGCCGACTGCTCGGGACAGTCGCGACCGCTGTCGTCGGCGACGCCCCAGTGACGGTGACCGTCGTCCGGTAGCGTATACTGGTGGCTATAACGAACTGAAGCATTTCGCCCCTCGTGCGCACGAGGGGCGAATATCTGTCCGACTGTATAGCCACCAGTATCA
>Ga0207714_1000940_pt1 | contig 19526 bp, 17 predicted proteins | sample PonA232FremontCA_2_FD_187270 | JGI IMG/M metagenome (GOLD analysis project Ga0207714, IMG submission 187270) | Marine sediment microbial community from Fremont, CA, USA - Pond A23 Sediment 2 (SPAdes) | ecosystem: Environmental > Aquatic > Marine > Unclassified | place: USA: Fremont, California...
CCACGCCTCCGGGACGACGCTGTAGCCGATCCGGAGCCCCGCGAGCCCGTACGCCTTCGAGAACGTCCGGAGCACCGCCACGTCGTCGCGCTCGTCGACCAGCGGGATCGCGCTGTCGACCGCGGCGAACTCGCCGTACGCCTCGTCGACGACGACGAGGGTCTCGTCGGCGGTCGCGTCCGCGATCGCCTCGATCTCGTCGAGGGGCATCGTCGAGCCCGAGGGGTTGTGCGGGGAGGTGACGTAGACGATCCGCTCGCCGCCGTAGGCGGAGAGGACCGTCTCCGCGTCCTGCGCGAAGCCGTCGGCCGGGGAGAGGTCGTACTCCGTCACCTCGCCGTGGTGGTACCGCGCCGACATCCCGTAGTAGGCGAACCCCGGGGTCGGCACCAGGACCTCGTCGCCGGGCTCTAACGCGGCCCGAGCGAGGTAGTCGATCGAGCCGTCGGCACCGGGCGAGACCCACACCTGATCGGTCGCCACGCCCCACTTCTCGGCGATCTTCGCGGTGAGGTCCGTGTGCGAGGACTTCGGGTACTGGTGGACGCGGTCGGCGTGCTCGCGAATCGCCTCGACGGCCGCCGGACTGGGGCCGTGCGGGTTCTCGTTCGAAGAGAGCTTGATCAGGTCGTCGGGGTCGATCCCGCGGTCGCGGGCGACCTCCTCGACGCCCCGGCCCGGGACGTACTCGGAGTGGTCCGAGAGATCGCGTGGTTCCATGCCCGTTCGTCCGGGACGGGCGGTCTTAAGGGTGGCCGAACCGCGCGGCGGTGACGGCGGGGCCGCGCCGTCGGTTCACCGGAAACCCGGTGTGCGACCGGCCCGCAGGGAGCACCGGAAGGCGGGAGTTCCGGTCCCGACTCAGGGGACGCGCACGTCGTGTTCGAGGGTGCCGACGCCCTCGACCTCCACCTCGACGGTGTCGCCGTCGGCGAGCGCGCCGACGCCCTCGGGGGTCCCGGTCGCGATCACGTCGCCGGCCTCCAGCGTGAGGTACGTCGTGATCTCCTCGATCAGGGTCGGCACGTCGAAGATGAGGTGCCCGCGGTCGCTCGACTGCTTCGTCTCGCCGTTCACCCGGAGCTCGACGCTCGCGTCCGCGGGGACCTCCTCGGGCGTCGCCATCACGGGACCGAGCGGCGCGGCGTTGTCGAACGCCTTCCCGCGCACCCAGTTCTGCTCGCGGTTCTGGTCGTCGCGGTTCGAGACGTCGTTCATGCAGGTGAAGCCCGCGACGACGTCCATCGCGTCCTCGGCGTCGACCGCCTTGCACTGCTCGCCGATCACGACCGCCAGCTCCGCCTCCCAGTCGATCCGGTCTTTCCCCGCGGGGACGGTGACCGTGTCGCCGTGGCTCGCCAGCGCGTTCGGCGGCTTCAAGAAGAGGAGCGGCCGGTCCGGCACGTCGTTGCCGAGCTCGGCCGCGTGGTCGGCGTAGTTGCGCCCGATACAGACGATCTTCGAGGGATCCGTCGGCGGGAGCACGTCGATCGCGGGGTCGTCGAGGGCGTACTCGTCGCCGCCGAAGGCGACGGTGTCGCTCTCGGGGTCGTACGTGCCTTCCCGGACCGAACCCGCCGGGTCGCGGAACCGTGCGTGGTGCATGTGCGAGCGATCGGGCGGGGTCTTAAAAAGGGTTGCCGGACGGCGCCGGCCGCGTCACTCGCGCTCCCGCTCGGTCGTGTGTGGGTTCTCGGTCGCCGGCTTTCGGTCGGCGGATTCGGGTCCGGTTCCGGCGGAGTCCGGCTCGTCGGCCCCGCCGAACAGCTCCTCGCGGGCGCAGTCGGCGCAGTAGTGGTTGCACTCCAATGCGTGGGTCCGGACCGGGACGCCCGCGACGACCGTCTCGTCGCGCCGGCGCCGGACGACCCCGCGCTCGAACGACTCGCCGCAGACGACGCAGGGGGACTCGGTGCGTTCCGTCGCCCGGACGACCCGGTGGTCGACGGTCCGGATCCGGCCGAACCGCGAGAGGCCGTGTCGCCGGTTCAGCCGTCGTTCCGCGGGCGGCGTCAGGGCGACCCCGATGACGGCGAACGCGAGGCCGAACGCCGCGCCGAGCGGCGCGCCCTGCTCCGCGGCGACCGCGGCGATGCCGAGGCCGATCAGGGAGAGCACCCCGCCGAGGAGGTACCCGGAGAGCGTCACGAGGGCCCCGTCGTCCTCCCTCGGCTCGGACAGTTCGCCGTCCGGGAGGGGACCGTCGGAGACGCCCAGCCGGCGCGTCTCGGCCAGCTCCGAGTAGTGGTACCAGCCGTACAGCAAGTTACCAACGCCGCCGGTGGTCAGGAGCAGGAGGACGTGCATGGGGACCGACCCAACGCCTCTGTCGACGAGCACGACCCGATCGCCGCGGTCCTCGGTGAGCTCCCAGCCCTCGTCGAGGTGGTCCCGGACCCGACGCCGGAACGCGCGGTGCGCCTCGGCGTCCGCCGCCGCGTCGCCTCGTCGGACGGAGCGCCCCGCCGACTCCGGACGCGCCGCTCCGCAGGCGGCACAGAACTCGTCCTCGGGAGCGAGGGGGCCGCCGCACTCGGCGCAGTACGCGGCGTCGGCCGCGTCGCGCAGCTCGGCCCCGCAGCCGGGACAGAAGTTGGCGTCGGGCGGGATGGGCCGGCCGCACTCGCGACACGCGTCGGTCGGGGGAGGGCTCTCGGGCCGCTCGGAGGGCATCGCCGTCGAGTTCGGTCGGGGAGTTGTTAACTCCTCTCCCCCGTCGACGCCCGGGATACCGCGAGAGGGCTTCCGCGGAGTCGACTTTTATTACCGCGCGCTGAGACGATCCGGTCGTACCATGGAACTCACCTGGCACGGCCACTCGACGTGGCACGTCGTCGTCGACGACACGGAACTGCTGATCGATCCGTTCTTCGACAACCCGAAGACCGACGTCGACCCGGAGGACCTGGATCCGGACTACCTCCTGTTGACCCACGGCCACGGCGACCACATCGCTCACGCCGCGGCGTTCCCCGACGCGACCGTGGTCGCCACGCCGGAGCTGACCGCCTACGTCCAGGAGGAGTTCGGCCTCGAGCACTCGGTCGCCGCCGGCGGCATGAACATCGGCGGCACCGTGGAGTGCGGCGACGCGTGGGTGACGATGGTCCGCGCGGACCACTCGAACGGGATCGAGAACGACCCCGACTACTCCGCCGGGATGCCCGCGGGCTTCGTCGTCGGCGATAAGAAGCCGACCCAGGAGTCCGACCCCGACTGCACGACGTTCTACCACGCGGGCGACACCGGGCTCATGTCTGAGATGGTCGACGTGATCGCGCCGTACCTCGAGCCCGACGCCGCCGCGCTCCCTGCCGGCGACCACTTCACGATGGGCCCCGCCGGCGCCGGCATCGCCGCCGACTGGGTGGGCGCGGACGTGGTGTTCCCGATGCATTACGACTCGTTCCCGCCGATCGAGATCGAGACGCGGGAGTTCGTCAACGAGGTGAAGGCCGCGGGCGCCGCGGCCGAACCCGTCGTCCTCGACGGCGACGAGACGTACACGCTGGAGTAGTCGACGCCGGCCACCGAACGCTTCGACGCCGCGGGTCGCGGGTCGACATGCGGTGGGTTCGCGGGCCGACAGCGCGTTGACACGCGGTGGGGCCGTTGACACGCGGTGGCACTGTTTTTTCGCCATGGCGAGACCGGAGAGCGGCGCGGCTCCGTTTTGCGGACGCCGACGCGTCGACATATGCGCGGCCCCGTAGAATACTATTCAAATCCGAATAAATATTATACAAATATCTGTAGATTCCGTCGACATCCAAGGACACAATATTCCTTCATAGATTTAAATTAATAATAAATCAGAAGTCTTCTAAATAAAAGACAGTTACGGTCGGATTGGTACGCCATGTCAACCGCTGATATGCGGGCTGTGATCCGCGGAGAGGGGGGCCGATTCGTGTACATCGTCTCCGCGCTCGCAGCGCTCAACGGACTCCTGTTCGGGTTCGACACGGGGATCATCTCCGGAGCCATCCTCTTTATCGACACCACCTTCGAGCTGACCCCCTTGGTGGAGGGGATCGTCGTCAGCGGCGCGATGGTCGGCGCGGCCGCCGGCGCTGCCGTCGGGGGTCAGATCTCCGACCGCATCGGCCGCAAGCGGTTCATCCTCCTGTCGGCCGGCGTGTTCTTCCTCGGATCGTTCCTCATGGCGGTCGCGCCGACCGTCGAGGTGCTCGTCGCCGGGCGGATGATCGACGGGATCGCCATCGGGTTCGCGTCGATCGTCGGCCCGCTGTACATCTCCGAGATCGCGCCGCCCTCCGTCCGCGGCGGCCTCACCTCGCTGAACCAGCTGATGGTCACCGTGGGGATCCTCGCGTCGTACTTCGTCAACTACGCCTTCTCCGGCTCCGGCTCGTGGCGGATCATGCTCGGCGCGGGAATGGTCCCCGCCGTCGTGCTCGCCGTCGGCATGTCCCGGATGCCCGAGAGCCCCCGGTGGCTCTACGAGCGGGGCCGCACCGACGAGGCCCGCGCGGTCCTCCGCCGCACGCGGGAGGGGGACATCGAGTCGGAGCTCTCGGAGATCGAGGCGACCGTTGAGGCGCAGTCCGGGAACGGGGTCCGTGACCTCCTCAGTCCGTGGATGCGTCCGGCGCTGATCGTGGGGCTCGGGCTCGCGGTGTTCCAACAGATCACCGGCATCAACGCGGTGATGTACTACGCCCCGACGATCCTGGAGTCGACCGCGTTCGGGAGCTCGCAGTCGATCCTCGCGTCGGTGTTCATCGGCTCGGTCAACGTCGCGATGACGGTCGTCGCGATCCTGCTCGTCGACCGCGTCGGTCGGCGCCCCCTCCTGCTCGTCGGGACCGGAGGGATGATCGGGTCGCTCGCCGCCTCCGGCCTCGTCTTCCAGTTCGCCGACCCGACCGGGGGAGTCGGCTGGCTGGCGACGCTCACGCTCGTCTCGTTCGTCGCGTTCTTCGCGATCGGACTCGGCCCGGTGTTCTGGCTGCTCATCTCCGAGATCTACCCGCTCGCGGTCCGCGGGAGCGCGATGGGGCTCGTGACCGTCGCCAACTGGCTCGCGAACCTCGCCGTGGCGCTGTCGTTCCCCGTGTTGCTCGACGGGATCGGCACGCCGGGGACGTTCTGGCTGTTCGGCGCGTGCAGCGTCGTCGCCCTGCTTTTCACCTACCGCACCGTCCCCGAGACGAAGGGGCGGACGCTGGAGGCCATCGAGGCGGACCTCCGCAGCGCGACCGGGTCGGCGGCGGACGTTCGCGCGGACGACTGACGGAGACGACGGCCCGGGGCGCCGGCGGCGAACGCGCGCCGCCGTTCGACGCCCCCACGACGTTCCGATGCCGATAACCTTTATCCCCGTCAGACCGAACCAGAGAACGACTATGGTAGACATCGAGACATCCACCGTTTCCGAGGAGGGGTACGCCTGCACGAGCCAGGTCGGCGACTTCGACCTGCAGATCGACGCGACCGACGAGACCGGACCGAACCCGAACGCCGCGCTCGTCGCGACGTACGCCTCCTGTTACCTCCCCGCCTTCCGCGTGGGCGGGAGCCAGCGCGGCGAGGAGGACCTCGGCAAGATCCAGATCGACGCCAGCGCCGACCTCGACGAGGACGATGACCTGTCGGCCATCGCCTTCGACGTCCACGTGGAGGCCGACCTCGACGACGAGACCGCCTCCGACATCGCCGAGCGGGCAGAGGGCATCTGTCACGTCCACAGCGCGCTCCGCGACGAGCTCCGCGCCGACGTGAGCGTCTATCCGGGCGCGTTCTGAGGGCGTCCGAGACGCCGACCGCTTTTCGTAGCCGCCACCGCCGCACGCACGAGCGACGCCTGTGGTCGTCGCTCCCGAGTTCCGTCTACGGTCGTCGCTCGGTCGCTCACGGCCGCTCGACCCCGCGGAACTCGAAGCGCGCGCCGCCCGACTCGCTCTCGGTCAGCGTCACCTCCCAGCCGTGGGCCTCGGCGATGCGCTCGACGATCGCGAGCCCGAACCCGGTGCCCGTCTCGGAGGTGGTGTAGCCGCTCTCGAACACCTCGTCGCGTTGCTCCTCGGGGATCCCCGGCCCGTCGTCGGCGACGTAGAAGCCGTCCTCGAGGTCGCCGACGACGACCCGGATCCCGCCGTGCTCGACGCTGTCGCCGGGCCCCGTCCGGCTGCCAGTCGAGCCGTGCTCGACGCTGTTTCGGAAGAGGTTCTCCAGCAGTCGCTTCAGGCGGTCGCGGTCCGCGAGCACCTCGCCGTCGGCCTCGAAGATGACGTCGACGTCGCCCGCGTCGGCCTCGCCGTCGCTCCCGGCTCCGACGCCCTCGACCGACCCGAACTCGTCCGCGTCGTACCGGTCGGCCAGCTCCCCGATGGCGACCGGCTCGACCGGTCCGACGGCGTCGCCCTGTCTGGCGAGCGTGAGCACGTCCTCGATCAGCCGCTCCATCTCGTCGAGGGCGTGCTCGCAGCGGTCGAAGTAGTCGCCGCTCCCCGTCTCCCTCGCGAGCCGGAGGTAGCCGGAGAGCACGTTGAGGGGGTTCCGGAGGTCGTGCGAGACGATCGAGGCGAACTCGTCGAGCCGCTCGTTCTCGCGTTCGATCCGCTCCTCGTACGCCCTCCGCTCCGAGATGTCGCGGCTGCTGGCGAGGAACCGGTCCTCGCCGTGGACGTCGATCCGGCGCACGTGGACCTCGACGGGGAACGCCGTGCCGTCGGCCCGCGCGAACGTCGTCTCCAGCCGGATCGTCTCGTCCATCTCGATTTCGTCCCACATCTCGATCGCCGCCTCCGGGTCCATCTCCCGGTCGACGTCCCACACCTTCATCCCGGCGAGCTCCTCGGGATCGTAACCCAACTCCGCCGCCATCACCCGGTTCACGTCGACGATCTCGCCCGTCTCGTCGTGGATGTCGATCATGTCCGGCGAGCCGTCGTAGAGGGCCTCGAGCCGAGCGGAGGTGCGTTCGAGCCGGCGCTGGCGGCGGCGGTCGTCCGTCACGTCGCGGGAGATCCCCAGGACGCCGTCGAACTCCCCGTCGATGACGAGGCGGCGCAGCCCGTAGTCGACGATCGTCTCCGGCCGCCCGGGGAACTCGATCTCGACCGTCCCCGACAGCGTCTCGCGGTCCCCCTCGATGAGCGCCGCGAACGGGTCGCCGTCTCGGGTCTCGCGGATCCGCCGGATCAGCCGGCTCCGTCGGCCGATGAGCTCCTCGCGGGGCGTATCGTACACCGCTGTGATGCGGTCGTTGGCGAGCTCGAATCGGGCGTCGGCGTCGTAGACGGCCACGCAGTCGGGAAGCTCGTCGACGAGTCGCCGGTAGCGTTCGAGGTCGCGCTCGCGCTCCTTCTCCTCGGTCACGTCGATGTGGATCCCCACCGCGCGGACCGGATCGCCGTCCGCGTCGCGCTCGACGACGCGGCCGCGGTCCCGGATCCACACCCACTCGCCCGACTTCGACCGCATCCGGTGGTCGCACCGGTAGTACTCCGTCTCGCCGGCGAAGTGGGCCTCGAGCGCCGCCCACGCCTCGTCGATGTCGTCCGGATGCACCCGGTCTTCCCACTCCGAGAGCTCGAAGGCGATCTCGGAGCGGTCGTAGCCCAGCATCTCGGCCCACCGCTCGTCGAACCGGACCTCGTCGGTGCGGAGGTCCCAGTCCCAGACGCCGACGTCGGCGCCCTCGACCGCGAGCCGAAGCCGCTCCGAGAGCTCGCGGAGCTCCCGCTCGCGCTCCTTGCGTTCGGTCACGTCGCGGAAGTAGACGGAGAGGCCGGTCTCCGAGGGGTAGACGTCGACGGCGAGGTCGGCGTCGATCGCCTCGAAGCGGCGTTCGAAGGCCCGCTGTTCGCCGTCCGCCATCGCCGCTCTGAACTCCTCCTCGAGAAGGGTCCCGCGGATCGCGGGGAACCGTTCCCAGATCTGGTCGCCGAGCAAGTCGCCGGCGTCGCGTTCGAGCATCTCGGCGGCCCGCTCGTTGAGGTACGTGAGCCGCCACTCCGCGTCGATCTCGCAGAACGCGTCCGTCATGCGGTCGAGGTGCTCCGTAAACCGGCGGTCGGGCCGCGCCTCAGACACGACGCCCGCGACCCGCGACACGAGCGCGTCGTACGGGTCCTCGGCGGCGTCCTTCGGGAGGTACCCGTCGGCGCCGGCGGCGACCGCCTCGCCGGCTATCCGCTCGGACCCCTTCCCGGTGAACAGCACGAACGGGAGGTCGCCGCGTCGCTCCCGGACGGATTTTAGGAGCTCGATACCGTTGGTCCCGGGCATCTCGTAGTCGCTGACGACGCAGTCGAACGCGCCCGACTCGGTCGCCGCCAGCGCCTCGCTCGGGTCGGTCTCCGGCGTCACCTCGAAGCGGTCGTCGCGTGACTCGACGAGCGACGCCGCGGTGTCCGCGAACCCCGGCTCGTCGTCGACGAGGAGGACTCGGATCGAGGGCGGCGAGCTCTCTCCGGCCGCGATCGCCGTCGAACCGTCTCCGTCCCCTCCTGTCATTCGTGTTTGTACGCATTTTCCGACATGTTAATCGTTCCGCTTCGGTCCGTCACCCTCCCGCGTACTCGACGACCGCGCTCGACGCGACGTACCCGATGGCGGCGACGACGAGTCCCGCGACGAGCGCGAGCGCGAACTCCCGACCCACCGCGAACGCCAGCAGGAAGCCGGCCATGCCGGCGGCGTTCGCGCACAGCAGCCGGAGCGTTCGGTAGTTCGGCTCACGGGTTGACATGCGTCCGCTACGCGGGCCGCGCTCAAAAGCCCTGAGTCGGCGGCAGTCCGCGGACGGTTCGAGGGTTTAGGAGGGATGGCGAGGCCAGCGTCCCCGTGCGACCGAGCGAGGGGCGAGCACGACGACCGGGGCAAACGCGAGGACCGAACACGGCGGGGGACGTCCGGCCGGTCCGAGCCGCTCGCGGCCTACTCGCCGCCGTCGCGGCGATCCTCGCCACGGCTGCCGGACTGGTCGCTGCGGTCGCCGGGCTCCCGGCCCTCGCGGCCTCGCTCGCCGCGTCGCTCGCGTTCGCGGCGTGCTGGCTGGCCGCGCTCGGGACGGCCCGCGCCCTCGCGCGGGTGTTCGGGCGGCGGTGACCGCGGAACCGTTTTCCTTCCGCCGCCGGTAGCGTCTCGCATGGTGATGAAAGAGTCCGACTCGGCGCTCGACCGCGGCGACGCGGCCCCCGACTTCGAACTGCCGGGCGTCGACGGTGAGACGCACGCGCTCGACTCGTTCGACGCGGACGCGCTGCTCGTCGTCTTCACCTGTAACCACTGCCCGTACGCGCAGGCGAAGTTCGATCTGCTCAACGAGCTCGCGGCCGAGCACGACGACCTCGCGGTCGTCGGGATCAACCCCAACGACGCCGACGAGTACGCCGAGGACTCGTTTGCGGCGATGCGCGAACGGGTCGCCGACGGGGCGATCGCCTACGACGCGTACCTCCGCGACGAGACGGGCGCGGTCGCCGAGGCGTACGGCGCGGTCTGTACGCCCGACCCGTTCCTGTTCGGCCGCGAGGGCGACGCGTGGCGGCTCCGGTATCACGGCCGGCTCGACGACGCGCTCGACCCGGACGACGAGCCGACCGAGTTCTACGTCAGAGCAGCCGTGGAGTCGGTGCTCGCGGGCGAAAGCGTCGATATCCCGGACCGCCCCTCCCGCGGCTGTTCGATCAAGTGGCCCGAGGCGTAGGCGTCGGCGGCGCCCGCGGCGTCCCGGCGCGAGCGAGACCGGTTCCCTCACCGCCGGAGACGGGTTGAAAGGGATCCGGGCCGAAGCGTCGGTATGGGAATGAAAGGCGACGGCGACGGTGACCTCCACGAGATCGATCGGTTCGACGGCGGCGTCGGCTGGATCGCGTACCCCGACGAGACGATGGAGCGCGCGAGCCACGCGATCGCGGTCCCGAACGACGAGAGCGAGACCGACGACGTCTGGGTGTTCGATCCTGTTGACGCCCCCGGGCTCGACGACCTGCTGGGAGAGCTCGGGACGGTCGCCGGCGTCGTCGTCGGCCTCGACCGACACAAGCGGGACAGCGCCGCGATCGCGACCCGTCACGACGTCTCGGTGTGGGTCCCCGAGTGGATGACGGGCGTCGCGAGGGAGCTCAACGCCCCCGTCGAGCGGTTCGGGGACCGGCTCGCCGACACCGGCTTCGAGGCGTTCCGGATCCGCGACTCCTCGCTGCCGCCGTGGCAGGAGGCCGGCTTCTTCGACGGGGAGACCCTGATCGTCCCCGAGTCGCTCGGCTCCTCGTCGTACTTCCGCGGGGACCGCGAGCGGATCGGCGTCCATCCGATGCTCAGGCTGACGCCGCCGACGGAGGCGCTCTCGGGCCACGACCCGGACCGCGTGCTGGTGGGTCACGGCGTCGGCGTGCTCGACGGCGCGGCGATCGCGGTGGAGGACGCGCTCTCGAACTCGCGGGGGAAGGCGCCGGGGCTCTACGTGAAGACGCTCCGGTCCGCGATCGGGATCTGAGCGTGATCCACGTCACCCGCGACCTGCTGACGGTGCTGCTCGAACGCGCCGCGGAGCGCGATCCGGGCGAGACGAACCTCCGGCTGTCGGCGACGCGCGCCGGCGACTTCGAGGTCGACACCGAACTCGACCCGGAGACGCCGGTGCTGACGCATTTCACGCCGGATGTCGGCGGGTCGGTGAACGCGGTGTTCGGCGTCGACCTCGGCACCCCGGCGGGCCACGGCGGCGCGCGGTTCCTCTCGCACCCCGACGGGTTCCTCGGCGTGTCGAAGACCGACGATCTCGCCGCGGTCGTACTCGTCGCGGTCCCGCCGTACGACGACGAGACGGTTGCCGCGTTCGACCGCTCCGGCGACGGGATGGAGCTCGCCGTGCTCGACGCGGTCCCGCCCGAAGAGTCGCTCCCGGAGTGAGCCGCCCGGGGAACTCGACCCCGGCGCGGTCGCGGTACGCGCGCGAGGCCCCCGCGAGCGAGCCGTCGCGCGAGCATGGGTTTAAAAAGGAGCGAGCGAGTACGTCGGTGCGATGGCAGCACGCCCACCCGGCGGCGGCGGTTCCTCGGAGCCCGACGCGATCGAGTTCGGCATCGCCGTGCTGGACGAGCGGGTCGAGGAGGCCGGCGTCTCGTTCCCCGCGACCGGCGACGAGATCGTCGACGCGCTCGACGACAGCGAGATCCCCTACGACGCCAAGGGCCGGACGATCCGCCTCTCGGAGGCGCTGGAACAGGTGCCACAGACCGAGTTCGAGAACGAGACCGAGTTCCTCGACGCGCTGTACCCCGTGTTCGACCGCGAGCGGCGGGAAGGCGGCGGCGTCTTAGCCAGCCTGCGCGACGCGCTCCCCTTTTAACTAGATCCCGCGGACTGGCCGACCTCGGCCTCGTTCTCGTCGCCGCCCGTGTCCAGCCGCTCGATGACGTCGTTGATGAGCACGACGTCGCCGACGGCCCGGACCCAGCGGTACGGGACGATGACGCCGCTGTTCCCGTCGACGCGCCCGGCGAACAGCTCGCGGTTGAGCTCCGCAAGCGCGAGTCCGGTCACCGACCGCGCGTCCAGATCGAGGCGCACGTCCTCGATCTCCCCGACGAAGACACCGTTGTTCGAGTACACCTCACGACCGACGAGCGACGTGATCTCCTGTGGAGCCGCGTTCATATGCCATACGGTCACGAGCGCGCCTATTAAGCGTTCGTTGTCGAACGACGTCCGTCAGACGCGGGGAGCGGGCGTTAGCGGGATCAGCCCCCGGCAGGCCTCACTCCCGCGGCGCGACCAACTCGACGGGGTGCATCGGCGCGTCCCCGAGGAGCGCGTCGATCTGCTCGGTGCAGGAGGTGCCGGCGGCGACGACGGTGCGGTCGGTGTCGCCGAACTGCTCCCGAATCGGCTCGCCGACGTCCATGCTCAGCTCGTAGTAGTCGCTTTTGTACCCGAACGAGCCCGCCATCCCGCAGCACTCGGTGTCGGAGACGCGCACGTCGTAGCCGAGCGCCTCCATGACGGCGGTCGCGTGCTCGCCGACGCCGACCGTCCGCGCCTGACAGTGCGGGTGATAGGCGACGCGCGTCCCGGACGCCACCGGGCCGGTCCCCTCGGCCGGCGCGCGCAGCGCGGCCGGGTCCCCGCCGTTCTCCAGCAGGCCGAAGCAGTACTCCATCACGTCGTAGCTGGCCTCGGCGAGTCGCTCGTGGGAGGCCTCGGGGAGGAACTTCTCGTACTCGCTCCGGAACATCGCGAGGTCGCTCGGCTCTATCACGACCACGTCGCGGCCGGCGTCGACGTGGGTCGCGAGCCCGGCGTACACGTCCTCGGCGGCCGACTCGGCGGTCGCGATCATCCCCTGCGAGAGCGGCGGGCGGCCGCTCCCCGGGAGGTCCGGGATCCGCACGTGGACGTCGAGCGCCTCCAGCGCGCGCACGGCGGCCTTCCCGCGGTCGACGTCGACGTAGTTCGTCGCCGTGTCGGGGTAGAGCACGGCCTCGCGCTCGGCCGAGTCGACCGGAACCCGGGGGCCACCGCGGGCATCGAACCAGTCGACGAGCGACTCGCTCGCGAACTCGGGCAGGTCGCGCCGCCGGTCGATCCCGGCGACGCGCTCCGCGATCGCGCGCACCGGCCCCGCGTCGGCGAGCCGGTTCGCGACCGGCGCGGTCCGGCTCCCCCACTTCGCCAGCGTCTCGTAGTTGCCGACGAGGCGCGTTCGCAGGTCGAGCCCGCCGGGTTCTTCGTCCGGGACCAACTCCTCGAACATCCAGTCCGTCTGTCCGGGGTCGGCCTCGCCGCGGTTGATCCGGTCGCGGACGACCGTGTTGATCCACGGGATATCGATCTCGACCGGACAGGCGGGGACGCAGCGAGAACAGCCGGTACAGAGGTCGTTGAACTCGGCGGCGGTGTCGAGCCCCTCGATGCCCGCCTCCCAGCCGGTCGCGATCCCGCCGGAGTACGTCTCGCCGCCGAACGCGTGGCCCCCGACGCTCTGGAAGTTCCCGCAGGCGTTCGAGCAGGCGGAACACCGGATGCAGTACAGCGTCTCCTTCAGCTGCTCGTCGTCGCGCATCGCCATTCGGCCGTTGTCGATGAGGACGAGGTGGAAATCGCGGTCGTCGCCCGAGCCGTCGGCGAGCGGGTCCGCGTCGTTCCGGAAGTCCGGAACCGGCGAGTCGACCGGTGGGGTCAGCGTGGAGATGTAGGAGGTCACGTCCTGTCCCGTCCCCGAGCGCCCGATCAGCTCGACGAAGGGGGCGAACTCCTCGACGGTCGGGACGATCTTCTCGACGCCCGCGACCGCGATATGGGTGTCCGTCGCGGTCACCGTCTTCCGGGCGTTGCCCTCGCTGGTGACTAACAGCATCGTACCGGAGTCAGCCGCGATGAAGTTCGCGCCGGTCATCCCCACGTCGGCGTCCTCGATCAGCTCCCCGAGCCGCTCGCGGGCGAACATGGTGAGCTCCTCGGCGGTCTCCGGCGGGTCCTCCGGGTCGAACCGCTCCGCGAACAGCTCCGCGATCCCCTCGCGGGACTTGTGGATCGCCGGCGCGACGATGTGGGAGGGCGCCTCGTCGGCGACTTGGAGCACCCACTCGCCGAGGTCCGTCTCGACCACCTCCACGCCCGCGGCCTCCAGCGCCTCGTTCACCTCGATCTCCTCGCTGGTCATCGACTTCGACTTCACGAGGCGGTCGGCGTCGCGCTGCTCCGCGGTCAGCTCGGTGATGTACCGGTTCGCGTCCGCGGCGTCGTCGGCGACGTACACGGTCCCGCCGTTGGCCTCGACGGTCTCTCGCACCTCGTCGATGAGCTCCGGGAGCCGAGCGATCGCGTCCTCCTTGATCTCGCGGGCGTCGGCCTTCAGCTCCTCGTAGTCGTCGAGCCGCCCGGTCGACTCGATCCGCCCCTGATTGAAGCCGCGGGTGTTCTCGGCGACCGCGTCGCCCTCGGTGGCCATCAGCTCGCGGATGCGCTCGCCCTTCGACGCGTCGCTACTCATCGGCGGTCACCTCCGAGTCGGACGTGGTATCGGCGTTTTCGTCCGCACCCGCGTCGTCCCCCCGCAACAGCACCACGTGCACCTCCTTCGGCCCGTGCGCGCCGTGGACGAGCCCGCCCATGTCGGCGGTCGCGCTCGGGCCGGTCGCGAACACCACGTCGACCGACTCGTCGCGCGCCTTCGGACCGAGCCAGTCGAACGCGTCGGGCATGTCCGGAACGAGGTCGCCCTCGCGGAGGACGACCACGTGGCGGTCGACGAAGAGGCTCACCGGCTCCGTGCCGGCGGTGTCTGCCTCGATCGCGACGCTCCCGTACTCGGCGACGCCCAGCGACGCGTCCGTGACCCCGGTGTGGGCCGCGCGGAGCTCGGCCGTGGTCGGGTCGGTCGCGACTCGGTCCGGGAGCGCGATCGACCCGTCGTCCGCGTCGTCGCCCTCCTCGGCGAGCGCGACCCCGACAGCCGGGTCGCCGGCGGCCTCGTCGACCAGGTCTTCACACTCGCTCGCAGGCCCCTCGGTGACGGTGACGCCGAGGGAGTCGAGTCGACGCTTGAACGTCGAGCGGTCGGCGGCTGACATACGTCATCATTCAAGGGGATATATATGGGTGTTGCGCCGGCTCCCGCGCGCCGACGATTCCGGCGGCCGTCGTCGGATTCCCGCGCTCCCGTCGGGGTCAGGGGATTTTTCATAGTTCGACCGTGATGGTCTCCCATGGCAACCAACACGCCGGATCCGGACCCCAGAGACGGGGGGGACTTCGACTACACCGGGGGAGAGACCGATCGGCCGGAGCTCGTGGACGCGCTCGAGCGCCGGGTGGACGGCGACGTGCGGTTCGACGACTACTCGAAGCGGCTCTACGCGACCGACGCCTCGGCGTACGAGGTCACGCCCATCGGCGTCGTGATGCCGGAGTCGACCGCGGACGTGGCGGCGGTCCAGGAGTACTGCTTCGCCGAGGGGATCCCCGTGCTGCCGCGGGGCGGGGGCACGTCGCTCGCGGGGCAGACGGTCAACGAGGCGGTCGTCCTCGACCTCACCGACTCGATGGACGCGGTGCTCTCGACCGACCCGGACGCGGAGGAGGCCCGGGTCCAGGCGGGCGCGTACGTGGGCGACCTCAACGCGGCGGTCGAGCCCCACGGGCTGAAGTTCGCCCCCGACCCGGCGTGGCGAGACAAGTCGGCGGTCGGCGGCGCCATCGGCAACAACTCGACCGGCGCGCACTCGCTGAAGTACGGGAAGACGGACCACTACGTGGAGGAGGCGGAGGTCGTGCTCGCGGACGGGACGGTGACGGCGTTCGGCGAGGTCGCCGTCGACGACCTCCGCGAGTCGGCCGACCCCGACGCCGACGAACTGCTCCCGCGGATCCACGCCGAGGTCGTCCGGATCCTCGACGAGGAGGCCGGCGAGATCGACGAGCGGTTCCCGGAGATGAAGCGGAACGTCTCCGGCTACAACCTCGACCGGCTGCTCGACGAGTACCGCGGCGAGTACGGCGAGGAAGGGGTGGTCAACCTCGCCCGGCTCATGGCCGGCAGCGAGGGGACGCTCGCGACGGTCACCGAGGCGACGGTCTCGCTCGTCGAGATCCCCCACACGAAGGCGGTCGCGCTCCTGACGTACGACGACCTCCTCGACGCGATGGAGGACGTGTCGCCCATCCTCGAGCACGACCCCGCCGCGGTCGAGGTGATGGACGACGTCCTCCTCGGGCTCGCCGCCGACACCCCGGAGTTCGAGGACGTGGTCGGCATGTTACCCGAGGGGACGAACTCCGTCCTCCTCGTCGAGTTCTACGCCGATAGCGACGCGAACGGGAAACAGAAGGTCGCCGACCTCGTCGCCGACCGGGTGGGCGCGACCGACGACCGGTCGCGCCCCGAGACGGAGGCGGACCCGAGCGAGGGCGCCGCCGACGTGACGAGCCAGCCGCGCCGCGCGGTCGACGCCATGGAGGCGCACGACCCCGACCAGCGCGACCGCTTCTGGAAGATGCGGAAGGCCGGCCTCCCGATCCTCCTGTCGCGAACCACGGACGAGAAGCACATCTCCTTCATCGAGGACTGCGCGATCCCCCCGGAGCACCTCCCCGAGTACACCCGCGAGTTCCAGCAGATCCTCGAGGACAACGACACGTTCGCGACGTTCTACGCGCACGCCGGTCCCGGCGTGCTCCACATCCGCCCGCTGATCAACACGAAGGAGGTCGAGGACGTCGAGGCGATGGTCGACATCGCCGACCGCGTCACCGACGCCGTCGTCCGGCTCGGCGGGTCGGTCTCCGGCGAACACGGCGACGGCCACGCCCGGACCCAGTGGAACCGGAAGCTGTACGGCGACGAGCTCTGGGAGTCGTTCCGCGACCTCAAGACCGCGTTCGACCCCGACTGGCTGCTCAACCCCGGGAACGTCTGCGGCGACTTCGACATGAGCTCGAACCTCCGGTTCGACTCGGAGTACCAGTACGACGCCGCCTTCGACCCCGCGATGGAGTGGGCCGTCGACAACGGGATGCGCGGGATGGTCGAGCTCTGCCACGGCTGCGGCGGCTGTCGCGGGCCCCAGGAGACGACCGGCGGCGTGATGTGCCCGACGTACCGCGCCTCCGAGGAGGAGATCCAGGCGACCCGCGGCCGGGCGAACATGCTCCGCGGCGCCATCAGCGGCGAGCTGCCGGACGACCCCACCGACGACGAGTTCGTCACGGAGGTGATGGATCTGTGCGTCGGCTGTAAGGGGTGTAAGAAGGACTGCCCGAGCGGCGTCGACATGGCGAAGCTGAAGGCCGAGGTCGAGCACGCCCACCACGAGGAGCACGGGATCGACCTCAGGACCCGGCTGCTCGGGAACTTCGAGTCGCTCGCGCCGCTCGGCTCGAAGCTCGCGCCGCTCTCGAACCTCCCCGGGAAGCTCCCCGGCGCCGGCCTCGTCATGGAGAAGGCGCTCGGGATCGCGAAGGAGCGCGACCTCCCGACGTTCCGCTCGGAGAGCCTGACCGACTGGTTCGAGGCCCGCGGCGGCGCCGGCGTCCCCCGCGCCGAGGCCGACCGCGACGTCCTCCTCTTCCCCGACGTGTACACCACCTACACGAACCCCGGCGCGGGGAAGGCCGCGGTCCGGGTGTTGGAGGCCGCGAACTGCCACGTCCGGATTCCGGACGTCGACGGGAGCGGGCGCCCGCCGCACTCGAAGGGGATGCTCGACGAGTCGCGCGCGGCGGCGAGGGACGCCGTGGAGACGCTCGCGCCCGACGTCCGCGACGACTGGGACGTAGTCGTCGTGGAGCCGACCGACGCCGTGATGCTCCAGTCGGACTACCACGACCTGCTCGACGGCGACGCCAGCGACGTGCCCGACGCCGACGTGGCGGCCGTCTCCGAGAACACGTACGGGATTATGGAGTACGTCGACGCCCACCGGCTCGACGAGGCGCTCGCCCTCGACGCGCCCACCGAGTCGCTCACCTACCACGGGCACTGCCACCAGAAGGCGACGAAGAAGGACCACCACGCCGTCGGCGTGCTCCGCCGCGCCGGCTACGGCGTCGACCCGCTCGACTCCTCCTGTTGCGGGATGGCCGGCTCGTTCGGCTACGAGGCCGAGCACTACTCGATGAGCAAGGCCATCGGTCGGATCCTCTTCGACCAGGTCGACGAGAGCGACGGCGACGAGGTCGTCGCGCCCGGCGCCTCCTGCCGGACCCAGCTGAAGGAGCGCGACGGCGACGCCCCCGAGCCGCCGCACCCGGTGGAGAAGCTCGCGGCGGCGTTGGCGTAAGCGGCGACGCTATCAGGGCCCGACGGCGAGCGCCCCGGCCCGCGGAGCCCGGCGCGCTCCTCACTCCGGAACGCGTTTCACGTTCGCGGCGATGAGCGCGAGGAGGTACGAGAAGGCCGGATACGTCACGGCGACCAGGGCGAGAAACACCGGATCGAGCCCGCCGGGTTCGTCGAGGAGGAAGCCGGTGTACCGCACGACGGCGACGGTGAGAACCACGAGCGCCGTCCGCGCCGCGTACACGAACGGCGAGGGGGTCGGGAACTTCACGCGGTTGCCTGCGAGGCGCAGTCACTCGAATGCGTCGACCGCCTCGCGCTCTCGCTCTCGCCGCCGAGCCAACAGCCGCGTGACCCCCTTCCCGGGACCGCCCTCGATGGGCCATCCTTTCGTCCGCCACTGGGGCGGCTCGGGCGAGAACGACGGACAGGAGCCGGAACACTCGCGCGCGGTCGGGACCTTCTCCTTCGTCGCGCAGTGCGGGACGAGCGACCGCCCCTCACGGCGGAGCTCGAAGTGGCGGCAGTCCGGTCGCATCGTGTCGTGGAACGACCGCCACCCCTTCCCGTAGGCGCGCTCGGCGATCTCCAGCCGCAGGGTCTCGGTCTCCGGGTCGCGGTCCGCGTCCCCGGACGGTCCGAGGTCGCTCGGGTGCCACGCCACGCTCCCCGCGTCGCCGCGGACGCCCGCGGAGAAGTCGGTCGCGAGGATCCCCGCCTCGACCGGCATCTCGCGCAGGAGGGCGGGCTCGACGCGCTCGCCCGTCGTCTCGGTCGCGAGCCACGCCTCATCGGCGAGGGCGGCCTCGACGTCGTGTTCCAGCTGGTCGGCGAGCCGGTCGGCCGCGGAGCGGTCCAGGTCGGGCTTGTTCTCGATCGCGACGATCCGCTCGACCCAGTCGGGGTACGGTCGCTTCCGGCGGAGCTGGATGCGGTTGTTCCGGCGGCGCTTCTCGATCAGGTCCCGCCCCGCGGCGCGGTGGACCGCCTGCCGGACGTAGCGCCACGGGTAGCCGGGGTGCGGGAGCGCGTCGCGGTACCACGCCCACTCCGCGGGCGCGTGGCGGACGACGTGGAGGAGGTCGGAGTCGATGGTCCGGTCGCCGAAGGCGCGCCGCGCCGCGAACGCCGCGGGGTCGACCTCGATCACGACCGTGTCCCAGCGGCGCTCCGCGGTGCCGAGCTGGCGGGCGACGAGCGCGGGGCGCGCGCCGTCGCTCGGGTGCCACGCCAGTTCGGCGTACCGGCAGACGAGGAGCTCGTAGCCGAACTCGGCGTCCGGAGTCACGGCTGCAGTAGTGCGGGACCGCTTAAAAACGAACCGCCGGAACGCGAGTCGCCCCCGCGGCCAGCCGGGCGCCGTCGCCGGCTCGGCGCTCGCCCGTTTCGGAGCGGAGCGGCCGCTCAAACGTAGTCGCCGGTCTCCTCGTCTTTCCGCTCGTCGAGGTAGTCGTGGGCGTCATCGAGGATCTCGCGGGGCCCGTTCTGGGTGATCGTGTTGAGCGCCTGGTCGTAGTCGCGCCACTGCAGGTCGCGGTGCTCGTTCGAGATCTCGGCGCTCGCCTCGAACGAGCGCGCGATGAACAGGTGAACCGTCTTGTGGATGGTCTTGCCGTTCGCCTCGAACACGTAGTCGTACTCCCTGCGGAAGCCGTCGATGAGCCGGAAATCCTCGATTCCGGCCTCCTCCGACACCTCCCTGATCGCCGTCTGCTGGAGCTCCTCGTCCCCCTCGACCCCGCCTTTGGGGAACTCCCAGTCCCCCGGTCGG
>Ga0207714_1000941_pt1 | contig 19492 bp, 14 predicted proteins | sample PonA232FremontCA_2_FD_187270 | JGI IMG/M metagenome (GOLD analysis project Ga0207714, IMG submission 187270) | Marine sediment microbial community from Fremont, CA, USA - Pond A23 Sediment 2 (SPAdes) | ecosystem: Environmental > Aquatic > Marine > Unclassified | place: USA: Fremont, California...
AGGGCGATCATGACGAATGTGGGGTAGCGCAGGGCCTGCTTGATGCGGCGCCGGGTCTGGCGCTCCTGATCCAGGTTGCTCGCCATCCGGCCCAGCGACTGCTCCAGCTGCCCGGACTCCTCGCCCACCTGGACCATGGCCACGAGCAGCCGCGGGAAGACCTCCCCCTGCTCGGCCATCGCCCCGCTGAGCGTCTGCCCGCGCTCCAGCTCGTCGGCGACCGCCCCGACCGAGCGGGACAGGCGCGGGTTCTTGGTGTTCTCCGCCAGGCCGCGCAGGGCCCGGACGATGGGCACGCCGGCGCCCAGCAGGGTCTGGAGCTGCCGGGTAAACATGACCAGGTCGTCGAGCTTGATCGACGGCTCGAAGTAGTGCTTGACCAGCTGGTTCAGGTCGGTGTCCGCCAGGCCGCGGCGCTTCCCCTCGGCCGCGTGGAGCTCGACCGGCGTAGCGCCCATGGACAGGATCTGCTCCACGGCGGCGTCGTAGCTCGACGCCTCGAGGCGCCCGGTGACCGACTGCCCCCGCTGATCGCGCGCGCGGTATCGATAGTCCGGCATGCCCTATCCTGTCAGGTTATTGCGCCCTTGCTCGGTGCCGTCAGCGCCACCGCCGGCTCCCGGATCGCCCGTCGCCGTACTGCCCCCCGCGGCCTCGCCGTCGAGGGCGGAGGCGAGGTCCGCAGTCACGGCCTCCGCTTGATCGTCCGTCGCCGTGTCCTCCTGCGGGGGAGCCGGCCCCACACCCTCCTCCGGCTCGCCGAGCACCCGGAACACCTCGGCGAGCGTCGTGATGCCCTCCGAGGCGTAGCGCACCGCCACCTGGCTCATGGGCTCGTAGCTCGGCTCGGCCTGGCACGCCGCGGCGAAGCCGCTCTGGTCCCCCTGGCGGAGGGCGTCGATCATGTCCTTGTTGAGCTCGAGCAGCTCAAAGATGCCCACGCGTCCGCTGTAGCCAGTCTGGCTGCAGCTGTTGCAGCCGCTGCCGTGGTAGAGCTGCACGTCGGCGCCGTGCTCGCCGAGGACCGACTCGAGCCACCCCCGCTCGTGGGCGTCCGGCGTGTACGGCTCCCGGCAATAGGGGCAGATGCGCCGCAGCAGCCGCTGCGCCAGGACCGCCCGCAGGGCGGCGGCGAGCATGTAGGGCTCGACACCCATATCGATGAGCCGGTTGGCCGTCGAGGGCGCATCGTTGGTGTGCAGCGTGGAGAAGACCAGGTGGCCGGTGATGGCGGCGCGCATGCCGATATCCGCCGTCTCCTCGTCGCGCATCTCGCCGACCATGACGATGTCCGGGTCCTGGCGCAGGGCCGTGCGCAGCACGCGGGCGAAGGTGAGCCCGATGTCGGAGCGGATCTGGATCTGGTTGACCCGCGCGAGCTGGTACTCGACCGGGTCCTCGGCGGTGATGATCTTGACCTCCGGTCGGTTGATCTCCGATAGCGCGCCGTAGAGCGTGGTCGACTTGCCCGAGCCGGTGGGCCCCGTCACCAGGACCATGCCGTAGGGCAGATGGATGAGCCGGCGTAAGCGCTTGACCATCTCCGGCGGCATGCCGGTCCCCTCGAGCGATGCGCTGCCCGAGGTCTGGTCGAGGAGGCGCATGACGATGCCCTCGCCGAGCTGCAGCGGCAGGGTGGAGAGGCGGACGTCGATCTTGCGCCCCTGCACGCGCACCTTGAAGCGCCCGTCCTGGGGCAGGCGGCGCTCGGTGATGCTGAGCCCGCTCATCAGCTTGAGCAGGGAGACCATCGCCGGGTGGATGTTGCGCTGGTGCACGAGCTGCTCCTGGAGCAGGCCGTCGCGCCGCGTCCGGATGCGCAGGCCCTCCTCGTCCGGCTCCACGTGGATGTCCGAGGCGCCGACCTGGATGGCGTCCTCGAACAGCGACTGCAGCAGGCGCACGACCGGGGCGCTCTGGCGGCCCTCGCCCACGGACAGCTCGGCCAGGTCCACCGTCTCCTGCGGGTTGATCTCGCGGCTGATCTCCTCGGCGATGCTGTTGATCTCCTGGCCCCGCCGGTACATCAGGTTGATCAGGTCGTTGATGACCGATTCCCGCGCCACCGCCGCCCGCACTGGCTTGCCCAGCATCCGGGTGAGCTCGTCGTAGGCGATGAGGTCGCTCGGATCGGCCATCGCCACGAGGAAGTCGCTCTCGGTCTCCTCCAGGATCAGCGCCGTGAAGCGGCGCGCCTGGCCCTCCGAGAGCTTGGTGGTGGCGTCCGGGTCGAGCCGGTAGCTGTTCGGATCCACCCACGGGACGTCGAGCTGCTGTGAGAGCTCGCGCAGGATGGCGTCCTCCGTGACGTACCCGAGCTCGACGAGCTGCCGGCCGAGCTTGTGGCCCGTCTCCTTCTGCTTGGCCAGGGCGGTCTGCAGCTGATGCTCGTCGATGAACCCCCGCTCCACGAGCAGATCGCCGAGCCGGATCTTCTTGCGCAGCATACGCTCCTCCTACCGCAGGTTGCGGTTACTCCACCCGTCGCTGGAGCTCGACGATACGCGACCGGGCATAGCGCTCCAGCGCCTTGTCGAGGTGCCGGGCCTCGAGCGTGTGCCGCCAGGCCTCCAGCGCGGCCTCCGGATCACCCTGCTCCTCGAGGGCCACAGCGCGGCCGACGCGCCAACGCCCCTGCTCCGGCTCCGCCTCGGCCAGGGCCTGATAGTGCTCGATGGCCCGCTCGTACTGCCCGGCGTCGCGATAGATCTCGGCAAGCTGGCCCCGCGCCGCCAGGGCCGGCTCCTCGCGGCCCTCACTGACCCGCTCCAGCGCGGCCGCGGCGGAGGCGAGATCCCCAGCCTCGGTGGCCAGAGCGGCGTAGAGCCGCGCCATCGCCACGTGGCCGGGCGCGCGCTCCAGGCCGGCGCGCAGGATCTCCCGCGCATGGCCCGGGCGCCCTGTCGCCACCATGATGCGGGCGTAGGCCTGGCGGGCGTCGTGGAACTCCGGGTGCAGGTTGACGGCGCGACGCAGGGTCCGCGCCGCATCGCCCACCTCACCCGCCTGCATGTGGCTCCTGGCCTGATCGAACAGGGTCTGCGCCCGCTGCTCCGCGCCACGCTCACTCGGGCTGCGCTCGAAGCCCTCGATCTCGCCGTCCGGAATGGCGTCGGCCGTCTCCTCCGCCTCCTCGAGAGCCGGGAGGTCGTCCGTCGCGTCACCCCCGGCATCGTCCTCCTCGACGGCCTCAAGGAGCGCCTGCTCCTCCTCGGCCGCGGTTTCCTCGGCCGCGGTTTCCTCGGCAGCGGCCTCCTCGGCACCCTCGTCCTCCGGCGGCACCGGCTTGCCCTCGACCACCTCATCAAGGGCGTCGCCCTCGAACTCTGTAGCCTCAAGCGCCTCCGCCTCCGGGCGGCCCTCCGCCTGCGCCCCGGCGGTCTCCGCCAGGGCCGGGGTGGCCATCGCCGCGGTGAGGAGCCAGCCCGCCCCGAGCGCCGGGAGCCTAGCGGTCATAGAGCTCATCGATGCGCTCCATCTGAGCATCGATCTCATCCTCCCAGGTCTGCTCATCCACCACCCGCGGCCGCAGGAGGATCGCCAGCTCGAACTTGCTAGACTCCTGGCGCTGGTACGTGAAGAAGCTACTGATAAGCGGGATGCGCCCGAGCACCGGTACGCGGGCATGGACATCATTGGTGCGCTCCTCCATCAGGCCGCCTATGACGATGATCTGCTCATCCTCCGCGCGGACGATGGAATCGGACTGGCGCACATCGCTCTCGGCGAGCTGGAATTCGACTACCTGACCCCCTGTCTCTACGCTGCGAGGCACCTGGCGGACCTCGGTCACCGAGGGCTGGATGTGGAGCGTGACCACGCCGTCGTCATCGATGCTCGGCGTGACGTCCAGAGCGATCCCGGAGAAGAACGGCTCGAACTCCGGGTCCACCTCCTGGACGGTTTCGCCGAACTGGGTCGTGGTATCAAGCTCGATACCGGTCTGGAAGTAGGCGTCCGTGCCCACCTTGATGAGCGCCTTCTGGTTGTTGAGCGTCGAGACGCGGGGCGCTGAGAGCACCTGGACATCGCCCTGGCGGTCCAGCGCGTTAAGCACACCGTCGAAAGACCCCTCGCTGAGGAGGCTGAACTGGAACGTCGCCTCGGCGTCCGCACTCACGTTGGCCCCTGGGCTGAGCTCGCCGGTAAGCTCCCGGCCGTTTTCCGTGCCGATGGCCTCCCACTCGATACCCGCCTCGAAGCGGTCGTCCAGCTCCACCTCGACGATGCGCGCCTCGAGCACCACCTGGCGGTTGAGGCTCGTCCGGAGCCGCTCGATGAAGGCCTCGACCTGGTCGAGCGCTGTCGGGCTCGCCCGAACCGCGAGCGTACCCCCGGCCGGGCTGGCCACTACCGAGGCGCCCTCGTCCTCTTCCTTGGCGATGATGCGCTGGACAACGCCCTCGATATCCTCCCAGAGATCGGACTGCGACTCGGTGCTGACTTGGCTGCCTGAGACGGCGTCGTCATCACCGTCTTCGCTCCCCAGGTCCCCGGCTGACACCTGCGTCCCCGCGTTCCCGGAGCGACTGATGTCCAGGTAGTCCAGGTGGAAAAGGCGCGACTCCAGCCGCGCCGGCAGCACCAGGTAGGCGACGTCCGTGCGCTGGTACTCGTAGCCGTAGGCCTCGCGCACCGTGTCCATGACCTGCGGCACTGAGACGTTATCCAGGCTCAGCGAGATCTCGCCCTTGACCTCCGGGTGGACGACGACGTTGTAGGGCGTATCCTCCACCAGCCCGTGGAAAAACGCGCCGGCCGGCACACCGTCCGCCGTGAGGTCGAAGCGCGGCTCCGCCGCCTGCAGCTCCAACGGGTCGATGGGCGGGGCTACCGACAGGGCCTCGTCCACCTCGTCCGGGAACTCGGCGTCGGGCTCATCGCGCTGCGCCTGCTCACGCTCCTCGTCACTCGCCACCCAGTCCTGCGCGTCACCGGCGCGGCGCTCGTCCCTGTCCTCGTCCACGGTAGCGCAGGCACTGAGCAGCGCGAGCGCCCCAATCACTACACCGGACCTCCAGAAGAGTCCCCTCGTTGTCATTGGCCTTTCACTCTCGGTGGCTCTTCGGGTAAACGTCGCGTCTTCTCCACGCCGTGGTCCACGACGGGCACATAGCGGTACGTCTCGTCATCGGTCTCCAGGCTCACGCCGTAGCGCAGGACCTGCACCAGCGGCGCGCCGGCCCACTCGTCCCCCGCCACGTGCTTACGGCCATCGATTAGCGCGGTGCGCTGCTCGGAGCGTACGCCGCCGTACCGGTGACGTACCATCTGCAGACCCCCTGCCCGCTCGGCCGGATCGACCTCGTCGTCATCCCGATCCGCGCGCGCCCAGGGCGCATCCTCCTCCGGCCGCTCCGCAGGCGCGTCCGGCGCCAGGCGCTCCAGCATCGGAGGCGCCGTCGGGTCGAAGCGCACGTCACCCTCCTCCGGCGGTCCGGCGCCGAGACTCACAGCCCATCCGGCCAGCACCACAAGCCCTGCCGCGCTAGATGCCCAGCCAGGCCTCGTGGCCGCTGAGCGTGTAGAGCCGGATCTCGACCCGCGCCTGGGGCCGCTCGGTAAGATTAGCCACCTCGGTGACCTCATAGTTCAGCTCCTCCCACGCGAACTCCCACGGCAGCGCCTCGATGTCTGCCAGGAAGCGAACCGTCGAGGCGTAGTCCGCCTTGAGCACCGCACGGACCGGGTGGCCGTAGATCTCGATACCCTCGCCGTCGTCGCCCCCCTCAAGCACCAGCTCTGTGGACATCCGCTCGAACTGGAGCAGCTCGACCCCGGAGCGGCGGGCGAGCAGATCCTCGAGGACATCCCGCATGCGCTCCGGGTCGATGAACTCGGGCACCTCCTCCTCAAGCCGGGCGCGGACCGTCTCGAGCTCCGACTCTAGCTCGGTGATCTCATCGCGTAGCTCGGCCCCCGGATCCTCCTCCAACTCCGCGAGCAGCTCCTCCCGCTGCGCCTCAAGGCTGCCGATCTCCTGCTCGGCCTGCTCGGCCTGGCTATAGGCCTGCTCGATGGCCTGCTGCCGCGGCTCGAAGCTGTAGAAATACCAAAGCGCGCCGGCGAGCAGCAGGGCCGCTCCCCCAAGGAGGAGCCGCTCGCGCCGCTCGCGCGCCCACAGCGCCTGATTGATCGGCGCCAGGTAGCCGGAAAGCCGCTGCAGCACGCTCATCGTGCCTGCCCCTCATCCGCGCCGGGGTCGTCCGCACCCGACTCGTCGTTAAGGATCCCGGAGACATCGCCGCCGGGCTCCGCCTCAGCGGCCTCCCCCGGCTCGCCGAGCCCTTCCATGCCGGCCGTGGTGAGCGTAAATTGGTAGAGCGAGAATGCCTCGTCGGCACCGAAATCGAGGTCCACGGCCTGCCCGTTGATCGTGATGTCGTCAGCGGTCACCTCCATGCGCTCGATGTCCAGCTCGGTAAAGCGCATTCCGTGGAACAGCGGCCGCTCCGCCAGGTAGTCCACGAAGCGCATGACGTCCTGCGCCTGCAGCGCGAAGCCCTCGAAACCGCCCTGCTGCATCCCGAGCTGGAGCCGGCTCAGCCAGACCGGCTCCAGCTCGCTCTCGCCGAGGGCGCCCAGCGGCGACGAGAAGCCGTCCAGAGCCTGCACCTCCAGATCGGCGATCTGCTGCTCGAAGGCACGCGCCGTCTCAAGCTCCGATGCCAGCTCCTGCCGGCGGTCCTGCAGCCCCTCGGGGGGCTTGCGCGCCTCCAGCTCGGCCTCGAGCTCGCCCACCTCCTCGAGGAGGCCATCGCGCTCGGCCTCCACCTCCGCCAGGCTCTGCTCTGCACGGCCGAGATACCACCCATGGACCAGGCTCACGACCCCCAGCACCAGGATGCCCGCGGCGACGCCCCCGCCGATGACGGCCGGCGCATCCCACCGGAAGACATCCGACGGCCGGTGATACAGGGAGGCGGCCTCGCCGCTAGAGCGCGGCATGGTAGCGGCGACGGCAAGCGCGCAGCGGGCCTCAGTTCGCGCGTCAAGCGGGATGTCGGCGGGAGCCTCCAGGATCTGTGTAATCCCGAGCTTGCTCGCCGGCACGCGGAGCAGCTCATTAAGGCTTTCAGTCAGCGCTGAGAGGTCCACCTCGCCGGGCAGGATACGGATCTGGGAGAGCGGTTGGCTGGAGAGCTGGCTGTCGTAGTAATCGGTCGTGCGCTGCACCTCGGACGCCAGCTGCTCCACGGCCAAGGCCTCGTCGTGCCTGATCGCGCCCAGGCTGACGTTGTGCCCCCGGGCCAGGTAGAGATCCCGCCCGCGGCTGACGGTGACGGCGCCTGCCCCATCCCCGATGAGCACCAGGGCGAGGCCGTCGTCGATACCGGGCACCTGCACCGCCAGATCGTGCATCGCGGTCTCCCGCGAAATCACCTCCTCCGGTACAAGGTCCGCAGCCTCGACAGATGCCACGAGCTGCTCCACGCGCCGGCGCCGGGCGATGATCGCCAGGGTGAGCCCCGCACGGCTGCGATGGCGCTCGGTGCGCTGGCGGTGGCCCGCTACCGCGGCCTCGGTGAGCGGTATGCTGATCATGTCCTTGAGGCGGTAGCGAAGCGCCTCCGCAAGCTCCGCATCGGGAACTCCCGGGATCTCCATCTGTTGGATCTCGTAGTCGTCGCCGTTGAGGACGATGCTCGCCGGGCTCCCGCCAAGGCCGTGCGCCTCCACGAGGCCCTGGAGGGCTTCTGCCCACCCCTTGCGCCCGAGATCGCGGTAATCGCAGGCGAGCAGCCGATCTCCATCGGAGGAGGTGGCGGCCAGGGCCACGTAGTCCGCCCCCAGGAAGACCCCTACCCGCGCCTGCGCGGCCTGGGCCGCACGCAGCCGGGGTAGACGATTCCTCATTTCGCTAAGCCAAGACCAATCCATCGTCTATCCACCGAGTCAGGGGGCGCCATTCCTCGGGCCCGGGAGGCACAAACAGAGTGCAGCCCAACTCTGTATAATGCCAATTGCTATTCACGTGATCATATTTAAACAAATCTAACAAGGGAGCAGCGCACGCCGCGTCCTTGTAGCGCACCCGTATGGGCCAGCATTCAGCGCCCTCAGCCGCCCCGCGCCGCCCTGGCCAGCCCCGCCGAGGCCACGACCAGGAGCGCCAGCCCGCCGATCACCCCGCTGACCGGTACGCCCCAGTCTATCAGCCCGCCGGTCAGCGGCGGCGACAGCGCGGTGGCCAGGGCCATGGCGGCGTGGGCCAGGGCCCGGATGCCGCCGAGGTTGTGGATGCCGTAGAGCTCGGCCCAGAGGGCGTTGATGGCGGGGGCGCTGAGGCCGGCGGACAGGCCGGTGAGGGCCATGTAGGCGGGCACCACCCAGGCCTCGGCCACCACGGCGGCCAGCGCCAGGCCGCCGGTGATGGGCAGCAGCGCCAGGGGCAGCGCGCGCCGGGCGCTGATGCGGTCCACCCAGGGCCCGCCGAGGAGCAGCCCGGTCACGTGGGCCGCGGCGAAGCCGGTGAACGAGCTCGCCATCAGGGTCAGCGGCCAGCCGCGCACCTCGGCGATGTGGACCTGGTGGAAGAACAGGAAGGTCACGGCCACCGGCACGGCCACCGCCGCCGGCAGGTAGCGCCACAGGCGCCGGTCGCGCAGCACGTCGCGCCGCCGCCAGCCGCTGCCCGCCGGGGCCTCGTCGGCGAGCCGCTCGATGCGCCGGCGGCGCTCGCCGTGGCCACGCAGCAGCGCTAGCAGCGCCGGCAGCCCCGCCAGCACCAGGGCGGCGGCCACCGCCAGCCACACCTGCTGCCAGTGCAGCAGGGCCATGAGGGCGACAGCGCTCGACGGCAGCAGCGCCTCGGCCGTCGGCAGCCCCAGGGCGGCCAGGCCCAGGGCCCGCCCGCGACGGCTGTCGAAGTAGCGGGCCATGCTGCTAAAGGCCATGTGGGTCATCAGCCCCTGCCCGCACAGGCGCAGCAGGAACAGGGCGAGCAGCAGCAGCGCCACGTGCCCGGCCACCCCCAGCAGCGCCGCACCCGCCGCCAGCCCCAGCAGGGTGGCGGCGGCGAACAGGCGCAGGTCGACCCGGTCGAGGACGCGGCCGAGCCAGATCACCGCGGCGGCGCTCGCCAGGGTGGCGCCCCCGTAGACCAGGCCGAAGCCGCCGTGGCCGAGGCCGAAGGCCTCGCGGATGGGCTCGCTGAACAGGGAGACGAAGAAGGTCTGCCCGAAGCCCGACAGCGCCGCGGCCAGCAGGCCGAAGCCGAGCAGCCGCCGATGCTCCACCAGGAACCGCAGGTAGTCAGCGCCCACGCGCAAGATCGCTGTGCCCTCCTTGAGGCCGCCCCTACGCCACGCGCCCGGTGGCGCCGGGCCCGCTCACCCTACCGCGCCGGGCCGCCGCGGGGCCTCGGCTACGCGGCCGGCGGCTCAGCGCCGTGGCGAGGCCGGCTCGCCGTCGATGACCGGCTCCTCGCCGTCGGCCAGGTGCATGGCCATGCGCGGGGCGTACCACAGCGACGGCAGGAGGATGAGCGAGACCGGCACGGCGGTAATCACGATGAACGACTGCAGGGCGGTGATGCTGCCCTCGCCCATGAGCATGAGGATCATGGCCATCACGCCCAGGGCCAGCCCCCAGAAGACCCGCAGCCAGGTGGGCGGCTCGTCGCCCTCGCTCATGGTCAGCGAGATGGTGTAGGTCATCGAGTCCGAGGTGGTAGCCACGAAGATGGTGGTCAGCACCAGGAACAGCACGGCGATGACGGAGCCCAGGGGCAGCTGCTGCGCGATGGCCATCATCGCCGCGGGCAGGCCGGCGTCCTCGTAGGGCCCGGAGACGGCGCCGGCATTGGCCAGCTCGAAGGCGATCCCGGAGCCGCCGACGATGGCGAACCAGAAGCAGGTGGCCACCGGCGCGAGCACCGACATGGCCAGCACGATCTGCCGGATGGTACGCCCGCGGGAGATGCGCGCCACGAAGATCGCCATGAGCGGCCCGTAGCCGATGAACCACCCCCAGAAGAAGACCGTCCACCAGTCCAGCCAGGCCGGATCCTCGCGGAAGGTGGCCATGGGCAGGAGGTTGTCGACGTAGGTCCCCATGCCCTGGACGAAGCCGTCGACGATGAACGCCGTGGGGCCGAGGACCAGGATGAAGGCGGCGAGGAACAGCGCCAGCATAACGTTGAAGCGGCTGAGCAGCCGGATGCCGCGGTCCAGGCCGGTGATCGCGGAGAAGAGGTAGACCGGGATCACGCCGAGCAGCACCGCCGCCGGCAGCCAGGTGCTTTCGGGGATGCCGAAGAGCTCGGAGAGCCCGTAGGCGACCTGGAAGCCGAGGAAGCCCAGCGGCCCCACGGTGCCGGCGACGACGGCGATGATGCAGAAGGTATCGACCACCGCCCCCGGCGTGCCGTGCATGACGCGCTCGCCGAGGACTGGGTAGAGCAGCGTGCGCGGCTTCAGCGGCCAGCCGCGGTGGTAGTGCAGCTGCATGAGCATGCCGCCGGTGAGCGCGCCGAGGATGGACCACGCCAGGAACCCCCAGTGCATGAAGCTCTGCGCCAGCGCCGGCACCGCGGCGCCTTCCTCGCCGCCCTCGATGCCCAGCCTCGCGGCGAACAGCGGCGGCGTGTCCACGAAGTGGGCTATGGGCTCGGCAGCCGCCCAGAAGACCCCGCCGCCGGCGAGCAGCGTGGCCATGATCATGGCCAGCCAGGAGAAGTTGCCGTAGTCCGGGGTGCTGCTGCCCACCCGCAGCCGCCCCAGGGGGCTGAAGGCCATCACCAGGGCGATGAGGAAGGTGGCCAGCATGAGCAGCTGCCAGTAGGCGCCGAAGTACTGCGTGGCGTAGCCGAAGGCGGTATCCACGATCCGGCTCAGCGCATCCAGGTCGAGCGCCGCCAGGGCGATGAAGAGGAGGACAAAGCTGCCCGAGAGGATCATCACGGCGCGCTCGTTGCCGCGGACCTGCCGCTCGGGCACGTGCTGGCGGCCAGCCGCCGGGGGGGTGTCATCGGCCATGGGGGATCAGGCTCCGTTGCACATCGCGCCAAGGGGCCGCGGCTGCCCGGTCCGCAAGGGCTCGAGCTACGGCCCGAGGGCCATCAGCCCTGGCCTGGCGCACCCGCCGGAACGGGCTCAGGGGACGCTCTCGCGGTGCAGCCGCCCGGGAAAGGCGTTGCACCCTACGCCTCCGGCCGGGCGCATTCAAGCCGACGCGCGGCAGGGGCAAGCGCAGGGACGCGCCCCAGCCGCAGGGGCCCGGAGAGGCGGGCTCAGCGGCTGAAGCGGTAGGCGCTGTGGCAGGCCACGCAGGTGTCCTGGAGGCGCGCCAGCTGCTCCTGGGTGTGGCGCGGCTCGCCGACCGCCTCGGCGTCCCGGGCGATGGCCTGGTACGCCTCGTACTGGGTGTGCATCATGCCCTGGTACGCCTCCGGCATGAGGGCCTGCATGCGGCCCTGGCGCGGCGGGCCGGGGCCGTCGCCACGGCGGCCCTGGCCGGGCTCGCCCCCAGCACCGGAGCGCCGCCCCTGGGCGGGGCCGGCGCCCTGCCGGCCCTCGCCGCCGGCCATCCCGGTGGCCCGGGCCGGCACCTCGCCGCGCAGGTCCGGGTCGCGGTGGGGCGGCGGCACCGCGCTCAGGGCCGCCCGGCGGACCGCCTCCATGTCGCCTGCCAGCGTGGCGCGGAGGATGGTGTTGTTCACCTCCTGGAACATGCGCATGCGCGCCAGGCAGTGCGCGCGGTCCGCGGGCTCGAGCTGGATGGCCTGGCGCTCGTCGGCGCCGCTGGCCGGCACCGCGGCACCGGCCAGCAGGGCGGCGGCGAGGAGGCTCGGCAGCCAGCGGCGGGGGCGGTATCGCATCGTCGGCTCGTCCTCGGATAAGCAGGCCTCTAGCCTAACGCGCCGGGCAACGGGACTGCACGCACCACGGCGCCGACGCGGCACCGCCGGGGCCACGGATTCACAAGCCGGCGGCGCAGTGCCACACTCCCCCTGGAGCGCGGCCCGAGGGCCGCGCCAGAGCCGATCACCTAAGCAACGAGGGAACGAGCACCATGCGCAAGTGGATCGCTACCAGCATCGCCGTCACGGCCGCCTGCCTGATGGCCGGCGGCGCCGCCGCCCAGTCCGACGAGGACAAGATCGAGTACCGGGAGTCGGTGTTCACCGTCATCGGCGGCAACTTCGGGCCCATGGGCAAGATGGTCGAGGGCAAGATCGACTACGACGCCGAGCGCTTCGCCCGCAACGCCGACCGGGTGGCCTACATGAGCCAGATGGCCCTGGAGGGCTTCCAGGGCGGCCCCCACGAGGGCGACACCCACGCCAAGGACGCCATCTGGGAGCAGTGGGACCAGTTCGAGCAGGGCATGCAGAAGTTCCAGGACGCCTCCGCTGAGCTGGCCGAGGCTACCGCCGGCGGCGACGCCGCGCTCAGCGAGGTGAAGGGCGAGTTCATGGACGTGGCCCGCGCCTGCAAGAACTGCCACGACAACTTCAAGGCCGACTAGCCCCCACCGGCGTGGCCGCGGCGCGGCCTTGCCCGGGCCGCGGCCTCGATCCTCCCCAAGCCCCCAACGCCAATCCGTCCCCGACGAGCGCGGCGGCCAGGCGCCGTCCGGCGTCAGGGGATGGTCAGGACCAGCTTGCCGGCGAGCCCGCCGGCCTCCAGGTGCCGGTGGGCCTCCGCCGCCTGCGCCAGCGGGTAGGTGCCGGCCACCCGAACCTGGAGCTCCCGCCGGGCCATGCGCCCGGCGCACTCGGCGAGGATCGCCGTCTGGTGGCGGCGCCAGTCGGCGCGGCCGCGGATCATGGGCGTGAGCATCAGCTCCTGGGCCACCGCGTGGTTGTGCAACCGGGCGTGCTGCCAGTCGAGCCCCTGCGGCAGCGCGAGGATGGTCACCAGCCGGCCGTAGGTGGCCAGGGCGTGGAGGGATCGGGCGCAGGTCTCGCCGCCGACGGTGTCGAGGACCACGGCGGCGCCCTCGCCCCCCGTCCAGCGCCGGGCCGACTCGACGAAGTCCTCGTCGCGGTAGCGGATGATGGCCTCGGCGCCGAGGTCGCGGGCGATCTGCGCCTTCGCGTCGTCGCTGACCGTGGTGACCACGCGGGCGCCGGCCTGCCGGGCGAGCTGGATGGCCACATGGCCCACGCCGCCGGCGCCGGCGTGGATGAGCACCCACTCCCCGGCCTGCAGCCCGGCGCGGTCGAAGAGCGCCTCCCAGGCGGTGAGCGCCACCAGCGGCATGGCCGCCGCCTCGCGGTCGTCGACGCCCTCGGGGATAGGGGTGACGAAGCGGGCGTCCAGCACGGTGTACTCGGCGTAGGTGCCCGGCGCCAGGCCGATACCGCCGTTCATGAGCAGCACCCGCTGCCCGGCGTGGACGCTGTCGACGCCCTCGCCCACGGCGTCCACCTCGCCGGCGCCGTCGCAGCCGAGGATCGCCGGCGGCTCAGCGCTGGGGTCGAACAGCCCGTTGGCGCGGACCTTGGTGTCCACCGGGTTGACCCCGGCGGCCGCCAGCCGCACCCGGACCTCGCCGGGGCCCGGATCCGGCTGCGGGAGATCGACAGGCTGGAGGACCTCCGGCCCGCCCACGGCGGTCATCTGGCAGCAGCGCATAGGGAGCCTCCTCACGACGGCACGATCGCCTGGATCGTGGCAGCGACGCCAGGCGCGGGTAAAGCCGAGGGTGCCGGGGTGCACGCCCACGGGCCTCTCCCCTACCCCGCGTGGTAGGATCGGGATCAGGTCCGGCTAGACTAGGCGCCGGCCGATGACCGCGAGGGACCACACGGTGGCGCACGCAGACGATCAGCCCCAGACCGAGCGCCGCCAGCCCGCCGATCCGCCGCCCGTCCCAGCGCAGGGCGTCGAGCCCGGTGACTGGCTGCGCGCCCTGGACGCCCTCAACGAGGCGATCTTCATCCACGACGGCGACTACCGCATCCTCTCCGCCAACCACGCCTACGCCGAGCTGGCGGGGATGGCGCCGGAGGCGTTCCGCGGGCTGCCCTACTGGCAGGTCTTCCCCCGCCGCGACGGCCCCCTATCGGTCTGCGGCGAGACCATGCCCCAGCTCCAGGAGGAGGGCTACGAGATCCCCGCCGCCGAGCTCGGCGAGTACTACGAGGAGTTCACCCTGGAGGACGGCCGCGTCTTCCGCTCCCGCTCCTTCGCCATCCCCGACGAGACGGGCGCCTACAAGGACTCCGTGCACATCCTGGAGGACATCACGGCCCATCGCCACCACGAGGCGGAGCTGGCGGCCATGGAGGCGCGCGCCCGGGAGCACCAGCACCAGCTCGACCAGGTCCTGAGCAACACCGACGAGGGCATCCTGGTGGTCGACAGCCAGGGGGCGATCGTCTACGCCAACAACGCGGCGAGCCACATGACCGGCCGCGCTAGCCACGAGCTGGTCGGCGCCGCCTTCGGCTTCCCCGTGGCCAGCGCGCACCCGCAGGAGATCGAGCTCCTCAGCGAGGACCAGGAGACGCGCATCGTGGAGATGCGCTCGCGGCAGATGCGCTGGGAGGGCGAGCCGGCCTACGTGCTCAACCTCCACGACGTCACCGAGCGCAAGCGCAGCGAGCAGCAGCTGCGGCAGGCGGCCGTGGTCTTCGAGGAGGCGCGCGAGGGGATCCTCATCACCGACGCCGACGCCAACATCACCGCCGTCAACCGGGCCTTCACCGAGATCACGGGCTACAGCGAGGCGGAGGCCCTGGGCCGCAACCCGCGGTTCATGGCCTCCGGCTTCCACAGCCAGGCCTTCTACGCGGCCATGTGGCAGGCCATCGAGGAGCGGGGGTACTGGACCGGCGAGATCTGGAACCGGCGCCGCGACGGCACCACCTACGCCCAGCTGGCGACCATCCGCGAGCTCCGCGACGAGGCCGGGCAGCGGACCCACTACATCGGCGTCTTCTCGGACATGTCGCGGATCAAGGAGTACCAGAGCCAGATCCAGCAGGTCATGCATCTGGACCCGCTCACCGAGCTGCCCAACCGGCTGCTCTTCCACGACCGCCTCGAGCAGGCCGTGCGCCAGGCCGAGGGCGAGGTTGTGGCCGTGCTGCTCCTGGACCTGGGCGACTTCCGCGCCATCAACGACAGCCTCGGCATCGGCATCGGCGACCGCACCCTGCACGTCATCGGCGAGCGGCTCAGCGCCGCGGCAGGCCCCACCGCCACCGTGGCCCGGATCAGCGGCGACGAGTTCGGCGTGCTGCTGCCCCAGCTCGACAGCGCCGAGGATACCCTCGCCGTCGCCGAGCGGCTCATCGAGGCCGGCGAGGCCCCCCTGGAGATCGACGGCCACACCATCCCCGTCCGCCTGCGCATGGGGCTGAGCACCTACCCGGACCAGGCGCGCTCGGCCAACCTCCTGATCGAGCAGGCCGACGCGGCCATGTACGAGGCCAAGGACGAGGGGGTCAGCTACCGCTTCTTCAGCGAGGAGCTCACCGAGCGCGCCCGCGAGCGCGTCCAGCTGGGCGCCGAGCTGCGCCAGGCCCTCGACAGCGGCGGGCTGGCCATCCACTACCAGCCCCAGGTGGACCTGCGCACCGGCGCCTGGCAGGGGCTGGAGGCGCTGCTGCGCTGGCCGCATCCGACCCGGGGCTGGATCCCGCCGGGGCGGTTCATCCCCGTCGCCGAGCGCGCCGGGCTGATGGTCCAGCTCGGGACCTGGGTCCTGGACCAGGCCTGCGAGGCGTACCAGTCCTGGCTGGCCGCAGGCCGCGACTGGGGCCTGCTGGCGGTGAACATCACGGCCCCTGAGCTGGCCGACCCGACCTTCGTCGACCGGACCCTGGCGACGCTGGCGCGCACCGGGCTCCCGGCGGAGCGCCTGGAGCTCGAGATCACCGAGAGCCTCCTGGTGGACACCAGTCGCGAGATCATCGACCGCCTGGAGGCCCTGCGCGGCCACGGCATCCGCGTGGCGGTGGACGACTTCGGCACCGGCTACTCGGCGCTGAGCTACCTCAAGGACCTGCCCGTGGACCGGCTCAAGATCGACCGCTCCTTCGTCAACGGGGTGGAGCAGGACCCCCAGAGCGCGACCATCACCCGGGCCATCCTGGCCCTCGGGCACAGCCTGGGGCTGGAGGTCATCGCCGAGGGCATCGAGACCGAGGCGCAGCGCCTCGAGCTGGCGCAGGCGGGCTGCGAGCAGGGCCAGGGCTTCCTCTTCGCGCGCCCGGCCCCCCTCTCGGAGCTGGCGCAGGGCCTGCCGGCCGGCTAGGCGCGCCCTCAGGCCAGACCCACCCTGCCCCAGTCCAGGCGCCCCTGCCCATAGGCGCCCCTTATGCCGCTCATAACCACTTGATCCATCAGGAAGGATGCGCCAAGGTCCCGCCGATGACTGGACAGACCCCCGATATCCGCCGCTACCGCGCCGCCGTGTTCGACATGGACGGCGTCGTCACCCAGACCGCCACCGTCCACGCGGCCGCCTGGAAGGAGATGTTCGACGCCTTCCTCGAGGCCCGCGCCCAGGCACGCGGCGAGCCGCTCGTCCCCTTCGACGCCGAGGGCGACTACCTGGCCTACGTCGACGGCCTGCCCCGGCAGGAGGGGGTGCGATCCTTCCTGGCGGCCCGCGGGATCGAGCTGCCGGAGGGCGAGGAGGACGACCCGCCGGAGCGGGAGACGCTCCACGGCCTCGGCAGCCGCAAGGACGCGCTGGTCCAGGCGATCCTCGAGCGCGACGGGGTCGACGTCTTCCCGGACTGGCTGGAGCGCGTCCGGGCCTGGCGCGCGGACGGGCTGCGGACCGCCATCGTCTCCTCGAGCCGCAACTGCCAGCGGATCATCGCCGCCGCCGGCGTCGAGGCGCTCTTCGACGCCCGGGTCGACGGCGAGACCGCCCGCGAGCAGGGCCTGCGCGGCAAGCCGGCCCCGGACCTGTTCCGGCTCGCCGCCGAGCGGCTGGGCGTGCCCGCCGAGCAGTGCGTGGTCTTCGAGGACGCGATCTCCGGCGTCGAGGCCGGCGCCGCCGCCGGCTTCGGCCTCGTCGTCGGGGTCGCCCGCCACGGCGACCACGAGGGCCTACGCGCCCACGGCGCCGACACCACCGTGACCCGCCTGACCGAGCTGGACTGAGCCGCGGCAGGAGATACCAGCCGATGCACCGCCCGCAGCACCTCTTCGAACCCAAGGCCCTCGAGGCCCTCCTGGCGCGCCTGGAGCGGCACACCACGCCGCTGTTCCTCGACTACGACGGCACCCTCGCGCCCATCGTCGACGACCCAAGCCAGGCGCACATGGCGCCGGCCATGCGCGCGGCGCTGGAGCGGCTGGCCGCCCGGCACACGGTGGCCATCGTCAGCGGCCGCGACCTGGAGGCCCTGCAGCGCTTCGTCGGCCTGGACAACGTCTACTACGCCGGCAGCCACGGCTTCGAGATCCTCGGCCCCGGCGGCGTACATCAGGCCAACGCGGAGGCCGAGGCCTGCGCGGCGGCGCTCGGCGCGGCGGCGCAGGAGCTGGAGGCGGCGCTGGCCGAGGTCCCCGGCGCTGCCCTGGAGCGCAAGCGCTACGCCCTGGCGGTGCACTACCGCAACACCCCGGAGGCCGCCGTGCCCCAGGTCACGGCGGCCGTCGAGGCCGCCACCGGCCGCCACCCGGAGCTGCGCTACGGCGCCGGCAAGATGGTCTACGAGCTGCAGCCGGACGTGGCCTGGGACAAGGGCCGCGCCGTGCTGTGGCTGCTCGACGCCCTGGCCCTGAACCGCAGCGACGTCCTGCCCCTGTACATCGGCGACGACTGGACCGACGAGCACGCCTTCCGCGCCCTGGAGGGCCGCGGCGTGGGGATCTTCGTAGGCGAGCCGGGGCGCGCCACCGAGGCCGACTACCGCGTGGCCGGCCTCGATGAGGTCCGGCAGTTCTTCGAGCTGATCCTAGAGGGCACGCACCGATGACGCTCCCCGAGACCGAGCGCTGGCAGCTGACCTACCGGGGCTGGGCCCCGGAGGAGCAGCAGCACCGCGAGGCGATCTGCACCCTCGGCAACGGCCGCTTCGCCACCCGCGGCGCCTTCGAGGGGGCCGTCGCCGACGGCACCCACTACCCCGGGACCTACATGGCCGGCGGCTACAACCGCCGGACCAGCGTCGTCGCCGACCGCGAGGTCGAGAACGAGGACCTGGTCAACCTGCCCAACTGGCTCTGCCTCAACTTCCGCCCCGCCGAGGGCGACTGGCTGGAGCTCGACGCCGTGACCTGGCTGGCCTACCGCCAGACCCTGGACATCCGCCGCGGGGTGCTGACCTACGCCCTCCACTTCCGCGATCCCGACGGCCGGGAGACGCGGCTGACCAGCCGGCGGATCGTGCACATGGCGGATAGCCACCTCGCAGCCATCCAGTGGGAGCTGGAGCCGGTGAACTGGTCCGGCACGGTGGCCATCCGCTCCGGCATCGACGGCGGCGTGGAGAACCTGGGCGTGCCGCGCTACCGCCAGCTGGAGACGCGGCACCTGGACGGCCTCGCCGCCGAGCCGTGCGGCGACGACACCGTGCTCCTGCGCAGCGCCACCAACCAGTCGCGCATCGACCTGGCCCACGCCGCCCGCACCCGCGCCTGGCGGGCCGACGGCGCCGGCGAGCAGGCGCGCGAGACCATCCGCGACGGCGGCTACATCGGCCACGAGTGCTACCTGGCGGCGCAGGCCGGGCAGCCCATCACCGTGGAGAAGGTGGCCGCTCTCTACAGCGGCCGCGACCGGGCCATCTGCGAGCCCGGGATCGACGCCCAGGCGGCGGTGGCCCGGGCGCCGGGCTTCGAGGAGCTGCTGCGCACCCACGCCCAGGCCTGGGCGCGCTACTGGCGGGGCTGGGACGTGGCCCTGCATACGGACCACAACGGGGACGCCGAGGAGCAGGCGGTCCTGCGCCTGCACATCTTCCACCTGCTGCAGACCACCTCCCTGCACACCACGGACCTGGATGTGGGGGTGCCGGCGCGGGGACTGCACGGCGAGGCGTACCGGGGCCACATCTTCTGGGACGAGCTCTTCATCCTGCCCCTGCTCAGCCTCCACTCGCCGGAGATCACGCGGGGGCTGCTGATGTACCGCTACCGCCGGCTGCCCGAGGCGCGCCGGGCGGCCGCGGAGGCCGGCCTGCGCGGCGCCATGTTCCCGTGGCAGAGCAGCAGCAGCGGGCGCGAGGAGACGCAGAGCCTGCACCTCAACCCGAAGTCCGGGCGCTGGCTGCCGGACGAGAGCCACCGGCAGCGCCACGTCAACGCCGCCATCGCCTACAACACCTGGCACTACTACGAGGTGACCGGCGACACCGACTTCCTGGCCTTCGCCGGCGCCGAGATGATCCTGAGCATCGCCCGCTTCTGGGCGAGCCTCGCCACGTACAACGCGCAGCGGGGGCGCTACGAGATCCACGGCGTCGTCGGCCCGGACGAGTTCCATACCCGCTACCCGGGCAGCGACGAGCCGGGGCTGGCCAACAACGCCTACACCAACGCCATGGCCGCCTGGTGCCTGCAGACCGCCGAGCGCA
>Ga0207714_1000942_pt1 | contig 19488 bp, 17 predicted proteins | sample PonA232FremontCA_2_FD_187270 | JGI IMG/M metagenome (GOLD analysis project Ga0207714, IMG submission 187270) | Marine sediment microbial community from Fremont, CA, USA - Pond A23 Sediment 2 (SPAdes) | ecosystem: Environmental > Aquatic > Marine > Unclassified | place: USA: Fremont, California...
GCCACGATCGCGGGCGGCCTCAAGGACGCGCTGCGGCTGGCGGTGACGCGCACCACCGAGCGCGTGGGCCAGCCCGGCGGCTTCGCCGACGATCCGGACATCCACATCCCGCTGCCGAAGACGCTCCGCACCGTTCAGGACACGCTCGACCGCGTGGGCATGGCGGGCACGGCGAACGAGCTGGAGCGCCGGCTCAACCGGGCGGCCGAGCAGGCGGCGCCCAAGGCGCGCGACATCCTGGTCGAGTCCGCGATGGAGATGAAAGTCGCGGACGCGCGCAAAATCCTGACCGGCCCCGAGGACGCGGCGACACAGTACTTCCGCCGCACCTCGACGGACGAGCTGCGTGCGGCGTTGAGTCCCATCGTGGACAGGGAATTGGCGGAGGTCGGTGCCTTGCGCACCTACGACCGGATCGTGCAGGCTTACCAGTCGATCCCGTTCACCTCGGCGCCGTCGTCCGACGTGACGAGCTACACGGTCGGCCGCGCGCTGGACGGGATCTTCCACTACGTCGCGCGGGAGGAGGCGAAGGTCCGCCAGAACCCGGCGGCGCGCACGACCGCGCTGGTGGAGAGGGTCTTCGGCGGCTGAGCCCGGATCCCGGCGGGAGGTGGCGCGGTGAGCGAGGCGCACGACCCCCTGTTCCACGCCGATCTGTGGCCGCACCGTTCGCTCCGGCCGAGCGGCGCGGCAGTGGCGTTCGGGCTGTACGGCCTGCTCGCCCTGCCGATCGCCGTTCAGGCGGCGCTTTACGGCTTCTGGCCCATCCCCATTCTCATGGCGCTCACCCTTGGCGGGATGCTCGCCGCGTACGGCGTCAACCGCCGCGGGGGCCGGGTGCTGGAGCGCCTGGAGCTGACCTCGCGGGCCCTGCGCGTCGAGCGGCGCATGCCGAACGGCGCGGTGCAGCGGTGGCGCTTCACGCCCGGCTGGGTGCGGGTCGTGCTCGCGGACGCGCGGGCAGGCGACAACCGCCTGACGCTGACGGAGTCCGGCCGACGGCTGACCGTGGGCGACTTTCTCTCGCCCGGCGAACGGCGCGAGGTGGCCGATGCCTTGAAAGCGGCACTCGCCAAGACGCGATCCACGGGCACCTGATCGATCCCCGTGACCCCGCGTCGCTGGCGCGCGTGCTCGCCGCGGTCACGCCTGACACTGCGGGCACAGCCAGCTCGTGCGCCCGCTGACGGTGATGCTGGTCAGCTCGGTGCCGCACCGGGGGCAGGTCCCGCCCGCGTCGCGGCGGGGCAGCAGCCAGGCGCCCTCCGCCATGCGGGCCGGGTCGGCGTCCAGCGCGACGGCTTCGGTCAGCACCGCGTGGAGCGCGTCGAAGACCGCGTCCACGGCATCGCCGTCCAGCTCGCCCGTGGCCCGGTCCGGGCGGACGCCGGCGCGGAACAGGATTTCGTCGCTGTAGACGTTGCCGATGCCGGCGATGCGGCGCTGGTCCATGATGGCGGATTTGATCGTGCCGCCCTTGTCGCCGACGAAGACGCGGAAGCCCTCGCGCGTGAAGCTCAGCGCGTCCGGCCCGATGTCCAGCGTTTTCAGATAGCGCGGTACGTCGTCGGTCAGCTCCAGCCAGCCCAGCCGCCGCGTATCGACATAGGCCAGTCGTCCGCCGTCCGCGAAGCGGCAGGCGAGGTGGGTGTGCGCGGGCTCGTCGCCGTCGCTCGCGTGCAGGATGAGCGCCCCCGTCATGCCGAAGTGCACGGCGAGCTTCCAGCCGCAGCTGACGGTGAGCGCGAGCACCTTGCCGTGGCGCCGGACGTCGGTGAAGCGGTAGCCGGTAAGCGCCGCCTCCAGGTCGGCCGGCCGCGCGCCGCGCAGGCGCTCGGGGTCGCGCAGCTCGATCGCGGCGATCTCGCGGGCCAGCGCGTGCTCGGCCATGCGGCGGCGCGTGACCTCGATGTCGGGAAGTTCGGGCATGGGCTTCTCCGGCATGGAACGACGATGCATTCGGTGGCAGACTCAACACGCGCCGGGCCGACTGCAATGCCGAGCGCCCCCTTCCCCCGGCGGACGAATGTCGTCCCTATCCAACTTGGCACAGGTTGTGTCTCGTTATATTCTACCGAAGGGGTATTATGCATGGGTCGGTATGTCGGGCGGCGTAGACGCATCAGCGGACGGTGAGCGGGAGACGGTGCGCCAGCAGCGCGATCGCTTCGCCGCGCTCGCGTTCACCTGGGGCGACATCCTGTTGGAGCTGGACGGCGATCTCGTCGTTCGCCACGTCGACGGTTTGAGCGAGCGTCTGCTGGGCGTGGACAACGAGTCCCTGCGCGGCCGAGCGCTGCGTCAGCTCGTGGCGCCCATCGACCACGAAACCGTGGACGATCTGCCCACGATGGCGGCGCGGCGCGGGCGCATCCACGGCGAGCGGTTGACGGTCGTGAGCGCCGGGGGCGAGCAGATCCCCATGCTTGTCGCCGGCTACGCCTTCGACCCGACGGACGGCCCCTTCTACCTGTCGCTGCGCAAGGCGGCGCCCGCCGAGCTGCCGGCCGCCGCGGCGGAGCACCGCGATTCCGAAACCGGCCTGCTGGATGCCGAGGGCTTCGCCCGCATGGCCGCCAGCCGCGCGCAAACCGCCGGGGCCGACGCCGAGGTGACACTGCTTTCCGTGCCCGGCGTCGAGGACCTGGCGCAGAGCTTGGACGAGTCCCAGCATGCCGACCTTGCCGCCCGCCTGGCGGAGACGGTGCGCTCGCACGCCGTGGACGGCGACACGGCCGGGCAGGTCGCCGAGGGGCGCTACGGCCTGCTGCACACCGCGGCCACGGACGTGGAGAACCTGAAGGGTGAGCTGAGCGGTGTGATCCAGCGCCTCGATCCGGGAAACGAGACCGCGACGGTCGAAAGCGCCAGCATTGCCATGAGCGACGACGGGCCCGAGGAAGAGGCCCTGGCGCGGGGGCTCATGGTCACGCTCAACCGCTTCGGCAGCGAGAGCGATTTCAAGCTCTCCGAGCTGTCGCGCAACGTGCATGGGCTCGTCGACCAGGCCGTGGAGCAGGTCGAGGGGTTCAAGCGCGTGGTCAAGGAAAACGCCTTCACGATCGCGCTGCAGCCGGTCGTGTGCGTGCGTTCCGGCCGGGTCCATCACTACGAGGGTCTGTGCCGCTTCGACAGCCGCCGGCCCGAGGACTCCCCCTTCGAGTATCTGCGCTTCGCCGAGGAAACGGGGATGATCCACACCTTCGACCTGGCGATGGTGCGCAAGGCCCTGGAATGGCTGCGTGGCCGGCCGATGAACAACCCGACCAACAGCATCGCGGTGAACCTCTCCGGCCATTCGGTCGAGGTCCGCAGCTTCGCGGACGCGCTCTTCGCGCTGCTGGACAAAAACCGCTGGGCCCAGGGCAGGTTGCTGTTCGAAATCACCGAGTCCGCGCGCATGAGCGATCTGGACGTTGCCAACACCTTCATCCAGGGCCTGCGCCGACGCGGCCACGCGGTGTGCCTGGACGACTTCGGGGCCGGCGCGGCGAGCTTCCAGTACCTCTCCGCGCTGGAGGTGGACATCGTCAAGCTGGACGGCAGCGCCGTCGCCAACGCCCGCCGCGGGGCTCAGGGCCGCGCCTTCCTGTGCGCGCTCACCGAGCTGTGCCGCCGCGTGGGCACGGAAACCATCGCGGAGAAGATCGACGACCGCGACGGGCTCGAGTTCTGCGCCGACTGCGGCGTGGATCACGTGCAGGGTTTTCTCTTCGGCAAGCCCTCACCGCGGGCCCGCGACTTCGCGCCGCTGCCCAACGGTCATCTCGTGCCGCGCTGAGGCGGAGGTCAGTCCACTGCCTTGCGGTAGAGATGCCAGGTGGCGTGGCCCAGCACGGGCATCACCACGGCCAACCCGATGAGCAGCGGAATGGCGCCGCCCACCAGCGAGCCCACGACGATGAGCCCCCAGACGGCCATTGCCACGGGGTTCGCCAGCACCACCCGGACCGAGGTGGCAATGGCCGTCGCCACGCCGGGATTGCGGTCCAGCAGCACGGGGAAGGAGACAACGCTGATCGTCAGCACGCCGATGGCGAAGACGAGCCCGACGAGGTTGCCCACGACGATCAGCGTCCACCCGGCGCGCGTAGTGAAGAGCGCCTGGACGAAGCCGCCCAGGGTTTCCGGCGCGCCGCCCAGCGTCAGCACGTAGATGGCCCAGGCCACGGCGAGCCAGATCAGGAAGATCGCGAGAAGGATGGCACCCAGCGTGACGATCGACCAGATGGCCGGGGAATGCACAATCGACAGCGCCTCGCGCCAGCCCAGCGGAAGATCCTGTTCGCGCCGGCGGCTGAGTTCGTAGAGCCCGATCGCCACCACGGGGCCGATGAGCGCGAAGCCCGCGACGATGGGAAAGATCAGCGGCAGGAATTCGTACCCCGCGTAGGCGCGCCCGGCGATCAACGCCACGATGGGGTAGATCACGCACAGGAAGGGCACGTGGGTGGGCCGCGCGTTGAAATCGTTGACGCCGCGGGTCAGGGCGTCGCGCAAATCGGACACGGTCACGCGCCGGACCGTGGGGCGGTCCGCGTCCGCCGGCCTGGCGGTGGTGTCCGCGGGACTCTCGGTGCTCATGGGCGTCGGCCCTCCTTGCGGCACCGTTGTGCGCGTTGCCCGTGGCTCCCGGATCCTTTTCAGCCAAATCTAACGCGGGCAAGACGATTTGTCGCCCGGGGCTCACGGTCTTGTCCGACGCGCGGTGATCGGCCGCCGCGCTCGCGTGACACGGCGCGCACGGGCCTGTTATACGGCGCTCGCGAGCCTTCGCGGGGTCGTGTATCGGATGGGCCCGTAGTTCAGCGGTCAGAACTCGCCGCTCATAACGGCGCTGTCCCAGGTTCGAATCCTGGCGGGCCCACCATTATCCCGCTGATTTCCCCGGATGAATTGTGGCGGGTGCGGCGGGTGCGCCGCGCGGATGCCACAGAACTCGGTGCAGCGCCGGCGTTCGAAGGCCTGGAGGGTGGATGTGACGGCATATCCGCCCTGCAGCAGCCGGCTCGTTCATGCGATCTAAAATCCCCTTGCTTTTAAAACGCGCGGATTGTACGTAAAATCCACCCAGAACACGGCGGGGTTGATAGAACGCGTCGGCGCGCGCGGCGGGCGCTGGCCCGGTGGCGAGGCGCGGCGGGCGTCCCGCCCGATGGAGCCGGTCCGCAGGGGGCGAGGATGAAACTCCACGAACTGGAACGGTTGTACAGGGTCGAGGAAAGCCAGCGGTGCGGTGTCATCACCGACCCAAGCCAGCCCGACAACCCGATCGTGCACGTAACCGGGCGGTTCCCGGACGTGACCGGCTACACGCCGGAAGAGGTGATCGGCCGCAATTGCCGCTTCATGCAGACACCGGAGACGGACCCGGCCACGGTCGACGCGATCCGGACCGCCCTGGCCAGCCGGACGTCGATCTGCGTCGACATCCTCAACCAGACCAAGCAGGGCAGGCGGTTCTGGAACCGCCTGAGCATCCGCCCGAGCTACAGCACCGACAACCGGCTGGACGCCTTCATCGCCACGCAGGTCCCGATCGAGTGGTTGTGACCGTGCGCCTGCACGGGCGCTTCCCGTCCGCATCCGGCTGGCCGTCGTCAAATCACGCATTGCGGCGTCGGCGCCGCGTTTACGAAGATGGTCGCCACGCGGTGAGAGCGCGATGAGACGACGCAGAATCAGCCTGCGAGCCTCATCGCACTCTATCTCATTCATGTGCGGGCATGATTGCGCGCCTGCGGCGCGCGAGCGAGCTGTCCAGAGCCCGGATCGTTTCGATCCGACCTCATCATGCCCTGGCGGATGCGGATGACACGGATGGCTCTCACGGAAACCGTTCAGCGCCTCGCGGCCGGCGGGTCGATCGGGTTCACGCCCGGCAGCTTCGCCAGGATCGGGGACGTGCGCCCGCTCCTGCCGAAGGGCACCACGGTTCGCGTCGGCTGGCCCTCCGACAAGGTGACGCCCGACCGCCTCGTCGCCACGGCCGTCGAGCTGCGCCAGCAGGGGATGGTGCCCTTCGTCCTCTTTCCCGCGCGGCGCATCGCCGGCGAAGCCGAGGGCCGCGATTTCCTGGCCCGCCTCGTCGGCGAAGCGGGCGTCACGGATATCCAGCTCGTGGCCGGCGACCGCGAACCGCCCGCGGGGCCCTTCCGCGACAGCCTGGACGTTCTGGAGTCGGGCATCCTGGAGGATGCCGGCCTGGAGCGGGTCGGGGTGGCCGTGCATCCGGGGGGCCATCCCCTCGCCGACGAGGCCGAATTGCGGCGGGCGCTGCGCGCCAAGTGGGCGTGGAGCCGGCGCACCGGCATTCCCGTGCGCGCGCGCTCGCAGGTGGTCTTCGACGCCGCCGCGGTGCCCGCCTGGGCGCACGAGGTGCTGTGGACCGAAGCGCCGGGCATGGAGCTGGAGATCGGCATTCCCGGTCCCGTGGCGGCGGACACGCTCGTCGGCTACGCCGAGCGCGTGGGCGGCGAGGTGGCGCTGCGCGAACTCCAGCGCGGCACGGGGATCGACCCCGGGGCGCCGACGGGCGCGTTCGACGCCGGCGCGGCGGTGGTCACCCTGGCGCGCTGGCTGGAGCGGGAGCCGGATGCGCCCGTGGTGGGGCTGATGGTCAATCAGTTCGGCGGCATCCGGCCGAGCGCCGCGTGGCTGACGGCGCTGATGCGGGGCGCGTTTACCCTGAGCGGGGAGTCCCTCACCACGCACGCCGACTGAGCGTGCGGAACCGGCCTCCCGGGCGTTAGATCACGGGATTCTCCTGATAGGAGCCGAATTCCTCGCGCAGGGTTTCCACGATTTCGCCCATGCTGGCGCGGGCTTTCACCAGCTCGATCGTGGTGGGCATGATCGACTGGCTGTCGTCGCGCGCCACCGCCCGCAGCTCCTGGAGCAGCGCGTCCACTCGGTCCTGATCGCGCTCCGCCTTGACGCGGTTCAGGCGCTCGATCTGGCGCTGCTCGACCGTTTCGTCGTGCGGGTGGACCTCGACGTCGGGCTGCTCCTCGGCGTCGACGAAGGCGTTGACGCCGATCACCGGGTAGTCACCGGTCTGCTTGTTCACGGCGATGTCGTAGGCGGTGTCGGCGATCTCCTTCTGGAAATACCCCTGCTCGATCGCGGCCAGGGTGCCGCCCATCTCGTCCACCTTGGCGAGGTAGGCGTTGACCTCTTCCTCGATCCGGTCGGTCAGGCTTTCGACGTAGTAGGAGCCGCCCAGCGGATCGATCGTGTCCGTGACGTTGGTTTCCAGCGCGATCACCTGCTGCGTGCGCAGGGCCAGCTTCATCGCCTCTTCGGTGGGGATGGCGTAGGCCTCGTCCAGGCCGTTGGTGTGCAGGCTCTGGCACCCGCCCAGCACCGCGGAGAGCGCCTGGAAGGCCGTGCGCATCAGGTTCACCTGGGCCTGCGGCTTGGTCAGCGTGGCCGCGGCGGTCTGGGCGTGGAAGCGCAGGCGCATGGATTCCGGCTTCGTCGCGCCGAAACGCTCCTTCATGATGCGCGCGTAGACGCGCCGCGCGGCGCGGAACTTGGCGATCTCCTCGAAGAAGTCGCGCTGACTGACGAAGAAGAACGACAGGCGCGGGGCGAACTCGTCCACGTCCACGCCGTGGCGCGTCACGGTGTCCACGTAGGCGATCGTGTTGGCCATCGTGAACGCCACTTCCTGCACGGCGTTCGCGCCGGCTTCGGAGATATGGTAGCCGGAAATGTTGACGGGATTGTAGCGGGGCATGTGCTGCGCCCCGTAGACGATGGTGTCGCGCACGATGCGCATGCTCGGTCCCGGCGGGTAGATCCATTCCTTCTGCGCGATGTATTCCTTGAGGATGTCGTTCTGGATCGTGCCCGCGAGATCCTTCAGGTCGTAGCCGCGCTGTTCGGCCAGCGCGATGTACATGGCGTACAGGATCCAGGCCGAGGGATTGATCGTCATCGACACCGAGATTTGGCGCAGATCGATCCCCTCGAACAGCTCTTCCATGTCGACGATCGTGTCCACCGCGACCCCCTCGCGGCCGACCTCGCCGTGCGACATGGGATGGTCGGAATCGAAGCCCATGAGCGTGGGCATGTCGAAGTCCGTCGACAGCCCTGTCTGCCCCTGCTCGATCAGGTACTTGAAGCGCGCGTTGGTGTCGCTGCCCGTGCCGAAGCCGGCGATCTGGCGCATCGTCCACGGCCGGCCGCGGTACATCGTGGGGTAGGGACCGCGCGTGAACGGCTCGCGGCCGGGAAAGCCCAGGTCGTCGTAGCTGCTTCCGGTGCGGTCGCGCGGGGTGTAGAGGCGCTGGATCTCCAGGCCCGAAAACGTCCGGAAGTCCTGCTTGCGCTCGGGGGCGCGCTGCAGGAAGCGCGCGACCTCGTTGGTCTCCCAGTCGGCGATCTCCCGGTCCAGGTCGTCACGCGCCTGATCCGGATCCTGTGGCTTCCCGGGGCTGCTGGACATCGTTGCCACTCCCTTGCAACTGGGCGATCAGGGCCGCGGCGGCGCTGTGCGGATCGCGCTCGTGCGCGGCCACGGCGTCGAGAAGGGGCGCGAGGCTGTCGCCCCGTCGCCGCTCGAAGCCCTCGCGGATCATTTCCTCGGCGAGCTTGAGAATTCGGGCCTCGGCGATGCGCCGGCAGCGGGCCATCCACTGCCCGCTGTCCACGAGGTGGCGCCGGTGGTCGTGAATGGCGGTGAGCAGCTCGTCGATGCCCTCGCGGCGCTCGCTGCTCGTGGAGACGACGGGGACGCGCCAGCTCGCCCGGGGGTCGAGCGCCATCGTCAGCATGTTCTTGAGTTCCTTGACGGTGGCGTTGGCGTCGGCGCGGTCGCACTTGCTGACGGTGTGGATGTCGGCGATTTCCAGGATGCCGGCCTTGATCGCCTGAATGTCGTCGCCCAGCCCGGGCGCGGAAACGACCGCCGTGGTGTGGGCGGCGCGGACGATGTCCACCTCGTCCTGTCCCACGCCCACCGTTTCCACGAGGATGAGGTCGTAGCCGGCGGCGTCCAGCACGTCCGCGGCGTCCATGCTGGCGCGCGCCAGGCCGCCCAGGGCGCCGCGCGTGGCGACCGAGCGGATGAATACGTCGCGTTCGGCCCCGACGTCCTTCATGCGGATGCGGTCGCCCAGGATGGCGCCGCCGGAAAACGGGCTGGAGGGGTCCACCGCGACGATGGCCACGCGCGCGCCCTGGTCCGCCGCGTGCTCGGCGAGGTGGCGCAGCAGGCTCGACTTGCCGCTTCCCGGCACGCCGGTGATGCCCACGATGTGCGCGTGGCCGCAGTGCCGGTAGAGCTCCGCCATCGCCGGCCGGATGTCGGCGGCGCCGCTCTCCGCGCGCGTGATCAGGCGGGCGACGGCCGTCTGCTCGCCGGCGCGCACGCGGGCGACGAGATCCATCGAGGAGCGGGCGGCGCGGACCGTCATCAGCGATCCACCCGATGGGCGACCTGGCGGAAGAGGTCGCGGTCGTCGATCACCCGGCGTGCCTTGAAGTCGGTGCGCGGGAAGGTGCCGGCGGCGACCACCTCCACCTTGGCGCGCACCCCGATGGCCTTGCTCAGTTCGGCGACCGCCCGTTCACCCAGCCGGCTCTGCTCGTCTTCGTCCAGGTGCGGGGCGGCTTCGACCTCCACCACCAGCTCGTCCATCGCGGACTCGCGCGAGATGATGATGCGGTGCTCGCCGCCGTAGCCGTCGAGGGTGTTGAGCACGGCGTCGACCTCGCTGGGATAGACGTTCTCCCCGCGCACGGTGAACATGTCGTCCAGGCGCCCGTAGATGCCCTGGGGCAGCCAGGGGTAGGTGCGCCCGCAGGGCGTCGGCCCCTCGACCCAGTGGGTGATGTCGCCCGAGGCGAGGCGGATCATGGGCTGCGAGGTACGCTCCAGGTGGGTGTAGACCAGCGTGCCGGTTTCTCCGTAGGGCACGCGCTTGTAGCTCTGGGGATCGCACACCTCGTGGTGGACGATGTCCTGCCACAGCATCATGCCCGGGGTTTCGCGGCTGCCGGCCGCGGACATCCAGGGCGTGACCTCGCCCATCGTGCCGCTGTCGCAAACCTCGGCGTCGTAGGTTTCGGCGATGCGCTGGCGGATGCTCGGCACCGAGGCGCCCGGCTCACCGGAGAAGAACAGCAGCCGCAGGTTGAACTCGCGCGGATCGATGCCCTCTTCCTGCGCCTTTTCGGCGAGGTAGAGCGCGTACGAGGGCGTGCCGTAGAACGCCGCGGGCTGGAGCATGCGCATCCACTGGATCAGCCGCGCGGTCATCCCGCTCGCCCCGGCGCCGAAGGGCAAGCACTTGCAGCCCAGCCGCTCCGCGCCGGCGAGCGCGCCCCAGGAGCCCATGTAGAGGCTGAACACCGCACCGACGACGACGATGTCGCCGGGCCGGATGCCCATGCTCCACATGATCCGGGCGTGGTTGTTGGCGATCGTGTCCCAGTCGCGCCGGCCGATGGCGAAGGCCGTGGGGCGCCCGGTCGTGCCCGAGGTGCCGTGCAGGCGCAGCACCTCCGAGGGGTCGACGCAGAGATAATCGCCGAATGGGGGGTGCTCGGCCTGGGCTTCGCGCAGATCCTCCTTGGTGATCACGGGGACGTCCTCGAAGTCGCGCAGGCTGCGCACGTCCTCCGGCTTGATGCCGACGCCATCCCACTTGCGCCGGTAGAAGGGCGCGTTGTCGTAGGCGTAGCGCATGACCTCGCGAATGCGCGCGGCCACGGCCGCGTCCCGCGCCTCGGGGTCCATCGTCTCGCGCTCGGGAAACCAGTAGCGCGCGTCGGCGCGCGGCCAGTAGCGATCGTCGTAGTTCGGCGGAAACGCCCATTCTTCCATGGCGATCTCTCCCGTGAGCCAGCGTGCTTTTCGACCAGGGGACGGCCCGGCGCGCGGTGCGCTCAGCGCGGGCCGCGCCGGGCGACCAGCTCACGGATCGTCGCGACCAGGTCATCCGGCTGGGTGTCCTGGCCGAGCACGGCATCGACCCCCATTCCCTTCAGCTTCGCGATGTCCTCGTCGGGCATCACGCCGCCGCCGACGAGCAGAATGTCGTCGGCGCCCTTTTGCTGGAGGAGCTCGATGACCTTGGGAAAGATCGTCATGTGGGCGCCCGAGAGCAGACTGATGCCGAGGACGTCCACGTCCTCCTGCACCGCCGATTCCACGACCTGCTCGGGCGTGCGGTGCAGACCCGTGTAGATGACCTCCATGCCGGCGTCCCGCAGCGCGCGGGCGACGATCTTCACGCCGCGGTCGTGGCCGTCCAACCCGACCTTGGCGAGCAGCACGCGGATCACCTGATCGGGTGGCTCCACGGGTTCGGTTTCGGTCTGCGTCTGGGTCATGACCTCTCCCCTCATGGCCGCGCCGGTTCGCCCGGCGTCGTCTTGGGCGGTCAGGCCGCCGGTTTGGATTCCGCCGTCAGCTCGGCGTGGAGGCGCTCGGCCGCGGTGCGCAGGTGCGCGTCCATCAGCGCGGCCGCGCGATCCGCCTCGCCGCCGCGAACGGCGGCCAGGATGGAGTCGTGTTCCATCAGCACCTGCTCGGGGTAGGCGGGCATCTCCAGCACGTTGCCCATGGCCCAGCGCAGGTGCCCCCAGTGCATCTCGATCGTCTCGGCGATCACGGGGTTGTTGGCCGCGTTCCAGAAAGCCCGGTGAAAGCGCAGGTCGGCGTCGATCATGCCCGTGGTATCGTGCGCGGCGATGGCGCGGCGTGCGTCGGCGATCGCGGCGCGGGCTTCGCGCTCCAGGGCGGCGCCCGCGTTCGCGGCGGCCTCCCGCACGGCCATGATCTCCAGCGCGCGCCGCACGGCGTAGAGGTTGTTCAGGTGCTCGGGGTCGAGGTGCGCGACCTTGAGGCCCTTGCGCCCGGCCGGCTCCAGAAAGCCCTCGGATTTCAGCAGCGCCAGCGCCTGGATGACGGGTTGGCGGGAGACGCCGAAGCGCGCCGCCAGCTCGTCCTGACGAATGCGGGTGCCGGGCGCCAGCTGGCCCTCGCACACGGCCGAACGCACCGCGCGGTAGACCTGATCGACGAGGCTGCCCCGGAAAAGCTCGGCGTCCATTGAGTCGCTCACAAAATAACTCAGGCGAGACTGTATACTGTATACACAAAGCGTGCAAGCGGATCGTGCGGGTCGTGGCGCGCCGTCGGCGGTCCGGGCTTTGACAGGCGCGCGCCCCGGCTGGACGGTGGCCGTCGGGTTTGGCAGCGGGACAAAGGAGGCAATGATGCCGGGTGTACGCGGGTGGCCGGCAGCGCTGGGCATGGTGGCCGCGCTGGCCGTCGCCGGGCCGGCGCGTGCGGGTCAGGCCGACGTGGTCGAGGCCGAGGCGACCCAGCGCGGCGACGGCACATGGCGGTTTTCCGCCACGGTGCGCCACGCCGACGAGGGGTGGGATCACTACGCGGATCAGTGGCAGGTGGTCGCGCCCGACGGCACGGTGCTGGGCACGCGCACGCTGCACCATCCCCACACGAACGAGCAGCCCTTCACCCGCTCGCTGTCCGGCGTGGAGCTTCCCGACGGCGTCGACACCGTCACCGTCCGCGCCCGCGACAGCGTCCACGGCCGCGGCGGCAAGAGGGTGACCGTGGAGCTGCGCTAGCCCTCGCGTCAGCTTACGCCCAGACGCGCTCGTAGAGGTCCACGATCTCGGCTGTGCTGGGCTGGCGCGGGTTGTTGCCGGGGCTGCCGCTGGCGAGCGCCTGCTCCGCCATGGTGTCCTTCACCGCCTGGTAGCGCTCGGGGTCGATGCCGTAGCTCGCCGGCGTCGGCACCGCCAGGTCGCGGTTGAGCTGGCGCAGCGCCGCGATCAGGTCGCGGCAGGCGGTGGCGTCGTCGCTGTCCGGCGCGGTGACGCCCATCGTGCGCGCGCAGGTGGCATAGCGCCCGGGCGCGTTGTCCACGGAAAACGCCGTGATCTCCGGCAGCAGCATGGCGTTCGACATGCCGTGCGGGACGTGGAAGAAGGCCCCGATGGGCCGGCTCATGCCGTGAACGAGGCAGACCGAGGCGTTGGCGAAGGCCATGCCGCCGTGCATGGCGCCCAGCATCATGGCCTCGCGGGCGTCCTCGTCGCCGTCGAAGCAGGCCCGGCGAATGGTGTTCGAGATCAGCCGCATGGCGGAGAGCGCGAAGGTGTCGGTGTGCGGATTGGCCTTGCGGCTGACGTAGGCCTCGATGCCGTGGGTGAGGCTGTCCAGCCCGGTGTCGGCGGTGAGGCGGAAGGGCTTGCCGAAGGTGAGGGTGTAATCCACCACCGCCGCGGCCGGGACCGCGCTCAGCCCCATGATGAGCATCTTTTCCTCGGTCTCGACGTCGGTGATGACCGTGACCTTGGTCACCTCCGAGCCCGTGCCGGCGGTCGTGGGAATGGCCAGCAGCGGCGGTACGGGCACGTCGGGCGCGGCCGGGACCTTCCAGTCGCGCATCGCGCCCCCGCCGCCGAGCAGGATGCCGATGGCCTTGGCGGTGTCGAGCGAGCTGCCGCCGCCGAAGGCGATCATGCTGTCGTGCCCGCCGTCGCGGTAGGCGGCCACGCCTTCGTCCACCGCCGTCGTGGTCGGATCGGGCACGACGCCCGTGAAGGTCCCGTAGGCCACGCCGGCGTCGTCCAGCGCGCGCGTCAGCCGCCCGAACGCGGGAAGCTCCGCCATCGCCGGGTCGGTGACGACGAGCGGATACCGGCCGCCCACCTGGGCGAGCGTCGCGGCCGTGGTGTCGATGGCGCCGCCGCCGATGCGCAGGATCTGCGGGTGCATGAAGGTGGCTGTCATGGGTTCGCCTCTCGAAGCCGTTGCGCCGCGGAACAAGCATGCCCGTTCAACGGCCATGAGACCACGCCTTCACCGCCCCGGCCGCACGGGGTAGGCTCATGCATCCTGGGGCGCGCCACGTTTTCCCGGAGTCCGCATGCCCGTCTACCGCACCCGCCCCGGCGCACTCGCCTACGGCTTTACGCTGGGCGTGCTGGCGCTGGACTGCGAGCAGCCCTTCGTGCCCGGCGACGTGGGCAACGCCAGCACCTGGCCGTGGCCGGTGCTGTATCGCGAAATCGAGGGCTGCTCCGTGCAGCGGCTGATCGTCGGCGGCGACCGCACCCTGGAGCCCGTCGTGGTTGAGGCGGCGCGTGGTCTGGAAGGCGAGGGCGTGAAGGCCATCCTGTCCAACTGCGGCTTCCTGGCGCGCTTCCAGGGCGCCGTGGCGCGGGCCGTGCGCGTGCCGGTCGGGCTTTCGGCGCTGTTGCAAGTGCCGCCGCTGCTGGCGATGACGGGCGGCGGGCCGGTCGCCGTGGTCACGGCTTCGGCGCCCTCGCTCAGTACGGAGCTGCTGGACGCCGCCGGCATTCCCGGCGACGCGCCCGTGCCCGTCTACGGCATGGAGGACTACCCGGCGTTCGCGGAGCCCTTTCTGTCCGATTGCGGTTGGGTGGACACCGATGCCGTCGCGGCGGCGTGCGACGATCTGGGCCGGCGCATGGCGGCGGCGCACCCCGGTCTGCGGGCTATTGTCCTGGAATGCGCCGTGCTGCCGCCCTACGCCCACGGTTTCGAGGCCGCCGCCGGCGTGCCGGTCTACGACGCCGTGACGCTCGGCCGCTATCTCGTCTCCGGCACCGGTCACATACCGCCGAGCGGGACGTACTGAGCGCAGTCAAACCGTCGACACTTACGCAAAAAGCCCCCTCACCGAAGTGAGGGGGCTTTCCGTTTGCGAGCTCAGCCCTGCCGGTGCTTTACGCGGCGATCGTGACGCCCTCGCGGGTCAGCTCGTCGCGCACGCGGTCCACGGCGCGCTTGGTGCGGGCGACGATGTCGTCCGCCTCGGCGCGCGTGAGCACCAGCGGGGGCGCGAAGCCCAGGATGTCGCCGTGGGGCATGGCGCGGGCGATCATGTTCTCCTCGAACGCCGCCGCGCTGATGCGCTTGCCCACGCCCAGCGAGGCGTCGAAGGGCGTGCGCTTCTCCTTGTCGGCAACGAACTCCAGCGCCGCCAGCATGCCGACGCCGCGCACCTCGCCCACGAGCGGGTCGTCGGCGAACGTTTCCCGCATGCGCTGGTTGAGGTAGGGGCCGACCTCGGCCACGTGCTGGGTGACGTTCTCGCGCGCGAGGATGTCGAGGTTCGCCAGCGCCGCCGCCGCACAGGTCGGGTGCGCGGTGTAGGTGTAGCCGTGGGCGAAGGTGCCCAGCTCCTCGGAGCCCTGCTCCAGCACCTCGGCGATTCCCGCGCTGACGAGCGCGGCGGACAGCGGCTGATAGGCGCTGGTCAGGCCCTTGGCGACGGTCACGAGGTCGGGCTCGATGCCGTACATATCGCAGCCGAACTCCGTGCCCAGGCGCCCGAAGCCGCAGACGACCTCGTCGGCGATCAGCAGCACGTCGTGCTTTGTCAGCACCTTCTGGATCTCCTGCCAGTAGCCCTCCGGCGGCGGGATCAGGCCGCCCGTGCCCAGCACCGGCTCGCCGATGAAGGCCGCGACCGTCTCCGGGCCCTCCGCCTGGATCATGGCGTCCAGGTCGTCGGCGCACTTGCGGGCAAAGTCGCGCTCGCTCATGCCCGCTTCGGCGTTCCAGTAGGCGTGCGGCGTGCTGGTGTGCTTGATCGGGCCAACCGGCATGTCGAACTTCTTGTGGAAGATGGGCAGGCCGGTCATCGAGCCCGACACCACCGTGCTGCCGTGGTAGGCGCGCTGGCGCGAGATGATCTTCTTCTTGTCGGGCCGGCCGCGAACGTTGTTGTAGTACCAGACGATCTTGGCCTGGGTCTCGTTGGCGTCCGAGCCGGACATGCCGAAGAAGACGCGCGCCATGTTTCCGGGCGCCATGGCCTTCAGCCGGTCGGCGAGGCGGATGGCCGGCTCGCTGCCCGTCCCGGCGTAGGCGTGGTAGTAGGCCAGCTCGCGCGCCTGCTCGGCGATCGCGTCGGCGATCTCGGTGCGCCCGTAGCCGATGTTGACGCAGTACAGCCCGGCGAAGGCGTCCAGCAGGTCGCGGCCGTCGGCGTCATAGACGTGGCAGCCGGCGCCGCCCGTCATCACGCGCTCGGGCATCTGGCCGCCAGCGAAGGTGCGCAGGTTGGTGAAGGGGTGGAGCATGGACCCGCGGTCCATCGTCTCCAGCTCGTGGCGATCGGCCTGCATGGGAAATCTCCCTGGTTCGAAATGTCCGTTCCGTCGGCCGGCGTTCCGCCGCCGTTTACGTCTGCCAGCCACCGAGCCCGCAGACGTTTACGTCTGCCACCCGCCAAGGCAGACGTACTTCAGCTCGGTGAACGCCTCCAGGCCGTGCCGGCTGCCCTCGCGGCCGAGGCCCGACTGCTTGACGCCGCCGAAGGGGATGGGCGCGCCCGTGATCTTCGCGGCGTTCACGCCGACCATGCCGAAGGCCAGCCCGCGCGTCACGCGCCAGGCCCGGCCCAGGTCGGGCGTGTAGACGTAGGCCGCGAGGCCGTAGGGCGTGCTGTTCGCGCGCGCGATGGCCTCGTCCTCGGTGTCGAAAGCCGCGACCGCGGCCACCGGCCCGAAGGTCTCCTCCTGGAAGATCTTCGCGTCCGGGGGCACGTCCGCCAGCACCGTGGGCTGGAAGAAGCGCGGGCCCAGGCTGTCGTCCACGCTGCCGCCGGTCAGGCAGCGCGCCCCGCGCGCCACGGCATCGGCGACGTGCTCCTCGCACTTGGCGACGGCGTCGGCGTTGATGAGCGGGCCCTGGTCGACGCCCTCGTCCAGGCCGGCGCCCAGGGTCAGCATGGCGACGCGATGGGCGAAACGCTCGCAGACAGCGTCATAGACGCCGCGCTGGACGAGGATGCGGTTGGCCGCCAGGCAGTCCTGCCCGGTGGTCTGGAACTTGGCCTGGACCGCGCCCTGCACGGCCGTCTCGACGTCCACGTCGTCGAATGCCAGGAAGGGCGCGTGCCCGCCCAGCTCCAGCTCCATGCGCTTGACGGTCGCGCCCGACTGGCTGAGCAGCTGGCGCCCGACCTCGGTGGAGCCGGTGAAGCTGACCGCGCGCACGGCGTCGGAGTCCATGACCGCCCCGGCGAAGGCGCGCCCGGAGCCGGTGAGCACCGAGAAGGTGCCCGCGGGCAGGCCCGCGCGCTCGGCCAGCACCGCCAGCGCCAGGGCGGAGAAGGGCGTCTCGCTCGCCGGCCGCGCGATCACGGGGCAGCCCGCCGCCAGCGCCGCGCCCGCCTTGCGCGTGAGCATCGCGGCGGGGAAGTTCCAGGGCGTGATCGCCGCCACCACGCCGATGGGCTCGCGCACGCAGATGCTCTCCGCGCCCACAGTGTGAGCCGGGATGGTTTCACCGTAAGCGCGCGGACCCTCTTCGGCGAACCACTCCAGGAAGCTGGCGGCGTAGGCGATCTCGCCGCGCGCCTCGGCCAGCGGCTTGCCCTGCTCCAGGGTCATCAGCCGCGCCAGATCCTCCTGGTGGTCCATCATGGCCTCGAACCAGCGGCGCAGGATGCGCCCGCGCTCGCGCGCCGTGCGCTCGGACCACGCCGGGAAGGCGGCCTGTGCGGCGGCGATGGCGCGCTCGGCCTCGCCCGCGCCCATCGCGGGCACGCGGCCGATCTCGGTTCCGTCGGCGGGATTGGTCACGGGAAGCGCTTCACCCGTGTCGGCGTCGCTCCAAGCGCCCGCCAGATAGGCCTGCTCGCGCACCAGCCCGCTGTCGCCGAGCAGGGCACGCAGTTCAGCCGGCTGCTCGGCGCGTGTCGCTGCGTGTGCCATCACGCCGCCTCCCGGTTGTCGTGCAGCATGGGGTTGGCATCGAGCGGCAGGCCGAGCGCATCCGCGACCGCCGCATTGACCACGCGGCCCCGGTGGACGTTCAACCCCTCGGCCAGGCCCGGATCGGCCCGCATCGCCGCCGTCGGGCCCGCGTCCGCCAGGGCGACCACGTGGGGCGTCATCGCGGCGTTGAGCGCGAAGGCGGAGGTGCGCGGCACCGCGCCCGGCATGTTGGTGACGGCGTAGTGGACGATGCCGTCGACGGTGTAGGTGGGCTCGGCGTGGGTGGTCGGCTGGCTGGTGGCGAAGCAGCCGCCCTGGTCGATAGCGATGTCCACCAGCACCGCCCCTGGCCGCATGTTCGCCAGCATGGAGCGGTCGATCAGGCGCGGCGCGGCGGCGCCCGGCACGAGCACCGCGCCGATGACGACGTCGCTTTCGGCGACCTGGTGCTCGACGGTGTCGGCGGTGGCGTGGATCAGCTTCACGTGCGGGCCGAAGGTGGCGCGCAGCTCGCGCAGGCGCGGCAGGCTGGTGTCGAGAATGGTCACCCCGGCGCCCATGCCCATGGCGACCTGGGCCGCGTTGCTGCCGGCCATGCCGCCGCCGATGACGGTAACCTGCGCCGGCGGCGTACCGGGCGTGCCGCCCATCAGCAGGCCGCGGCCGCCCGCGTGGGCCTCCAGACAGCGCGCGGCGACCTGCGCGCCCATGCTGCCGGCGATCTCGCTCATCGGGGCCAGCAGGGGCAGGGCGCCGTGATCGTCCGTGACCGTCTCCAGCGCGACGGCGGTGGCGCCGCTGTCCATGAGCCCGCGCGCGAGCGCTGGCTCGGCGGCGAGGTGCAGGAAGGTGAAGACGGTGTGCCGGGGCGTCAGGCGCGCGGCCTCGACTGGCTGCGGCTCCTTCACCTTCACGATCAGCTCGGCGCGCTCGAACACCGCGTCGGCGTGCTCGGCGATCTCCGCGCCGGCCGCGCGGTAGGCCTCGTCGCCGATGCCGATGCCGGCGCCGGCGCCGGTTTCGATCACCACCGCGTGGCCGCGGCGGGTGAGCTCGCGCACACTTGCCGGGACCAGCCCGACGCGGTTCTCTTCCGGTTTGATTTCCCGGGGTGTTCCGATGCGCATGGCGGTGCCTCCCGTGGTCCTTTTGGGGGCCGAACGGCCCCGCGCTGAAGCTGCCGGGAGGATGGCGCAAAGCGGCCCGAAAAGGTTTTCAAAGGTGCACGGGCAGTCGGGACAGGATTCGGCCCTTCCGTCGGTTTGCAGAAAAATTTTCTGCGCGCCGGCGCGGGCCGCGATTACCCGGGGTCGCCGCCCGCGTCGGGCGGCTGCATCAGGGTTTCCAGCGGCGGCGGTGTGCGCTTGATGGCTTTGGTCACGACATAGGTGAAATAGCGCTCGATCCCGATGTCGCGCTCAAGCAGGTCCTCGATCAGGCGCTGGTAGTGGCCCATGTCGCGCGCCACCACCTCCAGCAGATAGTCGATGCCGCCGCCGATGGCGTGGCAGGCGACGATCTCCGGGATCGCCAGGATCGTGGTTTCGAAACGTTGGAAATCGTGGGCCGCGTGCTTGGCCAGCGTGACCTCGACGAAGATGGTGGCCGCGGAAACGAGCCGGTCGAGGTCCACGACTGCCTGGTAGCCGCGAATGTAGCCGGCCCGCTCCAGGCGCTTGACGCGCTCGTGACACGGACTCGGCGACAGCCCCACGGCGTCCGCCAGCCGCAGCTTGGTTA
>Ga0207714_1000943_pt1 | contig 19470 bp, 14 predicted proteins | sample PonA232FremontCA_2_FD_187270 | JGI IMG/M metagenome (GOLD analysis project Ga0207714, IMG submission 187270) | Marine sediment microbial community from Fremont, CA, USA - Pond A23 Sediment 2 (SPAdes) | ecosystem: Environmental > Aquatic > Marine > Unclassified | place: USA: Fremont, California...
GCGAGGAAATCCGGACAGATGACATGTTCGCGACACGCGCGGCCCGCCCCCTTGCATTGCCGGGGCATCTCGCGGACTCTTGGGGTACGAGCAGCCATCGAGGAGGGACCCATGGCCGGTCAGGGCGGGCGCATCACGGCGGTGCTGGGGCCCACGAACACCGGCAAGACCCACCTCGCCATCGAACGCATGCTCGGCCACACCTCGGGCATGATCGGGTTCCCGCTGCGCCTGCTGGCGCGCGAGAACTACGACCGCGTGGTCAAGACCAAGGGCAAGAACCAGGTCGCGCTGGTCACCGGCGAGGAAAAGATCCTGCCGCCCAACCCGCGCTATTTCGTCTGCACGGTCGAATCCATGCCCATCGACCGGCCGGTCGAATTCCTGGCGGTGGACGAGATCCAGCTCTGTGCGGACCCCGAACGCGGGCACATCTTCACCGATCGCCTGCTGCGCGCACGCGGCCTGAGCGAGACCATGTTCCTGGGCGCGGACACCATGCGGGCCATGGTGCGCACGCTCGTCCCGGACGCGCAGGTCATCGCCCGGCCGCGGTTTTCCACGCTGAGCTATTCGGGCCCGCGCAAGATCACCCGGCTGCCGCCGCGCTCGGCGGTGGTGGCGTTCTCCGCCAACGACGTCTACGCCACCGCCGAGCTGCTCCGGCGCAACCGCGGCGGCACGGCCGTGGTGCTGGGCGCGCTCAGCCCGCGCACGCGCAATGCCCAGGTGGAGATGTTCGAGGCCGGCGAGGTGGACTACCTCGTCGCCACGGACGCCATCGGCATGGGCCTCAACCTCAATCTGGAGCACGTCGCCTTCGCCAAGCTCGCCAAGTTCGACGGGCGCAGCACGCGCCCGCTGACCGCGGCGGAGGTGGGCCAGATCGCCGGGCGCGCCGGCCGCCACATGGCCGACGGCACCTTCGGCACCACGGCGCAGGTCGGCGACATCGACGCCGAGACCGTGGAGGCCGTGGAATCCCACCGCTTCGATCCGGTGGACAAGATCGCCTGGCGCAACCCGGACCTGGACTTCAAGTCGCCGGGCGACCTGCTCAAGAGCCTGGAGGTCGCGCCGCCGATGCCGGCGCTCGCCAAGGGTCGGGATGCGGACGACTACAACGCCCTGCGCGCGCTGGCGCGCGATCCGCAGATCGCCGACATGGCCCGGACGCCGGCGGACGTGCGCCTGCTCTGGGAGGTCTGCCAGGTCCCGGACTTCCGCAAGGTGATGTCGGACCAGCACACCCGGCTGCTGGCGCAGATCTACCGCGGCCTGATGCAGGGCGAGGGCCGGCTTTCGGGCGACTGGGTGGGGCGCCAGATCGACCGCCTGGACCGCACCGACGGCGACATCGACAGCCTCATCGGGCGCATCGCGCACATCCGCACCTGGACCTTCATCACCCACCGCGGCGACTGGGTCGCCGACAGCGCGCACTGGCAGGCGCGCGCCCGCGCCATCGAGGACCGGCTGTCCGACGCCCTGCACGAGGGCCTGACCCAGCGTTTCGTCGACCGGCGCACGGCCGCGCTGGTCAAGCGCATGAACGAAGGCTCGGATCTCATCGGCGCGGTGCGGCGCAACGGCGAGGTGCTGGTCGAGGGCGAATACGTCGGGAAGCTCGACGGCTTCGCGTTCACCCTGGACAACCAGGTTCCCGGCACGGACACGCGCCCCCTCCTGACCGCCGCGCGCAAGGCGCTCAGTGGCGAGATTCCGGGCCGGGTCAGGTGGCTGGAGGGCGACGACGACGGCAGCTTCACCCTGGACCCGGGCGGCGGCATCCGCTGGCGCGGCCAGGCAATCGCCGAAATGATCGCCGGCCCCGACGCGCTGCGCCCGCAGGTGCGCGTCTACGACACCGACTTCCTGGACGGCGCGCTGCGCGAGCGCATCCGCAAGCGGCTCGCGGCGTGGCTCGTCCGGCACACGCGCAACAAGCTGGCCGCGCTGTTCGCCCTGGCGGAAGCCGACCTGCCGCCGCGCCCGCGCGGCATCGCGTTCCAGCTCGTGGAGGCCATGGGCGTGCTGCGCCGGGCCGACGTCGCCGAGCACCTGGGCGCGCTGACCAAGCACGAGCGCAAGCTGCTGCGTGAGCACGGCGTGCGCCTGGGCCACGCCTGCGTCTGGGTGCCGGGTGCGCTGAAGCCCAAGGCGGACCGGATGAAGGCGCTGCTCACCGCCGTTTACCGGGGCGACGACCCGCGCACGCTTCCCGAGGCTGCAGGGCCGGCTTTCCGGCCGGACGGCGCGGCCGACGAGGCGCTGTGCCGGGTGCTCGGGTACAAGCGCATCGAGGCGCCGCGGCGCGGGCGCGGCCCGCGGTGCGGCGACGGCGAGGTGGTTGCGGTGCGCGTGGACGCGCTGGAACAGCTCGCCGGCGCGCTGAGCAAGCTCCGACCCAGCGGCCCGTTCACCCCGGTGGCGCCGCTGACGGACATCCTGGCCGACGACCGCGCTGCGCTGGCCCTGGCGCTGCCCGCGCTTGGGTATGCGCAGAGCGGGGAGGCGGACGGCGAGACGCCCCAGGCGTTCCGGCCGCTGCGCGGCGGCGCCCGGCAAGCGGCACCGCCGGCCAAGGCGTCGAAGAGCCGGCGCGGGCGCAAGCGCAAGGCCGCGGGCCAGGACGGCGCGGCGGCGTCGGCCAAGCCGCCCAAGGGCAAGCGGGCCGCCCAGCATGGCGGCGGTGCACCGAATGGCAAGGCCCGCGGCAACGGCAAGCCGGCCGAGGGCGACCGTCGGCCCGCCGCGCGGCGCGGCTCGCGCCCCGATCCGGATCATCCCTTCGCCAAGCTGCAGGAGTTGACGTTCCGCGAATGACCGAAGCGGCGACGCTGCGTGTGGACAAGTGGCTGTGGTTCGCGCGTTTCTTCAAGAGCCGGACCCTGGCCGCCGACGTGTGCAAGAGCGGCAAGGTGCGCGTCTCCGGGACCAAGATCGACAAGCCCAGCCATGCCGTGCGCCCGGGCGACGTGCTCACCTTCCCGCAGGGCCGGCACATCCGCGTCATCCGCGTGGTCGCGCTGGGTAGCCGGCGCGGCCCGGCGAGCGAGGCGCGCGAGCTGTTCGAGGACGTCGACCCGCCGCAGCCCTCGGCAACGGCGGCAGCGGCCCCGCCGCCGGGCGCGGACCGGGGCAAGGGCGCCGGCCGGCCCACCAAGAAAGAGCGCCGGGAGCTGGACAAGGTGCATCCGAAGGGCACGGTTTAGCCTGCGAAGCGAAGACGACGCTTTATCGGACGTGCGCCGCGTACACCCGTGCCAGCGCACAATACTGCGCCACCGTCAGCGCATCCGCGCGCGCCGTGGGGGGCACGCCCGCCTCGGCGCACAGGGCTTCCGGGTCGGTCCCGAGGCGTTTCAGGCTCTGGCGCAGCATCTTGCGCCGCTGGCCGAACGCAGCGCCAGTAACCGCCTGTAGGGCATCCGCATCCGCCGGATATGCGGGCTCGGACCGGGGCGTGAGGCGGACGACGCTGGAGGTCACCTTGGGCGGCGGCGTGAAGGCCTCGCGCGGCACCGTGCGCACCGGCGCGATCTCGCACAGCCACTGGGTCAGCACCGACAGCCGGCCATAGGCCTTGGTGCCCGGCCCGGCACGCAGGCGCTCGGCGACCTCGCGCTGGAACATCAGGGTGAGGCTCTCGACCACCCCCGGATCATCGGCAATGGCCTGGAGCCAGTTCAGGAGGAGCTGGGTGCCCACGTTGTAGGGCAGGTTCGCCACCACCCGGCGCGGCGCGGGGCCCAGCTCGGCGAGCGCCACGTCCAGGGCGTCCGCATCCACCAGGCTCAACCGGCCCGGATAGGCCGCGGCGATCTCGTCCAGCGCCGCCCGGCAGCGCGGGTCACGCTCGATGGCCACGACGTGCCCGGCGCCCTCAGCGAGCAGTCCGCGCGTGAGGCCGCCCGGGCCCGGCCCGATCTCGATGGTGGTGCCCGCGCTCAGGTCGCCGGCGGCGCGCGCGATCCGGCGGGTAAGGTTGAGATCGAACAGGAAGTGCTGGCCCAGCGCGCGCTGCGCGCCCAGGCCGTGGCGGCGGATAACCTCGCGCAGCGGCGGCAGCCCATCGGGGGTTTCGGCCATGGGGATCAGGCGGCGGCCGCCCGGTTGGCCGCCATGGTGCGCGCCGTGTCCAGGGCGGCGATGAGGCTGGACGGGTCGGCCCGGCCCGTCCCGGCGAGGCCGAAAGCGGTGCCGTGGTCGGGCGAGGTGCGCACGAACGGCAGCCCCAGGGTGACGTTTACCCCATGCGCGAAATCCAGCGTCTTCAGCGGGATCAGCGCCTGGTCGTGGTACATGCACAGGGCCGCATCGTAACCCGCACGCGCCTCGGCGTGAAACATGGTGTCCGCGGATAGGGGACCGTCGATCTGTAAACCTTCGGCGCGCAGGGTATCCAAAGCGGGTTCGATGACCTCGATTTCCTCGCGCCCCATGCGCCCGTGCTCGCCCGCGTGCGGGTTGAGCCCCGCCACCGCGAGGCGCGGTTGGGCGATGGCGAAGTCGCGCCGGAGCGCCGTGTGGGTAATGCGCGCCGTGGCCGTGAGGGTTTCGGCCGTCAGACGCCGCGGCACCTCGGCCAGGGGGATATGCACGGTCACCGGCACCACGCGCAGGGCCGGGCAGGCGAGCATCATCACGGGCTGCGGCACCGCGCCGTCGGGGCCCGCTGCGAGTTCGGCCAGGTATTCCGTGTGTCCCGGATGGGCGAACCCGGCCGCCTGGAGGACGTGCTTGGCGATCGGGTTGGTCACCACCGCGCCGGCCGCGCCCTGGCGCACCAGCGCGACCGCGCGGTCGATGGCGTCAATGGTCGCGCGCGCATTCGCCGGGTCGGGGGTGCCCGGCGTCACGGGCGCGGGAAAGCCGTGCGCCAGCACGGGCAGTCCATCGGCGAATGCGGCCCTGGCGGCCGTCGGCGTATCGACCGGGCGCACCGGCACCTCCAGGTCGAGCCGCGCGGCCAGCGCAGCGAGGCGCTCGGGATCGTCGAGAAGGGCGAACGCCGGCACATCCGCCTCCCCGCGCCGGCGCCACGCGGCCAGGGCGATCTCCGCGCCGATTCCCGCCGGATCGCCGGGGGTCAGCACGGGCGGCGCGGGCTGCGTCATAGGCCCTTCATCCGCATCTCGATGTGCGCCTGCCGCCGGAGGTCCTGGAGGTAGCGCTGGGCGAGGCGTTCCATGCGCTGGCGGATCAGGTTGCGCCGGATCTTCTCGCGGTCCAGGCCCGCCGTGGTGCGCTCGCAGACGACCACCACGCCGAGCCCGCCGCCGGCGGCCATGGGCGGCGAGACCTCGCCCACGTCCAGGCCGCCCACGGTCTCGCGGATGCGCTCGGGCATGTCGCCCAGCTTCATCTCGCCCAGGTCGATCTGCTCCACCTTGTCCAGGCCGTCGGCCACCGAACCGACGTCGCCGCAGCCGTTCACCTTGTCGCGCAGCGCCGCGAGACGGTCGCGCACATCCTGCCGGGCGGCATCATCGGCGTCATCGGGCAGCGGGATGCGCAACTGCTTCAGGGCGACGGTGGTGGCGCCCGCGGTCTGCCGGCGGGCGTCCTGCAGGCCCAGGATGTAGAAACCGTTGCCCGCGCGGACCGGTCCGGCAATGCGGCCCTTGTCCATTTGCGTCACCACCTCGGCCAGCGGGTCGGCAAGGCTGGCCGCGGTGACCCAGCCCAGGTCGCCGCCCGTGGCGGCCGTTGCCGCCTGGGAAAACTGCCGCGCCAGCGAGCCGAAGCCGGCGCCGTTCTTGAGTTCCTGCATCAGCCGCTGGGCGGTCCGGCGCACTTCCGCGGTGTTCCCGTCCTCGGCCGGCAGGTAGATCTCGCGCAGGCGTAGCAGCCGCTGGCCGGCCTGGGCCTTGCGCCGTTCGACGACGTCGTTGACGTCGTCCGGCCCGATGCTGACCTGCGGCCGGACCTTACGCGCGAGCACCTTCTGCCAGGCGAGGTTCGCGCGCACCCGGTCGGTGAGCGTGCCCGGTAGGATGCCGTTGCGTTCCAGGGCATCCAGAAAGCCCTCGCGGCTCATGTTGTTGCGTTCGGCGATGCGCGCGGTGGCCTTGTGGATCTGCTTGTCCGACACCTCGACGCCGAGCCGCCGCGCTTCCTGGAGCTGCAGGCGCTCGTTGATCAGGTTGCGCAGGATTTGCGGCGCGAGTTGCCGGGCCCGTTCCGCATTGGCCTGCATGCCCGAGGACACGCTGACCAGGCGGACGCGTGCCTTCACATCGAGTTCGGAAATGACCTCGTCGTTGACGATCGCCGCGGCGCGCAGGGTGTCCGACGCGGTGGCGGGCAGGGCGGCGGCGAGGGAAACGACGAGTGCGGCGGCAAAGCGGACTGGAAGCCGCATACGGGTGGACCTCGTGTCTGTGCCATGCGCGCGCCGGCGCCCGGCGGCGCGCGCACACTATAAGGCCCTGTGCCGGGCGCGGCAACGCGGGTGCAGCTACTCGCCGGCGATGACGCCGAGGTGCTTGAGCGCCACCCGGAAGCCGATGGAGCGTTGCGGGTCCACCTCGCGGTCGTCGAAGTAGGTCCGTTTGAGCTGGAGGTCCAGCAGGAAGCATTCGTCGTGGTAGGACAGGCCCACGATGGTCTCCAGCGGATCCCCCGCGGCGACGTCGCGGCGATGGCTGGCGAACGCCGACCAGTGCCGGGCGAAGCGGCTGGCGATCTGGCCGAAGAGTTCCTCGCGCGCCCGCGCAAAGCCGCTGCGCGTGCCCGTGTCGTCGAGGAAGGTGTAGTCGAGGTTGACGCGCAGCTTCCGCGGTCCCGCGGCGAGGCCGAGTTCGTGCCGGCGCGCCTCGAAGTTCTCCTCGTCGATGCGGAAGCGGTACAGGGCGTCCACGTCGGGAAGCGGGCGCAGCTCCACACGCCCGACGATGTCCGAGAGCCCGCCGTCACCGCCGGCGATTTCCGGGATGTCCTCGCCGCCGTTGAGGCGGTAGCTCTGCCCGATGAAGCTGGTCAGCCGCCGGTCGCTGCCGCCGTGGATGGCGTAGTTCAGGCCGTAGTCCACGCGCTGGCCGGAGCTTACCCGGTCGCGGCCGGGAAAGCGGTTGAGCTGGAACAGGTTGGTCGCCTCCAGATTGAAGTCGCGGCTGTCCTCGTTGGGGATGGTGTCGGTGTTGGCGTTGCCCGGCCCGGCGACCACCTGGACCTGCGGTTCCAGCACCTCGCGCCCCAGGAAGCTGTGCCGCGCCACGGGCAGGCTGTAGCTCAGCGCCGCTTGCGGGAAGATGCGCCCGGCGACGTCGTCGCCCCGGGGATTCGCCGGGTCCACGCGCGGGTTGCCCGGATCCACCCCGTTGGTGGCGTAGATGTCGCCGTTGAGCGCGACGGTGGCCTCGAGCATGCCGCCCAGGCGGCCGATGAGGCTGCGCCGCCAGCCCAGCGTCCCGGAGACGCGCCGCGAATCCCGGCCGCCGCTGCGCGTGATGCCGAGCACGCTGGCGTCCAGGAAACCGCGCCCGCCGTACAGGCGCCGGTCGCTGGTCGCATCCAGGCGCAGCTCGGGCAGCACGTAGGGCAGCTCCCCGGTGGGATCGCCGAGCGTCTGGCCCTGGAAGGCCATGGTGCGTGCGCTCAGGTAGTCATCCCCGGCGAAGCCCTCGACGTAGGCCTCGGAGGTGAGAAAGCGCTCGTCGCCGAAGTCGTAGACGCGCTTGTAGGTGTCGTCGCTGGCGCGGTTGGCGCGGAAGCCCCAGCGGAAGCGCTCGTTGATGTTGAAGCGCCCTTCGGCGTCCACGTGCCCGCGGAAAACGTCGTCTTCGGGATCACCGCCCGTTTCCCGGTCGGCGACGGTGCCGCTGCCGGTGATGCGATAGCCCCCGCCTTTGGTACGCGCCCGGTATTCGGTCTTGAGCGCCAGCCCCTGCTGGGATGTCGCGATGGGCGTCAGCGTGATGTCGCGGTTGGGCGAAATGACGTAATGAAACGGCGCGTCGACGCGCGTGCCCAGTTCGTCCGAGATTTCGAAGCTGGGCAGGAGGAAACCGGTCTTGCGCGCGACCGTGGGATCGGGATGCGAGAAATACGGCGTGTAGGCGACGGGCACACCGAACAGCTCGAACCGGGCGTGGCGGTAGACCAGGAGTTTCGCCTTCTGGTCGTGGACCACCTTCTGCGCCTTGATCTGCCAGAGCGGCGGCCGGTCCGGTTCGTCCTCGCACACGCGGCACGGGCTGAACACGACCTTGCGCATGACCGTCCGGTTGCCGTCCACGCGCACGGCGTTCGCCGCAGCCAGGCGCGAGCGGTCGGTGAGCAGCATGCGCAGGCTGGTTACCGCGCCCTCGCGCAGGTCGCCGCTGAGTTCGACGCGATCGGCGAAGACCACTTCCCCTGAAGGCTCCAGCAGCGTGACGTCGCCGCTGGCGCGGATCACGTCCGCGTCCAGGTCGTAGCGCAGTTCCTCGGCGAGCAGGATCCGTTCGCCCCGCGACACCTCGACGTCGCCGCGCGCGGTCACGGTATTCGCCTTGTCGTCGTAGATCACCTCGTCCGCCTGGAGCAGCGCCGGCTCGCCCGCTTGTGCCGGGGCCGGGGTTTGCGCCGCCGCCGGCGCCGTCCAGGCGGGCAGCATGGCGGCCAGCACCGCGGCGGCGATCCGTGCGGCCCGGACGCGTCCACGCCATCGTCCCAAGAGGGTGCCCGCCGCACGCATCGGCCGGTTACCCATCTTCCTGGTGGAGCAGCGCGGCGACCCCGAGCAGGAGGGTCATGGCCGCGGGCGCCCAGGCCGCCAGCGCAACCGGAAGGGGCGAACTCAGGCCGATGGCGAAGACCAGGTTGGACAGGACGTGCAGGGCGAATCCGGTCAGAACCCCCGCCACGATCAGGACGGGCGCGCCGCCGTGGCGGTGGCTGCGCAGGCTGAACGCGGCGGCGAGCAGGGTCATCGCGGCGAGGAGCACGGGCATGGAAAGCAGCCGGTGATAGTGGAGCTTTTGGGGCTCGGCCGTGAACCCGGCGTTCTCCAGCGTTCGGATGAACTCGGGCAGCGCCCAGAACGAGACCGTCTCCGGCGGCGCGAAGCTGTTGTAGATTTCCCGGGGCGTCAACGATGTCGTGATCTCGCGCCGCGCCACGCGGTGCGTCCGCTCGCCCGGGCGCGCCACCTGCGCATCGTGGAGAACCCAGCGCCCCCCGGCCAGCTCGGCCCGTTCGGCGTCGATGCGCGCGGCGAACGTTGTCCGGCCGCTGTAGCGGTAGATCGTGACGTCGCGCAGCACGGCGCCCCGGTCGCGCACGTCGCGCGCGTGGATCACGGCGACGTTGCCGTCGGTCACCTGGCGCAGCCAAAGGCCCTGGGCGTCGATGGCCGAGGCGGCGGGCTGGTGTGTGGTGTAGCGCGCCGCCAGGCGCTCGTGCCGCTCCAGCAGGACCGCGCTCAGCGGGTTCAGGGCGGTCGCCGTGAGGGCGCCGATACCGAGGGCGACGAGCACCACGGGAAGCTGGATCTGCCACATCGATACCCCCGCGGCGCGCGCGACCACCAGCTCGCTCGCCCGGGTCATGCGCCAGAACAGCGCCATGGCGGCGAAGAGCACGGCGAAGGGCATGATTTCCTGCGCCAGCTCGGGCAGCTTGAGCAGCGCCATCTCCAGGCCGACGAGGACGCTGGCGTGCTTCTTCCCGGCCACCTGGTCGAGCATCTCGACCGCCGTGACCAGGGCGATCACGGCGAGCAGCCCGGCCGTGACGACGGCGAAGCGGGCGGCGAAACGGCGCGCGATATAGCCGGTGAGCGTGACCGGGAAGCGCCCCGGCTGCATCGCCGGAAGGCCCGCGGGGTCAGCGCGGCGGCTCATGCCGGTGCCTCCGTCGGCCGGCGCGCCCGTCGCAGACGCATGCGCGCGAGAATCATCGCGAGGGGAAGGGCCACGGCGAGCACGGCCAGGGCATACAACGCGGGAACCAGGACAAGGTTTCGGGCGGCAAGGTCGGTGAGCACCATCTGCAGGGCCTGGAGCACCGCCACGGTCACGGCCGCGCCGGTGATGCGCTGGGTGCGCGTGGCCGTGCCGAAGCCGCCGCCCACCACCGCGGCGAGCCCGATGCCGGCGTAGGCGAGGGTGTAGAGCGGAAAGGTCAGGCGCCGGTGTCCCTCGGCGATGAGTTCCTCGCGAAAGCGCCGGTCGTCCGGCCCCGGTCCGGGATTGAGCAGATTTGGCAAATAGCGCTCGCGCGGCTGGCGCCAGCGCTCGCCGAGCGCCCGCCGAAGCCCGCCGAGGTCCAGGGTGTAGCGGTCGAAGTAGAGCATCGACAGCCGCCCCGTCTGGCTGTCCCGGACCTGCCGGTTGCCGTCCAGCAGAACCACGCGCGGACCGCGCTGCGTGTGCACCACCGCGCCCTGGCGGGCCATCATGGTTACCGCCGCGTCCGCGCGCGCATCGTGGACGAGCACCCCGCGCAGCTTGCCCTCCGGTCCGCGTGCGCGGACGTAGACGGTAAGCCCGTCGGTCACGCGGTTGAATCGCCCCGCCTGCAGCATCACGGTGGAATAGTCGTTGCGGATTTCGAACTGCAGGTTCTTGAACGCATGATAACTTGCGGGCAGCCCGTAGAGGGAGATGGCGTAGACGGCTGCGGTCGTGAGCAGCGCCAGCGCGGCCACCGCACGGCCCTGGCGCGCCGGGCTCAGGCCGGCGTTCGCCAGGACCACCAACTCGCTTTCGCTGCGCAGCTTGCTGTAGACGAAAAGCACCGCGACGAACAGCGCGATGGGCAGGACGAGCCCGAGAAAGCCGGGCAGGAGATAGATCACCAGGCGCAGGAATTCGGTGACCGGCAGGCCGCGGTTGACGATGTAATCAATGAAACGCAGCGACTGCGACAGCCACACGGCCGTCACCAGCGCCGCGGCGACGAAGGCGCCGACGGCCGCAAGCTGGCGGAAAATGTAGCCGTCGATCGTGCGCATGCGCGAAAACGCGTCGCCTCCGGGCTGCCGGGCGCGTGCTAGCCTGCCCGGACCGCGCGCGTCCACCCCGTTGCTGTCCGATGCACCGGCTGGGGCGGCGCGCGATTGACAGTCCGGCGCGCCTGCGCATATCCGCATCGCGGGCAGCCGTAACGGCTTCCCGATCGTGGGGGCGATCCGCGCACCCCGGATGCATGTTGCTGTCGCGCCGAACGCGAAACGCCACCACGCCGAAGGGAAACGCCATGGAGATCAGCTTCGCCGCGCGCCGTTTGCCGACCGCCGGCGCCGTCGTCGCCGGCATCCTGCCGGAACAGACCCTGACCCCGGCGGCCGAGGAACTCGACCGCGCCACCGGCGGCGCCGTGCGCCGCGCGCTGGAAGCGAGCCCGCGGGTGACGGGCAAGGCGTCGGAGACCCTGGACATCCTGGCGCCGACGGGGATCGACGCGGGGCGCATCCTCCTGGTCGGTCTGGGCGAGGCGGAATCGCTGACGGCGCGCGCCGCCGAGCGCATCGGGGGCGAGCTGGTGGCGCGCCTCAACGGCCTGGGCGTGCGCGAGGCGACGGTGATGCTCGATCGCGTCGACGGCGCGCCCGTCGCGGCCGGCGAGGTGGCGGCGCGCATGGCCCTGGGCGCCCGCCTGCGCAGTTACCGCTTCGACAAGTACCGCACGCGCGAGAAGGACGAGGACAAGCCCAGCCTGGGCCGCCTGATCTTTGGCCTGGACGACGAGGACGGAGCGCGCGCCGCGTTCGCGCCGCTGTCGGGCGTCGCCGAGGGGGTGACCCTGACGCGGGACCTGGTCTCGGAGCCCGCCAACGTGCTCTCGCCCGAAATGCTCGCCGAGCGCTGTCGCGAGCTGGAGGCGCAGGGTGTCATCGTCGACGTGCTCAACCGCGAGCAGTTGGAGAAGCAAGGGATGGGCGCCCTGCTGGCCGTGGCCGGTGGTTCGGCGCGCGAGCCGCGCGTGGTGGTGATGCGCTGGAACGGCGCGGGCGGCAAAGAGACCCCCTTGGCCGTCGTGGGCAAGGGCGTGTGCTTCGACAGCGGCGGCATCTCCATCAAGCCGGCCAGCGGCATGGAGGACATGAAGTGGGACATGGGCGGCGCCGGCGTGACCATCGGGCTGATGAAGGCACTGGCGGCGCGCAAGGCGCCGGTGAACGTGGTCGCCGCCGTGGGCCTGGTGGAGAACATGCCCTCGGGAACGGCCTATCGGCCGGGGGACATCGTCACCTCGATGTCCGGCCAGACCATCGAGGTCATCAACACCGACGCCGAAGGCCGGCTCGTGCTCGCCGACACGCTCTGGTACACGCAGCAGACCTACCAGCCCAAGACGGTCATCGACCTGGCCACGCTCACCGGGGCGATCATCGTCACCCTGGGGAATATCACCGCGGGCGTGTTCAGCAACGACGACCGCACGGCCCAGGACCTGGTCGCCGCTGGCGGGGAAGTGGACGAGCCATTGTGGCAGCTTCCCGTCAACGACGAGTATGACAAGGACATCAACACCGAAAGCGCGGACATGAAGAACACCGGCGAGGGCCGCTCCGCGAGTTCGATCGCCGCCGCGCAGTTCCTGCGTCGGTTCATCCAGGACGGCGTGACCTGGGCGCATCTGGATATTGCCGGGGTGACCTGGTCGAAGAAGGACAGGGCGACGGTGCCCAAGGGCGGCACCGGGTTCGGTGTGCGCTTGCTCGACCGCTACATCGCGGCCCACCACGAGCCGCGCTGACGCCCGCCGGCAGCCCGGCTGTCACGGAATCTTCACGACGCTACCACGCCGGTAGGGGTGCGCCTTTAACCGTGGCGATACCAGTCGCGGTGTAAGGCAGTCTCCGATCGGGTGCACATCGCGCCCCGGGGGATGTTGCGCATGACCGAAACCGGCCGCACCGCCGACTGGGCCATCGGGCAGGTCGCCCGGCCGCTTCCTGCGGTCGGGCCGGAGATGCCGTGCGGGCGCGTCTACGCTCGGATGCAGGAACTCGGCGCGTCCGCCGGGCTCGCCGTGGTCCAAGATGGGTGCCCGGTGGGGCTCGCCGGGCGGCGCCGGCTGATGCACCAGCTCGCCCACCCGGTGACCTACGCCCTCTATGAAAACCGGCGCATCGCCCTGGTGATGGAGCAGGCGCCGCTGATCGTGGACGCCGCGACCTCGGTGGACCGGGTGACCGAGTTGATCGCCACGGAGAAGGTTTCCGCGCTCGACGACGGTTTTATCGTCGTCGACGCGGGGCGTTACGTGGGCGTGGGAACTATCACCGAGCTGCTCAATCTTTCGGTCGAGAAGGCGCGCAGCCAGATCCACGAAATCGATGCCGCACGCGCGGCGGCGGAGCGCGCCAGCGATTCCAAGTCGCGCTTCCTCGCCAATCTGAGCCACGAGCTGCGCACGCCGCTGAACGCCATCCTGGGCTTCGCCGAGTTGATCGAGAGCGGCACGGCCGGCGCGGTCACGGACAAGCAGGCGGAGTATCTGGGCGACATCCAGAACAGCGGGCGACGCCTGCTTACCCTGATCAACGACCTGCTCGACCTGTCGCGTGCCGAATCCGGCCGCCTGGAGCTGCATGCGGAGTCCGTCGAGCTGGACATTCTCCTGAGTGAAGCGCACCGCACGCTGATGCCGCGCGCCAAGGCGAAGGGGCTGTCGTTCGAGATAGCCCGGCACGCGCCCCTGGTGATCCGCGGTGACGAACAGAAGCTGCTGCAGGTCCTGCTCAACCTGCTCAACAATGCGGTGAAGTTCACGCCGGAAGGGGAGACCGTGCGCCTGTCCAGCGAGGTCGCCGCCGATGGCGGGGTGGCGTTGCACGTCGTGGACACCGGCGCGGGCATCCCCGAGGGTGACCGCGCGCGCATCATGGAGCCCTTCGGGCGCGGCCGCGACCAGGCCACGCGGCGCGCCGAAGGAGCCGGGGTCGGGCTCGCCCTGACCAAGGTGCTGGTCGAGGCACATCAGGGGGAGCTGGCGTTGAACAGCGAGCCGGGTGTGGGCACGCGCTTCACTGTGTACCTGCCGCCGGCGCGCGTTGTGGGCCCGGATCCGGTGAACGGGCCTGGCGATGGGCCGGGCATGGCGGCCGCGCAAGGTGGCGGTTACACTGGCGGCGCATGAGCGACGTGCGCTTTTATCACCTCACCACGACGAGCCTGGAGAGCGCCCTGCCGCGCCTGCTGGAGAAGACGCTGGCGCGCGGCTGGCGTGCGGTGGTCTGCGCCGGGACCGAGGAACGGGTGGAGGCGCTGACGGCGCATCTCTGGACCTTCGAGACGGAGTCCTTCCTGCCTCACGGCTCGCCCAAGGACGGTTACGGCGCGCGCCAGCCGGTCTGGCTGGACACCTCGGATGCCAACGTCAACGGCGCACAGGTCCTGTTTCTCACCGACGGGCGGAGCGCCAGCGATGTCCATGCCTACGAGGTCGTCGCCGAGTTGTTCGACGGCAACGACGGCGAGGCGGTGGCTGCCGCGCGCCAGCACTGGAAAGCCTACCGGAACGCGGGGCATCAGCCGACGTACTTCAAGCAGGACGACCGCGGCCGCTGGGTGAAGGGCGCCTGATACGCGCCGGGGTCGCCGGCGGGGTAGGCCGCCCGGGGCAATCTCGTCTGGCATCCGGGCCGCTTCTGCCATACCTTTTCCGGGTGTCGCAGGTTCGCTTTCGCCGCGGCACCGACGGCGGTGGCCTTGGGATCGGGAGTTTTGACGTGGAGATGGTGCACATCCGCAAGCTGAACGATGGCTTCGCCGCGGCCGGGCAGCTCGGCCCGACGGACATGGCGGAGATCAAGGCGCAAGGCTACACGACCATCATCAACAACCGGCCGGACGGCGAAATCGGCCCGGACCAGCCGACCTCGGCGGAAAACCGCAAGGCAGCCGAGGCGGCCGGGCTGACGTACTATTACCTGCCCATGACGCCGGATACCCTGTCGCGCCATCTGCTGGACGCCTTCCACGCCGCCGTGCAGCATGCCGACGGCGGGGTGCTGGCGCACTGCACGACGGGCGCGCGTTCGGCGGCGCTGTGGGCGCTCGTGCAGTGCGTGCACGAGGGCGCGGACATCGCGGCGACGCTGAACCAGGCCAAGGCGGCCGGGTACGAGCTGGACAACCTGCGCCCCGTCATCGAGAAGCACCTGGCCGCGCACAACGCCACCGATTCCGCCTGAGCGGCGCTATGCCCGGGCCTCCGGCTCGCCCGGACGGGGCGCCGGCAGGCCCTCTTCACACCGGCGCGCGGCCGGCAGGCTCAGCACCGCGCGCGTTCCCTCGCCCTTGCGGCTGTGCAGCTCCAGGTGACCGTCGTGGTACGCCGCGAGCTGCCGCGCCAGCGGCAGCCCCAGGCCGGTGCCTTCCTGCTGGCGCTGGCGGTGGCGCCCGACCTGGGCGAACGGGCGCAGCGCGTGGGCAAGTTCCGACGGGTTCATGCCCAGGCCCCGATCCGCAACCTCTACGCGCACGCCACCCTGGCCGTCGATCGCCGTGGTCACCCGGACCGTATCCCCGGTGCGCGAAAACTTCACCGCGTTGGTGAGCAGGTTGGTGACGATCTGAAGGAGCTTGCGCGCCTCCCCGCGCACCGCGACATCGCCCGCGTCGTGGGCCGCCGCGATGGTGACCTCGCGCGCCGCAGCCTGATGGGTCACGAGCTTCCGCGCGGGTTCGACGACGTCCGTGGCAAGCGCTACGGTCTCCTCGGCGAGTTCGAGCTGGCCGCTCTGGGCGCGCTCCAGGTCGAGGACATCGTTGACCAGCGCCAGCAGATGCTCGCCCGACCGCCGGATGTCCGCGACGTAGGCGCCGTAGCGCGGCGGCTGGATGGCGCCGAAGATTTCCTGCTCGATGGCCTGCGCGAAGCCGATGATCGCGTTGAGCGGCGTGCGCAGCTCGTGGCTCATGTTGGCCAGGAACATGGACTTCGCCGCGTTCGCCGCGCGCGCTTCCGCCAGGGCGCGGGTGAGGTCCGCCTGGGTGGCGCGCATGGTTTCCGCCGCCCCCAGCATGTGCGCTGCCATCGCCAGCGCATCCACGACGTGCGCCGTCCAGCCGGCGAACTCGGCCTCGCGCTCGGCGACGATGTCGAACCCGATCAAGCCGCGGACCCGGCCGTCGACCTGGACGGGGTGGACGCAGATGGCGGCGATGTCCTGCGGATCGAGAACGACGCGCTCGGCAGCGGGAAGCTGCTCGGGGCCGGCGGCGACCACGGGCTTGCCCGCGCCGAGGCGGTCGATCCAGCGCTGGAAGCCCGCTTGCGCAAGATCGAGGTTCTGCAGCTCGGGATTGTCGATCTGGGCGGGCACACCGGGTGCGCACCATTCGCAGACCTGGCTGGCGATCCAGCGATCCTTGCCGGTGATATCAAAATAGTAGCAGCGATCGACCGCCGCGGCTTCCCCGATTGCCGCGAGCAGGGCCTCGCGTTCCCGTTCCAGCGGCCCGCCGCTCAGGAGCCGTTCCGCCGAGCGCGCCACGACGCCCAGAATACGGTCGCGGACCTGCAGCTCGGCATCCGTGTTGCCGGGCACGTCGGGCAGGGCCATCACGGCCAGGCAGCGCTCACCCGCCCAATCCACGCCCCAGAGTGTGCACGGCACGGTGCGCGGCACGCCGCCGGGATAGACGGTCCAGATCTCGGTGATGCTGGCCTCGCGTCGCAACCGGTCCGCCACCGCCTGAAGCCGGGCGCGCGTGACGGCGCGGATGTCGGACAGATCGCGCGCGGACAACTCGGTCAGATCGGCGGCGCCCCAGAAGGCGAGCCCGGCCTCGTTCGCCCAGCGGAAGACGTTCGCCGTGACGCTGTACACCCAGACGGGCACCGGTACGTCCGTGACGTGGAGGCCACCGGGCGAGCCACGCGGTTCGGGTGCGGACATGGCGCCTCCGGTTGTTCCGTGCAGCCCAAAGCCGCGCGGTAAGGGTATCGCAGCGCGGGTTCCGTTCGAAAGAGTAAAATATGGCCCTTTCGTATTAGCCGACCGATCCAAGGTTTATGCAAATGCGTTCGAATGACGCGATTCGCTTGGCCGCGCGTGCTCGCGATGCACACCACATCCGCGGTGAGATAACCTGAGCTAATCTTGAAACGCGATTCGCGGTTGTGGATTCAACCCGCTTGCGCCGCTTCCAGCTCTTCCTGGGCGGCCAGCCAGGTTTCCTCGGCCGTTTCCAGCTTCTGCTCGAGCTGGGCCAGCGCGCGCTGCAGGCGCTGAAGCTTTTCAGCCGGGCCCTCGTAGACCTGCGGATCGGCGAGCAGCGCCTCCACCTTCGCCTTTTCGCCCTGAAGGCGCTCGACCTCCTGCTCGGCGTCCTTCACGCGCTTGCGCAGATCGGCCGTGGCGGCGCGGGTGGCGGCGGCGGCCTTGCGCTTGTCCTTCTTGCTGGTGGCCGCCGCGCCCTCGGCGTCGCCCCGCGTGCTCTCCGCGCGGCGCTGCTGCGCCCGCTCGGCCCGGCCGCTTTCCAGCAGGAAGCGCTTGTACGCCTCCAGGTCGCCGTCCCAGGTCTCGACGGTGCCGTCGTTGACCAGCCACAGCCGGTCGGCCACCAGCGAAAGCAGGTGCGGGTCGTGGCTGACCAGGATGACCGCGCCGTCGTAATCGTTCAGCGCCTCGATCAGCGCCTGGCGCGCCTCGATGTCGAGGTGGTTGGTGGGCTCGTCGAGCACCAGCAGGTGCGGCGCGTGCCGCGTCATCAGGGCGAAGAGCAGGCGCGCCTTCTCCCCGCCGGACAGGCTGCCCACGCGCATCTCCGCCTTTTCGCCCGAGAACCCGAAGCGACCCAGGTGGTTGCGCACCGTCGTGGGCTCCGCATGGGGCAGGGCCTTGGCCATGTGCTGGAACGGCGTCGCCTGGAAGTCCAGCTCGTCCGCCTGGTCCTGGGCGAAGTAGCCCACGCGCAGCTCCGACGGCTTGGTCACCGTGCCCGAGAGTGGCTGCAGCCGGTCGGCGATGAGCCGGGCCAGGGTGGTCTTGCCGTTGCCGTTCTGGCCGAGCAGGGCGATCCGGTCATCCTGGTCGATGCGGCGGTTGAGCTTCGACAGGATGGGCCGGCCCGGCTCGTAGCCCACCGCGACGGTGTCCATGGCGATCAGCGGCGGCGGGAGCTGGTCCGGCTGCGGGAAGTCGAAGCGGACGGGCTTGTCCTCGACGATGGGCGCGATGGGCTCCATGCGCTGGAGCATTTTCAGGCGCGATTGGGCCTGCTTCGCCCGGTTGGCGTTGGCGCGCCAGCGATCGACGAAGGCCTGGATGCGCTTGCGCTCGGCCTCCTGTTGCTCGGCCATGTGGCGCTGGCGCTCCAGGCGCTCGCGCCGCGTCCGCTCGAAGCGGTCGTAGCCGCCCTGGTAGAGGGTGAGCTGGCCCTGCTCCAGATGGCAGATCTTGTGCGGAATGCTGTTCAGCAGGTCGCGGTCGTGGCTGACCAGGATGACCGTGCCCTGCCAGGCCTTGAGATAGCCCTCCAGCCAGAGCGCGGCTTCCAGGTCGAGGTGGTTGGTCGGCTCGTCGAGCAGCAGGATTTCCGGTGCGGCGAACAGCAGCGCGGCCAGCGCCACGCGCATGCGCCAGCCGCCGGAGAATTCGGCGCAGGGGCGCTGCTGCGCGGCCTCGGAGAAGCCCAGGCCGGCGAGGATGCGCGCCGCGCGGCCATGCGCCGAGTGCGCGCCGATGTCGTTGAGGCGGGTGTGGATCGCCGCGATGCGCTCGGGGTCGGTGGCGGTCTCCGCTTCTTGAAGGAGGCGGGTGCGCTCCTCGTCCGCCGCGAGCACGGTGTCGAGCAGGCTTTCCGGGCCGTTGGGCGCTTCCTGGCGCAGCCGGCCGATACGAAAGCCGCCGGTGGCCACGACCGCGCCCTGGTCGGGCTGGGCCTCGCCGGCGATCAGGTTGAGGAGGGTGGTTTTGCCCGTGCCGTTGCGCCCCACCAGGCCGACGCGCTCGCCGTCGTTGATGGTGGCGTTGGCGCCGCGGAACAGCGGCTTGCCCTCGATGCGGTAGGTGAGGTCGCGGATCTGCAGCATGGCGCGCGCGGGTGTAGCATCGCCGCGAACGGGCGTGAAGGTGGGGGCGTTGGGCAGCGATCGGGACGTTTGCCGTGAGCCTCGTGTTCCCGCTTCCCTTGGCCAAGGGGAGCGGGCCAGGGTGAGAGGTTCGACGGAAACGATGTCGTCGGACCGCCCCCTCATCCTGATCGTCTCTCCCGCCAGCGGGGGAGAAGCGACCGCGTGGGGCCGCCGTGCGCGATGGAGCATGGGCCGTCCCGGTGCGCATCTGACGCGCCTCGCGTCGTCGGGTTCAAACGCCGCGCAATGTACCCGTTTTGTTCCTACCTTGCAACGGGGAACCACTTTCTCGGCGCTGGGCGCGGTCCCGCCGCAGGGTGAGTCGTAGGTTGTGTGTGTCATGCAAGCCCGTACTGCAGTTAGGTTTAGGTCGTAACGTGCACGGAGCGCTGACATGGCGGCGTTGAAATCAGGCTCAGGGAATTTCGTGTTGTCGTGCCTGGCTGT
>Ga0207714_1000944_pt1 | contig 19457 bp, 20 predicted proteins | sample PonA232FremontCA_2_FD_187270 | JGI IMG/M metagenome (GOLD analysis project Ga0207714, IMG submission 187270) | Marine sediment microbial community from Fremont, CA, USA - Pond A23 Sediment 2 (SPAdes) | ecosystem: Environmental > Aquatic > Marine > Unclassified | place: USA: Fremont, California...
GCACGCGAAGGCGTCATTCACAGCGACAACGCTGCCCGCATTCAGGCCCCGGTTATCGCCGAAGCCGCCAACGGTCCCGTCACCTATGACGCCGACCGCATCCTGCGGAAAAACGGTGTCGAAATCATCCCGGATCTGTTCTGTAACGCCGGCGGCGTCATCGTGTCCTATTTCGAATGGATCCGGAATCTGGCCCATGTGCGCTTTGGCCGGATCGAGAAACGCTTTCACGAATCCCGCGGCGCGCACATCGTCTCCGCCATCGAAATGGCGAGCAATGTGGAAGTGCCGGAATGGATCCGCGACGAAATCGTACGCGGCGCCGACGAATTCGACCTGGTCCGTTCCGGCCTCGACGACACCATGCGCCTGGCGTTCCAGGAAATGGATGAAGAGCGCCGCAGCAATCCCGACGTTAAAGACTTGCGCATGGCGGCCTATGTAACCGCCATCCACAAGATTTCGCGGGCCTATCTGGATATCGGGTACTGAGAATGGACGCCCGGAAGACATCGCCGGCAGGGTCCAGGCAATTCTCTACAACCGCCCCTGTCCGGGCGCGGATCTTGCCATGTTTGATCCCGTTAAACCGGCTTGCTGACCATGCTCACTCGAACGGATGCCGCAGGGTAATGGTTTCCTTGCGGTCGGCGCCGGTGGACACGATATCGACCGGCGCGCCCGTGGTTTCCTCGATGCGGCGGATATAGGCGCGCGCGTTTTCGGGCAGTTCGTCCAGCGACTGCACGCCCAGGGTGGACTCCTGCCAGCCGGGCAGTTCCTCGTAGACCGGCACCACCTCGGCGAAGGAGTCCGCATCCCAGGCGGAGGTGAGATCACGGCCGTCGGCATCCTGGTAGCTTACGCACAGGTGCACGGTATCCAGACCATCGAGCACGTCCAGCTTGGTCAGGCAGAGCCCGCTGATGGAATTCACCTGGATCGCGCGTTTGAGCGCGACGGCGTCGAACCAGCCGCAGCGCCGGGCGCGGCCCGTGGTGGCGCCGAATTCGTTGCCCTTGTCGGCCAGATGGCGGCCCACGTCATCTTCGAGTTCGGTAGGGAAGGGCCCGGACCCCACGCGCGTGGTATAGGCCTTGGTAATGCCCAGCACATAGTCGAGATAGAGCGGGCCAAAGCCTGAACCCGTGGCGGTACCGCCGGCGGTGGTGTTGGACGAGGTCACATAGGGATAGGTGCCGTGATCGATGTCGAGCATGGTGCCCTGGGCGCCCTCGAACATGATGCGCCCGCCGTCTTCGCGGATGCCGTGGAGCAAACCGGTGACGTCGGCGACCATGGGCCGCAGTTCGTCCGCCAGGGCCAGGAACTCATCCAGGGTTTGCTGGAAATCGACGGGGTCGGCCTTGTAGAAGTGGCGCAGCACGAAATTATGATAGTCCAGCACCTCGCCCAGCTTGCTGGCGAAACGCTCGCGGTGGAAGAGATCCCCCAAACGCACACCCCGGCGGGCGGCCTTGTCCTCATAGGCCGGACCAATGCCGCGGCCGGTGGTGCCGATCTTGCGCTTGCCGCGGGCATCCTCGCGGGCATGATCGAGTGCTTCGTGCACGGGCAGAATCAGCGGACAGGCCGGGCTGAGCTTGAGCCGTTCGCGCACGGGCACGCTCTTGGCTTCCAGTTCGCGCACTTCCTTGAGCAGGGCCTCGGGCGATAGCACCACGCCGTTGCCGATGACGCACTCGACGCCGGGACGCAGAATGCCGGACGGGATCAGGTGGAGCACCGTCTTGTCACCGTCGATCACCAGCGTATGACCGGCATTGTGCCCACCCTGGAAGCGCACCACGGCGTCGGCGTCCTCGGTCAGCAGGTCCACGATCTTGCCCTTGCCCTCGTCGCCCCACTGGGTGCCCAGGATGACTACATTCTTGCCCATGCCTGTCTTCGCTCCGGGTAATGAAAGGAATCAGAGATCGGTTATGCGCCAGCCGTCGCCGTCGCGGCTCAGTTGGCGATCACAGCCCAGCACGGCCGGATCATTGTTCACGCCCGGCAGCGCGCGCACCACACGTTCGCCCTGGTCACGCAGCCGGCGCATTTCCGCAGCCAGGTCGGCGCCTTCGAGCTCGGCGGGCACCAGGATGCCGCCCGGTGCGGATTCATCCGACCAGCGGGCCAGGGACTTGAGATCGGCACTGAACCCCGTGGCCGGACGGGCCCGGCCAAAGACCTCGCCGATCTGGTCATAGCGTCCGCCCTTGGCCAGGGGCTCGCTGTGACCCTGCGCCCAGGCGGCGAAAACGAAACCGGTGTGGTAGTGATAACCACGCAACTCGCCCAGATCCAGATGCAGATCCACATCGGGATAGTGCGCTTGCAAGCGCGCGGTCAACTTCTCCAGTTCGTCCAGGGCGGACTCCACCGATGCGCCGAAACCGGCCAGGCGCCGGCGCGCTTCGTCCAGCACCGACGGCGGCCCCGCCAGCCAGGGCAGCGCCCCCAGCGCGTTCCGGGCCTCGGCCGGCAGCTCGCGGCCCTGCAGGAAAGCGTCCAGATCGGCCGCGGACTTGCGCCGGAAGATATCCTCCAGCTCCACCTCGTCGTCTGCATCCAGGCCGGCGGCGGCCACCAGGGCCCGGTAGAGCCCCACATGACCCAGGTCCAGGGTGACCTCGCCTACGTCCGCCACGGCGAGGGTTTCGAGCAGCAACGAGACCACTTCCTCGTCGCTTTCCAGTCCGGCATGGCCGAACAGCTCCACGCCTACTTGATAGGGAATGCGCGAACCGTCCGGCGGGTTCGCGTGGGTGCGCAGCGCGGAGCTGCAATAGCACAGGCGGGAAGGACCAGGCCGGCGCAGGCTATGCGCATCCATGCGCGCCACCTGGGGCGTGATGTCCGCGCGCACCCCCATCAGGCGCCCGGTGAGCTGATCCGTGATCTTGAAGGTCTGGCGTTCCAGATCCCGACCGCCGCCGTTGAACAGCGACTCCAGGAATTCAATCAGCGGCGGGAAGACGAGCTCATAGCCCCAGCTCGCATAGAGATCCAGCAGACGCCGGCGCAGACGTTCGATCACCGCCGCGCGTCCGGGCAGCAGCTCTTCCACCCCTTCGGGCAGCAACCATTGTTCCTGGCGAGTCATGGGCGGCCCTACCGTGACAGAACAAAAATCATGCCCGCCCCCAGTACCATGAAAACCAGGCCGGTTACACGCAGATAGCGATCACTGGTCTGGATGAGCATGGCCGCGGCGGCGCGCATCCGCCCGGGGGCGAGAAACAGCGGAATGCCCTCCACGACCAGCACCAGAAAAAGCGCCTGCAGGACCAGCGTCCCGTCCATCGATATCACCTCCGGCGCGTAACGCCCGCAGGGGCGGCATTAATCACAAAAAACCGGGCGCCGCACGCCCGGTTGCCGTTCCGCGGTCCGGCGAGCCGGACCGCCACCGGTTCCGATTACTGTCCGTCGCTGCTGTTCAGGTACTGGAAGAACTCGCTCTTCGGCTCCAGGACCATGATATCGCTGCCTTGGTCGAAGCTGTTCCGGTACGCTTGCAGGCTCCGGTAGAAGCTGAAGAACTCCGCATCCTTGCTGAAGGTATCCGCATAGATCTTCGTGGCCTGGGCATCCCCCTCGCCGCGGATATCCTGCGCATCGCGGCGCGCTTCGGCCAGCAGTACGGTGCGTTCCTTGTCCGCTTGCGCACGGATTTCTTCGCCGGTTTCGCGCCCCTTGGCACGGTGCTCGGCGGCATCCTGCTTGCGCTCCTGGCGCATGCGGTCGAATACATTGCTGCGCACCTGGTCCGGCCAGTCCACCTGCTTGACGCGGATATCGAGCACCTGAATACCCAGGTCCTTCTTGGTCTTTTCGTTCACGCGGGTCGCCACGGAATCCATGACGTCCTCGCGCTCGCCCGAGACCACTTCCCGGACATCGCGCTCGGCGAACTCGTTGCGCAGGCCTTCATTCACGCGCGGGGTTAACAGCTCGTGCGCGTAGAACATGATCTGTTGCTTGGAGGCGCCGGCCGTGCTGCCCACGGTGGTGATATAGCGCTGCACATCCTCAATGCGCCAGATCACGAAGGCGTCCACGTCCAGCAGCTTTTTCTCGGCGGTAATGAAGGACTCGGTGTCCATGTCATAGGACAGGATCCGGCCGTCCGTTTTCACCACCTTGTCGATCAGCGGCACCTTGAAGTACAGGCCCGGCTCGATATCCGGCCGTACCACTTCCTGGAAGCGTTTCAGGACCGCTTTCTCCGTTTCCTCGACGATGAAGTACGAATCCAGCGCCAGCAGCACCAACAGAAACGCGGCGACGAGTGAGAGCAGGCTCTTGGGTGTCATCAGCGAATCTCCGTGTTACCGCTTCTGTTGTAGAGGCTGCCGCCGCCATCGGCGCCCGCCGCCGAACCGCCCGACTGCGACGATGAAGACGACGAGGACGAGCTACCGCTGGCCGAGCCGGAATCAGCTCCGGCGGCGCTCGAACGACGGTGCTTCTGCATGATCTTGTCGAGCGGCAGATACATCATGTTCTGGCCGCCTTCCACGTCCACCATGACCTTGCCGGTTTTACCCAGCACGTCTTCCATGGTCTCGAGATAGAGGCGATCCCGGGTAATTTGCGGTGCCTGCCGGTATTCGGTGAGCAGTTGCTGGAAGCGCCGTGTATCACCCTGGGCACGGGAGACGATTTCCTCGCGGTAGGCGCGCGCTTCCTCGCGGATGCGCGTGGCCTTGCCCTGTGCTTCCGGAATAATGCTGTTGGCATAGGCCCGGGCTTCTTCCTTGAAGCGCACCTGGTCCTCGCGCGCGCGGGCCACATCATTGAAGGCGTCACGCACCGGCTCGGGCGCGGCCGTTTCGTTCAGCGCCACATTCACCACCCGAAGGCCGGTGTTATAACGATCCAGATATTCCTGCAGCCGTTCTTCCACACTGACGCCAATCTGCACGCGCTCGTCGCGAAGCACATCGTTCATGGAGGCATTGCCCACCACATGCCGCAGCGCGCTCTCGGTGGAGTGCTCGAGTACTTCCGTGGGCCGGGAAATGCGCAGCAGATGCGCCTTGGGATCCACCACCCGGTACTGCACACCCAGGTCCACATAGACGATGTTGGTGTCCCGGGTGAGCATGTCCTGCTGCACCTGGTAGTTGCTCGTCTGGGTGACGTTGGCCTTGTAGTAATTCTCGATCAGCGGCGTATGCCAGTTCAGGCCCGGATTCACCATCCGGTCGAACTTGCCGAAGCGCACCACCACGGCGCGTTCGGATTCGTCCACCTGGAAAACGCCCCAGACGCCAAAGGTCACCAGCAGAACCACCACGATAATGCCGATCAGCAGAGCCGGATTCATCGAGGGCGCGCCGCCTCCAGAGCCCGAGCCGCGGTTGCCACCGCCGCCACCTCCGAAGTTGGCCTTGAATTTGTCTTTCAGATTGCGGATGACTTCATCCAGGTCCGGCGGCCCCTGGTTATTGCCACCACCGCCACCCCAGGGGTCGCGGGGGCCATTACCCTTGCCACCCGGTTCATTCCAGCCCATTGGCTTCTCCGTTATCCGGCGTTGTGCGAGCGGTTGCGATTGTAGGAGGGGGTAGTATCCCCTGCAACCGGCGCGGAGGCCAGCGTAATCTCGTCCTCGCTCAGCCCCTCCCCGCGCAACAGGTTGTAAAAATGCGCCGCATTGATGCGTACGCGCAGCAGCATGCTGCCGTCAGCCCCGTAATCCTCGTCCAGCACCTCGCCCGCGTCGTGCAGCCTTGAGCGCAGCCGCCCGGCCTCGGGCGGCAACTGAATCCAGCGGTTCACCCAGCTGTGCGCCATGCGCTCGGCCAGCGCCTGGTGGAGCAGATCCATGCCGCCGCCGTCCAGCGCCGAGATCCAGACACAGGCCGGCAGACCCTGATCATCACGGTCGATGCGCGGTTCCCGGCCCGCCCGGTCCGTCTTGTTGAAAACATGGAGCACCGGCACCTCGTTCGCGCCGATTTCCTCCAGAACAGCTTCCACGGCGGCGATATTGTCCGCGCGCTCGGGGCTGGACGCATCCGTGATATGCACCAGCAAATTGGCATCACGGGTCTCTTCCAGGGTGGCGCTGAAGGCATCCACCAGCTGGTGGGGCAATTGCCGGATGAAGCCCACGGTGTCCGCGAGAATGGCCGGGCCCAGCCCGGGCACGCGGACCCGGCGCAGGGTCGGGTCCAGGGTGGCGAACAACTGATCCGCCACATGGACCTCCGCCTTGGTGAGGCGGTTGAACAACGTGGACTTGCCCGCGTTGGTATAGCCCACCAGCGAAATCAGCGGTGTTTCCGAGCGCTGGCGCGCGCGGCGGCCCTGGGCGCGCTGTTTCTTCACCTTGTTCAGCCGGCCCTGAACCTTGTCGATACGGCCCTTGATCAGGCGCCGGTCCGTTTCCAGCTGGGTCTCGCCCGGCCCGCGCAGGCCGATACCGCCCCGCTGGCGTTCCAGGTGGGTCCAGCCGCGCACCAGACGCGTGGCCAGATGCTGGAGCTGGGCCAGCTCCACCTGGAGGCGGCCCTCCCGGGTGCGCGCACGCTGGGCGAAAATATCCAGAATCAGCCCCGTGCGGTCCAGCACCCGGCTGCGCAGCACCTGTTCCAGACTGCGCTCCTGAGCGGGCGAGAGTTCATGATTGAACAACACCACCGGGGCGCCGGTGTCGCGCACCGCTTCGGCGACTTCATCGGCCTTGCCCCGGCCGATGAACAGCGCCGGATCCGGGCGCTTGCGTTGTCCGGTAATCTCGGCCACCGGGGTGACCCCGGTGGAGGTAACCAGATGATGAAATTCCTCGCGTTCGTCCTCGCCGGCGCCGTCGGGCAGATCGATGTGCACGAGCACCGCCTGCTCGGCGCTGCCCGTACGGGTGCTTTCGAGGCGGTCAAAGAAGTCCATGACACCCCGTCCCGGCCCCGGCAGGGCGCGCGCTATGCGCTGGCGAAAACGACGCCCGGGCGATCAAACGGCTTCCGGACCTTCGTCGTCACCGTCCATGGGGCCGCCTTCCGGGCGCGCCGGACCACCCGTGCCGCTGCGCGGATTGCGCGCCGGCACGACAGTGGAAATTGCGTGCTTGTACACCATCTGGCTGACGGTGTTGCGCAGCAACACCACATACTGATCAAACGACTCCACCTGCCCCTGAAGCTTGATGCCGTTGACCAGAAAAACGGATACGGGAATGCGCTCCTTCCGCAGCGCGTTGAGATAAGGGTCTTGTAGCGAATGCCCCTTTGACATGTCCAGCTCTCCTTGAACGTACCCCATCGGGGTGCTCGAATACCCGGGCAAGCGCCCGAGAGAATCAGCGCAATAAATGAAAGACCGCACGACGGTCTGTTGTTTTCTACTCATGTGCCTTTGGGCCGCACATTACTGCCTGCTTCCCCGGCCGCCAGAAAGGCGGCCACGCGTTCGGCCACCCGCCGAATCAGATCCGGATCCTCCAGCCGGAACCATTCCAGTTCTGGCCAGCCGCGCAGCCAGGTGAGCTGGCGCTTGGCCAGCTGCCGCGTGGCGACGAGACCACGCTCCACCATGCGGGCATCGTCGTAGTCACCATCGAGGTACTGCCACACCTGCCTGTACCCGACAGATTTGAGGGCGGGGAGTTCCGGATGCAAGTCCCCGCGCTGGCGCAACCGCTGAACTTCTCGTACCAGCCCCTGACTGAGCATGGCGTGAAAGCGCTCTTCGATACGCGCATGCAGCCGAGCGCGCTCGTGCGGTGCCACCGTCATGGGCAGCACTCTAAAGGGGAAGGTCGATGCTGCGGCGCCGCCGCTGTTAGACAATTCAACAGCATAGCGATGTTGCCGATGGTGTTCCGACAGGGGCACGCCCGTGAGTTCGTACACTTCCAGCGCCCGCTGCAAACGCTGGCCGTCCTCCGGGTTCAGGCGTGCCGCCGTTTCCGGATCGACTTCGGCGAGTTCCCGGTGCAACGCCGGCCAACCCCGGTGGGCCGCGCGTGCGTCGAGCCGCGCGCGCAACTCCGGGTCCGCCTCGGGCAGCGGCGCCAGCCCCCACAGCAGGGCACGGAAATACAGCATGGTCCCCCCCACCAGCAGCGGCACCCGGCCTTGCGCGTGAATGGCATCGATTTCGCTGCGGGCGTCGCGGCAGAACTCGGCGGCGGAATAGGGCTGGGCCGGGTCGCGGAAGTCCAGCAGCCGGTGGGGCGCCTCGACCAGGGTGGCCTGGTCGGGCTTGGCGGTACCGATATCCAGACCGCGATATACCTGGGTGGAATCCACGCTGATGATCTCCAGCGGAAACCGGCGCACCAGCTCCACCGCCAGGCCGGTCTTGCCGGCACAGGTGGGGCCCATAAGGCAGATGACGGGGGGCAGTTCGCTCACGGGGGTAACAACGGATCGGGTCAGTGCGGGCGGTAGTTTAGCACGCTGGAAAAGGAGCGAGGTGCGAGGTGCGAGGAGCAAACATCAGATCGCAAGACGGACTGGTCACGTCGTAGCCAAAGGCGAAGACGGAAGCCACAGCAAATTCCGAGTGCTATACTCCGCCGCCACTCCAAGCGTCGAAGGCGAAACCAAGGTGTCGGAAGTTGCCGCACCGGGCCCGTTGCCCGTTCACGAAGTCCGCTGCCGGATCCTGGACCTGGAAGCGCTCAACCATGACGTCACCCGGGCCTGGCTGCGCCTGCCGGTGCAGCCGGCGGTGCAGTGGTACGCCGGGCAGTACCTGGAGCTGCTCATGCCCGAGGGCCCCTGCCCCTTTTCCATTGCCACGGCGCCGGACGAGCAAGAGTTCAATCTGGAGCTTCATGTTCGCCACGGCGAGGACAACTCCTCCTCGCTGGACGTCCTGGCGGCGCTGCAGGAAAACGAAACCATGGATGTGCGTTTGCCCGGCGGCGAGCGCTATATCGACGCGCTGCCGGACAGTCCGGTCTGGTTCGTCTGCGGCTCTACCGGTTTCGCGCCCGCCAAGGCCATGATCGAGCATCTGCGCGACCTGGGTTTCCACAAGCCCGTAAAACTCTTCTGGGGCGCGCGCTCGCCGGCCGATCTCTATCTGGATACCTTGCCCCGGGACTGGCAGGCAGAGATGTCCGCCTTCGAATACATCCCGGTGCTCTCGGAACAGGCGCCGCCCGGCCAGCTCACCGGCCTCGCGCACGAGGCGGCGGTTGCCCGGCTACCCGCGGACGACATGCCCCTGATCCATGTGGCCGGTTCGCCGGCCATGGCCTGGGCCGCCTTTGACGCACTGGTGGACGCGGGCGTGCCCGGCGAGCGCATCCATTCGGATGTATTCGATTACGCGCCGAGATGAGACGCAAGACGCAAGACGCAAGACGCAAGACGCAAGACGCAAGACGCAAGACGCAAGACGCAAGACGCAAGACGCAAGCATCAGGGTGGGCTGGAGCCTATCTTCGTCAAGCTGACGACGGCCCGATTTCTTTCGTCTTTGGGCTTTCTTCTTCCATCTTCCCAGAGCACGTGAGCAGAACCGACTATCAAAACAGTGCATCAGCGTTTCCGGGACTGAAGGGCGACATGTGCGAACGGCGCCTGCAGCAAGGCGCCCACCACCAACAGCACCCAGGGTACGCCCTGTTCCACCTGGTCCGCGCTGAGCAGCAGCGGGCCGGCAAAGAGTTCGGCCAGGCCCCAAAACAGCGGGATATCCGCGATCACGATCAACGCCGGTAGCAGCAGGGGCCGGGAGGCGCTCATTCACGCTCACCGGTCGTGGGCAGCGGCAGCTCGGGCAGCCCGCGCGCGGCCCGGGTCATGGCTTCGTCGCGGCAGCGCCGGGCCTCTTGCGTCTCGCCCAGAGCATCCAGCAGCCGGGCCAGCTCCTCATAAGCGGTTTCAGCACTGCTGCTGGACAGGGCCGCGCGGAAAAAACTCCGCGCCTTGCCCCACAGACGTGCGCGCAGCGCCACCCGGCCGGCGGTGATCAGCAAGGGGCCATTGCCCGCGCGCTCCTGCAGCCAGTTTTCCAGATGCTGCAACAGGGTCTCCGGCGGCACATCCTCAATGGCTTCCAGCACCGCAGGCAGACGATCATCCCAGTCGCGCTCCAGCCCCTTGCGCACCAGACGCAACGCCTCGCGACCGTCGCCAGCCTGGGCGAGATAACCACTGTAGCGCGCCAGCAGGGCCGGATCGCGCTGGAGAAAGCCGGGGATCTGCTTCCACAGCGAGCCCAGGGCAGCGCGATATTCAGCCGGGGCGCGAACCGCCTCTTCGCCGGTCTCGCGCAGCAGGGCCAGCCAGAGCCGCCGCTGCAGCCGGGCGCGTTCGGCGTCGGTTTCCTCCCGGAGCCGGGGCAGCAGTTCCCGCAGGGCCGGCCAGTCCTGCTGGCGCTCCAGCACCTCGCACAGAAGCTGCAATCGTTCGGGATGATCCGGATAGCGCTCACCCAGTTCGGTGAGCCTTGCCCGGGCGCGGGCCGGTTCCCCCTGGTCACGGTCCAGTTGCGCCAGGAACAACTCCGCGGGCAGTTCACCGTGGTCACAGGCACGCGCCTGGTCCAGGTGCTCGCGCGCGCGCTCCACACGCCCGGCCCGGGCCGCGGCGCGCGCCGCGCCCAGCCAGGCGGCCAGGGGCCAGTCGCCGGACGCCGCCGCGCGGAGGAGCCGTTCCGCCTTGTCGTAACGCGCCTCGGTAAGCGCCCGCAAACCCAGTTTCAGGCGACGCCGTGCTACCGGGCCACGCATGCGCCGTCGCACCGCGCCCGGGGAGAACCGCTGCCAGACCCCGGCCAGCAACAACGTGGCCAGCGCCACGGCGACCACCAGCACCAGCAGCACCAGCAGGGCAAAACCGACACTGGTTTCCACCTCCCAGGGGCCGTGTATCACCAGTACATAGCCGGCGTTGTCCATCAGACTCCGGGCGGCGAGTCCGCCGGCCACCAGCACGGCCACGAGCAGCAGCAACAGCCGTTTCATGCATCGTCTCCGCGCGCACCGATCAGCCCCCGTATGGCGCCCAGCCCTCCGCCGATCTCGGGCATGGCCTGCTCTACCGGCGCTTTGCGCAACTCGGTCAACGCTTGCCGGAACTGTTTCACCCGGGGACGGTCGGCCGGGAACCAGGCTTCGGTCACGGCGAGCATGGAGTCCACCGCGTCCCGGTAAAGTTCCGGCCGGGATTGCATCACCGCCAGCTGGGCGCGGTGCAGTTCATTAACCAACTGCAGGCGCACCAGCGACGCCCGGGTATCATCCAGCGGCAGGGGCAGGGGCTGGTCGTGGCGGCGGACCGTGAGCGGCAGTCGTTGCCACCAGTTGTCACTCTCTTCCGGATCCGCACGCCTGGCCGATGCCCCATCACCGCGCGCACCGGCCGGCACCGCCAGTTCCGTCACCACGGAACGCAGTCCACCCAGGCGCAGTACCAGTCCGGTGGTATCCACCTGGCGAGCGCCGCGCACCTTTTCCAGGTCCGCGGCCAGGGCCTCGCGTACCGGCGTCACCTGCGGGTCCTCGATCCGGGCCAGCACGCGATCGGCCGCTTCCAGCAGGCGCTCCGCCGCGGCCCGGTCGCCGCTGAGCAGCAAACGCTGCTGGGCCAGACTTGCCAGTGATTCCGCTTCATTGAGCAGCCAGGTGGTCTGGCCGCCCGAGCGCAGGGCCTGGAGGTCTTGGCGACGGGTGGCCGCCTCGCTGCGCACTGCCTTCAGGTCTTCGCGCAGCGACGACAGCTGCTTGCCGTGCTCACCGCGCAGTGCATTCAGCTCTTGCTGCAGCTCGGCCAGCTGATTGCGGTAGTCCCGGGCCTGGTCGCTCAACCGCTGGTAGTGCTGCCAGCCGTACCAGCCACCGCCCGCGAGCGCGGCCAGAACCACCAGCAGAAGCAGCAGCACAAGGCCACCACCCCGACGGCGGCGCGGTGTTACGGATTCAGAAGGGTTTTCAGACATTCCAGCATATCCTCGTCCCGGGGACTGGCGGCAGCCACTACAGGGGTGACCCCGTCAACGCGTACCGCCTCGGCAATGCGTTCACTGCCCGCCACCACGGCGGTGTTCGTCAAAGAAAGCGGCGCGCGCTGTCGCAAACACTGCCAGCTTTCCACGCTGGTCACCAGCACGGCAAGCACTTCCGTTTCGGGCCAGGCGGCGCTGTCATCACACTGGCGACGGTACAACGGCACCGCATGCACTGCCGCGCCGCGTTCGCTCAGCGTCTTTTCCATCAAACCGCGGCCACCTTCACCACGCAGCAACAGCACCTTGCTCTCGGTTAATGCCTGCAGGCCGGGCAACGCCAGCACCGCCTCGGAGTTGAAGCCATGATCCGGAATCCGGGCCGGCAGCCCCTCGGCATGCAGTGCCCGGGCGGTGGCCTCGCCCACCCCGATCCAGTCGACGCCCGTGGGCCACTGGGGCCAGTAGTGCTCCAGTGCCTCCACCCCGAGCCGGACCGCATTGGTGCTGGCAAAGATGACGGCCCGGCACTGGTCCAGATCCATCAACTGGTTGCGCTCCCGCGCGCTCAGCGACAAGGGCTCAATGGCGAGCGCGGGGACATGCACCGCCCGGAAACCGGCGTCCGCAACGGCGCGCATCATCCCGTCTTCCTGGCCGCGCGGGCGGGTAACCACGACGGTGTCAGGCGCCGTCATAGATCTCGCGCAGAATCTCGCCGGCGCCCTGATCCAGCAGATCCTGGCCCAGCCGGGTGCCCAGTGCCTCGCCTTCGGCGCGCGGCGCCTCGCCTTCGGCGCGCAGCACCCGGCAGCCGTCCTCCGTTGCCACCAGGCTGCGCAGCCACAGCTGATCGTCGGCGAGCAACGCGAAGCCCGCAATGGGCACCTCGCAACCGCCCTCAATGCGCCGGCTCATGGCGCGTTCGCACAGTACCCGGTCGGTGGTGTCCGGGTCCGCCAGCGGCGCCAGCCACTGCTGCAGTTCGGTATCCGCGGCCCGGCATTCGATGCCCACGGCACCCTGCCCCACGGCGGGCAGGGACTCTTCCGGCGGCATGGCATAGCGGATCCGTTCTTCCAGCCCCAGCCGCCGCAGGCCCGCGCCGGCCAGCATGATGGCGTCAAAGTGGCCCTTGTCGAGCTTGCCCAGCCGGGTTTGCACGTTGCCGCGCAGGCTGGAGACTTTCAGATCCGGCCGGTTGACCAGCATCTGGGCCTGACGGCGCAGGCTGGACGTGCCCAGGTGCGCGCCTTCGGGCAAATCGTTCAGGTCCGCGTAGTCGTTGGAGACAAAGGCGTCACAGGGATCGCCGCGCTCGCAGATCACCGGCAGGGCGAAGTCCCCGGGCAGCTCCGAGGGCACATCCTTCATGGAATGCACGGCCAGATCCGCGCGGCCGTCGCTCAGGGCGTCTTCCAGCGCCTTGATGAAGAGCCCCTTGCCACCGATCTTCGCCAGGGGGCGATCCAGCACCTTGTCTCCCTGGCTTTTGATGGGAACCAGTTCGACGGGTTGCTCCGGATAGAGCGCCTGGAGGCGTTGCTGCACATGTTCCGCCTGCCACAGGGCGAGCTGACTGGAGCGCGTGGCAATACGCACGGGATCGCGGCTCATGAAAACAACCGTCGCGGCCGATCAGGGAAAGGGCAGTGTACAGGAATCCGGGTGGGCACCGGACCGGCTGACCGGCCCGGACCCGGACCCGTCAGTTGCCGTAAACCACTACCGTATATTCCGCCAGCACACCGAAGAAGTTGGCGGACTGGACATCCACATGGTGAATCTCGGTAATGCCACCGTTGCGCGCGGCCGTCTGGATGCTCGCATCACCGGACGCCACCACGCCCAGAATCGAGCGGGCACTGGCCCGGCCCACACGCTGGGGCTCTTCCGGGGAGGCGGTAGCGGTCAGTGGTGCCTGAACATTGGAATAGACAAAGCCGTTCACCGGCGCCTGGGCGACGGCGCATCCGCCCAGCAGCGTGGCCAGCAACAAAACCGTTATCCGTTTCATGTCGAACCTCTTGTTGTTGTGTTCTCAATGGGGCCCGTGCGCCCCCGGCGCGGACCGATCACCGAGCATAGCACCTTCACATGCGTTGCATCACCTTGCGCAACCCGGGCACATGGCGGCGGCTGACCGTGAGCCGGTCGTCCAGCCCGCGCAGACGCACCTGATAATGACCCTGTTCGGCCAGTTCCATACCTTCCAGGTAATCCAGCGCCACCAGCGCATTGCGATGAATGCGCACGAAGCGATCGCCGAATTCGTCTTCCAGTTCCTTCAGGGTCTCGTCGATGAGCACCTCCCCCTCGGGCCAGCGCACGGTGACGTATTTCTGATCCGCCTGGAAATAGCGGATCTCATTGACCGGCACCAGTTCGAGGCCCTTGTGCGTGCGAGCGCTGATATGCTGGCGCTGATTGGAGCTTTCCTCGTCCAGCCCCACTTCCTCTTTCACGGTTTCGAGTTGAACCCGGTTGAGACTGCCGGCCCGCTCCAGAGCCGCGGCCAGGTCATCCCGATTGATGGGCTTGAGCAGATAGTCCACGGCATGGACCTTAAAAGCCTGCAACGCATGTTCGTCAAAGGCCGTGCAGAAGATGACCGCCGGGGGACGCTCCGTATTGAGCAAGTGGGAAGCCGCTTCCAGGCCGTCCATGTCGGGCATGCGAATATCCAGCAACACCACTTCCGGCTGGGTGCGTTGAGCCTCGCTCACCGCCTCACGGCCGTCGGCCGCTTCCGCCACAACCGTTACGCCCTCGATCTCTTCGGCGAGGCGTTTGACTCGCCCCCGGGCCAGTTGCTCGTCATCACATACCAGTACCCGCATAAATGTTCCCCCAGGCTCCAAGGGATTGGAAACGTCTTGATGGACTCCGTTATACGCGATTTCGCCCCCGGCAGGAAAGCCGGTCAACCGCGCCAGGCTGGATAGACGATTTCCACCTCGTAGCAATCATCCAGTTCCCGCGCATTGATTCGCGCACGCTGTCCATAGAGTGCCGTCAAACGGTGACGGATGTTTTCCAGCGCCATGCGGTTGCCGCCATGCTGAGTGTGCTGCTCGGGCAGCGCATTGCTCACCGACAGTCGCACCATGTTGTCACGCACCTCGGCGCGGACCTGAACGGTGCCACCCCGGGACAGCGGCTGGATACCATGATAGATGGCGTTCTCCAGCAGCGGCTGGAGGGTCAGCAACGGCACCGTTACCGCATGCTGATCCAGTCCCTCCAGATGCCATTCCACCTGGAGCCGATCCCCCAGTCGCAACTGCTCGATATGGATATAGCGCCGGCAGAGGTCGAGCTCATCGGCAAGCGGCACTTCATGCCCGGCCTCCTTGAGGCTGGCCCGGAACAGCCGGGACATGTCCTCCACCACCTGCTCCGCGGTGTCCGGATCCACGGCGATCAGGCTGGCAATGATATTCATGCTGTTGAACAGGAAATGCGGCCGGATGCGCGATTGCAGTGCCTGAATGCGTGAATTGAGCTCGGCACGCTCCTGGCGCTTGAGCTGCTCCTGAACATAGAAATAGCGCATCATGACGCCGGTAATAACCGCGGCAATGGCTACATGCACCCAGATGCGCTGGTCCCAGACAGCGTAATCCGGATCCGTGGTGGCCACTACCCAGGCCAGTGCCAGACGCCAGGCGAGACTGAACACGAAAGTCGCCAGCACCACCACGGCCACCACCAGCGTGGACGCCCAGGCGCGCGGCAGGGCTGACACCCAGTGCTTGAGCAGGCACAGCACGCCGGCCGAGGACAATGCCACCCATTGCACGAACAGCGAGACCCGGGCAAAGCGCGCCACACTGAGATCATCATAGAGCCCGCCCACCAGGGTGAGAACAATGGCCAGCAACTCCGCGCCTACAACCACCACCAGTACGGACTGGCCGGCGCAGAAATCCGGCAGAAAGGTTTCCCCTTCGTTCGCTTGCCTCTGCATCGGCTTCCCCTTGTTGCCCGTTTGATAACCCGGCCCGACCCATGCGGGAAATGCTATACTACAACCTTTTCCGAACAGGCCCCTGCGCGGGCTTGTCATCCACGGCAGGACTTCCCCCATGACGGACAGGCAACAGCATCAGCTCTGGGGCGGACGCTTCAGCGAATCCACGGACGCCTTCGTCCAGGCCTTTACCGCCAGCGAAGCCTTCGACCGCCGACTCTACGAACACGATATCCGCGGCTCCATCGCCCACGCCACCATGCTGGCCGAAAACGGCGTCCTGACCCGGGACGAGCGCGACACCATTGTGCAGGGGCTGAACGAGATCCGCGCGGAAATCGAGGCGGGCGAGTTTCAGTGGTCGGTGGAACTGGAAGATGTGCACATGAACATCGAGGCGCGGCTGACCGCGAAAATCGGTGATGTCGGCAAAAAACTGCACACCGGGCGCAGCCGCAACGATCAGGTGGCCACAGATCTGCGCCTGTGGCTGCGCGAGCGCATGGACGAAACCGATGGCGAGCTGACCCGGCTGATGCGCGCGCTGCTGGATCAGGCCGAGACCGAAGCCGACACCATCATGCCCGGCTTTACGCATCTGCAAAGCGCGCAGCCGGTCACCTTCGGCCATCATCTGCTGGCCTGGTTCGAGATGCTGCGCCGGGACCGTCAGCGCCTGCTGGAATGCCGCGCGCGCGTCAATCAGCTGCCGCTGGGCGCGGCCGCGCTGGCCGGCACCACCTACCCCGTGGACCGCCAGCGCACCGCCGAACTGCTGGGCTTCGATGGCGTGTGCGAGAACTCGCTGGACGCGGTCAGCGACCGCGACTTCGCCATTGAATTCTGCTCGCTGGCCGCGCTCTGCATGACCCATCTGTCGCGCATCAGCGAAGAACTGGTGCTGTGGACCAGCGCGCAGTTTCAGTTCATCGACCTGCCGGATCGTTTCTGTACCGGTTCGTCCATCATGCCCCAGAAGAAAAACCCGGATGTGCCCGAGCTGGTGCGGGGCAAGACCGGCCGGGTCAACGGCGCGCTCATCAATCTGCTCACCCTGATGAAGGGCCAGCCGCTGGCCTACAACAAGGACAATCAGGAAGACAAGGAACCGCTGTTCGACAGCGTCGATACCCTGCGCAACTGCCTGCGCGCCTTTGCCGACATGATGCCCGCGCTCGAACCCAAACGGGCCAACCTCCGGGCCGCGGCCGGGCGCGGCTTCGCCACGGCCACGGATCTGGCGGATTATCTGGTGCGCAAGGGTGTCGCCTTCCGCGACGCTCATGAGATCGTGGGGCAGGCCGTGGGCCGGGCCCTGGAGGACAACCGCGATCTGGAAGAGCTCAGCCTGGCCGAGTTGCAGCAATTCAGCGAGGTCATCGAGGCGGATGTGCACGAGATTCTCACGCTGGAAGGCTCGGTGAGCGCGCGCAATCATATCGGCGGCACCGCCCCGGAGCAGGTTCGCGCCGCTGTGGAACGGGGGCGCCAATGGCTCGCCTGACGCTGATGCTGCTACTGATCACTGCCCTGTCCGGCTGCGGCCAGAAGGGCCCCCTCTATTTCCCGGACGATGAAGACGAACGGCAAGAGCAACAGGACGGCAACGACTGATGGACTACTTCAGCTGGCAGGACGGTACCCTGCACGCCGAGGAAATGCGGGTCAGCGAGCTGGCGGAACGCTTCGGCACGCCGCTGTATCTCTATTCCCGGGCGGCACTGGAGCGCCGGTATCAGGCCTTTGACGAAGCCTTCGGCGACCATCCGCACCGGATCTTCTATGCCGTCAAGGCCAACAGCAACCTGGCGGTGCTGAACCTGCTGGCGCGGCAGGGGTCCGGCTTCGACATCGTCTCCGGCGGCGAGCTGGAACGGGTGCTGCGCGCGGGCGGCACACCCGATGACATCGTCTTTTCGGGCGTGGGCAAGACGGACGAGGAAATCGAGACCGCAGTGCGCGCGGGCATTCACTGCTTCAATGTGGAATCCGCCGAGGAACTGGACCGCATCCAGCATATCGGCCGGGAACAGGACCGGGTGGCGCCGGTAGCCCTGCGGGTCAATCCGGACGTGGACGCGCGCACCCATCCCTATATTTCCACGGGCCTGCGGGAAAACAAGTTCGGCGTGGCCATCGAGGACGCGCCCGCGCTCTACAAGAAGGCGGCGAAAGCCTCCCATCTGGAGGTGCTGGGCGTGGACTGTCATATCGGCAGCCAGCTCATGGAGCTGGGCCCCTATGAAGACGCGGTGCAACGCGTGCTGGCGCTGGTGGACCGGCTGACGCAGGAAGGCATGGTCATTCGCCATCTGGATCTCGGCGGGGGGCTGGGCGTGCAGTACGAGAACCAGGTCCCGCCGACACCCGAGGACTATGTGGCCACCCTGCTGCGTCATGTGCCCCGGGACATGCCCGTGCATATCGAGCCGGGGCGCAGCATCGCCGCCGAAGCGGGGATCTTTGTCACCCGCGTGCTCTACCTCAAGCCTACGGATCAGCGCAATTTCGCCATTGTCGACGGCGCCATGAATGACCTGATCCGGCCCAGCCTCTACGGCGCCTGGCAGGAGATTGTGCCGATCACTCCCCATGACGCGGACTGCCGCCAATGGGATCTGGTCGGCCCGGTGTGCGAGACCGGCGATTTTCTGGGCAAGGACCGCACCCTGGCGCTGGAAGCCGAGGATCTGCTGGCCGTGCGCGCCGCCGGCGCCTACGGCTTTGCCATGGCCAGCAATTACAACGCCCGCAACCGGCCCGCCGAAGTGCTGGTGGACGAGGATCAGGCCTTTCTGGTGCGCCGGCGCGAGACCATCGAGGATCAGCTGCAACTGGAATCCCGCCTGCCCTGAGGAGACCCGGGTTCATGTCTGACGACGTACTGCGCACGCCCGATCACCGCTTCCGGGATCTGCCGGGCTATCCCTTCACCCCCAACTACACGGAAGTGGGTCAGCTGCGCATGCACTATGTGGATGAAGGCCCCGCGGATGCCCCGGTGGTGCTCATGCTCCACGGCGAACCCTCCTGGAGTTATCTCTACCGCAAGATGATCCCGATACTCACCGACGCGGGCTACCGGGTGGTCTGCCCGGATCTCATCGGTTTCGGCCGCTCGGACAAGCTGCGCTATCAGCGTCAGTACAGTTACGACTTTCATTTGCAAACGCTGAACGCCTTTCTGGACAACCTGCAGCTCGACGCCATCCATCTGGTCTGCCAGGACTGGGGCGGACTGCTGGGCCTGCGCCTGGTGGCGGCGGAGCCGGAGCGTTTCGCGCGCGTGGTCGCGGCCAACACCATGCTGCCCGGCTTCCCCGCGAATCATCCGCGTCTCCAGGGCAAGCTGCGCACACGCGACAAAATCGCCGCGGGCCTGGGCTTCGGCGCCTGGCTGGCGCTGTCCCAGCTCCATCCGTTCTGGCGTGCCGGCCAGATCGTGCAGCTGGGCACGGTCACGAAACTGCCCGAAGCCGTGGTTGCCGCCTATGACGCGCCCTTTCCGGACCGCAGTTTCATGGCGGGCGCGCGCATCTTCCCGCGCCTGGTGCCCACCGAACTG
>Ga0207714_1000945_pt1 | contig 19440 bp, 13 predicted proteins | sample PonA232FremontCA_2_FD_187270 | JGI IMG/M metagenome (GOLD analysis project Ga0207714, IMG submission 187270) | Marine sediment microbial community from Fremont, CA, USA - Pond A23 Sediment 2 (SPAdes) | ecosystem: Environmental > Aquatic > Marine > Unclassified | place: USA: Fremont, California...
CCGTCGCCATCGTCCACCGTGAACGCTGTCCATACCGGAAGTTGGCTTTCAGCCGCGGCGACGGTTGCCGCCCGCGCCTCGCGGGCCAGGGCCATGGTCTCGACGATGAACAGATCCACCCCCTGCGATTGGTGCGCCACCATGCGGCGGTAGTCGGCCAGGCAAGTCGCGTCGTCCGGGGCCAGGTCCGGGCGATAGCTGGCCACCAACGGTCCCAGGCAGCCCGCGATGCGCACGTCCTGACCGCTTTGCTGGCGCGCGTCCTCGGCCGCCTTGAGGGCGGCCGCCTGGAGGGGCTCGAACAAAGCGGCGTCGGCGTCGCGCGCCAAGCGCTGGGGTGTCGCGCTGTAGGTATTGGCGGTAATAACCCGAGCGCCGGCGTCGATGAAGTCGCGATGCGCCGCGGTGACGAGCACGGCCTCGTCGAGCATGACCTGCGCCGACCACAGCGGCGAGGCGGGCTGACGGCTACGCCGACGCAGCTCCTGGCCCATGCCGCCATCTAATAGAACGACCTGCTGGTTTTCGGAAGTCATGCCGCCGCGCCCCCGTGATTGATACTTGAATCCTGTAGTGAGATTACAGCCGCGGGGTAAAAGAAGCGAGCCGGCCGCCCATAGGCGGGGTGAAAACGGCTTCTCGTCCGTGTGTAGTGAGTTAGGCTAGGTCCCTCGCAGCCCGCCTCACTCGCGATTGGTGTAGCACGCACCCGTCGTTGAGCGGATCGCGTAACCTTTCCACAGATGGCGCGTCCTCTTGGGTAGCAAGCTCAATCCCGCAAGCCGGCGTAGCGGAGCGACTCTCGGATGGGGCATGGCCGCGCCGGAATGCGGACGCCGGCCAGGTCCGTTATTGGGCAAGGCACCGCACCTATGCCGTGGTCGGGGCGGCCGACTGGCCTGGTTGGGTTGCGGCGTGGCTTGCGAGGACACGAGGGCCATCAATAGGGGGCGCCAATGGCAACCGAGACCAGCCTGATGGTGGTTTTTATAGCGGCCTTTATTACCGCCGTTGCCACCGGCCTCGGCGCCATCCCGTTGATCTGGGCCCGGCAAGTGTCCGTCTACTGGCTGGGGGTCGGTGCCGCGGTGGCCTCGGGCATGATGCTAGCTGCCAGCCACAGCCTGGTCGAGGAGGCCAATGGCATCGGGCCCTGGCGCGGCTTGCTGGGGATAGGGACCGGGCTCGTGGTGGTGGTGCTCGCCAATCGCTGGATCGAGCACCGCGGCGCGCCCGACGTCGGCGACCTGGTGGGTGCCGATGCCCGCAAGGCCCTGCTTATCCTGGGGGTCATGACGATCCACTCCTTCGCCGAAGGTATCGGCGTCGGCGTCTCTTACGGCGGCGGCCAAACCCTGGGCGTCTACATCACCACCGCGATCGCGGTGCATAACATCCCAGAGGGGCTGGCCATCGCCTTGGTGATGGTGCCCCGCGGGACGTCGGTGGCCAAGGCCGCGCTCTGGGCCATCTTTACCAGCCTGCCCCAACCGCTGATGGCCCTACCGGCGTATATCCTGGTGATCGCCTTCGAGCCCTTTTTGCCCGTGGGCTTGGGCCTGGCCGCCGGCGCCATGATCTGGATGGTCTTCGCCGAGCTGCTACAGGACGCCAATGATCACCTGCAGCCCAGCCAGATGGGTGTCGTCGTGCTGCTGGCCTTTATGGCCATGATGGCGCTGCAGTTCGCTCTGCCGCACTAGGCTCGTTCAGTAACAATCGCCAAGTTGCCACCCATTCCCGACTTCGACGACGTAGCCTTGGCCGGGTGTGAGTGGCAACCCTTACGGTAGCGTATTGAGATTCTCGATCCGCCTGCGGCGGTCGACAATGACACGGCCAGGGATAGCGGCTGGGGGGTAGCATGTCCTTCCCGCCGGTCGTCAGGCGCGAGCTGGAATCCCGACGTGACCCCGTGAGGTGCGCCGTTACCGACCGGCGCGGCATAACAGCGAGATTCTCGATCGACCTGCCGGTCGTCGAGGATGACTGCGGTTGTAGAAGGGCTGACAGTGAGAACAAAGCCTGCAACAAGGCCTGTCATTATCGTGTAAGCAAGAGTCTCACGAGGTAACGGTACGGCTGCTGGTAGGTTCCGGTACAGCCAAACGTCGGGACTCTCGATCCGCCTGCGGCGGTCGGAATGACAACGCCGGGGTAGCGGCTGGGGAATAGCACGTCATTCCCGCCGCGTCGTCAGACGCGAGCGGGAATCTCGTGGATGAGCCTGCACGGCTTGCTCGTGGTAGTCCGGTCGCAAAAGCATCTGGATACTCGACCCGCCTGCGGTCGTCTAGGACAACCCTCCTGTCGCCGGGGCGAGGGAATTGCCCCGTCGGATGCCCCCTTCTCAGCCCGAGCCAGCCTACCCGTTACAGACCCCGCAGGGGGGCGGCGGTACCGATCCGCTGGCGAGTTGCAACGTGCACAGACCGACGTTTGCGCAATAAGGCATAAATGGCTCAGGGAGCCATCGAGCGCCGCACGAGTGGCCGTAGCGACCGTGGCCGTCTTTGCCGGGTCCGCTAAGCCCGTGACGGCGAGTATCTTGTATATTAATAATAGATACCATACGCTATACTTTATCTAAATAAATATCCGCTCACATACCGTCGCCAGGCCCTAGCCGATGCTCTTAGACACGCAACGCATTACCGAGCTCGGCAGCTGGCGTTACGATCTGAGCACCGGCGAGCTGGAGTGGTCCCCCAAGGCGTTCGCGATCTTCGGTCGCGATTCCGACGCCGGGCCACCTGAGCTAAGCACCTTCTACGCCCAAATCCACGAGGCCGATCGCACCCGAGTGATCGCTGCGCACCGCAACGCCGTGGCCCGCTGCGAGGGCTACTCCATCGCCTACCGCATCCAACGCCCGGATGGCGTAACGCGCTATGTTCGCCAGGAAGGCGCCTGCCGCCACGATGAGGGCCACGGTTGCGCCATCGTCGGCACCGTCGAGGACATTACCGACGATCCGCAGGCCGGCGAGGCCGTACGAGCCGCCAGCGAGCAACAGCGCCTGAGTGAGCGGTTGCGCCAGTTCGGTGCCCTTGTGGAGGGCACTGACGACCTTTGCGGCATCGCCGACGCCGACTATCGTGTTTTGTGGGTCAATCAGGCCTACGCGCAAGCCCACGATGCGGAGCGCGCCGCTTTAGAAGGGCGCTCGCTGGCGGCGATCCTCGGCACCGAGCACTTCCAGGCATGGATTAAGGCGCCTTTCGACCGATGCCTGGCCGGCGAGCCGCAATGCTTCGAGATCGAGCGCGAGCATCCCCGAGACGGCCATCGGCGCCTGCTGATCCGTCATGTACCGATTGAGCTGCCGGGGACTAGCGATCGTTACGTTGGTGCGGTGATCACGGACGTTACCGCTATGCGGGCCGCCGAGGCGGAGGCGGCACGCCAGGCCGACCTGCTCGCCATGGCCGGCCGGGTCGCGCGCTTCGGCGGCTGGTCCGTCGATCTGGTAAGCGGGGCCATCGAATGGTCGAACGCCGTCGCCGCGATCCATGGCATGCCGTCAGGCTACGCGCCGGCGTCCGTGGAAGAGGCTATCGCCTTCTACGCCCCGGAGTACCGTGAGCGGGCCCGAAGCCTGCTTAACGCGTGTATGACAAACGGCGATCCCTTCGATAAGGAGCTTGCGATCATCGCTGATTCGGGCCAGCGGGTGTGGGTGCGTGCGGTCGGCGAGGCGTTCTACGGCGAATCGGGCGCCATTGTCGGCGTCCAGGGGGCCTTCCAGGACATCACCCGGCGCCGGGAGCAGGAGCGCCAGCGCCACAAGCTCGCCCAGATCACGGAACAGAGCCCGGCGGCGATCGCGGTCACCGACGCCAGCGGTGTCATCGAGTACGCCAATGCCGCTTACGAGCGGCTATCCGGCTACGCCCGCGATGAGCTGGTGGGCAATACGCCGGCCATCGTCCAAAGCGGCAACACGCCGGATACGGTCTACCGCGATCTATGGCAGACGATCACCCGCGGCGATGTCTGGACGGGCGAGCTGCAAAACCGCCGCAAGGACGGTGGCCTGTATTGGGAGTCGGCGGTGATCTCACCGCTGACCGACGAGCAGGGCCGGATGACCAACTACGTCGAGATTAAGCAGGACATCACCGCCCTGAAGGAGAGCCAAGAGCAGCTGCGCGCCTCGTACGATGAGCTGGCTTGCCTGCTGGAATCGCGGAAGGCGTTAATCGACGCGCTACCCGCCAATGTGGCCCTGCTGGATGCCGAGGGTACGGTTATCGACGTCAATGAGACCTGGCGCGACTACGGCCGGCGCGGCGATAGCCCGGATCCCAACTTTGGCATCGGCCGAAACTATCTAGCGGTTTGCGACGACGTGACGGGGTCATTCGCCGATGAGGCGGCCGCCGTGGCGGCTGGCCTACGCGCCGTCCTCGCCGGTGAGCGGCAACAATTCGTGATGGAATACCCCTGCGATGGCCCAACGCCCGAGCAGTGGTTCCAACTCCTGGTCAACCGGCTTGCCGATGCCGCCGGTCGCCCCAGCGATGCCCGGGCGGTCCTCATGCACCTCGATATCACCGAGCGCAAGCGCGCCGAGTCGAGCCTCGCCCGGCTCGCCTATGAGGACCTGCTGACCGGCGCGGCTTCGCGCCAGGGCTTAGTTACGACCTTGGACCAACAGCTCGCCCAGTCGCCATGGCTGCCTTGCGCGCGACTGGTTATGCTCGATATCCGCCACCAGCACGACATTAACGAGGCCTACGGCTTCGAGGCCGGCGATGAGCTGCTGCGCCAGGTGGCCCAACGCCTCAGCGCCGCCGTCGACGAGGAGGCGGTGGTGGGGCGCAGCGGCGGCGACGAGTTCGTGGTGTATCTCCCGACCGCCAGCGACGCCGCCGCGGACGCCGCCTGCGAGGGCATCGCGGCGTCCTTCCGCGAGCGCTTTAACGTCGCCGGCTACGCGCTCGCGCGCCATGCCCGCTTTGGCTACACACGCCTTGGCGAGACGGCGCGCGACGCCGAGCGCCTGCTGCGCGAGGCGGAGATGGCGCTATCCTACGCGGACCGCGATCGCGACGTTGAATCGTGGTCGATGTATACCGCCGCGCTCGATGAGGCCAGCCACCAACGGATCTGGCTGACGGACGAGCTGCGCCGGGCCCTGGCGCAGGACGAGTTCGAGCTCCATTTCCACCCTAAGGTTGACCTGAGCAATGGGGCGCTGGTCGGTGCCGAGGCCCTGCTGCGCTGGCCCCACCCCGAGCAGGGACCCCAGTCACCGGCCGATTTCATCCCGGTCGCCGAGCAGAGCGAGCTTATCGGCCCCATCGGCGACTGGGTCCTGGATGCGGCCTGCCGGCAGTTGCGGGGCTGGATTAACGAGGGCCTGGCGATCGTGCGGGTGGCGGTTAACGTCTCGGTGGTCCAGTTCGCCGACGGGCAATTCCCCGATACGGTGGCGCGGGCCCTGGAGCGCTACGGCCTCGCCCCGAGCGCCCTGACCCTGGAGATCACCGAGAGTGTGTTCGAGGCCGACAGTGCTGCCCTGTTGCGTCAGCTCCAGGCGCTGCATGACCTGGGCGTCCGCCTGGCCCTCGATGACTTCGGCACCGGGTATTCATCGCTGCTGTATCTCCAGCAATACCCGTTTGACGAGATTAAGATCGACAAGGGCTTCGTGTTCAACCTGGAGACGCAGGCGTACGATGCGCGTGTAGCCGCGTCGGTTATCGCCATCGCCGAGGCCCTTGGCGCCCAAACGGTCGCCGAGGGCGTGGAGTCACCGGCCATAGCCGACACCCTGCTCGCGATGGGCTGTGCGACCGGGCAGGGCTTCTACTACGCCGTGCCGCTGGCGGCCGAGGATTTTCGTTGGCTACTCGCCCAGGGCAGCCCGCTGCCGCTGTCGGCTGGCACGGCCAAGCATGAAGGCGAGGATATCGTATGAGTGGCAGCGAGACGGGCCAATCCAAGCGCCCAACCGGCATCGCCGGCCTGGATAACGTCACCCGCGGCGGCCTGCCGGCGGGGCAGGCAACCCTGGTACTCGGCGAGGCCGCGGCGGGTAAGACCGTCCTGGGGCTCCAGGTACTGGCCAACGCCGTCGACCGCGGCGAGGGCGCGGTATTCGTGACCTTCGAGGAATCGCCGGCGCAGATACGCCGTGATGCGGCGTCGTTCAGCTGGGGCGAGGCGCTCATCGCCTCGACGAGCTGGCAGCTCATCGATGCGCGTCCGCATTTCGGCGTGGAGGCGGCGGGCGCGTTCGACATCGAGGGTCTGCTCAGCGTCGTCGCGAGTGCGGCGGAGACCATGCAGACGAGCTGGCTGGTCTTCGACGGCATCGATCAGTTGCTGCAGTACCAGCCGGACCAACGAAGCGCCATTGAGCAGGTGCGGCGCTTAGACGCCTACTGCGCCGAGCATGGCTGGACCCTGCTACTGACCGGCAAGGCCACCGACGAGCGCGTGACACCGGCGGGCCTCGAGGGGATCGAGTTCCTGCTATCAGCGACGCTGGTGCTGTCCGCACGGATGGTTAACCAACAGCTCAACCGCTCGCTGCGCATCGCTAAGTACCGCGGTTCCGGCCATTGCGCGGATGAGCTGCCCATGCTCATCGACGGCGAGGGCATCCAGTTGCCTTACCACGAGCCGGCGCCGGATGGTGGGGGAGTGGCGAGCGACGAGCGCCTGAGCACCGGCATCGAGCGCCTCGACAAGTTGCTCGGCGGGGGTATCTACCGCGGCGCGAGCCTGTTGATCTCCGGGCGCCCCGGCACGGCCAAGAGCACGCTGGCGGGGCACTTCGCGCAGGCCGCCGCTGCGCGCGGCGAGCGCACGCTGTACGTTAGCTTCGATGAGCTGGAGGCGCCGTACGTGCGCAACCTGGCCTCCGTGGGTATCGACCTACGCACTCCCATCGACGCCGGTCTCGTGCGTTTCCAGGATCTTGCCGCCTACACCGCGCGGGTCACCGAGCACTTCCTCGTCCTGCGCCGGATGATCGACGACTTCGACCCGCGCTGCCTGGTCATCGACCCCATCTCGGCGCTACTCAAGGCCAGCGCCACCGAGGGCGCGCACACGGCGACCGAGCAGCTCATCGACCTGGCGCGCCGCCGCGGTATCACCACGGTGCTTACCTCGCTGAGCAGCGAGGACGATCCCGAGGGGGAAGCCACCCAGGGCCAGGTCTCGACCCTCGCCGACGGCTGGATCGTGCTCGATTACAACATCCGCAGCGGCGAGCGCAATCGCGCGCTGTCCATCGTCAAGTCCCGCGGTACGGCCCACTCCAACCAGCAGCGCGAGCTGTTGCTCTCGGACGCCGGCATCGATCTCGCCGACGTCTACGAGTACGGCTCCGAGGTGCTCATGGGTACCGCGCGCGCCAACCGGGAGGCCGAGGAGGATGCCGCCGCCCAGCGCCGCGAGCGTGAACGCCAGCAGCGCCGGGTGGATCTCGAGCGGCGCTTGGAGCAGGCGGATCAGGAGCGCCAGCGCCTCGCCGCGGAGCTCGCTTTGGAGCAGGATCAGGTCAGCGAGGCGGATCGCGCTGAAGCCACGCGCCGCGACACCATCCAACAGCGCCGCGATCCCGACCAAGACAACCCGAGCGCGCCAGCGCCCGACGATACGAGCCACGATGAGGGTCAATCATCATGAATAGCGACCAGCCCACGGGCGAGGCACCTCTGCCGGTGCTCACCCTCTTCGTGGCCGGCAGCGCGCCGCGCTCCGAGCGCGCGCGCGGCAATCTTACCCGCATGCTGGCGCATATCGGACGCAGCGACCTGCACGTCCACGAGATCGATATGCTCGCCGAGCCCCAGGAGGGTCTCGCCTACTCGGTTTTCGCCACGCCCACCCTGCTCAAGATGAGCGCGACGGGCGCCATCGATGCGCTCTACGGCGACCTCTCGGAACCCGAGCGCCTGCAGGGCTTCCTGGGCGATCTGGCCGAGGACTCGTAGGTAGTGGTTCCGCCAACCTGGCGTGCCCGCAGTGCCGCGCCGTGCTACCCCGGCCGCCAGCGTCCCGTTCGGCGCGGCTAGCGGCTTGCGCCTCCGGGCGATTATCAGCGGCGCGGTGACCGATGGGCGGCGTCAGCGATTCGGCCGCCGCCGCTCACTCAGGCGGCGTTTCCGAGGCGATCCGGTTGCGGCCACTGCGCTTGGCGCTGTAGAGGGCATGGTCGGCGCGCGCTAGCAAACTATCCACGCTATCCGGCTCAGGCCGGGCCTCGGCGAGGCCGAAGCTCGCGGTAACGTGGCAAACGCCATCGCCGCCGTCGGGAATGGCCATCGCCGCCAATTCGCGGCGTAGCCGCTCGGCCACGCGGGCGGCGCCGCCGCGATCGGTCTCCGGCAACAGCAGGGTGAACTCTTCGCCCCCGATGCGCCCGGCAAGATCGTTTTCCCGTAGTGTGTGCGCGCAAAGCTCGCCTACGGCGCGGATGACCGCGTCACCGGCGGCGTGACCCCGCGTGTCGTTGAGCGTCTTGAAATCATCCATGTCGAATAGGACCAGCGACAGGGCCCGCCCGTGGCGGCGGCAGCGTTCCAGCTCGCGGTGGGCGTGGTCCATGAAATGCCGGCGGTTGGCCAGGCCGCTGAGGGCGTCGTGGCTCGACAGATGCCGCAGCTCCGCCTCGAGCGCAACGCGGCGCTCGATCTCGCGCTCGAGCTTCTGCCGCGTCGTTTTCTCCTCGGTGATATCGCTGTGGATGCCGGTATAGCCGAGCAGCTCGCCGTCTTGCGAGCGATCCGGATGCACCGACAGGCGAATCCAGTAGGTCTCGCCGTTGCGGGCGTAGTTGAGGACTTCGACGACGAAGGGCTGTTGTGCGGTGAAGCACGCCGCGATGTAGGCCATCGTCTCGGGGTCTGTATCGGGGCCATAGAACATCTCCCCCGGTCGGCGGCCCTCGAGCTCGGCGAAGCCATAGCCGGACAGTCGCAACAGGGCATCGTTGCACCAAATCATCCGGCCCTCGGGGTCGGTGATAATGATGCCCTCGGCCGTCGCCGCTAGCGCCCGCGCCATACGGCGTTGGAGGCGCTGATCGAGCGCCTCCTCGCTAATATCCTGAAATACGCCGAGCAGGTAACCCGGATGTGCGCCCGCCGCTTCGATTCGCTCGCCCAGCGTGCGGACGTGGCGCTCGACGCCGTCGGCACCACTGACGCGAGCGACGAAATCGAAGGCCTCGCCATGATGCGGGGCGCGATCGAGTGACGCACGGAGGCGCTGGCGGTTGGGCTCCGGGTAGTAGGCGATGGCGGTCTCGACATCGGGCTGGGGTGCCTGAGCTGAGAGGCCGTGGATGCGATAGACGGGCTCCGACCAGACCAGCCGCCCATCAGCGAGGTCGATGTACCAGTAACCGGCTTCGGATAGGTGCTGCCGGTAGTCGAGGATCGCTTCAGCCGTCAGCATCGCCGCAACGAACCTGCGCTCATTTTGCCTGCCTGGCCCGCTCCAGCCAGGCCTCGAAATCGGCCGGCGCCATGGGCTTGGCGTAATAAAAGCCCTGGGCGTAGCGGTAGTTGCAATCGCATAGGAAGGTCTCATGGGCGGCAGTCTCGACCCCTTCGCCGAGGGCGTGGAGCTGCAGGTGGCTGCTTAACTGCGACAGGCTGGTGACCACGCCCGCGCCGCGGCCGTCCGGCGTTTGCCAGACGAAGGAACGGTCGATCTTGAGGATGTCGAAGGGCATGTGGATGAGCCGTCCGAGCGACGAGTAGCCGGTGCCGAAGTCGTCTAGGGCGAGCGGGAAGCCCGTCGTCGCGAGGGCGTCGATGACCGCGCTGACCTCATCCAAGCCGTGCTCCAGGGCGCTCTCGGTAATCTCGAGCTTCACGCTCGATGGCGAGACGCCTGTCGACTGCGTGACGGCGAGAAAGCGCTGCGCTAGGTTCGAATCCCGGAGTTGTGCCGGGGCGACGTTGACTGACACCCAGAACGCCGCGTTGCCCGGGCGTTGTTGCTAGGCTCGGAGTTGGTGGCAGGCGGCCTCGAAAACCTGCATGCCGAGTTGATCCATGAGGCCGAGCGCCTCGGCCAGGGGGATGAATTCGCCCGGCCCGATCGGCGCGTGCCCTTCGGGCTGTGGCCAGCGCGCCAGGGCCTCCGCGCCCTCTACCTCGCCGCTTGCCAAATCTATAATGGGTTGGTAATGGAGTAACAGTTCGCGGTCGTCGATGGCACGCCGCAGGCTCTGCTCAAGGGCGAGCTGTTGGCGCTGGGAGGCCATGGTGGTGGCATCCGGCCAGCGCACGAGATCTTCGTCGGTGTCGGCCGCCCGCTGGGCCAGGAGCGCGATTTGGTGGGCGTCACAGCTGTCCGTGGGCGCCCGGGCGATCCCGGCGCCGACTTCGACCTGAAAGGGATTACCTGCGATCGAGAAGCCGCCCTCGCGGACAGCGGCGACGAGCGCAAGGGCCCGCGCCATCAGGTGGTCGTCCGCGTCGCTGGCCGAATCGACGGCCGCCGGGACGATGACCGCGAAAGTGTTGTCATGGCAGCGGGCGAGGGATTCGCTTGGGGCGAATTGCTTATTCAGCCGTTCTCCGATGTCGCTGAGGAGCTCGTGGATGGCCGCGACACCGAAGGCTTGATCGATGCGGTCCAGGCGCCGGAGATGCAACGCCACTAGGCCGGTCACCCGCGATGGGTCGGAGGCCTCGTCGATAGGGCCTTGGAGTCGTAAGACCGTGCCACGGTGGTTTAGAGCGCCGGTAACCGCGTCCCGGTCTCCGCCGGAAGACTCCAACAGGGCGCTCAGGCGGCGAGTCTCGCCCTCAAGCTTTTCCTGGGTCTGGTATAGCGTCGTGATGTCGCGCTGGACCGAGAGGTAGTAGTCGATGCCGTCGCCGTGTAAGCGCACCGGTGTGACCGTCCACTCCACGCGGTAAGGCGTGCCGTCCTTGGTGTAATTCCAGGTGTCGCCGACATAGGAGTCACCGGCGCGCAGGGCCGTCTTGAGCCGATCCAAAACGTGGCGTTCGGTGGCCGGGCCCTGCTGGATGCGCGGCGTGGCGCTCAGGATCTCCTCGCTGGCATAGCCCGTCATGCGGCTGTAGGCCGCATTGACGTACTCGATGCGTGGGCCGGGCGGCTCGAGATCGGCCGTGGTAATAACCACCGCGTATTCGGACTGTTCGATGGCCGCTTCCAGGATAGGCGGCGTGTCGCTTAACGGCATGTGCTCTGGCCTTTAACTCGACCCAATCTTCTTTGATCGCTGTCTGCCCCGTGGGCAAGGCAGCGCCGTGCTCTAAGGCCAGAGGATACGCTTCCGGTAGGCCGCCGTGATCCGTTTTATGACAGCGCTTATGAAAGCGTCCCGGAGATCTTGTGATGATGCATCGTGTGACCAGACGCTTCTTTGTTGCGCCAGCCTATGGCTCAGGCGTCTGTGCGCTAGCCAACGCAGCCCTCGATGCGCATTACCAACCAGCACAGCGTGTACCGTACGTGGTCCAACGGCGCGACGACATACACTGGCGGTAATCAATACCACCGCATCGACGCTACCCATGGATCGGTGCTCAACACCGCCCGTTTGGCCGGTTGACCGGCGGCCTATGCGGTTAATGAACCATCCGCCGCCAGCCCAGCCGCGGGCTACTCGTTCGCCGATTCGCGGGGTAAGTGGCAACACACCCGGCCCTGCTCATCGAAGCGCACCCGGCAATTGTGGATGAGCTGCTCGCGCAGGCGCTGGCGCGCCCGAAACAGGCGGGTCTTAACCGCATTGATGGATAGCTCCGCGGCCTCGGCGTAGCGTTTGTGGGGCCAGCCGGCCAGATCGCAATAGCGGATGACCTCGGCGTCGCGCTCGCTCAGATACCCTAGATTGCGCTCAAGGCACGCGCTTAGGGCGTCGACCGGCGGCGTCTCGTGCTCTTCAGTCGCTACCTGGTCGGGCAGGGCATCGGTGGGGCGGTGCCGCCGCTCGAGGTCCACGGCCGCATTGCGGGTCACCCGAAACAGCCAGGCTCGGGGATTATCCAGCCGGCAGAAGCCCTCGCCCTCGTGCATGGCACGGACGAATACCTCCTGCAGCAAGTCGTCGGCCGCCTCCTGATCGCCCACCCGATTGATCAAAAAACCGCGCAGCTCGGCCTCATGCCCGTGCCAGGCCGCCAGGACGCAGACGTAGGGACGTTCACTTGCCGACTCGGCCGTCTCGCTCATATCGGCTGTAACCTCACCGCGGCTCATGCGTCCTCATTAGTGACCAGACTTAAAGCAATGGAATCCATCACAGCGGGGACGCGCATGCTGGCAATCTTTACCGTCATTGCCGACTGGCTGGCCTACGGTCTGCTCGGGCTCAGTCCCGAGAGCCGTCTCGGCTCGGCCGTGCACTTCTTTATTGAGGATACCACCAAGATCTTCGCGCTGTTGGTGGTCATGATCTACGTCATCGCCCTGGCGCGAGCATCCCTGAACTTAGAGCGCGTACGCGCCTACCTCCAAGGGCGTCATCGGGTGTTCGGCTACCTCTCCGGCTCGATGTTCGGCGCTATTACGCCGTTTTGCTCGTGCTCGAGTATCCCGCTGTTCCTGGGATTTACTAGCGCCGGCATTCCCCTGGGGATCACCATGGCCTTTCTGCTCACCTCACCGGTGATTAACGAGGTGGCCGTTGTCATGCTCTGGGGGCTACTCGGCTGGAAGTTCACGGTGGCCTACGTCATCGTCGGCATGGCCGTGGGCATCACTGGCGGTTTGTTGCTGGATGCCATGCGGGCCCATCGGTGGCTCCAGGATTTTGCTGCCAAGGCGTACGCCCAGGCCAGCGCGGGTGGGGGCGCGCCAGGGGATGGCGAACCGGCGCCGCCGCAGCGCCTAACCTTCGCCGAGCGCCATACGTTTGCGCTGGGTGAGCTGCGGGAGATCATCGGGCGCATCTGGAAGTGGATCCTGATTGGGGTTGGGCTAGGCGCTGGACTGCACGGCTTCCTCCCCGAGAACTGGTTCGCCGAGCATCTGGGCTCGGGCCAGTGGTGGAGTGTGCCGGCGGCGGTGTTTGCGGGGCTGCCGCTGTATTCCAATGCCACTGGCGTTATCCCGGTGCTTGAGAGCCTCATCGGTAAGGGGCTGCCGGTGGGTACCACTCTGGCGTTTTGCATGAGCACCGTCGCCGCCAGCCTGCCCGAATTCACCCTACTCAAGCAGGTCATGCAGTGGCGGTTGCTGGCGACCGTCTTCGTCATCCTGCTCATCAATCTTTCCATCATCGGCTGGGTCTTTAACGCCCTCACGCCCTGGCTCGGGGTGGGTTGAGGCGTGCCCAGCGCTTTCTATGAAACGACGGAGGTAAGCCATGAAGGTTGAAGTACTCGGAACGGGTTGCAAGAAGTGCGTGGCAACGGCCGACCACATCAGCGAGGTCGCCCACCGGCTCAACCGCGACGCCGAGGTGACGAAGGTCACCGATCCCGCGGTCATGATGGATTACGGCGTTATGTCCACACCCGCAGTCGCCATCGATGGCGAGCTCGTGCACAGCGGCTCTGTGCCCGATGAGCAGACCATTACGGGCTGGTTCGACGAATGAGTGTTGCCGAAGGCTTAGGCGTTACGGCGGGCCGCCCCCGGCGCGTGCCCCGCCGGCCCGCCGACCGAGGGGCAAGCTGAATGAACGAATTTCAACGATTGGGTTGGCGCGGTTGGATCGTACTGTTGGCAATTGTGGCGGCCGTGGTGGGCGCGATGGGCTGGGCCGTGCTGGCGCGACAGTCGGCCCTGGCCGAGGCACCGCGCTTTGAGGCCGCCCCCGTCGCGGTGCGCACGGTAAGCGCGCAGCGCGGGCCCTTGGCGCCCACCCGGCGCTACCTCGCCGAGGTTGAGGGCGTGCGCGAGGCCAACCTAACGGCCCGCGTCACGGAACGTGTTACGCGCGTGGCCGTTGATGAGGGCGACCGCGTCGAAGCCGGCGACACCCTGGTTGAGCTGGCGGCCGGTGAGGTGGAGGCGCGACTCGATAACATCGAGGCGGAACGGCGGCAGGTCCGTGCTGAGCGCGAGGCCCAGAAGGCGCAGCGCAAGGCCCTTGCTGCGTCCTTTAAGTATCGGTCCCGTGCCTTGAAGCGCGTGCGCTCGTTATACCGCTCCAACAGCGCGTCCCAGGCGGAGGTGGACGACGCCGCCGATCGCCTGGCCGTAACCAAGGGCGAGCTGGCGGCAGCACGCCAGCAGGTCGAGGCGCTTACCGCTCGCCTGGAGGCGTTAACCGCGCGCCGCGAGGAGCTGCGCGAGCAGCGCGCCGATTACACGATGACCGCGCCGTTCGACGGCACGGTGACCGAGCGGCTCGTCGATCCGGGGGATCAGGCAGCGCCCGGTCGGTCACTCATACGGGTCACCTCCGGGCCCAAGCGGCTGGCCTTTGGCGTGGCGCGCTCGACGGTGCCCGCGCTAGCGCCCGGCCAGCGCGTCGAGTTCCGCCTCGGGGGCGAGGCGCGGACGGCCCCGATCAGCCGGATCCATCCCAGTCTCGGGCCGGCCCGCCTGGCCCGGGTGGAGGTGGATCTGGACCCTGATCGCGCGGCGATGCCGGGCGAGGAGGTCGAGGTGGCGGTGGCGCTCGCCACCCAAGAGGACGTGGCCGTTATCCCGTTCAGCGCCCTTGCCGGGGGTGGTGACAGCCCGGTGGTCTATACGGTCGATGCCGGCCAGGCGCAGGCGCGGGCCGTCACGATCCGGGCGCGGTCCGATGAGCGCGTCGCCGTCGCCGGGATTGAGCCGGGTACGGCCGTGATTACCACCCCGTATCTGGGCTGGACGCGCTTGGCCGACGGCATGCCCGTTGAGGTGCAGGCACCATGAGCCTGACCGATTGGGCCCTGCGCCGGCCGGCGGCGCTGATCGCCGTGGTGTTGGTGGTCGCGATCTGGGGCGTATTGACCTACATCCGCACCCCGGTCGATCTGTTCCCCGAGACGGCCACACCGCGGGCGGTAGTCATCGCCACGCAATCGGGCGCCAGCGCCCAAGACATGGCCAGCAACGTGGCCCAGGTCCTGGAAAAGGAGCTCAACACCCTGGATGGCGTAACGAACATCACGAGCGTCAGCCGCGATGGTGTCGCCTCAGTCAACGTTGAGTTCGGCTACCACAAGAGCCTATCGCAGGCGACGAGCGCGGCGGCTAATGCCCTGGATCGAGTGACCGGCGAGCTACCCCGCGGTGTCGAGCGCCCGCGTGTCTACCCGGTGGGCGACGCCACGGCACCCGTGATGACGCTAGCGTTGTCGCCCAAGGCGGATAGCGCCAAGGACCTCGCGGCGGTCCGCTTACTCGCGGAAAACCCCATTCAGGATCGGTTGCTGGCGATCAACGAGGTCGGTGACGCCGAGATCTTCGGCGGCCAGCAACCGCAAGTGCGGGTCCAGGTGGACCGGACCGCCCTGGCCGCTCAGGATGTCGGGCTCGGCGAGGTTACGGCGGCCCTGGCGGACGCCAATGTTACCATCCCGGCCGGACGTATCCAGCAGGCATCCACCGAGTACCTCGTCACGCTGGTCAGCGAAGCGGCATCGCCGCGCGAATTGGCGTCACTGCCCCTGCGCCAGGGCCCCAACGGCACCGTCCGGTTGGACGATGTCGCCGACGTAGAGCTCGATACGGCAGAGCCGCGCAGCACCTACCACGGCAACGGCGAGCCGGCCATCGCGGTGAATGTGCTGCGCCCCCGGGAGGGGGCGACACTGCCCGCCATTAAGGCGGTTAAATCGCAACTGCCCCAGCTGCGCGCGGATTATCCGGATATCCGCTTTGAGATCGCTGCCAGCGAGCAAAACCTTATCGAGGTCAACGCCAGCGGGCTGCGCAGCAGCGTCATGCAGGCGGTGCTGCTCACTGTTGCCGTCATCTTCGTCTTCCTCGGTAACATCCGGGCCGCCGCGATCGCCTCCGTCAGTATCCCACTGGCCTTCCTGGGCGCGTTGGCCGTGCTGGGGATGACGCCGTATTCGCTCAACATGGTCACGATGTCCGGGCTGATCATCGCGGTCGGCCTCGTGGTGGACAGTGCCGTGGTCGTGCTCGAGAGCATCATCCGCCGATACCGTGAAAGCCCGGAGGCCAGCGCGGCCGAGGCCGCCCGGGCGGGCGCCCAACAGGTCGCCACGGCCGTGACGGCCGGCATGCTGACAACCGTTGTCGTGGTGCTGCCCGTGATGGCGGCCGGCGGCTACCTGCAGCGCGTCATGCTGCCCCTTAACCTGATGATCAGTGCCACGCTCATCGCCTCGCTGCTGGTCGCCTTGACCGTCATCCCTTTGCTGACCACGCGGCTTTTGCGGCGATCGTCCGGCGGCAGCCAAGGCCTTATCCAGCGCGGGCTGGATGGCGTGCAGTCGGCAACGGATCGCACGGCCGTGTTCGTTAGCCAACGCGTCGCCGCGCTGCTGCACTGGCGTTGGCTGGTGCTGGTCGGGGTCGTCGTGTTCTTGGGTGGGACCTTCCGCTTCGTGCCATCGCTCATCGGCAATGAGCTCATGCCGCCCATGGATACCGGCATCGCGACGATGGACGTCGAGACCCCGGCCCACTACGGGCCCGGCCAAGTCGAGGCCGTCGGCGACCGGATTGAGGCGATGGTGCTCGATACAACGGGCGTCCAGCGGGTGTCGACGGTGATCGGCTGGGAGCCGGGTAAGATGAGCTTCGGCAGCGGCGGGGCGACCCTGCAAACCGTCCAGCTCACCGTCTACATGGTGGATCGCACCCAGCGGGAGGCCTCGATTTGGGACGTCATGGACGATTGGCGCGATGGGCTGGACGGGCTGGCCGGCGTTAGGGGCTACACCCTGTCCGAATTCGGCGCCACGCCCATCTCCACCACCAAGGCCCCGCTCGACGTCATTATCAGCGGCCCCGATGCCGCGGTGCTGGATCGGTTAGGGACGCGCGCCATGGCGGCCCTTGAGGGCCTACCCGGCGTGCTCGATATGCGCCGGAGCTGGCTGCAGGACAAGCCGGAGTACAACGTCGCCGTTAACCACGAGCGAGCGCAGCGGCGGGGCGTGTCGCCGACGGATGTCGGTAATGCCTTACAGATGGCCGTGGACGGTCGCCCGGCGGGGGATCTGCGCCTGGAAGGCCTGCTGGATATCCCCATCCGCGTCGCCTACGCGGACAGCGCCGTGGACCGCCCGGGCGGTGCCGGTGGTGTCTACGTACCGACCGCCGACGGGCCCATCCCGCTGCGCAGCATCGGCTCCGTTACCACCGAATGGAATCGCCCCGTGGTCACGCGCGAGGACCTGCAACCGACACTGGACATTACCGCCGTCAATCGGGGCTACAGCATCGCCTCCGTGGCCGCGGCGGCCCAGGAGCGTCTCGCCGACCTCGAAACGCCCGCCGGCTATAGCATCGAGGTGGCCGGTACCATCGAGGATTTACAGGCCAACCAGGGCCGTATGCGCGCGGCCCTGTTACCCGGCTTCGGCATGCTGGCGCTGCTGCTTTTTGCGCTGTTCGGTACCGTGCGGCACCCAATAGCGGTCTTCGCCATGGTGCCGCTGGCCATTGCCGGGGCCCTGTGGGGCCTGCTGCTGTTCGGCAAGCCGATGTGCATGCCCGCCATCATGGGCCTGATCCTGCTGGGTGGGACGGTCGTCAATAACGCCATCCTGCTGCTGGACTTCGTGCGCCAGGCGCAGGCCGATGGCCAAGGCCGCGATGCGGCCGTCATCGACGCCGTGCGGATGCGCGTGCGCCCGGTCCTCATGACCACCGTCTCTACCGTGCTGGGCCTGTCACCGCTGGTCTTCGAGCTGGCCGTCGGTCTGGAGCGCATGAGCCCGCTCGGTGTCGCCGCGGCCACGGGGCTACTCAGCAGCCTGGTGTTCACATTGGTCGTGCTGCCGGTCTTGTTCACCTTGGTCGATGACGCGGCCGCCCGCCTAGGCGGCCTGGCCCGGGCCGTTGGCGCGTCGGCCGGTGGCAACCGAACGTCGGCATCGTGACCGAGCCCGTACGGTGGAGCGCCACCGCGAGCGCAGCGAAGGGATTCAGAACCCCCGCTAGGGCCAGCGGTTACCGACTGGCCCTGTCGCTGCGCTTGCCTCGATGACGTGACCCCGCCACGTCCGTTTCAGGATTACATACCGGACCGGAGGAGGGCCGAGGATCGCTCTCGTGTCACCGACGGCACGTATCGCCGTGGCGTCGTTGGGCACGCGGATCGGGGCCTCATGGCCGAGACGCAGCGGTCCCCGTGACTTAGTCACTGATGCGCCGGCGGCTCAGGCGCATAGTGAAACTTTCACTTACCACGCCAAAAAGGAGATCGCTATGTTCCGCTGCAATGTAGGCATGATCGATCGGGGTGTTCGCGCCGTTCTGGGGTTGCTGCTGCTCAGCCTGGTGTTCATCGGGCCGCAGAGCCTGTGGGGCTTGGTCGGGCTGATTCCGCTGGGCACCGCCGCTGTCGGCTTTTGCCCGATGTACCGACCGTTCGGCCTGTCCAGCTGCAAAACGGCCTGAATCCGCAGGCAACCGCGATAAACGGGCAGCGACCGACTCGGCTGCCGGCACGCTTGAGCGGCGTGGTTCCGAGGCCAACGCCGCATGCCGAGCAGCCGGGTCACTCGCTGGCCGTTGTGGGTAAACCGGCTTAGTTGATCACGCGGCGGAGCTGGATCAAGTTAGGGCTGGTGGGCTAGCTGACGGCAGTATCAGGCCACGATCGGGTCAGGAGCCGCCTCGGGCTCAGCTTCGCTGGTGATTTCACGCCGACGATTACACTCAATCAGCCGCGTTAAGGCCCAGAACCAAGATACCCACCCCGGCGCCGTAGAGGAGCAACAACACCAGGCTCTCGACCCCCATGACGCCGGGGCCGCGTCGCTCCCGCCGGATGAGCCCCATCATGAGCACTCCGGTCATAACTACCGTGAGCGTGGTCCAAAACACCACCGAGTCGCTCATGGCGTGGTAGATCGAGCCACTCCGGTAGGCGACGTCCGAGGCTGCGGTAAACAGGGTGTCGAAGGCGTTGCCGCCGATGATGCCGCTCACGGCCAACGTGAGCGCGCCGCGCCGCACCGCGGCGATGGAGGTCACCAGCTCCGGCAGCGACGTCGAGACGGCGGTGAACAGCACGCCCACCACGGCCGCGCTGAGCCAGGTATGGGCCACGATGTTGGAGGCGGCGTGCTGCAGTAGCCAGCCCGATATGCCGAGAATGGGCAAAAGGATGCAAAAGCGCCCGACCAGGGGCGCCAGCCCAGGCACCTTCGCCATGTCCTCCGGCGTGTCCTGGCGTGTCTCGCTCGTCAACGTTGGCCGCCACATGGGCTGCTCACGGACGTCGCGAATAAGGCGCAGGCCGTAGAGGTAGACCACCAGTAGCACCGGCGTGATCGGATGGATGCCCCAAACGGATAGGCCCGGGAGCTGGGGCGCTAGCAGGATCAGCGCCAGCAGAACAAT
>Ga0207714_1000946_pt1 | contig 19438 bp, 22 predicted proteins | sample PonA232FremontCA_2_FD_187270 | JGI IMG/M metagenome (GOLD analysis project Ga0207714, IMG submission 187270) | Marine sediment microbial community from Fremont, CA, USA - Pond A23 Sediment 2 (SPAdes) | ecosystem: Environmental > Aquatic > Marine > Unclassified | place: USA: Fremont, California...
GAAGGTCTGCGCGCCGCCCGTCTCGTGCATGATGCCGACCAGGTTCACCGCCACGTCGGCGCCGTCCAGCGCCCAGCGCACGGCCTCGTCGTCCTGCACCGCCACGGGCAGGCGCACGATCTGGCCCACGTTGCCCATGGGCTGGAGGAAGTGCGCCGCCTCCGGGTCCCGCACCGCCACGCGCACGGTGTAGCCCGCGTTGGCCAGCCGCTTGACGATGTAGCGCCCGATGAAGCCGGAGCCGCCGAAGACCGTCGCCGTGCGTTCCATCGCGCCCGTTGCCTCCCGAAACCAGTATCGCCGCGTGCCACTCCGAACATGGGGCGCGCACGCGCCGCGGCCAAGCGCGCACACGCATAGCACGGCGCGCCGGGCGTTGACAGGCCGCCGTCGCCGGCTACCGTCCACGCGGTTTCCCGAGACCCCGGAGGCGCGCCGTGGCGATCCACCTGCACGAAAACGACATTCCCGCCGGCCTCGCCCTCGGCGAGCGCGTCGCGATCGACACGGAAACGATGGGGCTTCATCTGAACCGCGACCGGCTGTGCGTGGTTCAGCTCTCGGCGGGCGACGGCGACGCGCACATCGTCCAGGTGCGCGACCGCACGGCGCCCGCCCCCAACCTGCGCGCGTTCGTGGCCGATCGCGGCGTGGAGAAGCTGTTCCACTTCGCCCGCTTCGACGTGGCGCAGTTGCAGCAGCACCTCGGCGTGGCGTGCCGGCCAGTGTTCTGCACCAAGATCGCCTCGCGCATGACACGCACCTTTACGGACAAGCACGGGCTCAAGGATCTGTGCTTCGAGCTGCTGGGCGTGGAGCTTTCCAAGATGCAGCAGTCCAGCGACTGGGGCGCGGCCGAGCTGAGCCCGGACCAGCTCGCCTACGCGGCGCAGGACGTGCTCTACCTGCACCGTCTGCGCGACGAGCTGGCGGCGCTGCTGGACCGCGAGGGCCGCGCCGAGATGGCGCGCGCCTGCTTCGACTTCCTGCCCTGGCGCGCCGAACTGGACGTGGCCGGCTGGGACGGCGTGGACATCTTCGCGCACCATTGACGCCCGAGCGGCGCTAGGCCGCGCCGGCGTAGGGCTTGCGCTCGCGGGCGCGCAGGATGCCGCGGATGGAGAAGATGATCACCCAGACCATCAGGCCCAGCAGCACGAACCAGCCCACCACGACGAGGAAGAGCGCCCAGCCGATCACGTAGATGCCCGCCGCGATCCAGAAGTAGCGGATCGCCGCGGCGACATGATCGGCGTAAATCGTGCCCGCGGCGTCGTCGCGCTTCACGTAGGCGATCGCCACGGCGACGACGTTGCCCAGGCCGTTGGTGAAAACGCCGACGAGATGCGCGATCCAGATGGCCATGACGGTGGTGTGCAGCTCGTCGCCGCCCGTCCCGGTGTTCACCTCGGGGGCGGTCGGGAAGCGGGCGTCGTCCTCGGAATGCGGGTACATGCCGGACCTGCCTGGGCGTGCGTGGCGCTGCGGGGCAAGAGGGTAGCGCATCCTCGCCCGCGGGCGAAGGCCGCGCGCTGCAAGCTGGACGTTCCCGGCGCGCGGCGGTATCACGTTGCCTGGAAGCCGCCGGGTGCGAGCCGGCGACGATGGAGGTGCGAGCGCACGCATGGCGCCCGACCCGCAGCCCGACCCCGCCGACATCGACGGCGACGTGACCGCCGCCGCGCGCGTGCTGGCGCTGGAGCGGCGCGGCCTGGACGCGCTGGAGGCCGGTCTCGACGGCGCGTTCGCCCGCGCCGTGGACATCCTGCACGCCCTGACCGGGCGGGTGGTTGTCACCGGCATGGGCAAGAGCGGCCACGTGGCCCGCAAGATGGCGGCCACCTTCGCCTCCACGGGCACGCCGGCTCTCTACGTCCATCCCGGCGAGGCGAGCCACGGCGATCTCGGCATGATCGCCCAGACCGACGCCGTGATCGCGCTGTCGAACTCGGGCAATACCTCGGAACTCTCCGATCTTATCGCCTATGCGCGGCGTTTCTCCATCCCGCTCATCGCCGTCACGGCCAAGTCGGAGAGCACGCTCGCCACGCACGCGGATTGCGTGCTCCAGCTTCCGGCGGCCGAGGAAGCCTGCCCCATGGGCCTGGCGCCGACGACCTCGACCACCGTGATGCTCGCGCTGGGTGACTGTCTGGCGGTGGCGCTGCTGGAACGCGCCGGCTTTTCCAGCCAGGACTTCCACCTGCTGCACCCCGGCGGCACGCTCGGCGGGCGCCTGATGCGGGTGCGCGACATCATGCACGGGCCCGAGGAGATGCCCCTCATCGGTCCCGATGCGCCGATGAGCGACGCCATTCTGAAGATGACCGCGGGCAGGTTCGGCTGCGTCGGCGTGGTCGATCACGACGGCGCGCTTGCCGGCATCATCACCGACGGGGATTTGCGCCGGCACATGGCGGGCGATCTGCTGACCCGGCGGGCGGCCGACGTCATGACCGCCGACCCGAAGACGGTTCGCGGTGAAACCCTGGCGGCCGAGGCGCTCGGGTTGATGAATCGCAACGCCATCACCAGCCTTTTCGTCGTGCGCGATGCCGGGGGTGGCGAATCACAGGCCGGCGCCGAGGCGGCGGATGGCACCACGGCGAAGCGACCGGTGGGCATTCTGCACATCCACGATTGCTTGCGCGCCGGGGTGGCCTGACGCCGGTGCCGTGGCGGAGAGGAACGGCGCATGGGCGAACGCGGCGACGCCGCACAGGGAACCGGGGCATCGGGCGGCGATCCGGACTCCGGCCGACCGCCCCGACGGGTTTGGCGCAGCAGCTACGGACTCCTCGTCGGCGCCCTGAAGATCGGGTTGCCGGTGCTGGCCGTCGGGCTCGTGCTGCTCGTCATCCTGTGGCCGCGGCTCTTCCCCTCCCAGAACAACCTGGAGCCGGTCAACGGCTCGGGCGTCGGCAGCGCCTCCGAGGAGCTGGCCATGACCGACCCGCGCTACGTCGGCCGCGACGACAAGGACCGGCCGTTCACCGTGCGCGCGCAACGCGCCAAGCAGACGGCGACGGACGCGGACCGGATCTATCTGGCCCAGCCGCACGGAACCATCACGCTGGACAACGGCCGCAGCATCGCCGCCGGCGCGGCATCCGGCTATTACCGGCGCGACAGCAAGGTCCTTACCCTGGACGGCAACGTGACCGTGCGCCACAGCAGCGGCTACATGCTCCACACCAGCGCGGCCGAGGTCGATTTCAAGGCGGGCACGGCCGTCTCCAAGCGCCCGGTGGTGGGCTACGGCCCCGCCGGAACGGTGTACGCGCAGGGCATGCGCGTGCTGGACCAGGGCAACACCGTGATCTTCACGGGCCGCAGCCAAGTGACGCTCGATGCAACGGACAAGGGGGGCGCGCAGTGACCGCGCCACGCTCGCTCGCCGCCGCGCTGATCCTCTTGATCGTCCCGGCCGCGGCCGCCCAGCAGGGCGGCAGCAGTCTGGAAATCGACAAGGACCTCCGCGTCACCGCCGAGAGCAGCCTGGAATGGAACCGCGGGGAGCAGACCTATGTCGCGCGCGGCAACGCGGTTGCCCGGCACAAGGATCAGACCCTGCGGGCCGACAAGCTGGTCGCCTTCTACCGCCGGACCGGAGAGGGCGGCGACGGCGGGGATGTGCTGGGCGCGGACAACGTGGAGATCTACCGCGTGGAAGCCACCGGCGGCGTGCGCGTGAGCGCGCCCGGCGGCGAGGTGCGGGGCGAGCGCGGCATCTACGACCTCGACGAACCCGTCGTGGTGATGCTCGGCGGGGATCTTCAGCTGGAAACCGCGGGCGGCAACACCGTCACGGCCGACGAACGCCTGGAATTCTGGCCCGCCCGGGACCTCGCCGTGGCACGCGGCAACGCCGTCGCCACCAGCGGCGGGCGCCAGCTGCGCGCGCGGGTGATCCAGGCCATCTTCGCCGGGAAGGACACGGCGCGCGAGGTCGTCCGGCTGGAAGCATTCGAGGACGTGCGCGTCCGCCTCAGCGACGGCACCGCGCGGGCCGAAACCGGTCTTTACGACGTGGGCGAGGAGATTGCCGAGCTGTTCGGCTCGGTGCGCCTGGAGCGCGGCGGCACGCGGCTGCAGGGCGGCTACGCCGAGGTGGACATGGGCTCCGGGCGCAGCACGCTGCGCGCCCAGGCGCCCGGTGAGGGCGGCTCGGCCCGCGTGCGCGGGCTGATCGAAAGGCCCGGCGTGGAACCCGCCGCCGGCGGCGCCGGCAACCCGGGCTGACCGGCCATGGACGCGCGCACCAGAACCCCCGGCGGCGAGTCCGGCGACACGCAAGGCCCGGGCTCCGGCGACGGGTCCGCGCTGCCGGACCAGGCCGGCGGCCGCGAGGCCCCGCGCGCGCTGGCCGACCGCACCGGCTTCGCCTGCATCGACATCACCAAGCGGTTCCGCAAACGCCCCGTGCTGCGCGGCGTGACCGTGGCGGTCGAGCGCGGCGAGGCGGTGGGCCTGCTGGGCCCCAACGGCGCGGGCAAGACCACCTGCTTCTACATCATGACGGGCCTGTTGCCGCCGGATCGCGGCTGGGTGACGCTGGACGGCCACGACGTCAGCGACCTGCCCATGTACCGACGCGCGCGCCTGGGTGTCGGCTACCTGCCCCAGGAAGCCTCGATCTTCCGCGGCCTGACGGTGGCGGAGAACCTCCGCGCCGTGCTGGAAACCGTGGAGTCCAGCCGCAAGCGCCGGCGCGCGCTGCTCGACGAGCTGCTGGAAGAATTCGCCATCACCCACCTGCGCGACACCTCGGCCGCGGCGCTCTCCGGCGGCGAGCGGCGGCGCGCCGAGATCGCCCGGGCCCTGGCCTCGCAGCCCAGCTTCATGCTGCTCGACGAACCGCTGGCTGGCATCGACCCCATCGCGGTGGGCGAAATCCGCGATCTGGTGAAGCACCTCAAGGATCGCGGCATTGGCGTGCTCATCACCGACCACAACGTGCGCGAGACCCTGGACATCGTGGACCGCGCGTACATTCTGCACGAGGGGCACGTCCTGATGGAGGGCTCGCCCGCCGAGATCGTGGCGCACGAGGACGTGCGGCGCGTTTACCTCGGGGAAAGGTTCAGCTTGTGAGACTCGCCGAGCAGGTGCTCCGGGGGTAGCGGGCCATGGCGATCAGCCAGCGGCTGGAGGTGCGGCAGAGCCAGTCCCTGGTGATGACGCCGCAGCTTCAGCAGGCCATCAAGCTGCTACAGTATGCGAACCTCGATCTGGCCGCGTACGTGGACCAGGAGGTCGAGCAGAACCCTCTGCTGGAGCACGCCGCCTCCCGCGAAACCGAGCGCGACGTGGCCGCACCCGAGCCCCGCCGGGGCGACGAGGACGACCTCGACGACCGCGGCGGCGGCAACGCCGACTGGGACGGCGCCCCGCAGCAGTTCGCCGACTGGTCGCGCATGCCGGCCGGCGGCGGCGCCGATGACGACGGCGAGATCGGCGGGTTCGAGCAGCGTGTCGCGGACACCGTAAGCCTGCGCGACCACCTGCTCGGCCAGGCGCTGCCGCTTGTCGCCGAGGGGCCCGAACGCGCCGTCGCGGAAAGCCTGATCGACAACCTGGACGAGGCCGGCTACCTCGCCACCGGCGTGGCCGAGCTGGCCGAGTTTCTGGGCACCGGCGCCGACACCGTCGAAGCCGTGCGCCGGCGCCTGCTCGGCCTGGACCCGACCGGGGTGTTCGCCGTCTCGCTCGCCGAGTGCCTGAGCGCGCAACTGCGCGAGCGCGACCGGCTCGACCCGGCGATGCAGGCGCTCATGGACAACCTCTGGCTGATGGAGGAGCGCCGCTTCGACCGGCTGCGCGATGCCTGCGGCGTGGACGGCGAGGACCTCTCGGCCATGCTGGCGGAGCTGCGCGCGCTCGATCCGCGCCCGGCGCTGGCCTTCGGCGGCGGCCCGGCCGAGGCCGTGGTGCCGGATGTCCTCATGCACCGCCATCCCGACGACAGCTTTTCGGTGGAACTGAACCCCGACACCCTGCCGCGCGTGCTGGTCAATAACCGCTATCACGCGCGCATCGCGGCGGAGGCGCGAACGAAGGAGGACACGCGCTACCTCACCGAGCGGCTGCAGTCGGCCAACTGGCTGACGCGCGCGCTCGACCAGCGCGCCCAGACCATCGTGCGCGTGACGCAGGAGATCGTGCGCCAGCAGCACGGCTTCTTCGTCAAGGGCATCGAACACCTGCGGCCCATGACGCTGCGCGAGGTGGCGGAGAACGTGGAGATGCACGAGTCCACGGTGTCCCGTGTCACCGCCAACAAGCACATCGCCACCCCGCGCGGCACCTTCGAGCTGAAATCCTTCTTCACCGCCGCCATCCAGGGCGCGGACGGGGAGGCGCATTCGGCCGAAGCCGTGCGCCACCGCATCAAGGCCCTGATCGACGGCGAAAGTCCCGGCAAGCCACTGTCCGACGACCGCATCGTCAGCGTCCTGCGCGGGGAGGGAATCGACATCGCGCGCCGGACCGTGGCCAAGTACCGGGAATCCATGGGCATCCCGTCGTCCAGCCGCCGGCGGCGGGCCAAGACAGCGGCGCCGTGAGCGGTCGCGCGCGGCCAGTCCGGCATTTGAATGCCGGGGGCGCGGCGTTACCGTTGGGTCAGGGGATCGTCGTTGACTTTGCTGGGCGGCGGACCTAGCGTCGCGATCTTCCGCGTCCGCGCGGCTCGCGGCCGAACACGACCGGGCGTAACGGGCTGGGATCGAACGCCATGCACCTGTCCGTCCACGGCAGGCACCTCGATATCGGCGATGCCCTGCGCACGCACATCGAGGACCACCTGAGCGGGATCTTCACGAAGTACTTCGGCGACGCCATCGAAGCCTCGGTGACGATTGCCCGCGACGGCCCTATGTACCACGCACGCATCACGGCCAAGATCGGCCGCGGGCTCGACCTGGCCGCCGAGGCGCGCGCGGACCGGCCGTACGACGCCTTCGACTCGGCGGCGGAGCACCTGGCCAAGCGCCTGCGCCGGCACAAGCGGCGCCTGCGCGACCACCACAAGGACACTGGCGGGATCACCGAGTCCGGCCGTGAGGTGGTGCTGGCGGAGGAGCCCGAGGCGGACGAGGTGGCCGGACCGGCGGACGCGGCGGCACCCGAGCACGCCGACGGCCAGCCCGCCGTGGTCGCGGAGATGCCGCACGATATCCCGACGCTGACGGTCGGCGAGGCGGTCATGCACCTGGATCTCGGGGATCAGACCGCGATGATGTTCCGCAACGCCGGGCACGGCGGGTTCAACATGGTTTACCGCCGCGGCGACGGGCACATCGGTTGGATCGACCCGCAGGGGAACGCCGCCGCCTGACGTTCGCGGCGAGCGCATCTGCGCGAGGTGGCCGTCATGGAAATCGCGGACCTGATCGACCCGGCGGCGGTGATTCCCAACCTCCGGGCAACGAGCAAGAAGCAGGCCCTTCAGGAGCTGGCGCGGCGCGCCGCCAAGCAGACGGAGCTGCCCGAACGGCAGATCTTCGAAGTGCTGGTGGAACGCGAGCGCCTGGGCACCACGGGTGTGGGCAACGGCATCGCCATCCCGCACGGCAAGCTGAACGATCTGGACCGGCTGCATGCCGTGTTCGCGCGGCTGGAAACGCCCGTGGATTTCGACGCCATCGACGATCAGCCGGTCGATCTGGTGTGCGTGCTGCTGGCGCCGGAGGGCGCCGGCGCGGATCATCTCAAGGCGCTTGCGCGCATCTCCCGCCTGCTGCGCGACCGCACGGTGTGCGAGAAGCTCCGCGGCAGCGAAAGCGCCGACGCCATCTACGCCATCCTGACGGAATCCGCCGCGAGCCGGGCCGCGTAAGCCCGACTTCGCGAGCGCGCGCATGCGGCGGCCGGGTGTCCCGGCCGCCGGCGGCGCGTGTCAGGCCGATTCGTTGTCGTTGGGCTTCTCGTCCTCCGGCGTTTCGTTGCCCTGGTGGGCGAGCGGTTCGGCCCGGTCCAGGCGCGGGTGGTTGTTCTGGAATTCGCGGCGCAGCGTGCCGGTGCCGTCGTCGCGGCGGTCGAGGGCCTGGATGGCCTTGGCGACACCGTGGGTCGCCGCCAGCACGTCGCCGGTGTGCCCCGATTCCGAGATGGTGTGCATGTTGCGGATGGGCATGCCGATGGAGGTCGCGGCGCAGTCCACCGCGCCCAGCACGCCGGCCATGCCGTCGGTGCCGGTGTCGGCGCCGCAGACGTCGCGCTGCATGGGGATGTCGTGGGCGCGCGCCTCGCTCTCGATCACGGCGTTGAGCTGCTCGCTGGCGATGGAGCCGACGGACAGCGTGAAGCCCTCGCTCATCTTGAGCGGGTTGGGCTTGCGGTCGCCAATGCCGGGGGCGGCGGCGTAGTCGTGGTTGACGTCCACGGCGATCAGCGCGTCGGGCTTGAGTTCACCGGCCAGCACGCGGCTGCCCATGCGGCCGATTTCCTCGTAGCTGGCGATGGCGAAGAGGGTGCGCACCTTCTCCGGCCCGCCGGCCTCGGCGGTGAGGCGCGCGGCCTCGGCGGTGACGAAGCAGCCCAGGCCGTTGTCCAGGTAGGCGCCGTAGAAGGTGTCGGGGCTGAAGCCGTGGCGGATGGGGCGGTTGAGCAGGATGGAATCGCCGGGGCGCACGCCCAGGTTTTCCACCTGCTGCTTCTTGTTCTCGCCGTGGATCTGGAGCTCGACGTAGAGCTGTTCCTTCTTGATGCCCTTCTCGCCGCTGCGCACGGCCTGGTCGGCGAAGTGGATGGCGCCCACGGCCTCGACGGTGCCGCCCTCGATGCGGCGGTAGCTGCCGGGGGCCTCGGGGCTCTCGCTGAAGATCGCGACCTCGTGGCCGATCAGGGTCGTCGGCATGAAGGAATCGCTGTTGATCCAGATCTTGCCGTCGTCGCCGATGCTGCGGACCTGCATGCGGATCTTGTCGGCGTGGCCGACGACCATGACGGTAAAGCGGTCCGTCTCGCCCGGATGGCTGTCCAGCACGATGCCGGCGTGGCCCGTGAACTGGTGAACGTGCCAGCCGGGGCGGGCGACGGACTCGAAGTAGGGCTTGAGCACGCCGTAGGTCATCGCGCCCTCCAGCCCGATGGGGCTGGGCGCGGCCAGGATGTCGCGCATCTGCGCGAACTGCGCCTCGGGCATGGGCTGCGTCCAGGGTGCCTGCGTCTCGGCCATCGTGGGGTGTCTCCGGGTTTTCCTTGGGCGGTTGGCTGCATTCTAGAGCGCGATGAGACGACGAAGCATCATCCGACGAGCCTCATCGCGCTCGATCTCTTTTGTCTACGGGCACGATGCAGCGCCCAGGCTGGTTCAGCCCGACCTCATCATGCCCTGTCCCGCGCCGCACACCGGCGCGAGCCGCGCGGAGGCTGACTCAGGCGGCCCGCGTCCGCAACGCGGGGCGGGGTGCGGGGGCGAGATTGGGCGGAGATGGGCGGTGGGGAAGTGTGTTCTGTGGTGGTTCGCGTGACGCCGAAACCGTAAGACCGTGAGACCATTTCTCCGTGCTGGCGGGAACGGTGTGTGCGGCCAGCTTCGGCCGGTCGCCTCCACGCCACTGCGACATCCGGACTCAGGCGGCGCTGCCGCCAGGCTGAACGGGTGGCACGATGTCGATCAGCGAGACCCCCACGAAATGCAGGATAATGGCAATCAACGCCAGGATGACCGAGTATAGAAACGCACCAAGCGCGGATATCGCCAAATTCTTCCAGAATGTGTCCTTCGAAGCGATCGTTCCGAGCGTATCTTTCAGCGCAGTGTGCGCTTCTTCAGCCCGTCTGACGGCATCCTCGCCAAGCGCCTCTTGGCGGATCTGCGGACTATAGGACTCGACGACACTTTCCGCGTAGCTGTAGAGGAGGCTCGTCGCGTCATCGCGCAAACGCTTGACCGAATCCGGGTCCAATTGGGCGTCGACAAATGTTCGGTATTCTTCCCCGGACGGTTCACGTCCATACGTCTGCCGGTGACGAATGACCCAATGACGCTTCGAGCGTTTGTACAGCGCATACGCGAGCATGCCGACGAGGTCGTCGTCAGCGCCGACCAAGGTTTCGTACGCCTGATTGTAGCTCGTTTCGTCGTCAGTTTCGGGCAATCCGGCAGCTACTTCGTTTTCTTGTCGGTCTTGTTTTTGACGGCGTCCAGCGCACGCTCGTGAACGGTGCGGTCGAGCACCTTGATCTTGCTTCCATCCGGGGCGTGCACCGTCGCCGCCACGTCACGGCGGTTCGCGTGCCCCGTCGCCACGCGACCGACCAGATAGTGCGTCTGCCGATCAACCTGCGAATGCGGTTTCAACTTGGTGGCCTGGGTCACGGAATGCCTCCTTTTTCAACTTGCTATATTGGTCCACGAGCCGATCGGATGCAAGAAAGCTAGCCTGGGCTGTCCTGCCGGCGTGGACGTTCGTCGGTTTCCCGGCGCGGTTCGATCGCTCACCTCAGGTTGTACACGGTCAAAGGCCTGATAGGTCTTTACAATCGAAGTGGGCGGCGATGAAGCTTGCTTTCTTCAGGCGCGTGCCGGCGTCGTGATACCCGGCTGTCCGCGTGTCCCGCGACAGCTCATGTCGACGGTGATTGAAAATCACTCGCCCGTCCGCTGATTGCCCGTGACGTGCCGGGGCGCGGTGAGGGTGAGGAGTTCGTCCAGGGCGTCGGCCTGGAGGCGGGAGAGGGTGTCGCTTTCGGTGTTGTCGCGGCGGTGGGAGTCCGTGACGCGGGCCTTGGCGGCGACGCCCGCCAGGCTGTCGGCGGGGATGAGCTGCATGGCGTCCTCCGCCGCGAACATGCGTTCCATATAGGTGTCGATGAGCGGGTCGTCCTCGGGCGCGCTCGCCATGCGGTCCAGCAGCGCCGCGCGGTGGTCGTGAAAGCTGCGCTCCAGGGCCAGCAGCCGCGCGTCGTTCGCCCGCGCCGAGCGCATCCAAAGGCAGCCGAGCACCGCGCTCGCGGCCGCGCACGCGCCCCATCACAGATGCGTTCCAGCCCGCATCCTTGCCTCTCTTCGCCGTCGCGTGGTCTTGTCCGCGTCGAGGATCGATCACACCCGCGCGCGGCCCGGTTCATTCCACCCGCGAGGAATGGCTGAGCCGCGACATATGCATTCTCACATGCCGTTCGTTGAGGCTGAAACATAACGTTGGCCCGGCGGACGGTCAAGCACGTCGTTCGCAGCCGGGATTCCGCCGATGCTGACGCGCAACCTGATCCGCGCCGCCCGCGCGCTTCTGGGCTGGGAGCAGCGCGACGTCTCTCGTGCCGCCGGCTTGGCGGAGGGCACGATCCAGCGCATGGAACGCGTCGGCCCGGAGCGCAGCCGCGCCGAGAACGTCAACAAGGTCCAGAAAGCCCTGGAAAACGGGGGCATCGTCTTCATCCGCGAAAACGGCGGCGGCCCCGGCGTGCGCTTGCGCGACGCGCCGCCGGACGATGAGACCTGACTGGCCTACGCGAACGCGCCCGATCGCCGAGGCGTATGGCGTGCTCCCTGGGCGGTCTCCGGGAATGGGGGATTGGTGCTTTGCCAACACGCATAGGTCTTTTTGCGGTATCGAGTTTTCGATGAACGGTATGCAGTGCCGAATGGCGCGGGCGGCCCTGGAGCTCGGGATTCGCGAGACGGCGGCGCGGGCGCAGGTCGCGGCCTCCACGCTGCAACGGATCGAGCGGGGCGAGGACGTGACCGTCTCGCGCCTTACGGCCGTCCGCGAAGCCCTGGAAGCGGCCGGCGCCACCTTCCTGCCCGACGACGGCAACGGGCCGGGTGTGCGCGTTCGGCCGAGCGGCACGGAAACGGGGTGAGTAGGGCGCCTTCGCACGCCGTCAGGCGTGCAAGGCGCCGACATGCCAAGCAATCAACTCCGGCGGCATGCCGCGCTGGTGCGCGGCGATGCCGCCCTACGAGTTTCCGCAATTTAATCGATGATCCGCGCCCAATTGCGCGCATAGAGCCTGCGGATCAGTCCCGGTCCGGATTGCAACTGTCCCCAAGACAGCCGCGAACACCGCGTTTGGCGGGCGTACATTGGACTGACTGGAGCGATGGACAGGCAGCCGCGAGGCTGCCTCGCGCGCCTTGGCGCGCTAACACGCTGTGTTTCAATCCAACGCCAGGGCCTGGCACTTCAGGTAGCCGGTTTCGGGGAGCCAGGGGTGGATGGGGTGGTCGGGGCCGGCGCCGGCGAAGCGGAGGATGCGGCCCTGGCGGCCGGTGTCTTCCAGGCCGCGGCGGATTTGTTCGCCGAAGGTGGGGGCGTCCACGTGGTGGGAGCAGGAGCAGCACACCAGGATCCCGCGCGGCGCGACGAGGCGCGCGGCCATGCGGGCCAGCTTGCGGTAGGCCTTCACGCCCTGCCAGTAGTCCTTCTTGGCCTTCACGAAGGCGGGTGGGTCGGTGATTACGATGTCGTAGGTCTCGCCGGCCCGCGCACGTTCGTCGAGATCGGCGAAGACCTCGCTTTCCACCGTGGAGAAGCGGTCGTCGACGCCGTTGAGCTCCGCCGCCTCGCGCGCCTTGTCCAGGGCCCTGTCGGAGCGGTCGACGGCCACCACGGAGCGCGCGCCGCCCAGCGCCGCCTGCACGGCGAAACCGCCTGTGTAGGAATAGGCGTCGTAGACGCTGCAGTCCTTGGCGAGCTGGGCGACGAAGGCGCGGTTGTCGCGCTGGTCGAAGAACCAGCCGGTCTTCTGGCCCTCGCGCGGGTCGGCGCGGAAGTGGGCGCCGTTTTCCAGCACGGGGATGGGGCCGTCCAGCTCGCCCAGGCCCATGCGGACCTCGCGGTGCAGCCCCTCCTGCTCGCGCGAGGCGCCGTCGTTGCGCAGCACGATCGCGCGCGGGGAAAAGACGCTCTCCATGGCGGACAGCAGCTCGGGCGTCAGGCGCTCCATGCCCGCGGTGTTGATCTGCACGACGAAGACGTCGCCGAAGCGGTCGATCACGGCGCCGGGGAAGCCGTCGGCCTCGGCGTGGGCGAGGCGGTAGTGCGGCGCCGCGATCAGGCGGTCGCGCAGGTCGCGGGCGCGGCGCAGGCGGTCGGCGAAGAAGCCGGCGTCGATGCGGGCGTCGGCGTCGGTGGTGAGCAGGCGGGCGCAGATCAGCGGCTTCTTGTTGAAGACGTAGGTGCCGAGCGCCTTGCCCTGCTCGGTTTCCACGCGCACCACCTCGCCGGGCGGGATCTGCTTCGCGGCGGCGTTCATCTGGATCTCGTTGGCGAAGATCCAGGGGTGGCCGACCTTGGCGCGCTTCTTGGGGTTGTTGGCGCGCAGGCGGACCACCGGGCGATCCGCGACGGCGTTGGCGGGCGAACTCATTCGGTGTCTCCGGGTGCGGGAACGGCGAGCGCGACGCCCTCGCGGCGCGGGTCCGCGGCGCCGTGGATGGTGCCGTCGTCGGCGAGGCGGATGCCGTGCAGGCCGCTGGTCATCCCCTGAAGCTCGACCGCGTGGCCGCGCCGGCGCAGGGCGTCGGCGATTTTGGCGAGCTCGGTGTCCTTTTCAAGCTCCGTGGGGCCGTTGCGGTTGACGAAGCTGGGCTGGCGGATGGCCTCGGCCAGCGAGAGGCCCCGGTCGAGCACGCCGACGATGCGCTGAGCGACGAAGCCGATGATGAAGGGGCCGCCGGGCGAGCCCAGGGCCATGCGCAGCTCCGCGTCGTCGTCGAGCACCATCGTGGGCGCCATCGAGGACATGGGCCGCTTGCCGGGCTGCACGCGGTTGGCGACGGGGCGCCCGTCCACCGTGGGCTGGAAGGAAAAGTCCGTGAGCTGGTTGTTCAGCAGGAAGCCCCGGACCATGCGGTGCGAGCCGAAGGCCTGCTCGATGGAGCTGGTGATGGAGACGGCGTTGCCGTCCGCGTCCACGATGGAATAGTGCGTGGTGGTGCGCCCGCCGGGCCCCTCGGGCAGCGCGGCGCGGCGTTTCAACAAGCCGGGCTCGGCTTCGCCCAGGCTGGCGTCGGGGCGGATGCTCGCGGCGCGCCGGATCAGGTAGCGGTCGCTGACCAGCCGGGGCAGGGGGATGTCCACGAACGCCGGGTCGCCCAGGTAGCGGTTGCGGTCGGCGAAGGCGAGACGCGAGGCCTCGGCGACGTGGTGGACCAGATCGGCGGTGGAGGCCGTCAGCGTTTCCGGGTCGACGGTCTGCAGGATGCCCAGGATCTGGAGGACGGTGACGCCGCCGCTGGTGGGCGGGCGGTGGCCGCAGACGATCTCCCCGCGGTAGCGGCGGCAGACGGGCTTGCGCACCTTGGCCTCGTAGGTGGCGAGGTCCGACTCACGGAGCTTGCCGCCGGCCGCGCGCACGGTGTCCACGATGGCGTCGGCGATTGGCCCCTCGTAGAAGGCGTCCGCGCCGCGCTCGGCGATGGTTTCCAGCGTGCGCGCGTAGGCCGGGTTGGTGAGCGTGTGGCCGACCGGCAGCGGCGATCCGTCGGCCCGATAGAACAGCTCGCGCGCCGCCGGGTCGTCGCGCAGATCGTCGTCTTCCGCCAGCAGCGCGTGCAGGCGCGGGCTGACCGGAAAGCCCTCGCGCGCCAGGCGGATGGCGGGCCGGAAGAGGCGCTGCCAGGGCAGCTCGCCGTGCTTGGCGTGCGCGCGCTCCAGCATGCGCGGCAGGCCCGGCACGCCCACGGACTTGCCGGAGAGCACGGCGTTCCAGAAGCCCATGGGTTGGCCGTCCGGCTTCAGGAACAGCTCGGGCGTGGCGGCCTCGGGCGCTTCCTCGCGGCCGTCGTAGGTGACGATCGTCTTGCGCGCGCCGTCGTAGCGCAGCATGAAGGCGCCGCCGCCCAGGCCGCTCGACTGCGGCTCCACGAGGCCGAGCACCATCTGCACCGCGATCGCCGCGTCCGTGGCGGAACCCCCGGCTTGCAGGATCTCGCGCCCGGCGCGCGCGGCCAGCGGGTGCGCGGCCGTGACCATCGCGGTCCCGCTCGTGGCCGTGCGCTTGCCGTCGAGCCGGTAGACGGCGGGCAGCTCCGGATCGGCGTGGTCCGCGGGCTGGCCGCTCGGCCCGGCACAGCCGGCAAGGGCGATGAGGGCGGCGGCGAGCCAGACGGCGGGACGGGGCATGCGCGGGCCTCACGGGTGCGTCGGGATGGCGCGCAGGGTCGGGCCCCGTGCCCGCGCACGCAAGGGGGTTGGGGCCCGTGATCCGGCCGGCTGCCGGAAGCCTGCGCGGAGTCGGGGGTTTGCGTGTGGACGCCCGGCCCCACTTGACCTAGCGTGCTGCCGGAAGTGGTGATCGTTGGATGCTGCGGCACTGTGGCGCGGCAACACGCGGTCCGGGCCCGCGCGGCCGGGAGCGCAGGCGCCGGGGGATGTATGCTGGATGTAGCCACGGCAACCGAAGCCCTGAAGGAGCGCCCGCGGGACTCCGCACCGGGCGCCGTCGCGTGCGAAAAATGCGCTGTTCGCCATTTGACGATCTGCGCGCCGCTGCAGGCGCACGAGCTGGGGTCCATCGCCGCGATCGCGGACAGCGCCCAAGTGGGGTCGGACGAGCTGCTGTTCAGCGCCGGCGAGCCGGCGGCGCGCGTGTTCACCGTCACCAGCGGCATGCTCAAGACCTTCAAGCTTATGCCGGACGGGCGGCGGCAGATCACGGGCTTCATGATCGTCGGTGACGTGCTCGGGCTGGCCGACGAGGGCTGTTACGCCTACAGCGCCGAGGGGTTGAGCCACGCCAAGCTGTGCAGCTTCGACCGCGAGCGCCTGGAAACGCTGTTGGAAGCCTACCCCAAGATGGAGCGCCGTTTGCTGTCGATGGCGAGCCACGAGATCGCCACGGCTCACGAACAAATGCTCCTGCTGGGACGCAAGACGGCGAAGGAAAAGATCGCCTCCTTCCTCATCGGGTTCCGCGAACGCGCGGCGGCCCGCGGGCTCAAGGCGAACCCCGTGCACCTGCCCATGAGCCGTGCCGACCTGGGCGATTTCCTGGGCCTGACCATGGAAACCGTCAGCCGCACGTTTTCCCGGCTGCGCAAGGACGGCATTGTTGCATTGCACAACGGCGGGTGGGTGGAGACGCTCGACTACGACGCCCTGGAGCGTATGGCGGAAGGGGCGTGAGTCGCGTATGTTTGCGCTGCAACAAAACCCGGCGTAAAATCGCGGGGCAGAGTGTCAGGCACGGCGGGAGGACTGGCCCGTGAACGCGGTGACGACACGCGATGTGCTCGCCCGCAAGGGCGGCACGCCGCTGGTGTGCCTGACGGCCTACACGGCGCCGGTGGCGCGCCTGCTCGACCCGCATGTGGACGTGCTCCTCGTCGGCGACTCCGTCGGCATGGTGGTCTACGGCCTGGAGAACACGCTCTCGGTCTCGCTGGACACGATGATCGCCCATGGCGCGGCCGTCGCCCGGTCGAGCGAGCGCGCCTGCGTCGTGGTGGATCTCCCCTTCGGCACCTACCAGGAGTCGCCGGCCCAAGCCTTCCGCAACGCCGCCCGGGTGCTCGCGGAAAGCGGGGCGCGCGCGGTGAAGCTGGAAGGCGGCCTGGAGATGGCCGAAACCGTTGGCTTCCTCACCACGCGCGGCATTCCCGTGCTGGGGCACGTCGGGTTGCAGCCGCAGGCGGTGCACGCCCAGGGCGGCTTCCGTGCCCAGGGGCGCAGTCCCGAGGCCGCCGAAGCCATCCTGGCGGATGCGCACGCCATCGCCGAGGCCGGTGCCTTCGCCATCGTGGTGGAGGGTGTGGTGGAGTCGGTCGCCGCGCGGGTCACGGCCGAGGTGGGGGTGCCCACGATCGGCATCGGCGCTTCGCCGCGCTGCGACGGGCAGATCCTGGTCACCGACGATCTGGTCGGCCTGAGCCCGAGTTCGCCCAGCTTTGTCCACCGCTACGCCGAGGTCGGCGAGACGATCGACGCCGCGGCGGCGCGCTACGCGGCGGACGTGCGCAATCGCGCCTTCCCCAGTGACGCCAACGTCTACAAGGCCAAACGCGCCGCGGGTGGGGCCGGATGACCGAGATCGCCGGGACTCTGGCCGTCGCGCGCACGGTCGCCGCGCTCCGCGAGCGGGTGTGCGCGTTCCGCGAGCGCGGAGAGACGGTGGGCCTGGTTCCCACGATGGGCGCGCTGCACGCGGGGCACTTGGCCCTGGTGGAGGCGGCGCGCCGCAGCTGCGACCGCGTGGTGGCGACACTTTTCGTCAATCCCAAACAGTTCGACCGCGCGGACGATCTCGCCCACTACCCGCGCGATGAGGGCCGCGACCTGGAGCTGCTGGCGGAGGCCGGCGCGGACGCGCTGTTCGCGCCGTCGGGGGCGGAGATGTATCCGGGCGGCTTCGCCACCACGGTGTCCGTCGCCGGGGTAACCGAGACTCTCGAAGGCGCGCACCGGCCGGGGCACTTCGACGGCGTGACCACGGTCGTGACCAAGCTGTTGCTGCAAAGCCTGCCCGACCGGGCCTTCTTCGGCGAAAAGGACTATCAGCAGCTCGTGACCATCCGGCACCTCGTGCGCGATCTGTGCATCCCCGTCGCGATCGAGGGCGTGCCCATCGTGCGCGAAGCCGACGGGCTGGCGCTGTCATCGCGCAACCAGCGGCTGACGCGCGAGCAGCGCGGGGTGGCGCCCGAGCTGGCGCGCGTGCTCGGCGACAGCGCCGGCCGGCTGGCCGCCGGCGGCGCGGCGGAGACGGTGCTGGCGGATGGCCGGCAGAAGCTCGCCGACGCCGGATTCGACGGGGTGGATTATCTGGCTTTCTGCGACGCGGACGATCTCACGCCGCTGGCCCGCGCCGACCGGCCCGCGCGCCTCCTCGCCGCGGCGTGGCTCGGGCCGGTGCGCCTGATCGACAACGTCCCCGTGGCCGCGGCCTGACCGCCGGGTGCAGCTCGATGGGCGCGGGCCTACCTGGGTCGCCCGCCCGTGCGGGCGATGGGCGCCACGGCCTGGGGTTCGGTGTCCCACGGGAAGAGAATCCAGGTATCCTGGCTGACCTCGGTGATGAAGGTATCCACCGTCGGGAGGCCCTTCGGCTTGGCGAAGACGGTCGCGAGGTGGGCCTGGGGCAGCAGCTCGCGCGCCTTGTCCGCCGTGGCGCCGGTATCCACCAGATCGTCCACGATGACCCACCCGCGCCCCCGGGAGTCGGCGGCCGGGGCGGTCTTGAGCACCTCCAGCTGGCCCTGCCGGTCGTCCACGTAGCTGGCCAGGCACAGCGTGTCGATGACACGGATTTCAAGCTCGCGCGCCACCACGGCCGCGGGAACCATGCCGCCGCGCGTGATCGCGATCACGCCGTGCCAGTGACCCTGCTCCAACAGCCGCCACGCCAGCGCCTTGCCGTCGCGGTGCAGCTCGCCCCAGGAGACGGGAAACTGCTTCGTGTGTTCGGACATGAGCCCCGGTCTACCTGCAAAGCCGGATCAGCGCTCGGCGAGCGCCAGGCGAAGGCCCAGCGCGATCAGGATGGCACCAAGCGAGCGGTCGAGCCACCGCGCAAGCGCGCGACTTTGCCGCAGCCTTGTCGTCAGGCGGTCGCCCAGCAGCACCAGCGGTGGTTCGATTACGGCCGCTACCGCAATGATCAGCACACCGTGCACGCCGAGTTGCAGCCAGGCGGGACCGGCCCCGGCGACCACGAACTGCGGAAGAAATGCGAGGAAGAAAATCGCAACCTTGGGATTCAAGAGATCGATCAGCACGCCCTGGCGGAACACCGCTCCCCAGGAGTGCCAGGCCGGGGCGGCGTCCGCCACCGGATTGCCGCCGGCCGAGCGCAGCGCCTGGACCCCGAGCCAGATGAGATAAGCGACGCCCGCCCACTTCACGATGCTGAAGGCGGTCGCCGAGGCGGCCACGATTGCCGACAGCCCGATCGCCGCAAAGACCACATGGCACAGGGCGCCGGTCCAGATCCCCAGCATCGCCGCCGTGCCACGGCGAGCGCCCCCTTTCGCCGTGTGGCCCAGAATGAACGCGATGTCCGGCCCGGGCGAAAGGTTGAGCAGCACCGCCGCCACCAGAAACGCCGACCAGTGCGCGAGATCGTACGTCAGCATTGCCGCCTTCCACCCCGCCGCGGCTGACGGGCGTCCACGGCGTCACCCGCGTCCGTATGCCGGCGTTTCACAGCCGTCACGCTGGGACGCCGTCACTCCAGGTAGATGTGCACCTGGTTCACTTGCGCGTCCCGGCTGGTCGTCGCCGCCAGGCTGACCCGGTTGGGCGGCAGCCCCATCTCGTTCAGCGAGCGCAGCACATCCTCGGCGTGCTTACGCGATTGCTGGCGGTTCAGGGCTGTCTTGGACCGCTGCTCGGCCTGCGGCGCCACTGCCACGACCTGGAAGGTCGCCCGCGGGTCGTCGTCCAGCGCTCGCTGCACCGCGTTGTAGAGCGGCTGCTGGTACTCGACGTCCTCGGAGTCGAAGCGGACCACCACGAGCGGCTTGCGGTTCGCCAGATCGACCTCG
>Ga0207714_1000947_pt1 | contig 19438 bp, 20 predicted proteins | sample PonA232FremontCA_2_FD_187270 | JGI IMG/M metagenome (GOLD analysis project Ga0207714, IMG submission 187270) | Marine sediment microbial community from Fremont, CA, USA - Pond A23 Sediment 2 (SPAdes) | ecosystem: Environmental > Aquatic > Marine > Unclassified | place: USA: Fremont, California...
CTGGAGGTCCGCGCCGCCGGGGTTCGAGGTGCGACAGAGCGCGAACACGCCCTTGTCCGCGCGGTCGAGGAACGGCTGGAGCGAGTCGCGCCCGAGGTACGGGTTCACGGTGATCGCGTCGACCCAGTCGAGCGTCTCGGCGTAGCGGCGCGCCGTGTTCCCGATGTCGGCGCGTTTCGCGTCCAAGAGGACGGGGACGCCTTTGCCCTCGGCGTAGGCCGCGGTCTCGCGGAGCGCGCGCCAGCCGTCGGGCTCCTCGTAGAAGGCCGCGTTCGGCTTGTAGCAGACGGCGTGCTCGTGGGTCGCGTCGATGATCCGCCGGTTGAACGCCCACCGCGGGAGGTCGGCGTCGGCCACCGCCTCGGGCAGCCGGCCCGGGTCGGGGTCGAGCCCGACCGACACGACGCTGTCGACCGCCTCGATCCGGCCCGCGAGCGTCTCGAAGAAGTCCATACTCGGCCTGTGACGGCCGGCAGCGTAACCGTTGTGTTCCGCGGCCCGGTCCGACGCGGCCGCGTCTCCTCGCGGAATCCGCCCGCGGCGGCGGTCGCGCGCGGGCGGTCCCCGCCTTCGAGTCGCACACCCGCGTGTCGGAACCGTCGCTTTTGAACGCTTCCGTCGCTCGGACGCCCGACCCGCGGGACGCCGGGTCCGGCTCGCGTCCGTGACTCCGCGTTACCGGTCTTCCGGCTGCGACTCCGGCTCCCGGCCGGGGGCGGCGCGCCGGTCGGCCTCGGCGCTTCGGTCGCGGGACGCGGCGTCCTCGCGGTACAGCCGGAGGATCTCCTCTAAGAGGACGGCGTCCCGGTCGCCCGCGACGTACTGGTGGTCGATAAAGTCCTCGGCGTCGCTGAACTTCCCTCGGAGCGCGAGCTTCCGGACGAAGGCGACGGACTCGAAGAACGGCGGACCGTCCGCGTCGCCGGCCGACCCCCGCTCCGCGTCGGGAAGCACCGCCGACTCGATCGCGTCGTAGTCGATCGTCTCCGGCTCGTACCCGTCGCGGGCGCGTGCGAGCACGTGGTCGGCCGAAAAGCGGTAGAACTCGGACTTGCTCTCGAACTCCCCCTCGTCGACGAGCGACTCGACCGCCTCGGCGACGGACTCGGGGAACCGGACCGTGCTCTTGACCATAGCGACTCGGATCGACGCCGACGGCTTATAAGTTCGTCAGACGCGGCCGAAACGCGTCTCGACGCACGGAACGCGTCCTTGTGTGACCGGCGGTCCGGTCGCAGCGGACGGGCCGGTCGCGTCCGTCTCACTCCTCTTCGAGGATCTCGCCCGCCTCGTCGCGCTCGGCCTCGTCGACGTCGGCGCGCCGCCGGACGTCGACCCGGTAGTCGGTGAGGATGTCGCGGCCGAGGAGGAGGGGATAGTTCATGTGGCCGCGGTCCTCGACGCTCGCGGTGACGGTGTGTCGGTTCCCGCCGATACCGATCACGAGATCGACGACGGGGCGGGCCTTCCCGTCTTTCGTGCTCCCCGATCTGACGCGGGTCATGCTTTTTATCGGACCGGCCCCGATCTCGGCCGCCAGCTGGGTGTCGATGCTCGTCCGGGTCGCGCCCGTGTCCGACTTCGCCATCGCCTGCGTGGAGCCGGAGGTGCCCGTGACGACGACGGACTCGATGTATCCGATGTCGGGCTGTTCGGCCGGAGTCGGCTTCGGCGCGGGCGCACAGGAGGGCCGCGAGTCGTCGAGCGTCGCGGCGATCCGATCGACCGCGTCGTCGTCGACCGTGCCACCGACCGTCTCGACCGCGAGCTTGGCGATGTGGGGCGCGGGACTGGTGCCGGTCGCCTCGAAGAGGCCCTTGAACCCGGCCGTGGGGTTCACTTCGAGGACGTACCATCCCTCGTACCCCTCGACGAGGTCGACGCCGGCGTAGTCGAGCCCCATCACCTCGGCCGCGTACAGCGCGGTGTCTGCGGCCTCCTTCGGCATGTCGTCGGTGGCGTCCTCGACCGCGCCGCCGAGGGCGACGTTGGTGCGCCAGTCGCCCTCGGGCGCGTACCGGTACATCGACCCGACGATCTCGTCGCCGACGACGTACACCCGCAGGTCGCGGTGTTTCTCGTCGTCGCGGTCGATCAGCTGCTGGAGGAACGCCTGTCGGTTCCCGACCTTCGGATTCACGCGCTCGGTGAGGTCCACCTTCCACGTCCCGCCGCCGTGCGTGCCGATCGCCGTCTTATAAACGCCGACCTCGCCGAACCGCTCGCGGCCCTCGTTGAGCCGGTCGTTCGACAGCGCGAGCAGCGCGTCGGGGACGCGGATGTTCCAGTCGGCGAGCGTCGCGGCCGTGGCGAACTTGTGGACCGACGCAAGCACCGCGTTCGGCTCGTTCAACATCGGCCGAATGCGCTCGAACGTCGCCGCCAAGCCGAGCAGCTCCGCGGGCTGGTCCGTGTTCGACAGCAGCAGGCGGTTGGCGATCACGTCGACCGACGGCTCGACCGACACGTCGCCGTCCTCGACGCTGACGGCCGCGTTCTCCTCGCGGAGCCACACCGGCTCGTGTCCGAGCGCCTCGACCGCGTTACAGATCGCCTTCGTCTCCTTGCTGTTGTGTAAAGACAGCACGCCCACTCGAACCGGGTCGAGTCTCATGACGCAGTTTGTGCCGCCGCCCGTGAAAGGTGGTCCGATCGGGCGGTCGCGGCGTCGGCCCGGGCGGAACCGCGCGCCGAGGTGCCGCCACCTATATCCCCGTGCTCCCGTTCCGACGGCACATGAGCGACGACCGGACGTTCACCTACGACGGCGGCGCCGTGGCGCCGGGCGAGACGCAGAACGTCCGGTACGGCATCAGCGAGACGTACCTCGGCGACCCGGTTCGGATCCCGGTCACGATCGTCAACGGCGACCGCGACGGCCCGACCGCCTTCCTCACCGCGGCCGCCCACGGCGACGAGCTCAACGGGATCGAGGTCGTCCGCGAGGTCGCACAGGGGCGAGACCGGTCCGAGCTGGCCGGGACGCTCGTGTGTCTCCCCGTGCTCAACGTCCCCGGGTTCCTCGCCCAACAGCGGTACCTCCCGGTGTACGACCGCGACCTGAACCGCTCGTTCCCCGGCGACCCGGCGTCGACGGGCTCGAAGCGCATGGCACACCGGATCTACACGAACTTCATCGAGCCGTGTGACTTCGGGCTCGATTTCCACACCTCCACCCGGGGTCGGACGAACATGCTACACGTCCGCGCGGACACGGCCGACCCGGCGGTGTACCGGCTCGCGATGGCGTTCGGCTCGTCTGTGATCGTCGACAGCGACGGCGCCGACGGAACCCTCCGCGCCGAGGCGACCGCAGACGGCATCCCGACGGTCGCGGTCGAGATGGGCGAGGCACACCGGTTCCAGCGGCCGCTCATCGACGACGCGCTCGCTGGAGTGCGCTCCGTGTTCGCGGAGTACGGCCTCCGCGAGGACGAGGCCGTCCGGTGGCCCGGCTGGCGGACCGTCGTCGCCGGGGCGAGCGAGAAGACGTGGCTGCGCGCCGACTCCGGCGGCATCGTCGACACGCACGTCGAGAGCGGCTCGCTCGTCCGCGAGGGCGAGCGCATCGCAACGATCACCGACCCGTTCAAGCGCGGCGTCGTCGGCGTCGAGGCCCCGTTCACCGGCCTGCTGATCGGGCTCCTCGAGAACCCGGTCGTCTACCCCGGGAACCCCCTCTGTCACCTCGTCGAGGTCGGGGCGTCGACCCGTCGAGCGATCGAGACCGGAGACGCCTCGGCACCGCCGAGACAGTCGGGAGAGTAGACGGCTCCGAGCGCGCGACGGCCGGCGGGCCGCCCCTCGCGGCGACGGGCTCTTTATGCCGGCTGTCTATGTCATACTACCGTGTCGACCGTTCTCTCAGAGCCCGAACGCAGAAGACGTGACGACCGCCCGGACGGAGAGTTCTACGACGAGCCGCGATACGTCACACACGCCGACGACGCGTTCCTCGCGCGCCTGACCGGGCTGTACGAGTCTGTGACCGATCCGGGAGACCGGGTCCTCGACGCGATGAGCAGCTGGGTCTCGCACCTCCCGGACGCCTCGTACGACCGGGTCGTCGGACACGGGCTCAACGCGGCGGAGCTGGCCGCAAACGACCGGCTCGACGAGTCGGTCGTCGTCGATCTCAACCGGGAGCGGTCGCTTCCCCTCCCCGACGACGCGTTCGATGTCGTCTGCTGTGCGCTGTCGGTTCAGTATCTCCAGTACCCCGGCCGGACGTTCGCCGAATTCGCGCGCGTCCTCGCGCCCGGCGGGTCCGTCGTCGTCGCCTTTTCGAACCGGATGTTCCCGACGAAGGCCGTGCGCGCCTGGCGGGCCGCCTCGATGAGCGAACGGGCTGACCTCGTCGAGCGGTACCTCGACGCCGGCGGGTTCGCCGTCTCGGAGCGGATCGCGGAGCGCCCCGGCGGCGACCCGTTCCACGCCGCGGTCGGGACGCTCCCGTGACGCCGCGTCGCCGGCGTCTTCGGGGCCGGACACACTCGCCGCGAAGGGTAGATAATGATAATCGTCTATACTGTCGAAAACCGTTAAGAGGCAGCCTCTCGTAGGTGAATTCGAGTGCGGGCGTACCCTGAGAACCGTCCCACGACACACCATGTCCGCAGACACCGACGCCGTCGACCCGGCGAACGACGCCGCGACCGCCTCCAGAACCGTCTCCGCGACCCGGACGAACGCTCCGGAGCAGACGGAGACCGAACCGGCGTTCGACGCGGCGGGGGGCATCTTCGACCGCGTGCTCGTCGTCACCGGCGACGGCCCCGCCGGTCGGGCCGCGGCGTCCGCCGGCGTTGACCTCGCGGCGGCTCACGGCGCGGCGGTCGACGCGCTGTACGTCGTCGACACCGCGACCGACTGGGACGTCGTCGTCGAGCGCCGGGAGCGGACCGGCGAGGAGCTCGTCGAGTCGGTCGAAGCGGCGGGCGAGCGCGCCGGCGTCGACGTGGCGAAGTGGTTCCGATACGGGACCGCCCACGAGGAGGTGCTCGATTTCGCCGCCGCCCACGGCGTCGACCTGATCGTCGTCGGGTCCGCTCGTCGGACGGGACTCGACCGGATCGTCCGCCCGGAGCGGCTCCCGAACCGCGTCCAGCGCGGCGCCGACGCGCCGGTGTTGGTCGTCGGACCGGACGACGCCTGAACGCTCGCGCCGCCGTCGACACACGCGACGGGTTAAGTGGTCCCGGGTCGAACAACTGCTGTGACTGACGTAGGCATCGTCGGCGCGGGCGCGGGGGCTGCGGCCGCCGCGTTCGTCGTCGACAACGCGGTCTCGGACGCGGACGTGACCGTCGTCGAGAAGTCCGGCGGGCTCTGCGGGCGCGCGGCGACCCGGCGGCACGACGACGTAACGTACGACTACGGGGCGAACTACTTAAAAAGCGACGACGACCGCGTCGTCGAGCTGGTAACGGAGACCCTCGACGACTCGGGGCTCGTCGACGCCGCGGAGCCGATATACACCTTCGACGCGTCTGGCGAGGTGACGCCCGGCCGCGACGCCGACGCCCGCAAGTGGAGCTACCGACGGGGGATCACTCAGATCGCGAAGCGGCTGTTCGACCGGACCGACGCGACCGTGCACCGCCGGACGCGGGTCGAGACGGTGCGACGGCGCGGCGGGGGCGTCGCGTCGAGCGCCGAACCCGGAGACGGCCGCTGGGAGTTCGTCGACGCCGCCGGCGAGACCCACGGCCCGTTCGACGTCGCGCTGCTGAATCCGCCGGCCCCGCAGACGGCCGAGCTGCTGCGGTCGGCGGCGTGGGACGACCCCCTCCGCGGGACCCTCGCCGACGCGGTCGGCGACGTCGAGTACCGCAACATCTGGACCGCGGTGCTCCGCTACCCGTTCCGGCTCGACGTGCCGTACTACGGGCTCGTCAACACGGATAAGGAACACGCGGTCGGGTGGCTGTCCCGCGAGGAGTGCAAGGCGGGACACGTGCCCGACGGCGAGAGCCTGCTCGTCGTCCAGGCGAACGACGCGTGGTCGCGGGCACACGGCGACGACGACCCGGCCGAGAACGTCGCCGCGCTCGCCGCGCACGCGGCGGCGATCCTCGACGACGACCGGCTGACCGACCCCGCGTGGACCGACCACCAGAGCTGGCGCTACGCGCTTCCGGAGGGAGGCGTCGACCGCGGCCCGGTCGACGCCGCGCGCGAGGAGGGGCTGTACCTGCTCGGCGACTGGGTCGCCGGCGAGGCACGGCTCCACGCCGCGATCGCGAACGGGCTCGACGTCGGCGAACGGGTCGCCGGCGACGTGTGAGCCCGCCGTCGCATACATGCAGCCGTCGGTTCCGGAGGGGCCGGCCCGAGACGCTTATCAAACGCCGTTGCCGAGCCCCGGTGGATGGCCGAGCCGATCGTAAAGTGGGCGGGCGGGAAACGGCAGCTGCTCGACGAGCTGTACGCCCGGTTCCCGGCCGCGTTCGACCGGTACCACGAGCCGTTCGTCGGCGGCGGCGCCGTCTTCTTCGACGCCGAGCCGGACCGCGCGACGGTCAACGACGCGAACCCGCGGCTCGTGAACTTCTACGAGCAGGTCCGCGACCGGCCGTCGGCGCTCATACGGCGGTTGGCGTCGTTCGACGACCCCGAGAGCGACCCGGACCCCGCCCTTCCGTACGCCGCGGAGACGGCCCGCGGCCGGGACGTGGACGCCTACTACTACCAGCAGCGCGCGCGGTTCAACCGTCGGCCGTACGAAGGGGAGTACGACCCGCTGGAGGAGGCGGCGCTCCTCCTCTACCTCAACCGCACCTGCTACAACGGGCTCTACCGCGAGAACGCCGACGGCGGGTTCAACGTCCCGATGGGTCGGTACGCCGACCCCGACTGGGTCCAGCGCGACCGGATCCGCCGTGCGAGCGCCGTCCTCGCGGACGCCGAGGTCCGACACGGCGATTTCGCGTACGTGCTCGACGCCGCGTCTCCCGGCGACCTCGTCTACTTCGACCCCCCGTACGAGCCGATGAGCGCGACGGCCAGTTTCACCGAGTACAGCGCGGCCGGGTTCGACCGCGACGACCAGCGTCGGCTGCTGGACGCCGCGCGCGAGCTCGACGACGCCGGGGTCTGGGTCGTGCTCTCGAACAGCGGCGTGATGTACGAGCCGTACGCCGACGCCGGGTTCCGCGTCGACCGCGAGGACGGGACCCGCGCGATCAACAGCGACGCTGACGGCCGCGACGCGGTCGACGAGATCGTCGCGACGAACGTCCCACCGGAGCGCTGCCGCGACGAGAGACAGCGGGAGCTGTCGGGGTTCTGATCCGAGCGTCCCGACGCCGGCGTCGGGACGGCCTTTTTGAACCCGCCCGACGACGTTCCGATATGACCGAAATCGACGTCAACCTCGTCCTCGTCTCGGTCGACGGCAGCGAGGAGTCGCGCGAGGCGGTCGACTACGCCATCACCGTGGCGGCCGAGTACGGCGCGAGCGTCCACGCGCTGTACGTGTTCGACGAAGACGTCGTCCGCGCGGTCGACCGTGGGGTGATAGACGAAAGCGAGGTGGCCGCAGACTCCGAGGCGTTCACCGACTTCGTCGCCCGCCGCGCCGAGGCGGCCGGCGTCCCACACAGCAACTCCATCGCGCACGGGTTCTCCACCTCGGTGAAGACGGTCCACCCCGGCAGCGTGACCCTCGACACGGCCGAGGAGCTCGACGCCGATTTCGTCGTGATCCCGCGCGAGCCCGTCTCGGGCGATCCCGGCGAGGTGCTCGGAAAGGCCGCCGAGTACGTCCTGCTGTACGCGAGCCAGCCGGTGCTCTCTGTGTGACGGTCGCCGACGCCTCCGACGGCCGCCGGCCGCGCGTCCGCGTCTCAGGCCGGGTTCGCGGCCGTCACCTCGACCGACACCGACGCGGGGTCAACGCCGATCCGCGCGAACTGCGTGCGGACGTGTTCACGGGCCGCCGTGACCGCCTGGTCGCGAGTGTCGAACCCGCGGGGCATCGGCTCCTCGAAGGCGACGCGGATCTCCTCGCCGTCGACCCGCAGCGACGAGCCGCCGCTTTCGACCTCGTAAAAGGAGTCACACACCCACACGTACGGCGCGTTCCCGTCCGGCGCGCCCTCGTACGCGGGCGGCTCTTCGCCGCGCTCGAACACCGTGCCGGTCAGCCCCGCGCCGCCGCCGTCGCCGCGAACGAGTATCATACCATCGGTAGGGGACCGAGCGGCATAAACGCGCCGCGACGCTCCGGAGAACCGACCAGACGACCCGAGGGCAAACGCTTTCGCCCCGGCGGCCGATTGATACGCCATGACGCTGGAGGACTTCACCGAGTTCACCGGAGACGGCGAGGGCGACGCCTCGGACGAGGTCGCAGACCCGTCCGGCGACGCCGCCGAGGCCGGGAGCGACTCCGCGGTCGACGGTGGGAGTGCGGTCGACACCGGGACGACGGGCGGCGACCGCGACGGCCGCGACGACGAGTTCGCGCCGTACGACGCGACGCCGGCGGGGAGCGACGCCGGCCTCGGGGTCGTGTCGGTCTCGCGGGGCCTCCGGGTCGCCGAGGACGACGACGAGACGTCTTTGACGGCGTTCGTCACGACCGACAACCGCGAGTCGGTGCGGCTCGGGAAGTACCTCCTGATCCCGTACCCGGACGGCGAGCGGCTGTTCTGTCGGATCACGGGACTCGAGTACGCACAGGAGTTCCGGTCCGACGACGCGACCGAGATCCACGCCCGCCGGGAGATGCGCCGCGAGGCGTTCGCCGAGCGCGACTACAAGTTCGTGGCCGAGCTGGACCCGATGTCGGTCGTCTACGACGACGGCGACGGGATGAACCGCCGGATGACCGATCGGGTGCCGAAGCCCGGCGCGGTCGTCGAGGAGGCCGCCGACGACGCGGTGATAAAGGCCGGGCTGAAGATCCCCGACGACGGCGTCTTCCTCGGTCACCTCTCGGTCGGCGGCGAGACGGTGCGGACGGCGGCCGAACCCCCCACTGTCGACTACCGAGTGAAAGACGACTACGCGGACGGCGACCCGCTCGCGTTCCGGCACACCCTCGTCGCGGGCGGGACGGGGTCGGGGAAGACCCACGCCGCGAAGAACGTGCTCCGGCAGTACCTCGACGCCGACCGCGCCTACCCGACCGGTGACGGCCGCAAGTCGCGGATGGCGGTCGTCCAGTTCGACCCGCAAGACGAGTACGCGCAGATGCACGACGACAATCCCGACCTCGACGACGCGTTCGCGCGCCGGCTCGACCGCGAGGGGATCGCCCACGGCGGTCACGACGACACCGTCGCCTTAGTCCCCCGCGCCGCGAACGCGACGTATCCGGGCGACGGCCACCGCGCCGAGCGCGTCGAGTTCACGATCCCCTTCTCTCTGGCGCGGGAGATGCCGTGGCTCGTCGCCGGGTCGGGACTCAACGACAACCAGTACCCCGCGCTGTTGTCGCTTCTCGACCGCTTTTTCGACGACTACGGCGACGCCGGGACGTACCGCCAGTTCCTCTCGTACCTCGACGACCCGGCGCTCAAAGAGGAGCTCCACGAGAGCGGCCGGGTCCACGAGGCCACCTTCGACGCCGTCAAGCGCCGGGTCCGCGGCGTCCCCGGCGGGGTCTTCGACCGGGACGCGAAGCCGATCACCGAGCTCGACCACACGCTCGTTCGCCCCGGCGGACTCTCCGTCGTCCCCACGTACCACCTGCCGACCTCCCGGCAGAAGGAGATCGTCGTCCTCGCGGTCGCGGGGCTTCTGATCGACGACAAGCTCTCGAACGACCCGGACAGCGACCGCATCGAGGAGACGCCGCTACTGATCGGGATGGACGAGGCGCACAACTTCCTCGCCGACGCCGACAACGTCCAGGCCCGGAAGGTCGTCCAGAAGTTCACCGAGGCCGCAAAACAGGGCCGCAAAGAGCGGCTCGGGCTCTTTCTCATCACCCAAGACCCGCAGGACGTGGCCGAGTCGGTGTTCAAGCAGGTGAACACGACGGTCGTGTTGAACCTCGGCGACGAGGACGCGATCCGGAGCGTCAACATCCCCGCGAACCTCGCGGGGAAGGTCCCGTACATGGAGAAAGGACAGATGGTGGTCTACTCGCCGGACAACTCCGAGCCCGTCGAGCTGACCGGGCTCCCGGTGTGCGTGACGCGGCACGGGGACTAACCGTCGCCTCGACCGGTATCGTCGGCGCTACTCGCCGGCGCGCTCGGCCGCGACGACCTCGCCGACGACGGACCAGCCGTCCGCGTCGGGCCCGGACCGACCGAGCACCACCCGCTCGCCGCCGTCGTCGCTGATCAGCCGGAACTCGGCGTCGGTGTCGGCGTCGGTCCGGACGCCCTCCCCGCGGAACTCCCGCTGGAAGAACTCGGTCGCGGAGAACTCGAACACTCCGGTCTCACCGGAGGCGAGTTCGAGACGCACCGGCTGCGGCTGAACGTTGTGGATCCGCTTTGCGACGGGGTTGAGATCCGACATAGCTCCGTCTCGTCGTACGGAACAATAAGAGAACCTGTCCCGTCGTATCAGGTTAAGTGGGTTCGGCGCGTCCGTACGTGTGATACACATGATCGAAGCGTCTCTCAACTACCTTCGCAACGGCGACGACGCGCTCGTCACGACCCTGATCGGCGGCGCGCTCCTCCTCGCGAGCCCGCTTTTGATACCGGCGGTGGCCGTGCTCGGCTACGTCGTTCGCGTCCTGCGACGGACCGCCGACGGGGACGACGAACCGCCGGCGTTCGACGCGTGGGGGAGCCTCCTCGTCGACGGGGCGAAGGCGTTCGCCGTCACGTTCGCGTACGCGCTCTTCCCGCTCGCGGTCCTCGTTGCCGCCGCAGCGGTCGGCGTCGGCTCGGCCGTCGCCGGGAGCGGCGACGGCGGGCTCGCGGCGCTTTCGGTGGCGTTCGTCGCCCTCGCCGCGTCGCTCGCCGGCCTCTACGTCACTCCCGCGGCGATTGCGGCGGTCGCCGACACCGGACGGGTCCGGGACGGCTTCGCGGCGCGGACGCTCTGGGCCGTCGTCGCCGGACGGGTGTACGCGCGCGGGTGGCTCGCCGCGGCCGCGGTCGTCCTCGCCGGCGCGCTCGTGATCGGGCTTCTCTCGCTCGTTCCGATCCTCGGAACGGTCGCGGGATTCGTCGTTCAGTTCTACGCGCTGGTGGCCGCGGCCGCCATTATCGGTCGGACGCTGGCCGACAGCCGCCCCGTCGCGGCCGACGCGGTCAGACCCGAGCCGGCCGAGCGCCCGGCGACGTAAACGAGTCGACACATAGGAGCCGGGCGCTGCGGCGTCGGCTCCGCTCCGCGAGGTCGAACCGCTTATTAATGCACTATATAGTTATTATCGTACAAGAATGGCGGAGCACACGCGCCACTCGGGAGCGACGGACCGAACGACGGCCGCGAGCGGTCGAATCGTCGGCGCGATCGGGCTGGTCGCGCTGATACTCCTCTCGGTTGCGGCGACGCTCGCTGCGGGCAACTGGAAGCTCGTTGCGGTGTCGTGGACGGCGTTCGCGGCGATGGCCGTCGGCGCACCGCTCGGCGCCCGCGCGGCGGACGGCACCCATCCGCTGGAGCCGGTGTGGGGGTACGGCCTCGCGAGCGGCGCGATGGTGACGAGCGCCGCGCTGTTCCTCGTTCCGCAGGCGCTCGGACAGCACGGTCAGTTCGGCAGTCTCGGGGTCGCAGCCGGGTTCATCGGCGGCTACGTCGGTCACACGCTCGGCCACCGGGCGGCTCACCTCCCGCTTCCGATGGACCACACCGCGGCCGAACTGACGGTCCACGCGCTCGCCGCCGGACTGATCATCGGCGCGATCTACGCCGCGATGCCCTCGCTCACGTCGGTACTCGGCGTCGCGCTCGTGTCGCACAAGGCGCCCGCGGGCTACGCCGCCGCGCGGCGGCTCGCGGAGTCGAACCGCTCCGTCGCGGCGCTCGGCCTTCCGGCGGCCGCGGTCGGTATCGTCGCGCTCCCGGTCGGTATCGTCGGGTTCGACCCGACGGACGCCGTCCGCGGGCTGCTCTTCGGCGTCGGTGCCGGCGTGTTCCTCCACGTCGCCGTCGACCTGCTGCCCGAGTGTACGAGCGGCAGCGAGACGTGTCCGACGGAGCTCGGGAGCGACGCCCACCGAAGTCGGGACCAACTCCGCGCACACGCCGCCGGAAGCGCCGTGGTCGGTGCCGCGGCCGTGACGCTCGCGTGGCTGTTCGTCGCGTGAGGACGGCAGCGAGCCCCGCGGCCGTCGTGATTGAACGCGAGCGGCCGAGACGCCGCCCGACCGATCACTCGTCGTCGGAGAGCGTGCCGCCGATGACGAGCGCGGCCCCGATGATGACGAGGTTCTTGACGATGTACTGCCCCTCGACGGTCAGCCCGTACGGGAACGTCGTGAACACGACGTCCGGTAACAGGACGACGGGGAGAAACGTGCCCGGAAGCTGCATGAAAAGCAGGAGGATCGCGACGCGGGTCAGCGGCCGGTAGAGGAAACACAGTCCGATCACCACTTCCCACGCGCCGAGGACGGGAATAAAGATCGACGGCGGGAAAAAGTACGCCGTGTCGGCGACGAGACCGGCGGCGGGCGAGATGTTGATCAGTTTCAGCGCGCCGAACCAGACGAACACGATGCCGATGGCGACGCGGACGATCGGGACGCTCCACTCGCGCATCCACGCGGAGATCTGCTCGTCGACGCGCTCGAACTCGGTGCGGTATCCGGCCCGATCCGCGGCCAACTCGATGAAATCCATACCGCCGCTTGAACGGGGGTCAAAATAGCTGTTCTGATGAGGAATCGCCCGCCCCGGCCGTCGGCAATCGCCTCGCAAACCGGGCCTCAGCCCGTCTGGTCGGCGGCGCGGGGCCTCACCGCTCGAAGTCGGCGGGATCGAACGGGACGGCCGCCGCCCAGTAGCGCTCGAAGCGGGCGTCTGCCCACTCCCTGACGGCGGCCGCGTCGGTGTGGAGCGACGCCCGCAACACCTCGTCCGCGTCGCGGACGAGGATCGAGACCGTCCCGTCGGTCACGGTGACGGCGAGCGGGACGTCGGCCCGCCGGACGCGGACCGCGGCGCCGTCCGCCGCGGCGAGGGTACACAGCCGGCTCCAGAGCGCGTCCTCGGCCGCGAGCGCCTCGATCGCGCTCTCGGAGAGGACGGCCTCGAACGTCTGCTCGCCCGCCTGTACCCGGGACAGCGCCGTGGTCAGGCTCCGCTCGTTGAGCGCGTGCGAGAACGCCCGGAGCGCGCCGGCACCCTCCATCGCGTCGATGACGCGCTGTAACGGCGCGCCCGGACGCGTCGGGGTGGGGACCGCGACGGTCGCGTCGGCGAGGTGCCGCAGGTCGAAGTCGAGTTCGTCTTCGGGGAGAAACGCCACGACGTCGCGTAGTCGGCGCTCCGTTTCAAGCACCGTCAACAGGTCGTCGACACCGTCGGCGACGAGCGCTCCCGTGGCCGTGGCGACGTAGCCGTCGGACTCCCGCCTGACCCACGAGCGGTCGGCGAAGTCCTCCAGGATACGCCCCAGCGTCGCCTGTGACGCGCCGGTTTCGGCGGCGAGGCTCGCCCGCGTGTGCGGCTCCGCCGCCACCAGCCGCAGCACTTCGACCCGGTTCTCGGAGCGGGCGAGGAACTCGACGTCCTCTATCGGGGCGTCCATACCGCGGCTAACGCCCCCGGCGTGAAACCGACTTCGCTCGGCCGCGCCCGACAGCGCGCCGCCGTGGTCCGCCGGCGAGAAAGGCTTGCACGCCGTGACGGACTCGCACGTCCCTCGCGGGTTTCTCGCCGCGGAACTCTTTCCGAGATCCGTTATCCGGGTTCGGGCCCTCTGTCCGTACGTGATGAACCGTTCCGACGTTGCCGGACGAGTCCCCGCCGCCCCGGAGGTGAACTGACGCGTGTTCACGCGACGCAGCGGCCTCCTGTTTGCCGCGTCTGCGGTCCTCTTCGGGGGGACGTTCGTCGCCGCGAAGGCGGGACTCGAACACCTTCCCCCGCTTTTTTTCGTGGCGGTCCGGTTCGACATCGGTGCCGTCGTGCTCGCGGCCTTCGCTGCGGTTCGGCTGTCTCGGTCGGACCTCCGGCCGCGGACGACCGGCGACGTCGTCGGGATACTCGCGACCGGCGGCCTCGTCATCGGGCTCACGAACGCGCTGTTGTTCGTCGGACAGCAGTACGTCACGAGCGGGGTGGCCGCCGTCGTGTTCAGCCTGAACCCGATCTTGACGCCGGTGTTCGCCGCCGTCCTCCTGTCCGAGGACGGGCTCTCGACCCGCGGTGCGGTCGGGATGGCTCTCGGGCTCGTCGGCGTCGGGCTCGTGGCGAACCCCGACCCGTCCGCGCTGATGGGGGGCGGACCCGGCGTCCCACTGCTGTTCGGCGGCGCCGTAACGAGCGCGCTCGGCGCGGTGGTGATCCGGCGAGCGCCGGCGACGATGTCGAGCACGGCCCGAACGGTGTGGGGCGTTCCGATCGCGGCCGTCCTCTCGCACGGCCTCAGCCTGTCGGCCGGCGAGTCGGTCGCGGGGCTCTCGCTGCCGCCGACCGCGGTCGCGGCGCTTCTGTACGTCGGCGTGTGCTCCGGCGCGGTCGCGTACCTGACCTACTTCGCGCTCGTCGACGCGGCCGGCGCGACGCGGGCGAATCTGCTCTTTTATTTCGTCCCCGTCGTCTCCGCGGTCGGCGGCTGGGCGCTGCTCGGCGAGTCGGTCCCGCCCGTGGCCATCGTCGGGTTCGCCGTCATCTTCGCCGGCTTCCTGCTCGTCAGCGGGCTTCCGCCGGCGGCGGCCGCGTCCCTGCGAGCCGTCCGGAACCGGGTCCCGCGGGCCGAGTTCGAGACGTTCAGGTGACGCCGGCAGACACCGCGGACGCGCCCGACCGCGACCCACCGACGGGCTCCGCGGACGCCGCTCGGGCCGTCAGACTTAGCCGCTCGCGGGCGCTACCCGTATACATGGACACGCCGTTGGGGTTCCACTCGCTCCGGGAGGAGACGGCGGCGTCGCTCGCCGTGACCGGGAGCCTCCCCGAGTGGCTCCGCGGGAGCCTCGTTCGAAACGGCCCCGGCGCGTTCTCCTTTCCGGGCGGCAGCGAGGTCGACCACTGGTTCGACGGGCTCGCGATGTTGTACCGGTTCACCTTCGACCCCGCTCCGCCCGGGAAGTCGGACGCGGTCCACTACCGGAACCGGTTCCTCCGGACCGACGCGTACGAGGCGGCGGTCGCCGGCGAGTTCGGAGGCGGGTTCGCCACGGGCGAGACGACGCTCCGCGAGCGGCTGGCCGGGCTCCTCGCGGACCCGTACGACAACGCGAACGTCGTCGCCGAGCGGATCGGCGGCGAGTACCTGGCGCTGACCGAGTCGCCGCGGCGGGTCCGGTTCGACCCCGACACGCTCGCGACGACCGGTCGCGTCGTCTCCGACGACGACGCCCCCACTGGGCAGCTCTCGTGTGCACACGTCAAACGCGACCCGGCCACGGGCACCGTCGTCAACCTCGACACGTCGTTCGGACGGACAAACCGGTACCACGCGTACGCGTGGACGGCGGCGGGCACCCGTCGACACGTCGGGAGCGTCGAGACGGACGCGCCGGCGTACATGCACAGCTTCGCGCTCACGCCGCGGTACGTCGTCGTGACCGAGTTCCCGTTCCGGCTCGACCCCCTTCGTCTCCTCAGGCCCGGCAGCCAGCCGCCGTTCATCGAGCAGTTCGAGTGGGAGCCCGACCGCGGGACGCGTGTCGTCGTCGTCGACCGGACGACGGGGGCGGTGGTCGCGGACCCGGTGACGGACCCGCTGTTCGGGTTCCACCACGTCAACGCGTTCGAGCGGGACGGCGGGCGCGAGGTCGTGTTCGACCTCGAAACCGTTCCGACGGCGGAGACGATCGACTCGCTGTCGCTTGAAAACGTCCGCGCCGGCGAGATGGGCGCGATCGCCGGGTCGATCGAGCGTTTCACCGTCGACCTCGGGGCGACGCCCGGACCGGGCGGGGCCGGATCGACAGCCCCGACGGTCTCGCGGCGGACCCTCTACGACGGCGGCAGCGCGCTCCCCACCGCGTCGCCCGCTCGGTGGTGTCGCCGTCACCGGTACATCTACGCGATGGGGATGGACACGCCGGTCACCGAGTGGGCGCGCCGCGTCCTGAAACTCGACGTCGACGACGGCACGGTCCGGACCTTCGACGCCGGCGGCGACTACTTCGGCGAACCCCTCTTCGTGCCGGCGCCCGACGGCGACGCCGAGGACGACGGCGTCGTGGTGACGGTCGCGCTCGACGTCGACGCCGAGCGGTCGCGGCTGTTGGTCCTCGACGGCGCCACGTTCGAGGAGCGGGCCCGCGTCACCCTGCCGCACGCGGCCCCGTTCGACTTCCACGGTCGGTACTTTCCGGAGCTCCGGGCTGCGGACGGGTAAGACCCCCCGTTGCTCGGTCTCACGGGCGGCCGCCGTCGACCGGTCGACGGACACGGCTATTGGTGTGGAGCGCGTCGTCCCGGTGTGCTCGGATACGCCTGCATGAACCGGACGCTTCGGGACCGGGACGACCCCGTCCGGTGTAACCGCGACATGCGCCGCGCGACGTGGGAGTCCGACGGGCTCCCGTACGCGTCGGAGCTGACGCGGCAGAACTTCGCCGACCTCCTGACCGTGTTGCGGTGGAACCGCGACCACGACGTTCGGTTCTACCGCTGTACCTCGACGCTCGTCCCGTGGAACTCGCAGTTCGACCTGGAGGCGCTTCCCGACTACGACGAGATCCGGCGGCTCGCGGAGGCGTGCGGCGCGCTCGTCGACGACGCCGGGATGCGGCTGACCTTTCACCCCGACTACTGGTGTAAGCTCGCGAGCGAGTCGCCGGCGACCGTCGACCGCTCCGTCGAGGCCGTCGAGTACCACGCGGACTGGCTCGATCTCATGGGGCTCGACCGCTCGCCCCGCTACGCCATCAACGTCCACATCGGGGCGACGTACGGCGACAAGACGGCGACCGCGGAGCGGTTCCGCGACGCCGTGCGCTCGCTGTCTCCGGGCGCTCGACGGCGGCTGACCGTCGAGAACGACGACAAGCCCGGGCTCTGGAGCGTGACCGAGCTCGCGGCGTCGGTGAGCGACCCGGTCGGGGTCCCCGTGACCTTCGATTACCTCCATCACTACTTCACCGACCGCGGCGACACCTACCGCGAGGGGTTCGAAACCGCCGCGGCGACGTGGGGCGACGTCCGGCCGATCGCCCACTACTCCGAGCCGAAGCGGCTTCGCGACCCCGAGGCGCGCCCGCAGGCGCACGCGGACCGGGTCGCCGACCTCCCGGCGTGGCTGCGCGAGCGCGCCGACGTGATGGTCGAGGCGGGAGCAAAAGAGCGCGCGCTCGCCGAGATTCGGTCTGCGTGACCCTCGCGCTCTCGCCCGGACTCGTCGCGGTCCTCGCGGCGGTCGTCGCCGTCGCGGGCGCGGTCAACGGCGTCGCGGGGTTCGGCTTCGCGGTCGTCGGGACGATGGCGCTCGCGGCGGCGCTCGCCCCCGCGACCGCGGTCGCGTTCATGATCGTCCCGATGTTCGCCGTCAACCTCGCCCTCGTGAGCGAGCTCTCCGCCGCGGACCTCCGGAGCTGCGGCGGCCGGTTCGGTCCGCTCTTGCTCGCCACGCTCGCCGGGACCGTGGTCGGGATGGCCGTCCTCGACCGGATCCCGGCAGCGCCGCTCCGGCTCCTGCTCGGGCTCGTCTCGCTCGGGTTCGTCGCGGCCACGCAGCGCGCGGTCCCCCTGCCGACGCCGTCTTCCGGCGGTGGCGGGGGTATCGCCGGGTCGACGGCCGCGATGACGGTCGTCGGCGGCGTCTCGGGGCTGCTGTTCGGCGCGACGAACGTCGGCGTCCAGCTCGTCGCGTACCTCCGGCTGTTCGAGCTCCGGCACGGGCTGTTCGTCGGCGTCGTCGCGCTCGTGTTCGTCGGCGTCAACGCGCTCCGCGTCGGGGCGGCGGCCGCGTTCGGTCTCTATCCCGACGCCGGCTTCGTCGCCGCGTCGGCCGCGGCCGCGATTCCGGCCGTCGCGGGCGTCGCCGTCGGCAAGCGCCTCCGCGACCGGGTGGCCGACGGAACCCGTCGGGCCGTCGTCCTCGGACTGTTGACCGTCATCGGGGTCCGGCTCACGCTCGGCGGTGCGGGGGTCATCTGAGCCGGCCGGAGCGCTCCGGTCGGGATTTGAACCCGAGTGATCGCCTCTGGAGAGCGCTAGACACCGGGAGACATCGAACCGCTCTCGTCCAGACACACCGCCTGATACTCCGTCTGTCGCTGCGTGAGGCCGCACGAACCTGTATTCATCCAACAAGAAATAAGACAGACTGGTTGATACCCACTCTTAGAGATGGTTCCGGAACCCACTGATTCGGAGTCGCTGCCTCCAAAGACGATCACGAAGCGGTTCAACGATCTCGAGACCGGCGACAGGCTCACCGTGAACGGCCACGAACGAACCTACGAGGTAATCGACACGGACACGTACTCCGTCATCACGAGAGATCCCGCGGGAAACCGTGTCACCTTCTCACAAAATCTTCAAACCGGAGGCTGGAGCATCAGCGAGGAGATCTCGTACATCGAAACGGAATCAAGCTGACGTCCGGACAGCTACCCGGCCTTCGTTCGGGAGGATGGTCTCGGCGTTCACGCCGAACACGAGTCCGACAACGTCCACACATCCCCGTTTAGCCCACTATCGGAACTCTGCGAGCCAGACCGGTCGAGACACTCGCTCGACCCGCTGTGATGTCTCGGAGATAGCTCCGAGTCCCCCGTCGGAATGGGAACAACGGCAGTGTGGTCTCTCCATCGGCCCGACATACCGACGAGTCGTCGACCAGTAACTCTACTCAGCGGTGTACCGTGGGGCGTCCCGCCGTCTACCGTGAGGGGGAGGTCGCCTTCGGAGGTGTTTCAGACGTAGCTAAGAAACAGCCGAAACTCGAGTTCGTCTTTGTCACTTCCGACGACGTCGGAGGATTCCTTCTGAAACTGAGTTGCACCCTGTGTCCCCGACAACTCCGAAGGCGTACAGAGCCGATCGGCGAATCGTTGGACCTCGTTCGCGTGCTCTCCATCGGATCGGAGAACGACTCCGTCGCTACCGCTGGATGTGATAGCTGTAATCGAATCTACGACGGAATCAAAATCGTCACTTTCGGAGACAAATACGCTTTCGAACGTCTCGTCTCCCAGGTCTATCTCGTCGGGCGACCGCGTCGTGCGGCTGTCGACGTCGTCGCCGTTGAGTGCCTGTGCGATCCGGTCAGCATGAGTCTGCAGCGTTGATCGCCGATCCTCGGTTGTTGCGTCGGGTTCAACACTGATACGATAGGACACTCCGTCACACTCGATTATCCCGTACGCGACGGAGAGATCCAGCAGTTGGGGTA
>Ga0207714_1000948_pt1 | contig 19433 bp, 20 predicted proteins | sample PonA232FremontCA_2_FD_187270 | JGI IMG/M metagenome (GOLD analysis project Ga0207714, IMG submission 187270) | Marine sediment microbial community from Fremont, CA, USA - Pond A23 Sediment 2 (SPAdes) | ecosystem: Environmental > Aquatic > Marine > Unclassified | place: USA: Fremont, California...
CGCCGGCAGCAGCCCGCAGAGCATGCGGAAGGTGGTGGTCTTGCCGGCGCCGTTGGCGCCGAGCAGGCCGAAGACCTCGCCGGCGCCGACCTCGAAGTCCACGCCCTTGACCGCCTGGAAGGCGCCGAAGCGCCGCTGCAGGCCCTCGACCCGGATGACCGGGCCCGCCGTGCTCGCTGCGTCCTGGTAGTCGCCGGCCAGCTCGGGCTGGCGGCGTGCCGGCTGCTCAGCGCGCAGCAGGGCCATGAAGCCGTCCTCGAAGCGCGGTGCCACTGCTGCCAGCTCGATTCCCGGCACGGCCGTGCTCAGCGCCTCGGGGCCGGCGCCCGCGGCGAGGACGACCCGCACCCGGTCACCGCTGACCACGGCGTCGAGCGCGGCGCCGCAGCCGCCGAGGCGCTGCTCCAGGTCGCGCTTGCTGAGCCCCGGCGCTGTGGCGCTGTACGTCCGTCCGGCGAGGGGGGCGCTGAACGCCGCCGGGGGGCCGTGGCCGAGCATGCGCCCCGCGTGGAGGACGGAGACCCGGTGGCAGCGCTCGGCCTCGTCGAGGTAGGCCGTCGCCAGCAGGACGCTCATGCCCCGCTCCCGGACCAGGCGATCGAGGATGGCCCACAGCTCGCGGCGCGACACCGGGTCGACCCCGGCGGTGGGCTCGTCGAGCAGCAGCACCTCCGGGTAGCCGACGAGGGTGCAGGCGAGGCCGAGCTTCTGCTTCATGCCGCCGGAGAGGCGGCCGGCGAGGCGGCGGGTGAAGGGGGCGAGGCCGGTCATCTGGGTCAACTCGGCGTAGCGCGCGCGCCGCTCGCCGCGGGGAACGCCCTGGAGGTCGGCGTAGAGGTCGAGGTTCTCCTGGACGGATAGCTCCTCGTAGAGGCCGAAGCGCTGCGGCATGTAGCCGAGTGCGGCCTGCACGGCGAGCGGCTCGGTGCCGACATCGATCCCCCCGGCCTCGAGCTGTCCCGCGTCGGGGCGCAGCAGCCCGGCGGTCAGCCGCATCAGGGTGGTCTTGCCGGCGCCGTCCGGGCCGACCAGGCCCGTGATCACGCCGCGCTCGGCGGTGAGGTCGACGCCGTCCAGGGCCTGGACGGCGCGCGCCTCCGCCCGGAAGGCCTTGCGCACCCCGGCCAGGCGCAGGGCCGGCGCCTGGCGGCCAGGCTCGCTGCTCATGGCGCGGCGCCGCAGGCGGCGTCCCGGCCTAGCGCCTCCTGCCCCAGGGGGAGGGTGGCGGTCACGGGCATGCCCAGCCGCAGCTCACCCTGCGGGCGGCAGACGTAGATGCGCACCTCGTAGACCAGGTCGGTGCGGACCCGCTCCGTCTGCACGGTCTTCGGCGTGAACTCGGCGGTCGGCGAGATGGCGCCGACCCACCCGGCGTAGCGCTTGCCGGGGAAGGTATCGGTCTGGATCCGTGCCGCCATGCCCGGCTGGATCCGGCCCAGCTGCGGCTCGGGGACGTAGGCGCGTACCCACATCGGCTCGGTCCGCGCCAGGGTGTAGGCCGGCCTCTGGGGCGAGGCCATCTCGCCGGGCTCGAGGAGCCGCTCGCGGATCACGCCGTCGCTCGGCGCGCGCAGCTCGGCCTCCTCGAGGTCGTTCTGGGCGCGGGCGAGCTCCGCCTGCCGCGCCTGGAGCCGCGCCTGCGCCGCCTGGATGCGCTCCTGCCGCGGCCCGGCCTGGACAAGGCTCAGCCGCTCCTCGGCCGCCCGGACCCGTGCCTGGGCCTCCTCGTAGGCGGCGCGGGCGTTGTCCACCTCCTCCTCGGAGGCGTGGTCGTCCTCGCGGAGCGACGCCAGGCGCTGCCAGGTCTGCTCCGCATTGCGGGCGGTGGCCTCGGCGAGCTCGAGCTCCGCCTCCGCCTTGCGGATCTCCTGGGGGCGGGCGCCGCGCTCGAGCTCCGCCAGCTGCTGGCGCTGCGCCTCGACGCGCGCCTCGGCGCGGGCGACGGACTGCTCGAGCCGCTCGCGCTCGAGCTCGGCGAGCAGGTCGCCGGCCTCGACGCGGTCGCCCTCCTCGGCGTGCATCGCCGTGACGCGCTGGGCGGCGTTGAAGGCCAGGGAGGCCTCCCGGATGTCGACGTTGCCGTGGAGGCGCAGGGCCTGGGCAGCGTCCTCGTCGCTGAGGGGCTGGAAGTACCAGTAGCCGGCGCCGGCACCCGCCAAGAGGATCAAGGCGGCGGCCGCCCACGCTGCGCGCCTGCCCAAGGGGCCTCCCTGTCCAGTGACTGACGTAGCCTAGAGGGATTGAGCATAACCCGGCGCCGGCGCGTCACGCTACGGCGCCTGGTGTCGCCCAGCCTGGGCGGGGGGGGTGCCCTGTGGCTGCCCCTATAGGCGGCGCCGTCCTCGCCCCGGTCAAGGCGCTGGGCCGGGGCCTGCGGCTATCCCCCGGGGGGGACGGCTAGGGCTGTGAGTTCTTCACAGAACTTGTGGAAAACTCTGTGGAGTATTTCGCGTAGGGCTCGTCGATCCGGGGGCTTGGCGGTGCTGGATAGTCTCTGTCCAGACGTGGTGGGGTCTTTTCTATTCAATGGGTTACGCGCGCCGCCGCCGTGCTCGCCGCGCCCGGCGCTGCCCGACTAAGCCCTCATCAATGACCGCCTCGGCAGCGGCTGCGGACTGTGTATAACTCATCTCTCAACAGGCCCTTGACCGGCCTTTGTCAATGCCGCGCCTACGCTCCCGTAGGAAAGGAACTCCCGGACGCCGCGTCTTGTCCGGCCATGTGGGTAGCGGCCTGTACCGGCGCGCTTGCGTGCGCCCATCCACCCCCCGTGGCGTGACCCGGGGCGTGAAGGGAGGATTAGCCATAGCAGGAGGCCTGGCGTTGACTCAGCTAGCCACCGCACAACGCGCATCTCGACGCCGAGCGATCTCCTCGCCCCCGCACGGCCCAGCCCAGCTGCCTTCCCGCGCTGTCCCCTGAGCGGCGCCCGAACCCGTGATCTCGCCATCCCCCACTCGGCTACGAGCAAAGGGAGCGTATTGGCTATGAGCAGCGAGCCCCTTGTGGCTGTTGAGCACTTGGAGCGTAATTACGGCCCGTTCCGGGCTGTCCGGGACGTGACCTTCGAGCTGAGGCAGGGCGATGTCCTCGGCTTCCTCGGGCCCAACGGGGCCGGGAAGTCCTCCACCATGCGCATCATCACCGGGAGCCTGGCCCCCAGCGCCGGCAGCATCCGGATCAACGGGCTCGACCTGCTGGAGCAGCCGCTGGCGGCCAAGCGGCACATCGGCTTCCTGCCGGAGGATCCGCCCCTCTACCGGGACCTGACGGTCGACGAGTACCTGCGCTACTGCGGCCGCCTGAACGGCCTGCGCGGGCAGGCGCTCACCGAGGGCGTCCGCGACGCGCGCCGCCGCTGCGGCCTGGCGGAGGCCGGCCAGCGGCTGATCGGCAACCTCTCGCGGGGCTTCCAGCAGCGCGTGGGCATCGCGCAGGCGATCGTCCATCGGCCCGAGGTCGTGGTCCTCGATGAGCCGAGCATCGGCCTCGATCCCATCCAGGTCCGCGAGATCCGCGACCTCATCCGCGAGCTCGGCCAGGCCCACGGGGTCATCCTCTCAAGCCACCTCCTGCCGGAGGTCCAGGCGGTCTGTAACCGCGTGCAGATCATCCACGAGGGCCGGCTGGTGCTCAGCGAGGCGCTGGCGGAACTCAACGAGTGTCTGGCCCCCACCAGCCTGCGCGTGACCCTGGCCGAGCCCGTCGGGGAAGAAGCCCTGCAGGGTGTTGCCGGCGTCGACGCTGTGGAGGATCTCGGCAGCGGGACCTACCGGATCCGCCACCAGCCGGACGCCGATCCGGCCGAGGCGCTCGCCGCACGCGCCGTCCACGAGGGCTGGGGGCTCCGCGCCCTGATCCCCGAGGAGCGCTCGCTGGAGCAGACGTTCGTGGATCTGACGCTCAAAGAGGAGGCGGCCTGACATGACCCTGACGATCGCTGCGCGCGAGCTGCGCGCCCTGTTCCTGTCCCCTCTGGCGTGGGGGATCCTGGCGGTCACGCAGGTGATCCTCGGCTACCTCTTCCTCGCCGGGGTGGACCGCTTCCAGCGGCTTCAGCCGCGGCTCGGGGCCATCGAGGGCGGCCCCGGGGTGACCGAGATCGTGGTCGTCCCCTTGCTGGCCAACGCGACCACGCTGCTGCTGCTCATTACCCCGCTGGTAACCATGCGCCTGATCAGCGCGGAGCGGGCCGAGGGGACGCTGCCGCTGCTGCTCTCGGCACCGGTGTCGATGACCCGGATCGTGCTCGGCAAGTACCTCGGAGCGCTGGGCTTCCTGGGCGTCGCCCTGATCATGCTGCTGCTCATGCCCCTGAGTCTCTACGCCGGCACCACCCTCGACGCCGGGCAGCTCGCCGCCGCCGTGCTCGGCCTCGCGCTGCTGACGGCCAGCTTCGCCGCGGCGGGGCTGTTCATGTCGAGCCTCACGCGCCAGCCCGTGGTGGCGGCCGTCTCGACCTTCGGCCTGCTCCTGCTGCTGTGGATCCTCGACTGGACCGGCAACGTCAGCGGCGGGATCCAGGAGGTGATCCACTACCTCTCCCTGACGGAGCACTACAAGGACCTGCGCCAGGGGGTCGTGAGCACTGCCGACGTCGTCTACTACCTGCTGTTCATCACCGTCTTCCTAGTGCTGTCGATCCGGCGGCTGGATGTCGACCGCCTCCACGGCTGACACCCACGACTGGAGCGAGCAGGAGCGCTAGACAGCGATGGAAGTGACACCGAGACTCCGCCGCAGCCTGCGCCTCCAGGGCACCCTCTCCGTGGCCCTCTTCTTGGCCGTCGTGGCGCTCATCGGCTGGCTCAGCGCCGTCTATACCTACGAGGCGGACTGGACGGCCGGCAACCGGCACACCCTGAGCGAGCCGAGCCGGGAGCTCCTGGAGCGCGCCCAGGCGCCGATCACCATCACCGCCTACGCCACAGAGGACAGCCGGCTGCGCGAGCAGATCCAGCGCTTCGTCGGCCGCTACCAGCGCGCTGACGGCGCTGAGGTCCGCCTGCGCTTCATCAACCCGGATGCGCGGCCCGCCAAGGTGCGGGAGATGGGCATCCAGCGCAATGGGCAGCTCGTCGTCTCCTACCAAGGGCGGACGGAGAAGGCCGAGGAGCGCTCCGAGCAGGCCGTTAGCCAGGCCCTGCAGCGGCTCATGCGCTCCGGCGAGCGGCAGGTCTACTTCCTAACGGGGCACGGCGAGCGCGCCATCGAGGGTCAGGGGCGCGGCTCCCTGGCCCGCTTCGCCCGGGCCGTTGAGGAGACCGGGGCTCAGGCCGATCCCCTGAATCTGGCCGAGGAGGGCGGCATCCCGGAGGACACGGCGCTGCTCGTGCTCGCCGATCCGCAGCAGCCGCTGCTCGAGGCCGAGGTCGAGCGGATCCGCGACTACATCGACGGCGGCGGCAACCTGCTGTGGCTCGCCGACAAGGGGGTCCCGGACAGCCTGGTCCCGCTGGCGCAGGCCCTCGGCGTCGAGCTCGACGCTGAGGGGACCGCCGTGGACCCGCGGGCGCAGCTCTTCGGCATCCAGGATCCCACCCGGGTGCTGATCAGCAGCTACCCGGCGCACCCGGCCACCGAGGGGCTCGAGGGGATCTCGACCTTCCCCGGCGCCACCCATATCCGGACTGAGCCGCCCGAGGCGTGGACCGCCGAGCCCCTCGTGCGCACCAGCGGCGAGGCGTGGCTCGAGACGGGCAGCCTCGAGGGCGAGATCGCCTTCGACGCCGAGGCGGATCGCGACGGGCCGCTTACCCTGGCCGTAGCGCTTACGCGCTCGGCGGGCAGCGCCACGGGCGGTGAGGCGGCCGCCGACGGGGGCGAGCCGGGATCGACGGGCGCCAGCGCGGGGCCATCCTCGGCCGAGGCCGGCGCCAGCAGCGGCAGCGAGGTCGGCCCCGGGGCCGGTACCGGCGGGCGCGAGGCCAGTGCCGCCCAGCAGAAGGTGGTGGTCGCCGCCGACGGGGACTTCTTGAGCAACGCCTACCTCGGCAGCGGCGGCAACCGGAGGCTGGGGCTGAGCCTCTTCCACTGGCTGAGCGCCGAGGGGGACCTCGTCACCATCGATGCGCCGTCGGCGCCGGACCAGAGGCTCAGCCTGCCCGCCGGGGTCGCCTGGCTCCTCCCGGCGATTTTCCTCGGCGGCCTGCCGCTGGCCCTGATCATCGCCGGCGTGGCGGTCTGGTGGCATCGGCGCCGGCTCTGACAGAGGAGGGAGCACTGTGAGGCGGAAGCGCATCGCGTTGAATATCGCGCTCTTGGCGCTCGCGCTGGCGCTGGCGGGGCTGGCCTACCTCCGGCCCGGCGCCGAGCCGGAGGGATCGGAGCAGCCCCCCGTGACCCAGACCGACCCCTCTGCCGTAGAGCGGATCCGGGTCGTCCCGGAGGCGGGCGCGACAACGGTGCTCCAGCGTGAGGGTGGCCATTGGCGCATGCGCGAGCCGCACGGGATCGCGGCCGCGGAGAGCGCTGTGGAGGCCCTCCTGGGGCTGCTCGAGGCCGAGAGCGAGGGCCGCCTGGAGGTGGGCTCCGGGCAGCTGGACCGCTACGGGCTCAAGGACCCGGCGGTCACCGTGGAGATGGCGGGTCACCGCTTCAGGCTGGGCGACGAGCACCCCATAGAGCCGCAGCGCTACGTCCAGGTTGACGGCACGGTCCACCTGGTCCAGGCCGCGAGCCTGCGGCAGGTGGAGCCCGCCTGGCACCACTACGCGAGCCGCCGGCTGGTGCCCGCCGGTGCCTCCCTGGTCCGCCTCGAGCTGCCGGAGGCGAGCCTCGAGCGTGTCGAGGGGGGCACGTGGCAGGGCGAGGCCAGCGGTGACGGGCACGTCACCCAGGACGGCGCCCGGAGTACGGCCCAGGCCTGGGAGCGGGCTCGTGCCCTCGAGGTCTCCGCCCTTGAGGGGGATCCACCGTCGGGCGCCGTGGTCCGCCTGCACCTCGCTGAGCGCGACGAGCCCCTCCGCTACCGGATTGAGCGCCGTGATGAGGGTCTGCGGCTCCACCGCCCTGCTCCGGGCTTGAGCTACCGTCTGCCCGGCGGCCGGGCCGAGGCGCTCCTCGATCCGGTTACGACGGCAGAGGCCGAGGAGGCGACCGAGGCGCCGGCCTCGGCCGAGACGAACGGGGTAGCCCCCGACGCGTCTTCGGACGGGGACGGCTGACCGGGCCGACGAGGCCCGCACGCTGCGAGCCAGCTGCGGGCGAGGGGCTACCATCCATTCAGACGCGACAACTGGTAAGGAGGTATCGACGATGCAGCGTATCTACCGGCTCATCGCCCTCGGGGCCATCACCTTCGCGGCCGCTGCAGGGGCCGCTGATAGCGGCAACGGCGAGGGGCAGTCGAGCGGTGACGAGCTGCCGCCCTTCTCGGAGGTCGACCAGAACGGGGACGGCGAGCTCAGCCTGGAGGAGGCCAAGGCCGTCGGTATCCAGGAGGATACCTTCGAGCGGGAGGACCTGGACAACGACGGCAAGGTCTCCGAGATCGGCTACAAGTACGGCATCAAGTAGGGCCACCCGGGCCACCGCTGCCCCGTCCCCGGGGCGGCGGCCGCTCGGCCGTTGTGCGGCAGGGTAGGGCGCCCTTGATATACGGATAAACGTATATGAGAATGACGGCCTCCTGGCGACGAGAGCCGAGCACAAGGGCCGACCATGCTGGAGATCTTCGCCCGCCTCGCCACCCTCGTGGTCCACGACCTGATCGGCCTGGAGGCCGGCACGGGCCTGGGGGACGCGGCGCACTTCTTCGTCGAGGACACCCTCAAGATCCTCTTCCTGCTGGCGGTGCTGATCTACCTCATCGCGCTGGTGCGGGCATCGCTCAACGTGGAGCGGGTCCGGGCCTTCCTCGCCGGCAAGGCGCAGATCCTCGGCTACCTCCTGGGCTCGACGTTCGGGGCTGTCACGCCGTTCTGCTCCTGCTCCAGCGTGCCGCTTTTCATCGGCTTCGCCTCGGCGCGCATCCCGGTGGGCGTAACCATGGCCTTCCTCATCACCTCGCCGATGATCAACGAGGTGGCCGTGGTCCTGCTCTGGGGGCTGCTCGGCTGGGAGCTGACGCTGATCTACATCGCTGTCGGCTTCCTGGTGGGGATGCTCGGCGGCGCCTTCCTGGACGCCATCCGCGCCGAGCGCTACCTCCAGCCCTTCCTGGCGCAGGCCTACCAGCAGGGCAGCGCGGCGGCGGCCGGCGGTGGCGAGGCCCAGCGGCTGACCCTGCGCCAGCGCCACGACTTCGCCCGCAAGGAGGTCGGGGAGATCTTCGGCCGCGTCTGGAAGTGGGTCCTCATCGGGGTCGCCCTGGGCGCCGCGCTCCACGGCTTCGTGCCGGACGGGTGGATCGAGGAGAACCTCGGCGCCGGCCACTGGTGGCAGGTGCCGGCAGCGGTCCTGGTCGGGATCCCGCTGTACACCAACATCACCGGCGTGGTGCCCGTCATGGAGAGCCTCATCCTCAAGGGGCTGCCCATCGGGACCACGCTGGCGTTCTGCATGAGCACGGTGGCGGCGAGCTTCCCGGAGTTCGTGCTGCTCAAGCAGGTGATGCTGTGGCGGCTGCTCGCCATCCTCTTCGCCCTGCTGCTGGTCGCCTTCACCCTGTCGGGGTGGCTCCTCAACCTGGTAGAGCCTTGGCTCACCACCGGCGCCGGGGCCGGCGGCTAGCAGCCTGTCAGCCGCGAGAATGCTGTCCAATCCATCGGGAGGTGCACCATGCGAGAGATCAAGGTCCTGGGTAGCGGCTGCGCGAAGTGCAACAACACCGCCGAGCGGATCGAGGCCAAGGCCTCCGAGCTCGGTGTCGAGGCCCGCGTGACGAAGGAGACGAGCCCGGAAGCGCTCATGCAGTACGGGGTCATGTCCACGCCGGCGGTGGTGGTGGACGGGCAGCTCGTCCACAGCGGCTCGATGCCTGAGCCGGGGCAGATCCAGGAGTGGCTGCAATAGCGTCGAGGCCTCTCCCGCTCCCCTACAGCCCCCACTTCTCCAGCAGCCGCCGGCGCTCGGCCTCGGAGAGCGGCTCGACGCAGCCCGCCGCCCGGCGCTGGCGGCTGATCTCGGAGAGGATCAGGGCCGCCGTGACAGAGACGTTGAGGCTCTGCACGACCCCCTGCATGGGGATGTAGATGTTCCGGTCCACCTGCTGCGCGGCGACTTCGGAGAGCCCCCAGCGCTCGTTGCCGATGACCAGGGCGATGCGCGCGTGCTGGGTGAAGTCGTAGGCGTAGAGGTCCGCTGCCTGCTCGTCGAGGAGCGTGCCGATCAGGGTGTAGCCGGACGCCCGCAGGGTATCGAGGCACTCGGCGGTGCTCGGGTGGTAGTGGATGTCGAGCCACAGGCTCGCCGAGGCGGAGCTCTCCTTGCCCACCCGGCGCAGGTTCACGCGCGGCTGGTGCTCGAAGACGGCGTGGACGGACTGGACGCCGACGGCGTCGCAGCTGCGCATCATGGCGCCGATGTTGTGGGGGTTCTGCAGGTCCTCGGCGACCAGGGCGAGATCGGCCTGTCGCCGCTCCAGGACTTGGTGGAGGCGCTGCCGGCGCCGCTCTGTGGCCATCTCCCCGACTCCCAGCTCCCGTTGGCGGTGCGGCGCGAGCCTAGCCCAGCCCCCTGGCCCTCGTCGAGTGGCCCGAGCCTGGCGCCGGCGGCCGCCTGGCCGGCGTGCACGGCCGCGATGCCTGGCCGATGGTCAGGCCGGCGCGGTACGCGCCTTCCGCCTGGCCTGTGCGGGCCAAGGGCGGCCGAGCCGCGGCCGCGGGTCACGGCCCGGTTGCGGGCGCGTCCGCCGGGGGCCTAGGATCAGGCGCGGAGCAGAACACCCTGGCAGGCGTGGCCCGCAGGGCAGGGATGACCCTGTGGGCCGGCTGCCCTGTCGAGCTAGGGAGAACCCCATGAGCCCCATGAAGCGAGTCACGACCTCGATCCTGGTGGCCGGCCTCGCAGCCGGCCTGGCGGGATGCGCCAAGATGCAGGCCAGCGGCGCCCAGGCCCAGGGCTACGACTTCGGCCAGCTGGACCGCGTGGCGGTCGTCAAGATCGAGGGCCGGCTCCAGAGCGAGGCCGACAAGAACCAGCTGACCGACCTGATCAACCAGCGGCTGCTGGCCAAGGGGTACGCGCCCGTCGAGCGCCAGCAGGTGAGATCCCTCATGGACGAGCGCGACTTCCAGGTCACCTCGGCCACCGAGGCGGCCGACCTGGGCCGGCTCCTCAACGTGGACGCCGCCGTCATGGCCAACGTGCCCCGGTACAAGGAGGAGCTCTCCATGAGCCTGAAGATGGTGGACGTCGATGACGCCGCCATCCTCTGGACCTCGAGCGGCACGGCCAGCACGGGCGGCGACATATCGCAGCTCGCCGGGGGCGTCACCGGCGCCCTGGCCGGCGCTGCCGCCGGCGGCGACGCCACGGACAGCGTGGCCGGCGCCGCCCTGGGCGGCGCGGCCGGCGGCGCCGCAGGGGCCGCTGCCGGCGAGCAGCTCACGCCCCAGAAGCGGGAGCAGGCGGGCAAGCTGATCGATAAGCTGTTCGAGAGCCTGCCCGCCCAGTCCGGGGCCTAGGGGCTGTCGCCCCTCCGATGCGAGGAGCAAGGACCGATGATGATCGGCAACAGGCGTGTGCTCGCCGCCCTGGTGGTGCTGCTGGTGTCCGCGGCCGCCCGGGCGGAGCCGCCCACCGTCGCGGTCTTCGACTTCGAGATCGGCGCCACGCAGGCCACCGAGATCACCGTGACCGAGGGCTCGGGCACCTCGAGCACCGAGCTCGAGGCGTCTGCCCAGACGAGCCTGCTGACCAACAAGATCATCACCGAGCTGATGCAGTCGGGCGCCGTCTCGGTCGTCGAGCGCAAGGAGGTGGACCGGATCATGGAGGAGGCGCAGCTGACCGAGCAGGACCTGGCCGAGCCCAGCACCGCGGTGGAGATGGGGGAGCTGCTCGGCGCCGAGTACATGGTCTTCGGCTCCGTGGACGCCCTGCAGCCGAGCGTGAGCATCGAGGAGCTCGCCTACGACGCCGGCGAGCAGAAGGTCATCTCCCTCACCGCGTCCGCCACCGCCCGGCTCGTCGAGACCGAGACCGGCGAGGTCATCGCCGCCGAGGACCTGCAGGCGTCCCGCAGCTCGGAGCAGCTGAACCCGGCCGATACCAGCCGTACCATCCCGGCGGCGTTCTACCGCTCGGTGCTAGACGATCTCGCAGGGCAGCTGAGCGCGCGGCTCGTCGCGGCCATTAGCCCCATCAAGGTCGCCACGCAGCAGGGCGATACGGTGTACCTCACCCGGCCGCGCCTGGACGCCGGGCAGAGGCTGGAGGTGGTCAGGCTCGGCGAGGAGATCGTCGACCCCGACTCGGGGGAGGTCCTCGGCAAGACGGAGCAGCGCGTGGCGGTCATCGAGGTCACCGAGGGGCTGGCCGACCTGTCGAAGGCCCGGGTCGTCGAGTGGCAGGCGGAGGCGGAGCGCATCCCGTCCGGCTCCGTCGCGCGGCCGATGGAGTGATCGTCCGCCCGTCCACCAGGCTCATCCCCTGTAGATACGGCGCTAGGGTGTCATCCCTCCACAGCTGGCAGCCGCCTGCCGCCGCGAGGTCGGCGGCCTGCCTGCTGCCCGGGCTCCTGCCCGGCACGAGGGCGTCCCTGACTGCGGCTGGCGCTGGTGCGGGACTCGATCTGGGGGCTCTCGGGCCCTAGCCGGGTAGGCCGATGGCGGTCGAAGCCCTTAGGTAGGGGGTGGAAGCGGTTCAAGGTAGGTTGGGGGCTCGTGGGCCCCGGGACTGCCTGGTGCCGGCGAGTGGACTTGAACCACCGACCTGCCGATTACGAATCGGCTGCTCTACCATCTGAGCTACACCGGCACTGTCGCCTCGACGACGCCAGCTATTATAGCCGGCCGCTCGGCAGGAGCCAAGCCCTGCCCGGCAGGCAGGGGGCAACCCCGCTGCGTCCTCTGACCACAGTGTGCGTGGCGCGATAGGGGGCTATGTTGGAGGTTGCACACGGAGGGGCGGAAGGAACCCTGAGGCGAGGAAGGGATGCCTCGCGACCCTGGATTCTCCCTGCTCGAGGCCCTTGTGGCGCTCGGTCTCCTGGCGGCTGTCAGCGCGACGGCGCTGCACGTCCTCTTCAGCGGCGTGCACAGCGCCCGCGAGGCGGCCTACCGCACCCAGGCCGTGCGCCTCGCCGAGGAGCTCATCGAGCGCGCCCGGCTGGTACCGCCTGCGGAGCGCGCCGCCGCCCTCGACGGAAGCGGCTGGCGGCGGGCGGGGCACTGCCCGGCGCCGGACCCGGTGGCCCGGGCCCGCGGTGATCGCCTCGCCCTGGACGCCTGGCGCGCCGAGATCGCCTGCACGCTGCCGGCGGCCGAGGCGCGCATCGACGCCGAGGCGGATCGGCTAGCCGTCGCCATCCGCTGGCGGCCGGCGCACGCCGAGGAGCCGGCCGAGGTGAGCCTGGAGGCGCGCCTGTGAGCCGCCGTGCGGCAGGCGTGACCCTGGTGGAGCTGCTGGTGGCCCTGGCCGTGGGCGCGCTGGTCGTCCTCGCCGCCGTGCAGCTCTACGCCACCGCCGCCCGTACGGCGGCCACGGTGGCGGAGGTCGGCCGCCTGGCCGACCGATCGCTGCTGCTGGAGCGCCTGCTCCGCGACGAGGTGGGCAGCGCCGGCCGCGCGCCCTGCGGCGCGAGGACACCGCTCTACGGCTCCGAGGACGCTACCGCCACCCGGGTGGTGGGCGCCCTCCTGGAGCCCGACGGTGTCCGCGTCAACGGCGACACCCTGCAGGTAGCCAGGCATCCGGCCGATCCCGCCCGGGCCGCCGCCCGCTACCAGCGCCTGTCCGTCGATCCGGAGGCGGGGGCGCTCACCCTGGGGCTCTCCCGCCCCGCCCGGGACGCCCTCGGCGGTGCGCCCGGCGAGGTGCTGGTCGGCGACTGCCGCGGCCTCTACCGCCTCCCGGTGCGCGAGGCCCGCGGTGACGCGCTCACGGTGGCGGCCCCGCCCGATCCGGAGGCGCTGCCGGGACAGGGCGTGGTCTGGGCGCCCTGGTGGGGTGCCGCTAGGCCGCCGGAGGGGGCCGCCGGCGCCGCGGTAGCCGTGCGTCGCCTCCGGGCTGCCGGCCCCGGCGGCGCGGACGGGGTGCCGACGCTGAACCGGGCCACCAGCCTCGCGGGGCCGCCTCAGCCGGTGATCCGCGGCGTGGCGGGGCTGGCCATGGGCTTCGCCGAGTGCCCGGGGACGACGGACCCGCAGGTGGCGGCCCGGTACCCGGGGCGCTTCCGCCGGGCGGCGGCGGTGGCGGACTGGGACGCGGTCTGCGCCGTGCGCTTCGCCGCCGAGGTGCGCGCCGGCGGCGCCCGGGAGGGGGCGGCCGGCGTGGTCCGGCCGGTGACCGTCACCGTGGCCATCCGGGGGCGGCTGCCGTGAGCCGGCGGGGCAACGAGGGCTTCGCGGTGCTGGCCCTCACCGCGCTGCTGGCCGGGGTGTCGGTGCTGGCGTGGTCGGTGGCCGCGCCTACGGCGCTGCAGCTGCGCGCCGCCGGCGGCGTGGCCTGCCGCAGCGCCTCCCTGCAGGCGGCGGAGCGGGCGCTGGCCGAGGGGGTCGAGGCCCTGCGCCGCGGCGACGAGGCGGCGGGCGTGTCGGTGGGCGCCGAGCGCTTCCTCGGCGAGCCGGCGGCCGTGCCGGCGTGCGACGGGGCGGCGTCGTGCTACCGGATCGAGCGCTACGCCGGGCAGTTCCGGATCCAGGCGCTCGGGCCGGCCTGCGGCGAGCGGCGCAGCCGGGTGGCGGCCGGCGGCCGGCTCGAGGCGCGGTCCTCCGGCGGCCGTGCGGTCCACGTCCGCTGGCGCCGGGCCTACCGGGCAGGGCAGCAGGGATAGCGGAGATGGACGCAGCGGGCAGACGGAGGCGCGGCGGGTTCTCGCTGGTGGAGCTGATGATCGTGCTGGCCATCGTGGCGCTCCTGGCGGGGATCGCCTACCCCCTCTACAGCCAGTACAGGATCCGTGCGGACCGCAGCGACGCCACCGGCACGCTCATGGCGGCCTGGATGGCCCTGGAGCGGTGCTTCGTCGAGGAGCTGGACTACCGCGCCTGCCGGGAGCAGGTCCCCGAGCGCTCGGAGCGGGGCCTCTACGCCATCGAGGTCGACGCCGAGCGCCGCGGCTTCACGCTGACGGCGGTACCTGCGCCGGGCAGCCCGCAGGAGGCGGATACGGCGTGTACCGAGCTGACCTTGGACCACCGCGGCGAGCGCGGCAGCACCCCCGAGCCCCCGTCGGCCTGCTGGGCGGAGTAGCCGCCGGCGGTCTCACCCTGGCGGAGCTGCTGGTGGCGGTCGCCGTGGTGGCGGCGATCGCCGCCTGGGCCGTGCCGCAGTGGCGCGCCGGGGTGGACGAGGCGCGGGCCTGGGGGTGGCAGCGCGAGCTCATCGACGGCCTGGAGCGGGCCCGGGCCCACGCCCGCGTCCACGGCGAGCCGGTCACCCTCTGCGGCGGCACCCCCGAGCAGGGCTGTACGCCGGACGGCTGGTCGGCTGGGTGGCTGCTCGTGCGCGGCGACCCGGACGACGGGGCGGACGGCGGCGCGCCGGCGGTGCTGGCGCAGGGGCGCGGCGCCGGGCCGAGGCACACGGTGCGGGTCTCGGCCCCGCTCGCCGGCGGGATCCACTTCGAGCCGGGGCAGTGGTCGGCGGCGAGCGGCACCCTAACCCTCTGCCGCGACGGCCGCATCGCCGCCGAGGTGGTGGTAGCGATCACCGGTCGGTCCCGCCCCGGCGACGATCGGGGCGCGCCCTGCGAGTAGGGCTCAGTCCCAGTCCTGGGGCTTGCCCATGCTGCTGCGGGGCAGCTCGCTGCCGAAGGTCAGGCGCGTGGGGCGCTCCGCCGCCGGGAGGCGCTCCCACAGCCACGCCTCCAGCTCCTGGTGCAGCTCGGCGGTATCGGCGCCGGGGTCCGCGGGGACGATGAAGGCCTTCAGCCGCCGCTGGCTGCCCTCGCCGTGGGGCCGCACGGCGGCCTCGGCCACCCGCTCGTGGGCCTCGATGCGCCGGGCGACGTGGCTCGGCGCGACGTTGACGCCGCCGATCTGGACCACCTCGTCGGCCCGGCCGGCGGGCTGGAAGGCCCGGTCACCGCGCCACGCCAGGTGGTCGGGGGGCTGGAGGGCCAGCACCGCGCTGTCGGGCAGGGTGCGCTCGAGGCGGCCGTCAGCGCCCCGGCGCCAGTGGGGCAGGAGCGTGTAGGCGTCGGCCGGGGCCCAGCGCACCCCCACGCCGCCCGTCTCGGTGGTGCCGTAGAGCTCGGCCAGCCCCTGCAGGCCGGCGTCGAGCAGCCCCCGGTGGGTATCGGGCTCGAGGGGGGTCGTGGAGCTGATGCCGGTGCCGCCGGGGAAGCGGTGGCCGGCGTCGCGCAGGTAGCGCCAGCGCGCCGGCACGGTGGCGATGAGGTCGTCGGCGCGCTGCTCGCGGAGCAGCGCCGCCGGGTCCTCGGGGGGCGCCGCCACCTCGCAGCCCAGCGCCCGGGGCAGGGCGACGCCGACCATGAAGCCGTAGACGTGGTGGACGGGCAGCCACGGGATGATCCGCCCGTGCCCGGGGAAGAGCGCGGCCAGGGCCTCGCCCTCCTGAGCCAGGGCGGCCCACGAGTGGTGGTGGGGCTGCGGGTCGCCGGTGCTCCCCGAGGTGGTGAACACCAGCCCGCTGGTGCGCGCGCTGGCCTCGGCGATGAGCTCGGCCATGTCGCCGATCCGGCGCACGGCCAGGAGGCGGTCCTCCACGCCGGTCTCGTGGAGGCTGAACAGCCGGTTGAGGGCGCTCGCCAGGTTGAGCCGCTCCAGGGAGTCGGTGCGCAGCGGCGCCGCGTCCAGCCGGCTGTCCGCGCCGATATCGCCGGCGCCGGCGGGCGTGGCGCCGCCCCGCCCGCGGGCCAGCTCGTCGGGGATGGCGCTGCGCAGCAGGCGCAGGACCTCCTCGGCAGTCAGCCCTTGCATGGATGGATTGCTCTCCGCCGCCTAGCCGTGGGGTGCGCCTCGCCGGCTCACAGGCGCTTGACGAAGATCCAGTAGGTGTCCCCGCTCAGGGCCTTCTTCATGTGCACCTTCACCCTCGTTGGGGTCATGCGGTAGTCGAAGGTGTACTCGAACATCACGTTGAGGTCGCCGGACGCTACGCCCTCCTTGAACTTGCCGTAGAACGCCTCGGTGTTGGCGCACGGCGCGACCTCCCGGAAGAAGTCCTTGCCGATCATCTCCTGCGGGTCCCGGCCGGTGATGTCGGCCTCGGCGGCGTTGTACTGGAGGATGCGGCCCTGGGCGTCGAGCTGGATGGCCCCGAAGGCGAGCTGGTCCAGCTGCGCGTCGTCGAGCTGGGCCAGGGTATTGTCGATGTCCTCGCTGCCGAAGGTGACGTGCTCCATGGTCCTGCCTCCCGTGCCGGGGGTGGTGCCGCCACCGGCCTGTGCCGGGGGTGTCGAGCGGCCCACGCAGTCTGTATAGCCCTTGTACAATAACACGGCGGCCTGCGCCCGAGGCGCCCCGGGCAGGGTAGCCCCGAGGCGCAGGGCCTGCCGCGCACCCGGTGGGGCGCGCCGGCGTCACCCGGTGCGGCGCCGATACCGGTCGAGCCGGTAGGGCGCCGGGTCGAGCTCGCACGGCCGGCCCTCGAGCTGGTCGGCCACGAGGCGGGCGCTGCCGGCGGCGAAGGTCCAGCCCAGGTGGCCGACGCCGGCGGCCAGGTGCAGCCGCGGCACCGGCGTGGGCCCGAGGATCGGCGGCCCGTCGCAGGTCATCGGCCGCAGCCCGGCCCACGGGTGGCTGGGGGCGTCGGCGAGCTGCTCGGCCAGGCGCGGGAAGCGGGCCAGGCCCTGACGGCGCACGGCCTGCCAGCGCCGCTCCTGGAGGCGCTCGTCGAAGCCGGTGATCTCGGCCTTGCCGGCGATGCGCAGCTGATCGCCGAGGCGGGTGATCACGACCTTGCGGGGGTCGTCGATGATCGGCGTCGCCGGCGCCCCCGCCGTCCCGGCGAGGTCCAGGGTCACCGAGTACCCCTTGATGGGCTCGATGGGCAGGCGCACGCCCAGCGGTCGGGTCAGCGCCGGGCTGTAGCTGCCCGCGGCGACGATCACGGCGTCGGCCTGGATGGGGCCGCGGTCCGTGGCCACGCCGGTTACGCCGCCGCGGTCGCCGAGCAGCCGGCGGACGCGGGTGCCGAGGCGCAGCTCGCCGCCCTCGGCCTGGAGGCGCTCGGCGAGCTGCTCGGTGAAGCGCAGGGCGTCGCCGTAGCCGTCGTCGGGGAACTCGATGGCGCCGGCGAGCTGCGCGGCGCTGTCCGCCAGGGCCGGCTCCCGGGCCACCGCCGCCTCGGCGTCGAGCAGCCGGTGGCGGATGCCCAGCGCCGCCACCGCCTCGGCCTCCTCGCGGCCCTTCGCCAGGGCCCGGTGGTCGTCGAAGAGCTTGAGGATGCCGCTGTCGTGGCCCTCGAGGGCGAGCCCGAGCTCGTCCCGCCAGGCCCGCGCGTAGCGCAGGCCGTAGAGGGCCAGGGCGGCGTTGGCGTCGGCGTGGCGCCGGTAGCGCTCGGCCGTGGCGTTGGCGAGGAAGCGCAGCGACCAGGCGGGGGCGCGCAGCACGCGCAGCGGATTGACGCGCAGCGGCGAGTCCGCCTTGCCGAGCCAGGCGAGGGCGTCGCGCAGGACGCCGGGCGGGTTCCAGGGCGCGGCGTGGCCGGCGTGGAGCTGCGCCCCGTTGGCGTAGCTCGTCTCCTGGGCGACGGCGTCGCAGCGGTCGATGAGGACCGCCTCGTGGCCGCGCGCCGTCAGCTCCCAGGCCACCGCTGTGCCGACCACGCCGGCCCCTACGACGGCGATGCGCATGGACTGCCTCCCTCAGGCCTCCGTGTGCCGTCCCCGCCGCCGGCGGGGTGTCATGCCTCGGGGGCCCGGCCGCGCATGGCCTGGTAGCGGCGCCAGCCCTCGGCGCGCAGCTCGCAGGCCGGGCACGCGCCGCAGCCGTAGCCCCACGGGTGGCGGTGCTGCCGGTCGCCCCGGTAGCAGGTGTGGGTCCGCTCGCGGGCCAGTTCAACCAGGGTGTCGCCGCCGAGCGACTCGAGGAGCAGCCAGGTCTGCGCCTTGTTCCGCCACATCAGGGGGGTGTGCAGGGCCAGGCGCTCGGCCATGCCCAGGTTGAGGGCGACCTGCAGGGCCTTGACGGTGTCGTCGCGGCAGTCCGGGTAGCCGGAGGAGTCCGTCTCGCAGACCCCGACGACGAGGTGGCGGATGCCGCGCCGGTGGGCGAGGGCGGCGGCGAGGGTGAAGAACAGCAGGTTGCGGCCCGGGACGAAGGTGTTGGGCAGGCCCTGGGCGTCGTAGGCGATGGCCGCCTCGCGGGTCAGGGCGGTGTCGCTGATCTCGCCGAGGACGCCGGCGTCCAGGACCTGGTCCGCGCCCAGCCGCTGCCCCCAGGCCGGGCAGGCCTCGCGCAGGCCCGCCAGCACGGCGCGCCGCGCCTCGAGCTCGACGTCGTGGCGCTGGCCGTAGGCGAAGCCCACCGTCTCGACGCCGGCGAAGCGCTCCAGGGCCCAGGCCAGGGCGGCGGTGGAGTCCTGGCCGCCGGAGAAGAGGACCAGGGCGTGCTCGTCGTCGGTGCTGGCGGGTGCCCGCCGGCGCGCTTCGGCCATCGCCTGGCTCCAAGGCTCGCGGATGGATGCGCCCAGGATAGGGGCTGCGCGGCGCCGCCGCCAGGCCCGGCGCGCGGCCCGCGCCGGGCGGCACGTTGCCCTCGGCGCTCGCGGGTGGGCGGGTGCGATGCAGGGCTGCCTTGCGGCCCTACCGAGCCTGCGCTATGATGAAATGGACAATACAAAAATCCCAAACAAAAGGAGTTGGGACCATGAAGACGATCAAGTACATCGCGCCCGCATTCGTCAGCGCCCTCGCCTTCACCTCCGCCGCCCAGGCCGCGGACTTCGAGGGCCCCTACGCCGGCGGCGGCCTCGGCATCTTCGGGAGCGCCACCGCGGAATTCCAAGCAGAGAATTTCAACGGTCAGGATATTGATGCCACCTTCGGCGCCGAGGATCTCCTGAACAAGGCGGATCTCATCGCCGGCTACGGGCAGCAGAACGACGGCCTCTACCTCGGCGCCGAGGCGAGCTACAGCATCGGCATGCTCGATGAGGAGATCATCAAAGCCGGCGGCTATGGCGTCGATCTCGAGACGAACAGCGGCTACACGCTCGCCGGCCGCCTCGGCTACATCGTGGCCCCGACCACCATGGCCTACGTCAAGCTCGGCTACCAGCAGCGCGAGTTCGAGCTGAGCTGGGACGGCGGCTCGGGTGAGGAGGACTTCCACGGCTACGTCATTGGCGGCGGCATGGCGTACCAGCTCGCCGGGGCCCCGGTGACCCTCCGCGCCGAGGCGACGCGCACGGACTACGGC
>Ga0207714_1000950_pt1 | contig 19413 bp, 20 predicted proteins | sample PonA232FremontCA_2_FD_187270 | JGI IMG/M metagenome (GOLD analysis project Ga0207714, IMG submission 187270) | Marine sediment microbial community from Fremont, CA, USA - Pond A23 Sediment 2 (SPAdes) | ecosystem: Environmental > Aquatic > Marine > Unclassified | place: USA: Fremont, California...
AAATTTATTAAAGCTGATGTAGCTCAATTGGCAGAGCAGCTGACTTGTAATCAGCAGGCTACCGGTTCAAGTCCGGTCATCAGCTCCATTTTTATTTATAAACTACATTTTAAAAAATTCAATAATAGTATCTTATCAAAGGAAAAAACCTGGGATATCCCAGGTTTTTTATTCTTTATAATGTTTTAAATTAATTATAGTATGGAGTATAAGATCTAGCTAATTTTATATATGATTATTGGTCAAATACAGTAGGTACAAACATATCAATTAATCCGATAAAAAGTGGTATATATAAACTATTTAAATCTATCTACTGTTTTTAATTTAAACCAGTAAAAATAAAATTCTCATACTGTTGTTATATGTTTTTATCTTTTGTTTACCCTTTTGTAATTCAAACATATCTGAACTTACTGTCCTCCGATTTTGCCAGTAATCTTGTACTTGAACAGCATCTGTAGATAAAAAATTTTCATTTTCATCCCTGATTTGAACTTCTCCTACAATTACTGCATCAAATCTAAGTAATATTTTTATAATTTCCAGTCTCTTTGACATGAATAGTATATTCAATCTAATCATTATTAGCAAGTAACAAAGGTTTCTCGATCTGTGTCTTTTGATTTTTCTGTTTCGATTCCTTCTCCCATTAACAGATAGTCTTCGGCTTAAATCTTACCTGATATTTCATCATAATTCAATTTCAAAGTTTTAAATTCTATACTATTTGTGTTTGATATATTACCTGCAAAATAAGCAGTTTCAAGATGAAGATCATATGAAGTACCTGGTTTTAAGTTTTTAATTTTATAATCATTTTGATTTGTCTTACCTATCAATTCATTATTTAAAAATATTTCGTATTCTTTTGTTCCAAAATTATCTTCTGATTTATTCTATTTGATGAATGATTAATAGGATTTAGATCAAATTATAAATTACCTGGACTTGTGGGAGGAGTTTGGTCTCTTTAGCTTATATTTAGGCCATATACATGCACATAATCTATTTTCATAGAGAGTCTGGGCCAGAGATACTATCATCAATGTCTTTTATACCGCCCCAATCAATTTCTACAGCTATTTTAAGTATTAAATGAAAAAGTATGTCAAAAGGCCATTCTCTCTAGGTCTTCATAACAATATAAATTTATCCAATTAATTCAAGTAAAATTAAAGTGGTTACCATTACTACTAAAGCAATAAAAATTATTAAGATAGGTTTAACTGAAAAGTAATCCAAGATATTATTTTTCTTAATTTGATTTTTTTCAAAAAAACTATTTTTAAATTTAGGATATATGTTAGCAAAAATTCCAGCGCCGATAATTATACCGGGTACTCCAGCTATTAATGCATCTAGAGAACCTGTTCCTACAGCTCCTACAAGTGTTCCTGGACAGTAACCTAATAGACCAAATCCAAATCCAAATATTAATCCACCAGTTATGATACTAATTAATGTACCTGGCTTTAAGTTTATTTCAATTAGTCTAAATGATTTCATAAAATAGACTCCAATCATTCCGGTTAAGATTGCTGTTAATATAACTTTAAAAACTGTAAAATCTTCTAATAATAACTGTCCAACTAATACATCATAGTCAGTTATTCCACCTTTCTGTAATAAAAAGCCAAAGAAAAGTCCGGTTAATAGACCATATATATTATGCTTATTAATAAATGACTTAATTTTAAACACCTCCGGTTATATTAAATAGTAAATTAAAAAAGTAAATGAGCAGAGATAATTCCACCGATAAAAAAGCTAAATAAAGCAACCCAACTGGTAACTGCTAACTGCATGGTTCCACTTATACCATGACCACTTGTACAACCACCAGCCATTCTGGCGCCAAATCCAACAAAAATGCCTCCAATTAATGAGATGATTAACCGGAAAATTGGAGTATTACCAAAATTTACAATCCAAAGCTCAGGTACAATTTTAATTTCAAAATTACCCGAAAGTAAAGCTGAAACGAATGAACCAAAAATAACACCTATTACAAGCATTACTTCCCAATCAACTATTGGTTCATATTTTTTATAATATTCTTTTTTTTCTACCTCGTTATTAATAAATATTTTTTCTATCATTCCACTTAAACGAACAAAGGCAGTTGATACACCAATTGGACGTTTAGATATTAAAAATGACAGCCAGCTTAATACTCCTATAAAAATACCAACCAGATAGGGAGACCATCTAGTTAAACTAAATATATTCATATCATATCCTCTCCTTTTAAATTTTTTTTAGTTATTTATTTATTGGACATGATGTTGAAGACCAACCTTCAAGTCCACCTAAAATAACATTAATATTATCAAAACCTTCTCTTTTTAATATACTTGCTGCTACAGTAGATCTTAATCCACTTCCACAGAAGATATATATTGGTCTATTTTGCGGTATTTTATTAATGTTTTTAGGTAACTGGGTTAAATGTATATGATGAGCATCTGTAATTTCTCCAGCGTTTTTTAGTTCATCTGTGCTCCTAATATCTAGAATCCAATAATCATTTGAACTATCAAAGATATTACAAGCTTCTTGAACCTTTCTCATACCAATTGAACTACTTCTAATTCCAGCCATATGCCATTTAAGCATTCCTCCACTTAGGTATCCACTTATCTTATCAAAACCTAAGCGGTGTAATATTTTTATCTCATCTTCAGGATATAGATCAGGTGTTATTATAATAATATCCTTATCATAAGGTAAAAACCAACCTGCAAAACTTGCTAGACCATCTTTCCATATAGATATTGAACCTGGGATATGTGCTGCACCAAAGCTAAGTTCACTTCTTGTATCTAAAATTATTAGATCATCATTTTCGATTAAATTATTCAATTCTTTTGGTTTTAATGCTTTTGGTTTTTTTAATTCAGATAAACAAGTGTTTTCTATCAAGTTCATCTTTTCCATCTTTTTAAAGTATGGGGGTCTTTCTAGTACTTCTTTTTTATATTTAATAAATTCTTTCTTGTTTTTATACTGTAGATCTGCATTGACTTTTTTTTCTAAACCAATAGTCGTTAAGTTACGGTCTGCAATTGAATCACCACATACTGAACCAGCTCCGTGAGCCGGACAGATTATTACCCCATCTCCTAGTGGCAATATTTTGTTAAATATTGAATCATACATTTTTTCCGCTAGTTCATCCATCATATCTTCTCCTAAAAGATCTACTCTACCTGTATCTTCAGCAAACAATAAATCTCCGGTAAAGATCATATACGGTTCTCCTGAAAAATCAGATAATAGATAGCTAAAAGAATTTAAGGTATGTCCCGGGGTGTTTAATGCTTTTATTTTTAACCTTCCAAATTTAAACTCCTGATTCTCTTTTACCGAATTACCGTAGTTATAGTCTAAATTAGAGTCAGCATGCCATATCTCAGCATTTGTCTTTCTAGCTAATTCCTTTGAACCAACTACATAGTCTTCATTACGATGGGTTTCTAAGATGTATTTTATCTTAAATCCACCTTTAGTAGCATTTTTTAGATAGATTTCAACATCCCTTCTGGGATCTATTACTACCGCCTCATTTTCATCTCCTATAATATAGGAATAATGTGCCAAACCTTCAGTTTCAATTTTTTCAAATAACATAATAAACAACTCCTTTTTTAATTTTTATAAAAATACTTATTTTGTCTTTTAATTCTCTCTTTTTTATATAAATGACAAATTATTTACTATATTTAATTTATACTATATCATATAAGTTTCTAAAAAAATTTAGTTTGACCTCCCCATGGAGGGGTATTATTATATTTAAATTCATCCATACTAGGACCACCTAACTTTTTTAGTCGCCAGATTTCATAGATATAACTTAATACTAAAGCTGTAATAAGAAAGGGCAATCCAAATATAATATTAATCTAATTTAGTTGACCTACACCGCCTAGATTAAATAATATTAACTGTGCTATTAATCTCAGAAACAACAAAGTTGTCTATAACAGGTGACCTCTCTATAAGCTGGTTATACATCTTTTTCCCAAAATCATTTAAGGGGTCATCCTCTTGATAGATGTCTTGTCCAAGCAGCTAATTTTTTATTATCAAAATACTGATTAATGTTAATAGTAATATTAAACTGGTAGATATAATTGCAAAAATAAAGTATCCGGCAGCACTTTCAGTAATATATGCTAAAACAGAAGCTATTATGACTAATCCTAATCCAGCTAGAGCATAATTAATGGTTTGTTTATTTATTATTCTAATAATACCGATAATTAAAATAAATAGTACTGCATTAACGGCTGTAATTTGTAGATAAAATAGTCTATCAGATATTAAAAATACAATTGTAGGTATTATAGAATCAATTGTTTTAGATGATATCATAAGTTTTAATTCAGAGATAATCTCTTTAACTTAATTATTCACAATTAATACCTCCATTTGATTTTAAAGTGTTCTTATATATATTGTACATTTTATAAGATAAATAGTAAATATATGTATTAAATGGTTTTGGTGTTAGTATTAAATTATCTTTTAAAAACAAAAAAATATAGAAGGATATTGACTATCCCTCTATAATTTATTAAATTAATTATTTATATTTTGAAAATGTTTTTAACCATATTACTCTTCTTTTAAACATATTTTATCATTTAATATTTTCTTTCTAAGTCTAATTGGAACTAGTGTTATTTCAACTAGTTCGTCATCTTTGATGAATTCTAAAGTTTGTTCTAAAGTGAATTTTTTAGGTGGAACTAAATTAATTGAATAATTCAAGTGAAAATTAATTTTCTCCATTTTCATAGTGTTAAAAATAAATATTTAAGATTTTATTATTTATCATTTAGTCATTAACTTATGGAGTCATATTGTTTAGATAATAAACTACAGCCCAAATCACTAATATTAAACCAATAATTTCTAACAAAATATCACTCCTTTCTTGATTTTGTAAAAATCTGTATTGTTGATTTACTTTGAGAAGTAAATTAGCTTGATATTTTAGTTGTAATGATATTGATATTGATTTCTTATATTTATAAATCAAGTAATAGTTAGGTTATATTTTTCAAAGAATAAATTTAATATTTCAATGTTTAAATAACCCAAATAATAAAGTGTTAAAATAATATTTTTTCATTCTAAATATTTTAAAATCTATCAATTTCGCTTTTTATTTTATCTTTATATTGTTCGATCTCTTTTTGGTGTATCCGGTAGCTATCACCTTCTTTTTTTGCCTTCAGTTCATTTGATCTTATCTTTTTTCTTATCCAACTTTCTGATTTTCCTAGTTTTTTAGCAGCTTCTTTTATAGATATATTTTTCATTACATCACCCCAGTTATTTTATTAGTAATATATTTGATTATACATATAATAGTATTTGACCTGCAATAAATATATATGTATATTTATGCAAATATAAAATATCGCTTAAATTATAGAGATATAGTTCTATTAATTTTAAAAATATATTTCTTATTTTTTTACTTATTCGAACTTGATTTAACATAATTTTTTTCTGAAGGTACTCCTTTTTTATTCCAATCCCTTAAATTGTAATATTCATCGAGCATGTTATCCATATCAGATTGAGTTATTCGATGACCTTTAGCAGGTCCATCTGGTAGAGGTTCTTTAACAAAGCGCGACGGTAGGTAATCATCTTTACGGTCAAATCCATGTTTTAAGTTGATTCGTCTAGTTTCGTCCCAAATTTTTGCACCTAATTCCTGCCAGTAATTATCTGGGAGGTCCATTCCAGTTGCTGTATTAAGCAAAAGAAGGTAAGTTTCTTCTGAAATTCCAGAGGTAGCAAAATCACATTTAATTAGGGTATCAAGTGCAGCTAATTTATTTTGTAAATAAACAACCACTTCAGCTTTTTTATCAATACTTAGACGTTCTAAATTTTCACCATGCCATTTTTCACTACCTGCTTCATAAGATACGGGGAAAGCACGTTGGTGACATCCCCCTCTATCTGCTGTCATTAAAGCTAACCCCATCCCTGGCGCTCCTCTAGGTGGCCAAGCAGGGGTCTCTAGACCTTTTATATGTACCGAATATTCTTTGCTCTCTGGAATATGTGCAGATGCCCTTTTAACTCCTTCTGCTAATATATTACCAAGTTCATCTTTCCGAAAAGCAATATTTTCAACTAAATCTAATATAGTATCAGCATTACCAAATTTTAAATCTGAATTATTTAAAAAAGATAAGTTAGTGTTTTTAGAAGCTTCTATTGCAAAACCAATACTACCACCTGTTGAAATAGTATCAATTCCTAGTTCATCACATAGATTCGCAATTTTAGTTACATAATTAATGTCTGAAATTCCTAAGTTTGATCCTATTAAACCTAAGGTTTCATATTCAATTGTATCTGATATAGTTCCTTTGAATTTTCCTTTATAAATTTCACCGATCTTACCACATGCAATCGGACACCCACTACATGCAATATCTCTTTGCCAGAAAGCATTTGATTGTGGTTGGCTTTCTAATTGATCTGATTTATCAAATTGTCCATACTTGTAATTTTCAGTGGGAAGCATTCCCGCATTTTGGGCAAAGGGTATTGAAGATGGAGTACCTAATTCATTTAATGTTTCTATAGAAGGTGATTTTCTTAATTCTTCATAAGCTTTATTTACTGCTTTTAAAAACTCTTCATTGTCAGCAACATTTACCAAGTTGTTTCCCTTAATAGCTAATGCTTTGAGGTTTTTAGACCCCATTACTGCCCCTGCTCCTCCTCGGCCAGCTTGTCTCATGGGTTCACATGTAACAAGTGCATATTTTACGAGATTTTCACCAGCAGGTCCGATACATGCCACTCTAAAATCTTTTCCGTGTTTTTCTTTAATTATTTTGGTTGTTTCACTAATCATTTTTTGTTTTAGTTCATTTGTTTCATGGAATTCTATATTATCGTTTTCAATAGTAATATATATAGAGTTATCTGATTTTCCTTTAATAATTACTACATCATAGCCAGCATACTTAATTTCTTGTCCAAAATGTCCACCAAAATATGAATCAAGCCAGGTTCCCGTTAAAGGTGAGCGGGTTACAATACAACTTCGGAAAGCAGGTCCGATAGTACCAGTTAGAGGTCCTGTTAAAAACATTATTGTGTTTTCAGGACCTAAAGGTTCGGTATCTTTATTAATATACTTTTGGTAAAGTTTGACCCCGAAACCCTTACCACCGATATAATTTTCTATGAGCTCATTCGGTGTTTCTTCTATCTCATAACTTTTAGTTGTGAGATCTATTATTAGTATTTTACCCATATATGATTTCCACTTCATTTTTTGTACACCCCCAGTGCGTTGTGTGGGCAGTATCGTACACAGTAAGCTTCACCGTCACACAACTGACATTTAAAAGCTTTATTAGTATCTGGGTCAATTGTGATCATATCAAATGGGCATTGTTCGACACAGTTACCACATGCTATACATTTATCTTTATCAAGTGTTATATAACCTTTTTCTCTATCAATTTCTAAAGCGTTTGTAGGACATACTTTACTACAGACAGCATCTTCACACTGTTGACAGAAAGATAAAGAATTAAATACTCCTTTTTTGAAATGTTCTATGGTTAGACAAGCACGATGAGGATTAAATCCTCCCAAATTATAATAAGAACAAATAAGTGCACAAGTTTCACAACCTGTACATAGATCTGGATTAACAACAATTTTTTTCATTTTTCACACCCACTTTTATTCTCCTAATTCAAATGCATATCGATAAATTTCTTCATAACATTCACAATCTATATCTCTTGGATTACCTATTGTTTGTGGATCTTTTTCAGCAGCTTCTGCTAAGATTGGTATGTCTTCTTCTTTAACCCCAAGTTGTTGTAAGGTTGGTATTCCTATATCATCTGCCAATTCAAATACTGCATCTATGGCAGATAAAGCTGCATCTCTTGTACTTAAACCTCTTACATTTTTACCTAATGCAGTAGCAACACGTTTAAATTTTTCAGGTTCACCCATCCAGTTAAATAACATTACAGGACCTAATAAAGCGCCTACAGCCTCTCCATGAGGGATCTCAGGTTTTATACCACCCAGAGTTTGGGTCATAGCGTGAACAGCACCAGCGCTTTCACTACCATATGAAATTCCAGCAAGGGTAGCTGCTTCAGCCATATAATATCTTGCTTCTAAATCTTCACCATTAGCAACTGCTCTTCTTAAGTATTTAGCAGAATATTCGATGGCTAAAAGAGCAACTGAATCTGTTAAAGGTTGTGCAAAATGAGATGTATAACACTCAATTGCATGACAAAGAGCATCCATGCCTGTTCCAGCTGTTAAATTACTAGGTAAAGATAAATGAAGTTCTGGGTCTACAAGTGCTATTTGGGGTGCAAGAAGTGGTCCGCCAACATTATACTTAACCTGTCTTTCATGATCAGTAATTACTGCCCACATAGTACCTTCACTACCTGTTCCAGCTGTTGTAGGTATTGCAATCAAAGGAGTAATTCTTTCCTGGAGTGGTTTTTTACCACATTCATATTCAAGTATAGAACCTCCATGGGTGTTTAAAACTCCGATACCTTTTGCTGTATCAATAGAGCTTCCACCACCAACAGCAATTAATCCATCGCAATTTTGATTTAAAAAATATTCAGCTCCTTTATCCACTGTTTCTACATCAGGATTAGCAGAGACCATATCATAGATATAATAGTTATATCCATTGTCCTTTAGAAGTTTTTCAACTTTTTCTAATACACCTGCTTCTCTAATCCCCTTATCTGTAACTACTAATGGACGTTTTATTTCTTGTTCTACCATTAATTCCGGTAATTTTATAAGGCTTCCAACTCCACTAACAAGTTTAGTGGGTACTTCAAAGGTTTTAATATCATAAATGTTTAACAAAATAATTTCCCCCTTTACGGATATTATAAAAAAAGCCCTGTGTAAATAATAAACACAGGGCTTCACCTATTTTAATTATTTAATTCATTATCAAGTGCTCGTTGAGCACGATCTGCGGCCTGTTGTAATGCCTTTTCAGCTGAGACTCCTTCTATTTGAACTTGATCGGCTGCGTCATCAAGTGCTTGAAGTATATCTCCACCAGTTGGATCTATGAAGATTTGTGAAGCTGTTTCAAGTTGTTTTAGTGGTACCATTGCATGAGGATTATTTTCTAAAAACTTAGAGAATTCTTCCATCTCTCTTGCGGATTCCCTTACAGATAGATACCCTGTTTCCATTTGCCATTTAGCACTTTTTTCAGGACTAGAGAAGTAGGTTAAAAACTTATAAGCGGCTTCTTCTTTTTCTTCAGATAGTCCTTGTGCTATTACACCATAACGAGCTTCTCCAACAGCTTTAGTTGGGCCATGATCTTCCCAACCAGGTTGTACATGTGCAGACACTATATCAAAATTAAGGTCACCTTGGTCTCCACTAGAACCTGTATATCCAGCTGCATTACCTTCTAAAACATCATCGATAGTGTTATACCAGTATTCCCAACCAACTCCACTATGATGAATACCCATTATTTCATCTTCATGGATCCAAACTCGGAATTTATCCCAAGTATCAACCCATACCTCGGAATCTATAAGAACTTCAGTACCATCATCACTTAAAACTTGTCCACCTCTACTAAAGACCGCATCCATCATATTGAAACGGCCCCACATTGGCATCCAACCATATCGTTCAACTTTACCATCTTCATCTTTTACTGTAAGTTGAGCTGCAGCTTCTTCCATACCTTCCCAAGTATTTAACTTATCAGGAGAGACACCTTCTTCTTCAAATATATCGTGTCTATAGTATAAAATTTGAGTAGTACCAAATAGAGGTATCGCATATTGGTTACCATCAATATTGGTTAAATTAAAAAAGGCTTGTGTATAATCATCTGGATCTGTATCTGGGTCATTAGAAAAATGATCATTTAATGGTGCTAATAAACCACGTGAAGCAAATTCTACGGATGGTGAAGGCTCCAGCATAGTTGCTGCAGGAGGATCACCAGCTGCTACCCCAGCTTGAAAAGCCTGTAGGGTTTCAGAATAATCACCAAAGGTGACTCCTCTTACTACAATATTAGGATGTTCTGCATTGAAATCAGAAATAAATTGTTCCACCATTTCACCTAAGAAACCACCTAAACCATAATAAAAATCGATTTCCACCTCTTGGGCATTAATATTTTGAAATGAGAATGATACTACCATAAACAGTGAGAGAATAAAAACAAGACCAATTTTGACAATCAAACCAGAATTTTTAAACTTTCCTATTTTCATTTTACTCCTCCTCTTTTTTAGTAGTGTCTATACATTAATATTAACCCTTAATTCCAGTACCACCAATTCCTTTGATAAACCATTTTTGAGCAACAAAAAATAGTAATAATAATGGGGTAACAACGATAGTACTGGCAGCCATAATTAACGGCCACTTAACACCATAAGAACCTTGTTCAATAAAAAACTGTCTAAGTCCTATGGTTATTAAATACATCTCACGACTTCTTATAATCATCAACGGCCAAAGATAGTTGTTATACATTAATACAAAATTAATTAAGCCAAATGTTATAAATATAGGTTTGGTAAGTGGCAAAAATACATGCCATAAGATATGCCAATGTCCTGCTCCATCAACTTTGGCGGCATCAACCATTTCTCGAGGAACTTGTAAAAATGACTGCCGAGCTAAAAATATGGCAAAGACACTAACAGAATTTGAAAAAATTATACCCTGATAACTATCTAACCAACCTAATCTTGCAAGAATAATATAGCTTGGAACATAAGTAACCGCAACTGGCAGCATATAAGTTGCCATTATTAATCCAAAAAGAAATCCGCGTGTTTTAAATGTTAGTTGAGTTATTGCATAGGCAAACATAGCAGTTGTTACTATATGTAAAATAACGATTGAGGTGGCAGTAAAGAAACTGTTAAAAATATATCTATCAAAAGGAGCAGATGTCCATGTCTCAATAAAATTGAACCACATAGCGGTATCTGGAAATAAGGTAGGCGGAAATGCTCTGATCTCTTGTTGTGTTTTTAAAGCACTTAAAAACATCCATAAAAAAGGTGTAACCATTACTAAACTAACAAATGCCATAAAAATCTGAACGAAAAATTTCCCAATATTATATTTATAAAATTTAAGTTTAAGATTTTTTTTATTCATCTATATTCACCTTTCTTATTGATAATGCACATATTTTTTAGATAACCAAAACTGAATTAAAGCAAAAACTGAAGCTATTAAAAGAATAATAACACCTATAGAAGCGGCTCTTCCAGCATTGAATTTCTGAAAAGCGGTTTGGTAATACTCATAGAGCAAGGTCCGCGTAGCACCTGCCGGTCCTCCTTGAGTAATAATATCAATTTGATCAAAAGCTCTAAGGGCTTGTACAGTTAAAACTACTGATAAAAATAGTGTTGTAGGTGAAACAAGTGGTAAGGTGATATATCTTAGTTTACTCCAAAAGTTGACTCCATCGATGCGAGCGGCATCATAAATATCATCAGGAATTCCATCTAAGGCAACTAGATAAAATACCATTGCCCAACCTAAAGTTCTCCATACACTGACTATAATAACAACTGGCATTGCCCAAGTAGAACTGGAAGCCCAAGGTAGAGCAGGTAAATTAACTAAGGAAAAAAGATAGTTAACTAAACCACTAGAAGGGTTAAACATCCAGGACCAGACTATTGCCATTGCAACCATTGGAGTTATCCAGGGAGAAAAAATGAGTGTCCGATAAAGATTGCGCCCAGGAAGTTTCCGATTTAACATAATTGCCAACAATAACCCTCCTAAAACTGCTGGGATAACACTACCTGCTGTAAAATAAAGTGTATTGCGTAAAGTTCTATAAAATTCTGGGTTTTGAAAAAGGGAATAGTAGTTCCGTAACCATACAATATTATAGGTTTTGGACATGAAATCCCAATCCGTGAGGCTCAAATAAAAAGCAAAAATCATAGGACCAATCCAAAAAACAGTTAAAGGTATAAGAGCTGGTAGACAAAATCCAAAAGCCACCATCTTTTCATTTTTTAATTTTTCTGTAAATTTTTGTTTCATACTATTTTTATTTGTTTTCATAAAAGCGACCTCCATACAGTTATACTAGTGTTTTTATAATTAATAGTAAAAGAAAGACATAAATTCATTATATGTAAGAATATTATAAATAATCATAATAATAAAATATTTATATACTTTCTATTTCGTTATTGTATAAAATATTCCTTCATATATCTTTTATAATTTATTTAGTTTTCTTTATTCTTTTAAATAAATGAAATCAGTTAATTAATATATTTTTATTACAAATTATATAAAAAAAAGAGTCTGAAGTGTAAATTTACCACTTTAGACTCTTCATTCCAAGAAATATTATTCTATTCATCTATTCATATCTTAAAGCTTCTATAGGATCTAGTTGTGAGGCTTTGTAGGCTGGATAAAATCCAAATATTAAACCGATTGCTACAGTTACTCCAAAAGATAATACTATTACCCATAATGGTATTGAACCTTTCCACCAATCAAAAAAGTGACTAATCCCAAAATTAGCTGTTAATGATAAACTCATTCCTAATATGATCCCTATTAATCCTCCACCCACAGATAATATTATAGATTCGAATAAGAACTGATGTTGTACTTCTTGATTAGTTGCTCCAATTGCTTTTCTTAAACCAATTTCACGGGTTCTTTCTTTAACTGATACTAACATAATATTCATAACTCCGATTCCACCCACTAAAAGTGATATAGTGGCTATTCCTCCTAATAAATAGGTTAATACAGTTGTTATTTGATTGACTAGGTTTATTCTTCCCTGAAGCCCCTCCATATTAAATCTGTTTTTCCCACTGACTGTGCCATATTTATTATTTAAAAGGTAATTAATTTGGGCTATTAAATCACCTTCTTTTATATTATTTCCATATTCTACAAGCATAAAATCATAATACTGACTTCTGCGTGGGAAAATACTTTCATAAATTGTTATTGGAATAAGGGCAGAATTATTGCTTAAGGCAAGGGTTGAGTTACTTTGTCCCAAAATGCCAACTATTGTTAAATCTTTACTGCCAATTTTAACCTCTTCTCCTAACATTTCTGAATAATCTTCACGATTTGATAGTTGCGATAATACATGTTCTGAAATAACAACTGCATTTTTTCTACCCTGAATATCGTTTTCATTGATAGTTCTTCCATATTTCAATTTCAAATTTGTTAATTCAATTCCATTTGATCTTACACCTGCTATCGTAGTTTGAAATGTTTTATCTAAGTACTCTATAGTTTGGTAATTTCGATAAAAGGGAGTTACATTTATATCCCCTGTGGAAGCATTTTCTAAATACGTCTCATCATCTTTATTTAAATTTCCTCTTGAACTATAAGAAAGGTTCCAGTTTGTACTTAAATATACTTGTCTGGTGGAAACACTTTCAAATTGACCGCTTACTACTGCCCTAGTTCCAGAGCCGAGTGAAACCATCAATATAACTGAACTTACCCCTATTATTATACCTAACAGGGTTAAAAATGAGCGAAACTTATTACTGCTCACCCCAGTTAAGGCCAATTTGATTTTATCAAAAAAGGACATATAATTTTTTCTCCCTTCTCTATTCATAATTTAAAGCTTCTATTGGATCCAATTTTGCTGCTTTAGCAGCTGGATAAATACCAAAAAACAATCCTACTCCCGAAGTAAATGCTAATGATACTATTATTGACCAAAGAGGAATTGATAGATCAAAGTTTATGTAATTTTGAGCAATATTCATTGCTATATGGCTGCTAAAATAACCCAATATTATACCAAAAATTCCTCCAAATATACATAAAATTACTGATTCAATAATAAATTGAGTGAGAATATTTCTTTTTGTGGCCCCAAGAGCCTTTCGTAAACCTATTTCCCGAGTTCTTTCTGCTACAATAACTAACATGATATTCATTATTCCAATTCCAGCCACCAGTAATGTAATACTGGCTACTCCCCCTAATAAAATCATTAAACCTATTTTTACTATACTTACCATTTCTATACCATTTGCCATCTCATAAATGTTAAATTTTGATTGGCCATTGTCAGTGGTTCCATGTCTTGTATTTAAAATATTTTCTACATCATTTTTTACTGTAGTTAAATGATTTCTATCTTTAGCTCTTACCATAAGAGTAAATCTGTTTTTAGCATTATAAATTCTTTCTAAAACAGTAATTGGAATGAAACCGCGGTTATTATTTATAGATACCGGAAATAAAGGTGATTCATAATCTTTTGGCAAAACTCCGATTACTTTAAAAGTCATTCCCTCTATATTAACTTTTTGACCAATAGGACTTTGATTTTGAAATATATTTTCGGCTGTTTCATTACCCAGTACAATCACATTATTAAAGTTTTCGATATCAATTTGGGATAAAAAACGACCGCTATTTAATTTTAAATCATATATATATTGGAAATCAGGGGTAGTAGAAATCATATTAAAGTCTTCTTCCTTACCTTCATATCTAATTTTACCACTACTACTGATGCGTGGAGCAAGGGCTTTTATATTATGACCTGATTTTTCTTTAATTGCTTGTATATCTTTATAGGTCATCTGTCCAATCCATCGGTTAGTATCTGAATTGTATTTGTTGTTAACTTGAAATAGATCTAAAGGAGCAATTTGGGTTAATTCATTCATTATATAAGTCTCAGCTCCCTGAATTATAAAAATAATTAAAATAACGGTTGCAATACCTATTATAATTCCAATTAAGGTAAGGAAAGTTCGTGCTTTATTATTTATGATTTCAGTTAAGGCCAATCTTAAATATTCTAAAAAGTTCAACCTGTTTTCACCTCTTTACAATTGGCTGTGTTTTTCTGCGGAAATTCTTCTTTTATTAATTTTCCATCTTTAAAATGAACGATTCGGTGTGCGTGATGAGCAACACTATTATCATGTGTAACCATTACTACTGTAATACCCTTATCATTGAGTGATTTTAAAATATTTAAAATGTCTTCTTCGGATTTTGAGTCTAAATTTCCAGTTGGTTCATCAGCTAAAATGATTTGTGGATTATTCACGAGTGCTCTTGCAATTGCAACTCGTTGTCTTTGTCCTCCTGATAATTCAGAAGGTCTATGATCAATTCTGTTTTCTAATCCAACAGCAGTTAGTGCTTTTTTAGCAATCTTATATCTTTCTTTTCTATTTATGCCACTGTAAATCATCGGCTGTTCAACATTTTTTAATGCTGATAAACGAGGTAGAAGATTAAAGGTTTGAAATACAAAACCAATTTTAAGGTTTCTAATGTGGGCAAGTTTCTTTTGTGATAAAGCACTTACATTAGTTCCATCTAAGTAATATTCTCCTTTTGTTGGTTTATCAAGACAGCCTAATATATTCATCAAGGTAGATTTTCCAGATCCAGATGGCCCCATAATGGCTAAAAATTCACCAACTTTAACATTTAAATCAACTGCTTGTAAAGCGTTAACAGCTATTTCTCCTGTCCCATATACTTTATCCATTTTTTTTATATTAATCATTTTGTATTCTCCTCAGAGATGGTTGCATTATTATCCTTTATTGAAGTACCATCTGAGATCATTTTAAAGGTAGTAAAAGGTCCTACAACGACTTTTTCTCCTTCTTCTAGTCCTTTAATTTCAACTTTGTTGAGACTCTTTAAACCTACTTCTACTTCTCTCTGAGCTGCTTTTCCGTTATCCTCTACATATACATACTTATTTTCTTCTCCCATTACTGCAATTGAAGGTACTGTGAGCACATTATCTTTGTGATTTGTTGTTATTTCTGCATTAACAAACATGCCAGGTTTAATTACACCAAGATTATTGTTAATTTCAACTTTTGTTTTATATTTATTAATATTACCAACTTTGGTACTTACAGGAGCAGTATATACTATCTTTCCCTCTAATTGTTGTTGAAAGGAATCACTTGTGATGAATACTTTTTGTCCAATTTTAATATCATTTATATATATTTCATCTACCATAATTTCAGCTATAAGATTTTCTACGTCAGCAACTTTAGCTACAGTTGTGCCTTCATTAATCTTATCACCTGACTTTAATTCCATATTAACTACCATACCACTTATTGGTGTATTTACTAATAATTTATTTAAATCTTCTTGTATAGTATCAATTTCTTGTTCTGCTTTTATTACTTTGATCTGTGCAGCTTCTAAATCGTTTTTAGAGATTTGTTCGTTTTTAATATTTGTTTTTAATAGTTCTAAATTGTTTTTTGCATTTTCAACTTTAAGTTCTGCTAATTTTATTGTATTAGGTATTGTTTTAGTTTTATGAATTTCTAGTTTGTGTTGTAAACTTTTATACCTTTGTTTTGTTTTTTCATAAGTGTTTGTCAACTGTTTGAGTTCTACTTCCGGAATAGCACCATTATTATATAAGTATCTTTTATCAGAAAGATCAGATTCTAGATTATTTAATTCTGTTTTAGTTTCTAAAATTTGTTCTTCTAACTCATATTGTTTATTTTCGAGGTTATGTTTTTCAGTATTTTTAGTTAGAATAGCAATTTCTAAATTTTTATTAGCTTCTTTAATTTTGAGATTATTTAACTTCTTTTGAGTTTCATATGTACTTTTTAGATCCTCATAATTATTATTTGTTTCTCTCAAATTTAAATTTGCATTTTTCAGTGCTTTTTGTAATTTTTCATCATCAAGTTGTACTATTTTATCATTTTTATTAATTTGATCTCCTTCTTCAACGAAAACTTCATTAACAAGACCATTTATTTTTATTTTAATATTTTTTTCATTTTTAGTTTTAATATTACCATCAGCACTAACTTTAGTTGTTATTTCATCTGGAATTAATTCTTGCAATTCAACATTTACAACATTAGCAGAGGATTGTTCTGCACTACTTTGGCCAAAAAAGTAATATAGACCTCCTCCAATTATGAAGATTACGATAAAAATAATTAATATTTTCTTTTTCATCAAAAAACTCCCTTTCTTTTCAACTTTAATTTTATTCAAAAAGTGTATTAATTGAATAGTGCACTAAAATTATATTAGAAGTTTTGAATTATGTCAATAGGTTTTTAAAAATATTAAAATATTTAATAAAACATACATTTTTTGTTAATAATTTCTTAATAATTTTAAAAAAAGATGGCAATTTTTAATAATATACATCATTTGAATATTAATGATTGTATTCTTCAAGATTAATAGGAGTAAAGTCAGTATTTTTACTTAAATTTGATCGATATTTTTGATATTAGAATAATAAACAAGATGAATAGTTTAAATTGCAGTATTGAGGGAATATACTTTATAATTTAATCCACAAAGATAAAATGAGTTGACATAGATGTGGTGTGAATATAAAGTATTTTTTTATTATTACAAGTTAATTTAACTTTATAAAGAAAAGCTAATTTGGAAAGGAAGTATTTAAGATTTTAATATGAAGATGATGTTTTGAAAGGATGTGAAGTATAAAGTCACCTTTTAATTGTATTAAATAATTTAATTCAGAGGGGCAAGGTGTTTTAGATAATTAATATTTTAAATGATAAAAAGGTGATAATAGATTGTTTGTATTTGCTAATTATTGATAATATTAATTCTCTTAATTTTATAGGTCAATATATTTTTCTGCAATATTATAGTTTCTAAGAAGTTGTATAAAGTAGGTTTCATTTGATCTTTCTTTACAATTAAGTAAATCAATTAATGCCCTTACATCAGATTCAGATCTATGTGCCTGCTTAGGCTCAATATCATGGGCCTTTAATAAGTATTGTAAGCCTTTAGAATTAAAACCTTTTTTATACCAATTAATTCCATTCATACTACATAACCATACTTTATTATTTAAACCATCAATTTCTTTTTTAACAAATCTTTTGTCAAAAGAAACATTGTGGGCAACTAATAAGTCTGTTTGCTTAAATAACTCATTTAATTTTTGATGGTTTAATTGTTTGTTTTTAAGCATTTGAAAAGTTATATTATGAACCTCTTGTGCTTTGGGGTCAATATCTACATTAGGTTCTCTCAATCCGGTATATTTATCAATAATATTTAATTCTCCCTGAATATTAAATTCCACTAAGATAGTAGTAATTTCTATAAATTCATCTCTTGTTGTTAAACCAGTAGTTTCAGTATCAATTATTAATGCCTTATTATTATATATTTTTCCCTTTTGAGAATTAGTACTCTCATTTATAATAAAACTGTTAATAATAAGAAGTATTAAACCTATAATCAAATTCATTTGAATTCTCCTTTCAATATTGTTTTTTAAAGCTAAAAATCTTATTTTGGTTCATGTAATCTTCTTTATAATAGATAAAAATCAAAAATGTTTAATAAAACATTTTAATAAGGTAAAAAATTTTTAGTATTTCAAAAAGATCTTCAGTATGTAAAAAATATGCTAATATGTTATAATATATGTAAGAAGAAAACTTAAGGGGGTATTATTAATGGAAAAAAATGTTGGGAATACTGATAAAATCATTAGATATATACTTGGTTTTTTAATCATCGGAGCCGGCATAATGTATAATAGCTGGTGGGGTATTATTGGTATAGTTCCTATTTTTACTGCAACTCTCGGTTGGTGTCCCCTATATAAAATATTTAATGTTTCATCAAAAAAGAAGTGATGGAAAATATTTAAACCATATTGTATATTATTAATATAATAGTGAATATAAAGATTAGACGCCTTAGTCTGGTTCCAGACTAAGGCGTTATTATTTATCGTATATATTTATAAATCTTTAGTTGTCAGTAGCAGAAGTTATTGTATAATCAATAGATCTACTACCTTGAATACTACATACAGTGTTTATACTTATTTGATCTCCATCTTTAATTCCGGGCATATAATAGTAAAATATTTCTTTGTTTTTGAGTTGTTGTCCTGGTTTTTGCATTACAATTTCTTCATCTTTGTGAGTAACAATAATTTCATCAACATAATGACTTGTATTACTACCACCAACATTATGAGTAACTTCAACAGTTAGCATTTTGTCTTCCATGTTAAATTTGACATTTAAATTTTGAGGTGGATGTGCCATTGATACTGCGCTGAATATAAATACCATAACTAGTGTAAAAAGAAGAATCTTTTTCATGATAACCCCCCTTTAGTTTAATCCGTTTTGTCAAAAGTTTTACTTTGTTTATACCCCCAAACCCTTTCAAATCAAGGATTTAGGTTTAAAACCTTGCCACCCCCTTGTTTTTTGAGTAAAATATACTTAACAAGCAACAAAAAACTAAAGAAAGAAAGGTGGCAAGAATTATGACTCAAAT
>Ga0207714_1000952_pt1 | contig 19397 bp, 16 predicted proteins | sample PonA232FremontCA_2_FD_187270 | JGI IMG/M metagenome (GOLD analysis project Ga0207714, IMG submission 187270) | Marine sediment microbial community from Fremont, CA, USA - Pond A23 Sediment 2 (SPAdes) | ecosystem: Environmental > Aquatic > Marine > Unclassified | place: USA: Fremont, California...
GGCCGGACTACACGATCGGAGCAGGCGATTGAAAATAGAGAGGTGTACCGTTTAATAATTGCGCTTTCGGTCGGTCCGGGGTGTCTGAGCCCACCAGATATCCCGGCACAGCCCGGCTCCCAAACGGGATTTTCGGTTTCCGGGTCAGGGTGTGGGGTTCGGGCTCGTGCATAGAGACAGCACCGCCCGGTCAGTAGACAGATTGGTCGACACGACGAGACCCTGTCTCCGGGCGGGCCGAGGTCGCCGGAGGCGAGCGATACGACCGAACAGCGGCCGCTCAACCCAGGCGTGACTTCCGGGCGGTCACAGCCACAGGGGGGATTCGAGAGACAGACCGGTCAGAACTGTGAGACTGTGTGTTACTCGTGGCCGCTGACCGGAACCGGGTCGTAGGGCTCCTCCAGCCAGGCTTGGTCGCTTGCCGACAGCGAGATGTCCAGGGCGGCGACGGCCTCCTCCAGGTGTTCGATGCTCGTCGTCCCGACAATCGGGGCGTCGACGGCGTCTTGATGGAGAACCCACGCGAGCGCGAGCTGTGCCATCGTGACGTCCTTTTGATCGGCCAACTCCGCGACCCGCTCGTTTATCTCGCGACCGTTGCCCTCGCAGTACGGGTGTTCGCGGGCGTAGCCGTCAGTCTCACCGCGGGTCGTCGCGTCGAACTGGTCGTGTGGTCGCGCGAGGTAGCCTCGTGCGAGCGGGCTCCACGGGATGACACCGATATCCTGTTTTGCACAGAGCGGGAGCATCTCGCGTTCCTCCTCGCGGTACAGCAGGTTGTGGTGGTTCTGCATGGTGGCGAACCGCTCCAGGCCGAGGCGGTCGCTCGTGTGCAGCGCCCGGGCGAACTGGCGGGCCCACATTGAACTCGTGCCGAGGTGGCGGACCTGCCCGCGCCGTACAGCGTCGTCAAGCGCCCGGAGGGTCGTCTCGATAGGGGTGTCGTCGTCCCAGCGGTGGGTCTGGTAGAGGTCGATCGTCTCCATCCCGAGGCGCTCCAGCGAGTTTGCCAGTTCCTGTTCGATCGCCTTGCGAGAGAGTCCGCCCGAGTGGCGGTTGTTCTCGTCCATCTGGAAGAAACACTTTGTGGCAACGACACTCTCCTCGCGGCGCCCCTCCAGTGCCCGCCCGAGGATGCGCTCGGACTCGCCGAGCGAGTACATGTTCGCGGTGTCGAAGAAGTTGATCCCGAGGTCGATGGCCCGCTCGATGATGGGCACGCTCTCTGCCTCGTCGAGCACCCACTCGCGCCACTCCGAGCTGCCGAAACTCATACAGCCCAGACAGATACGGCTGACCTCCATACCGGTCCGACCGAGGGTGGTGTACTCCATACCCGTGGAGTCAGACGGGAGTACTCAAAAGCTTCTGGGGGTGTGACGTCGCGTTGCTCGGTCGTCCGACCGGCCTGACTCCACAGACGAGCCCACGGGTTTCGCCCGGGTATCGAGACTGTACACGAGGGGTTTCGAGCAGCGACTGGTGGCGGGATCTCAACGCCGGCGGTCTGCGAGCTCCGCACGGAGGTCGGCGACGGTCATGTCGTGCATCGCGAGCACGACGAGCATGTGATAGAGCACGTCCGCGGCTTCGTGTGCTATCTCGTCGCGGTCCCCGTCTTTCGCGGCCAGTACGAACTCCGTCGACTCCTCGCCGAACTTCTCCAGTGCGGCGTTCTGCCCGCGCTCGTGTGTCAGCAGCGACGCCGTGTACGAGTCCTCGGGCAGTGTCTGCTTGCGCTGTTCGATGACGGTAAAGAGCTCATCGAGCACCTCCGCGGTCCGCTCGTTACTCTCGGTATCGGCGTGTTCGGACTCCTCGCCCATACCGAACCCCCGCGACCGCCGAACTTCAGACCGTTGGTTCACCGGTCGAACAGCCTGGAGTTCCCTCCCGGTTGGCCCGAGTCCTGCCGACTGACACCAAACGGGACACCGACACCGGACGGGACTGCTCCGGACAGTCGACAGGAGGTCGAGTCCGTGACCGACCCCCGGACGCGTGGAGGAACACGTGCCTGGCAGCCCACACGAGACAACAGCACAGCATCCTATCAGTTATCATCTCGGCGGATAGGGTCGGCGTCGCCAGGGTCCGAACGGGCCACGGAGGCTGTTGGTACTGGTCGTCTATCCCCGAGGATGAAACACGGGTATCGACCCGCTCTCGATACCTGGTGTGTCTGTTGCCTCGACCCCGATCGGGTCTGTGTCAGAGGTGTGGATACCACCCGTCCCCGGCCCACCAGCACTGTCCCGTGTCGAACGGTTCGACAGTCGACGCCGCGGCCCCCACCACGGTGTCGTCTGTCACGGGAACTCCCGCGTGCTCTCCACGGGTGCGGGAGTCCGTTGCTGTAACCCCAATCTCCTGTGTTCTCATGGCCTCGTGTAGCCATGTATTATGATAATTGACACGCGGTCGTATAAATCCTTCTACCCGAGTGTCACTACTGCCCGGGGATAGCAACTCGGGGACAGGTCGCGTCAGTATGTCAGCGAGACCGGTACGTGATACCGTCGGGGTGAGTCCCGGTCTCGAACCGGTCGGCCGGCCTGAACTTGCCGTCGCGCCCTTCGAGTGCACATAAACGAGGAGTCGGATCACCGCGGAGCGATGCCGGCGGGTCTGTCATGCAGGTGTCAGCGGAGTGGTCGGCTCCGGGTCGTGTGGGGAGTCGGCAGGATTATGATGGTCGCGGCACAGTGACAGCCATGGGCGAGTACGACGGGTCCGGGGAGAGACTCCCCGGTGACGGCGACGCCGAGGGTGACGGCCCGCCGGCGGCTGTCACAGACGGCTACGGACCGGTCGAACAGGAGAGTCCACCGGTGGAGCCGGCCGGCGACAGTCGGGCGACGTACGACTACACCGGCGGTGCTGTCGACCGGCCAGCGCTGGTGAGCGACCTCGGCACGGTTGTCACGGGCGAGGTCCGGTTCGACGAGTACACCCGCGAACTGTACGCCACCGACGCGAGCGCATACGAGGTAACGCCCGTCGGCGTCGTCTTTCCGGCGTCGACGGAGGACGTAGCCGCCGTCGTAGAGTACTGCGCACTGCGGGAGATCCCGGTGTTGCCCCGAGGCGGCGGGACGAGTCTGGCCGGTCAGGCGGTCAACGAAGCGGTCGTGCTGGATTTCACGCGCCACATGGACGACGTGCTCGCAGTCGACCCCGAGACCGGGAGGGCGCGGGCACAGCCAGGTGTCCTGCTCGGTGACCTCGACGCGGCGGTCGGCACACACGGCCTGAAGTTCGCACCGGACCCGGCCTGGGGTGACAAGAGCACGCTCGGGGGGGCTATCGGCAACAACTCGACCGGGGCACACTCACTCCAGTACGGCAAGACTGACGCCTACATCGAGTCGTGTGAACTGGTGCTCGCAGACGGGACGGTGACCCGCTTCGGGGAGACCTCACTCGACAGCCTCCGGGAGCGAGCAACCGGTGACGGTATCGAGGCGGCCGTCTGCCGGGCCGTGCTCGACGTGCTCGACGAGCGCGAGACTGTGGCGGCGGCGTATCCGGATCTCAAACGCAACGTCTCGGGCTACAATCTCGACCGGCTCGTCGAGGAAGCAGAAACTGAACAGGTCGAAGCGACTGAACAGCTCGAAGAAACTGAACAGCTCGAAGAAACTGAACAGGTCAATCTCGCGCGCCTGCTCGCAGGCAGTGAAGGGACACTCGCGATCGTCACCGAGGCGACGGTCTCACTGGAGCCGGTCCCGGAGACAAAGTCCGTTGCTCTGCTGCGGTACGAGCGTCTCGGTGACGCGATGTGTGACGTCGCCCCGATTCTCGACCACGACCCCGCGGCCGTCGAGGTGCTCGACGACGTGTTGCTCGACCTGGCCCGGGAGACCAGCGAGTTCGGCGACCTCGTCGACGAGTTGACCCCCGAGGGAACCGGGGCCGCGCTGCTTGTCGAGTTCTACGCCGAGAGCGACGCGGCCGCCCGCGACCGTGTCACGGCGCTGCTCGCCGACCGCACCGGCGACGGCCCGACCGATGGGGCACCGCGGCGGGCGACCGGCACACACGAGGCCCACGACAGAGCGGCACGAGACCAGGTCTGGAAGCTCCGAAAGAGCGGTCTGCCGATCTTGCTCTCCCGGACCACCGACGCAAAACACATCAGCTTCGTCGAGGACGTCGCCGTCGACCCGGCCCGACTGCCGGAGTTCGTGGCCGACTTCCAGGCGGTGCTCGACACGAACGGCACGTTCGCGAGTTTCTACGGCCACGCCGGCCCGGGCTGTCTGCACGTTCGCCCGCTGGTGAACACGAAGACCGTCGAGGGGGTCGAACAGATGCAGGCCATCGCGGACGCGGTGGCGGACCTGGCTATCGAGTACGGCGGGACCGTCTCCGGCGAACACGGAAACGGCCGGGCGCGGTCGGCGTTCAACCGCCGGCTGTACGGCGACCGCGTCTGGGAGCTGTTCCGGGAGGTAAAGCGGGCGTTCGACCCCGACTGGCTGCTCAACCCCGGGCAGGTCTGCGGGTACGCCCCCGACGAGCGCCGGCCCGCGGGGGTGCCCGAGCGGGCGACCGTTGCCGCCCCGACCGAGAACCTGCGGTTCTCGGCGGAGTACGAGGCCGAACTCGGGTTCGAGCCGGCGCTGCGCTGGGAGAACGACGGCGGGATGCAGGGGATGGTGGAGCTGTGTCACGGCTGTGGCGGCTGTCGCGGCCCACAGGAGACCACCGGCGGCGTGATGTGTCCGACCTACCGGGCCGCCGAGGAGGAGATCACGAGCACGCGCGGCCGGGCAAACGCGCTCCGGCAGGCGATGAGCGGCGATCTCCCCGCGGACCCGACCGACGACGAGTTCGCCACCGAGGTGATGGACCTCTGTATCGGCTGCAAGGGCTGTGCCCGGGACTGCCCGAGCGAGGTCGACATGTCGAAGCTGAAAGCCGAGATCCAACACCAGCGCCACCAGGACGGGAAGACGACGCTCCGAGACCGGCTGTTCGCCGAGGTGGACCGCGTGAGCGCACTCGGGAGTGCACTCGCCCCGCTCCCGCGGCTCCTCCAGCGGCTCCCCGGGAGCGGGCTGATCGCCGAGAAACTGTTCGGGATCGCCCGCGAGCGAGACCTCCCGACGTTCCGCCGGGAGACACTGGTCGACTGGTTGAGCGAGCGCGACCCCGGTGTCGACCCCGGGGTCGCGACACGCAAGGCGTTGCTCTTTCCCGACACCTTCACCAACTACAGCAACCCCGAGATCGGAAAGGCCGCCGTGCGCGTCCTCGAGGCCGCGGGTGTCCACGTCACCCTGGCCGAGGGCGTCACCGCCAGCGGTCGGCCGTCGTTCTCGAAAGGGTTTCTCGACGTGGCCCGGGAGCGCGCGGAAACGAACGTCGAGACCCTGGCCCCGCTCGTTGCCCGTGGCTGGGACGTGGTGGTCGTCGAACCCTCCGACGCGGTGATGCTACAGTCTGACTACCGCGACCTGCTCGCGGGTCCCGATGTCGAACGGGTCGCCGACGCGACCTACGGCGTCTGTGAGTACCTGGACCGGCACCGTCTCGACACGAACGCCGGGTTCGACGGCGACGGCAACCTCGTCTATCACGGACACTGCCACCAGCACGCGGTCGCCCGGGACCACCACGCCGTCGGTGTCCTGCGGCGGGCGGGCTACGCGGTCGACCCCCTCGACTCCGGCTGTTGTGGGATGGCCGGAAGCTTCGGCTACGAGGCCGAACACTACTCGATGAGCAGCGCCATCGCCGGCCTGCTGGAAGACCAGGTCACGGACAGCACCGGCACGGTCGTCGCCCCGGGGGCCTCCTGTCGGACACAGGTATCAGATTTCATCACCGACGACCGCCCACCACACCCCGTCGAGTGCCTCGACGACGCGCTGCCAGACGGGTAAGACGGGAGTGTAACCCAGGCAGGCCGGCGCTACCGGTCGCTCGCAGACTCTCGACCGGTCTGAGGGTGACGGGGACCCGACCCACCCGACGCCGGCCACGGGGGTCGACCGAACCCGAGTCGGGAGGGCTGACTTCGATTTCAATCGTGATACTGGGCATACAGAGTTTTATTCCGTTCGTGTGGACTGTGGGTATGCACTGGGAGATACCGGGTGCCGTGCTCGAGGCCAGTCCCGCCGTCGTGGCGACACCCCCAGGGTCGGTGGGCACTGCCTCGCTGTCCATCGGACTGCTCGACGGGAGTGCCGGCGGAGCGGCGCTCGCGACCGCGACGGCGCTTCTCGCACTCGGGGGCACCGTCGTCGTCTGGTACCGGCGAACCCAGACAAACGGGACCGGGCAGACGGTGCCCTCGAGCGCCCCGGCGTCGACCGACGGCGACGCCGGAGCAGAGACCCGAGAGTCGGGCGGGCGTGACCGGACGGCACAGGCGGCCGAGGAGACCAGCGAGGACGGGGGGCCCGCCGCGTCGGTCGGCCAACCGGCCGAGGAGCCCTCGGGTGTGGTGGCGGAGCGGCGGGCCGTCACCACGGGCGGGGTGACCGCCGACCCGGAGCGGCCGGCGCTGGACGAGGACGAGGCGCGGGTGCTCGCCATGCTCGACAGCAACAACGGGCAACTGCGTCAGTCGGCGGTCGTCGAGGGGACCGACTGGTCGAAGTCGAAGGTCAGCCTCGTGCTCTCGGAGATGAGCGACCGCGGCCTGGTGACGAAACTCCACGTCGGGCGACAGAACGTCATCTTCCGCGCGGGCGAGGAACCGAGCATCGTGCTGACCGACGACGCGGACCGGGACTGACCGGGCGACACCACCCCGCCAGCACAGGCCGGGACACACAACACGCCGCGGCGGGCACGCGGCGTGGACCCCTCCGGGCCGCGGCCGATGACCCACCCGAGCGCCGGCGGTCACCCACGCCCGGCGTCGTGGCCCCATCGTTTCGAGTTATGAGAACCTGTACCCCCAATACGTGACTTCAGGGCCTGAAAACACCCCGAAATCGGGGGTGAACGGGCGGAGAATATAAGTACTGCTCATTCTCAGCATCAACAATCGGAATCTATTTTTATACGTTGAACCTACACTGAGATGCAATATCCGACATCAAAGCGTTCCTGTTCGACGACGACCGCGGTGTCTCTCCGGTTATTGGAGTGATACTGATGGTGGCAATTACGGTCATCCTTGCAGCCGTGATCACCGCGTTCGTCCTCGGACTCGGCGACACGAACAGCACAGCACCGAGTGTGACATTCGACTACGACTACGATTCAGCCGATAATAACGTGACTGTCGATGTAACTGGGGGCGAGACAGTTGATGCCGCTCGTTTGAGCATTAGTGGTGATTCACTCGGTACTGGTAAGACCGAGAATTCCGGTACCAATGTCACACTCGGGAGTGACAGAACAGAACTCACGTTTATTGATGGTCAGCCGGGGAGCCCAGGCGCTGATGGGTTCGATTCTGGAGACCAAGTCAGCGCAGGTGACTCGTTCACTGTCACAACTGCCGACGATGACTTCGAACTGGACATCATCTTCACGTCCGAGGACGGCGGCACCTCAGCCGAAATCGGCGGCACGACCGGCCCCGACGCCTAATCGACGCATTCGCGGATTCCGTTTTATTCACTACCCACCCGAGAGCCACAGGCACGCGGAGCCGTGTGGGGTTATCGAGACTGCCCGGTGTGGCAGGGTGGCCGTCGTGGTCAGTTGAGCTGTTCGAACTCGTCGAGGTAGTCGTCGTACACCGAGAGCGCCTGCTCGATCGGCTGGCTGTCGGTCATGTCGACGCCGGCGTCGCCGAGCAGGTCGAGCGGGTAGCCGTGTGAGCCCTGCTGGAGGAAGTTCCGATACCGCTGTGCGGCGGGGTCGCCCTCCTCGCGGATGGCCTCGACGAGTGCCACCGCGGCGGAGATGCCCGTCGAGTACTGGTAGACGTAAAACGAGTAGTAGAAGTGCGGAATGCGCATCCACTCGCGGGCGATGCGGTCGTCGAGGGTCGCGGGGGCGTAGTAGTCACCCTTTAGCTCGCTGTACAGGTCGTCGAGACGGTCGCTGGTGAGCGGCTGGCCCTCGGCCGAGAGCTCGTGGGCGCGGTGCTCGAACTCCGCGAACATCGTCTGGCGGTACAGCGTCGAGCGGAACCGCTCTAAGTACTCGTTGAGGATGTGCCGGCGTAGCTGCTCGTCCTCGACGGTGTCGAGCAGGTGGTGGGTCAGCAGCGTCTCGTTGACCGTCGAGGCGATCTCGGCGATGAAGATGGTGTAGTCGGCGTACACGTACGGCTGGGCGTCGCCGGCGAGCTCCGAGTGCATCGAGTGGCCGAGCTCGTGGGCCAGCGTGAACATCGAGGAGACGTCGTCCTGGTAGTTCATCAGGATGTACGGCTGGGAGTCGTAGGTCCCGCTGCTGTAGGCCCCGGAGCGCTTGCCGGGGGTCTCGTAGACGTCGACCCAGCGGGAGTTGAGCCCCTCGGCCAGCCGCGACTGGTAGGCCTCGCCAAGCGGCGCGACCGCGTCGATAACGTACTCCCGGGCCTGGTCGTAGGGGATGTCGGGGCTCTCCCCCTCGACCATCGGGGTGTACAGGTCCCACATCCGAAGCTCGTCCAGCCCGCGGGCGTCGCGTTTGAGTTCGGCGTGTCGGTGCAGGGTGTCGAGGTTGTCCCGGACGGTGTCGACGAGGGTGTCGTACACCGTCACCGGGATGTTCGGCCCCGCGAGCGAGGCCTCGCGGGCGGTGTCGAAGTTGCGGGCGTCGGCGAGTTTCTGGTCTGTCGTGACACTCTTGCGGTAGGCGGTCCCGACGGCGTTGCGGACCCCCTCCCACTCGTCGTAGAAGGCCTCGTACACCCGGCGGCGAAACGCCCGGTCGGGGTGTTTCTGGAGGGTCGTGAAGTTGCTGAGCGTGATCGGGCGCTCGTCGCCGTCTGGCCCCTCGACGGTCGGGAACGCCATGTCGGCGTTCGAGAGCATCTGGTAGACCTCGCCGGGGGCGTCGGTCACCTCGCCCAGGTCCGCGAGCAGCCCCTCGATCTCCGAGGAGCGGGTGTGTGGTTTCATCCGCAACACGTCGTCGATGTAGTGCTCGTACTCGCCGAGGGCGGGCTCCTCGGCCATCATCGCGTCGAGGCGCTCCCGGTCTAACGCCTGGAGTTCGGGCTCGATGAAACTCGCCGCGCTCTCGGCCGTCGAGCCGAGTGACTGGGCGCGTGTCGCCATCGCCTGTGCCTCGTCGTCGCGGGTGTCCTCGTCGCGCCGCATCCGGGCGTAGGCACTCACGTCGGCGACGGCACGCATCACGGTCTCGTAGGTCTCGAACAGGTCGAGCAGTGTCGCGGCGTCCTCGGTCGCACGGCCCTCGAACGCGTCCAGGTCGGCGACCTGTGTCTCGGCCTGCTCGTAGGCCTCCGCCCACTCCTCGTCACTGACGAACAGCGAGCCGAGGTCCCACTTGTACTCGGTGTCGATCTCGCTCCGGTCTGGAACTGAACTCATCGGCACAGCTACGGACGAACAGCCTGTAATACCGTCGGTTGCGGACGCGACCGCAACGCATTTGCACACACCACACCGGGTAGGAGATATGCAACTGGCGGGCGTAGCGAGCAACCGCGGGCGCAATCTCATGAACATCGCCGACCGGGAGCCGGGCGGGGCAACTCTCTCTGTTGTCGTGACAAACGACGAGACGGCACCGGTGCTCACGGCGGCGGCCGAGCGCGGGATTCCGACCGAGACGGTAGACCGGCCGGCCGGGGAGTCCCGGCGCGAGCACGAGCGGCGCGTGCTCGCGGCGCTCGAACCGTACGAGGTGGACCTGGTCTGTCTGGACGGCTACATGCGCATCCTCTCTGATACGTTCCTAGACGCCGCCCCGACGACGCTGAACGTCCACCCGTCGCTGCTGCCCGCCTTTCCCGGCAGGGACGCCTGGGGCGACGCACTCGACGCCGGTGTCTCGGTGACCGGCTGTACGGTCCACGTCGTCGCCGACGCCACCGACGAGGCGGGTGCGGTCGTCGAGTCGGCAGTCGACGACGGCCCGATAGTCACACAGGAGCCGGTTCCGGTCTTCGAGGACGACAGCCGCGACCAGCTAAAAGAACGGGTGCTCCACGAGGGTGAGTTCCGGGCCTACCCGCGGGCAGTCCGCTGGTTCGCCACCGACCGGGTCACCGTCGACCACGAGAGCGAGACAGTACAGGTAGCCGGTGACACCGGCGGACAGTTTCCCGAGCGCCGGCCGGGGCACGACTACAGCCGGGGGCTTCGCTACGGCGAGAACCCACACCAAGACGCCGCGCTGTACGCCGAACCGACGAACGGACCGAGTGTCGTCGCCGCGGAGCAGTTGAACGAGGGGGCAAAGGCGATGTCGTACAACAACTACAACGACGCCGACGCGGCGCTCGCGTGTGTTCGGGAGTTCGCCGACCCGGCGGCAGCGGTGATAAAACACACGAACCCCGCGGGCTGTGCGACCGCCGACTCGCTCGTGGCGGCCTACGAGCGGGCGCTCGCGACCGACCCGATGAGTGCCTTCGGGGGTATCGTCGCCCTGAACCGGGTGTGTGATGCCCCGACCGCCGAGGCGGTCGTCGACTCGTTCAAGGAGGTGGTCGTCGCGCCCGGCTACACCGACGACGCACGCGACGTGCTGTTCGGCCGGGACAACCTCCGTGTGCTCGACGTGGGGTCGTTCGACCCCGCCGACGGCGACCCGCCGCTGGTCGAGACGGCGCTCTCGGGTGGCCGACTCGTCCAGGAACGGGACCACCAGCGTCTCACCACGGACGACCTCGAGGTGGTGACCGAGCGCGAACCGACCGACGACCAGATCGAGTCGATGCTGTTTGCCTGGCAGAGTATCAAACACGTCAAATCGAACGCGATTCTCCTCGCGCAGGGAACCGAAACCGTCGGGGTCGGGATGGGGCAGGTCTCTCGTGTCGACGCAGTGCGACTGGCCGCGATGAAAGCCGACGAACACGCCGAGGGGAAAACCCCCGAGGGTGCGGTGATGGCCTCCGACGCCTTCTTTCCGTTTCCCGACGGCGTGGAGTACGCCACCGACGCCGGTGTCGAGGCGGTTATCCAGCCCGGCGGGTCCAAAAACGACGACACCGTCATCGAGGCCGCAGACGAGCGCGGACTCGCGATGGTGCTGACCGGCCGGCGGGCCTTTCGCCACGACTGAGCGGCTCTCCCGACCGCGTGGACCACCAGGTGCCCTGACCGTGTTAGGACCTCCCGGTGAGTGAGCCCAGCCCAGTGGCTGCTCCCGGCGTTTCCGCTTCCATTTATTCGAGTCGGCGGGTGGGTGTGCTGGCTCGACGTGAGCACACGCTACGACGCGGCTTTTATATCTGACAGCCGAACCCGGGGCATGCCCGTCACCGACGAGACCGAACTGCGCGAGATACTGGCACACGACCGCGTCGCGGTTGTCGGCTGTTCGAGCACACCCGGAAAGGCCGCCCACGACGTGCCACGGTACCTCCACCGGCAGGGGTACGACGTGGTTCCGGTCAACCCCTACGCCGAGGAGATACTCGGCCAGCAGGCGTACGACTCCCTCGCGGACGTCCCCGGCGAGGTGGGTATCGTCGACGTGTTCCGCCCGAGCGAGGAGGTGAGCGGTATCGTCGACGAGGCACTCGACCGCGACGAGACGGCAGTTATCTGGCTCCAACTCGGTATCCACGACGACGAGGCCGTCGCCCGTGCGGAGGCGGCCGGACGACAGGTCGTCGAGGGGATGTGTATGAAGCCGACCCACCGGCGACTGCTCGGCTGACCCGGTACAACGCCGGTTTCCGCCCGGTCTGAGATGACGAGCAGTGCTCGCCGGACCCGGCGGGCCCATCACGCGGGCGTTAGAGCAGTTTCAGCCTCTCGGTACCGGACGGTTTAGAGAAGGTGACACCAGACCCGGACCGACTCCCCCGGCCGGAGCGTTTTTCGAGTAGGTGGTGATGCAGGCCGGGGACCGTCACACCGACCGGCTGGCGACCGTCACGGCAGAACACGGGGCCGACGGGAACGCCAGGCCACTGTCGAGGGTGGGACCGACGGACCCGCGTACAGGCCGAGTGGAACCGGGCCGACGAGACCGGTGTCGAGGGAACACCGACGGTGACACGCGGGAAGCCACCACGGGTATCGAGGAGATAGCGTCCGAGAGCCGGGTGCAGGGCCGAGCGGCCTCAGACGAGCGCGTCGCCATCGAACGCGCCACGGTCGAACTCGATATCCAGCAGCGTGAGCAGCGTCGGCGCGATGTCGTGGAGGTCGGCATCGTCGAGGCGGGCCCGGTCGTCGTCGACGAGTAGTGTGGTGTTGTCGAAACTGTGCATCCCGTTGCGCGGGCTGTCGGAGAAGACGGTGTCGCCGCCGTCGAACCCGGCTTTCAGGTCGAACCCGTGTTCCGGAACCGCCACCAGGTCCGGCGCGATACCGGTGTGGTCCCCGCGGAACGCGTCGTCGCGGCTGACCACGCGCTCGACAACCGGCTCGCCGTCCGGTCCGGTCATCTCCTCGACATCGGCGGCGAGCTCACGCCGAACCGCCTCGTACTCCGCCTCGGGAACGCTCCCGCGCGGCTCCCGGCCCTCCAGATTGAGGTAGAACCGGCCGGGGCTCAGCGAGTAGGCCTGCGCCTCGGTGGCGATGTCACCGAGCTCCGAGGGGTCGTCACGGTAGGAGAGCCAGCCCTGCTGGTCGAGCCAGACGTTGCAGTCGACCTCGTAGTCGAGCGTGGTGAACCCGTGGTCCGAGGCGACGACGAGCGTCACGTCGTCCGGGAGTGCCGCCCGGATCTCGCCGAGACACTCGTCGAGTCGGCGGTAGAACTCCAGAAACGCCTCGCGGCCGGGGCCGTCCCGCTCGTAGTCCTCGAACAGAAAGTGGTTGACCCGGTCGGTGGTCATGTAGACACCGAAAAACAGGTCCCAGTCGTCGGCCTCGATGTAGTGCATAAACGCCTCGTGGCGGCGTTCGAGTGTCTCGTGGGCGTCCTCGACGAACGCGGTCTTGTCGTCGTCGTGGCCGAGTTTCGCGTTCACGTCGAGCCGGTACCCCATCCCGTCAAGGTACTCGCGGATACCCTCCGGGTACGCCGCCCGCTCGATGTCCGGCGACAGAAACCCAGAGACCATCCGCTGGACACCGCGTTCGGGTGGGAACGTCACCGGGACGTTCATCACGGTCGCATCGCGGTCGGCCTCCTGGACCCGGGTCCAGAGACGTGTCGCCTGAACGTCACGACCCATCGGAACGTAGGTGTCGTAGGAACCGGTTTCGCGGTCCTGAAACCCGTAGACACCCGTCTGACCGGGGTTGACACCGGTCGTGAGCGTCGGCCAGCAGGCGCTCGACTCGGGGGGGACGATGCTGTCTATCTCCCCCCCGACACCCTCATCGGCCAGCGCGGTGATGTGCTCGAACTCCTCGGCGTTGTCCGCCAGCAGACTGTAGGGCACACCGTCGATACCAATAAACGCGACCCGTGGACCCTCGTCACCTCGTATCCGGTCGAGCAGACCCATACATCGACTTTTGGGGACACACACAAGAAGGTTCTTCTATCGGCGGCCGACACCGGCGTCGACGCCGGGCCTTGCCCCAGTTATCGCCCACTCGGACCGCTCACTCCCCCGGTGTCGGACCCCCGGTCTTCGGGTGACTCGTCCTCGGTCACGCCCTCGTGGCCGACGTTCGCCGGAACGGTCGTCGGGTGGTCGAGTCCGACCGGTGGAGCGCTCGTTACCGTCACCGTCTCTGCGGGCCGGACACTCAAACCAGTACCTATACTCATAACGCGTGCGGGGGTGACCGGTCAGTATCGGGGGGGTATCGTCGGAGGTGGTCAGTCGGCCAGGTCGGGCAGGTCCACCGCGACGTCGTGCTGTAGCCCCGCCGCCTTCACCGTGTTGTAGAGCAACATCGCGCGGGTCATCGGGCCGACACCACCGGGAACCGGTGTGATGGCACCGGCCTGTTCACGCGCACTCTCGAACGCCACGTCACCGACGAGTTCGCTCCCGCCGTCGTCGGTCTCGACACGGTTGATGCCAACGTCGACGACGACCGCACCCGGTTTGAGCATCGAACCGTCGACCAGCTCCGGCACACCCGCGGCGGCGACGACGATATCGGCCTGTCGGGTCTTCGCGCCGAGGTCGTCGGTGCGGGAGTGACAGACGGTCGTGGTGGCGTTTCCGCCGGGTGCCCGCTGAATCAACAGGTTCGCCATCGGCTTGCCGACGATGCGCGAGCGTCCGACGACGACCGCGTCCGCACCGGCGGTGTCGACACCGGTGGCTGCGAGCAGTTGCTGGATGCCGTGCGGGGTGCAGGGCTTGTACCGGGGGTAGCCGGCGACCAGCCGACCGACGTTCTCGGGGTGGAACGCGTCGACATCTTTCATCGGGTCGATCCGCTTGACCACCTCGCGGTAGTCGACGTGCTCCGGCACCGGTGACTGGACGAGCAACCCGTCGACCTCCCCGTCCCGGTTCAGGTCGTCGATTGTCTCGAAGAGCGTCGCCGCGGCTGCGTCGGTGTCGAGTCTGACGTCGCGGCTGTCGATACCGAGCTCCTCACAGTCGTCCTGTTTCATCGAGACGTACGTCTCACTGGCCGGGTCCGGGCTCATCAGGACCGTCGCGAGGGTCGGCCGGTGACCCGCGTCGACGAGTCGGTCGACAGAGCCGGCGAGGTCGTCTCTGAGAGCCGCGGCGATACTGTTTCCGTCGATGATGTCGGCCATGACAGCACGACGACGCGCAGGGGCTTGAACATCCCGAACGACGGCCCACGACCCCGTCACCCGAGAACCGCACGCTTTTTCGGCCGGCGGTGTTCTGTTCGCCTATGAGTGCAACACTCGACCACACGATGATGCGCGCCGCGGACCTCGACGCGTCGCTGTCGTGGTACACAGGCTACCTCGACTACGAGGAGGTCGGCCGCTGGGAGGCGGACACGTTCACGAACGTCTTTCTGCAGGCCCCCGGGAGCCACGACGCGGGTGCCGCCCTGGAACTAACCTACAACCACGACGGGCGGTCGTACACGATGGGCGACGCCTGGGGCCACATCGCGGTACGCGTCGAGGACGTGTACGACGCCTACGAGGAGCTGCTGGCACAGGGTGTCGAGGACTACCGCGACCCGGAGAGCTGTGGCGGGTCCTACGCGTTTGTTCGGGACCCCGACGGTCACGAGGTCGAACTCGTCGAGCGTGACTACGGCGCGAGGTGGAGTCTCGACCACACGATGGTCCGTGTCGAGGACGCCGAGCGGGCTATCGGCTGGTACACGCGCAAACTCGACTACGACCTGGTGCGGCGCAGCGAACTCGACACGTTCGCGCTGTACTTTCTGCGACCCGGTGACGCGCCACGGGAGGCGATGACCGTCGAACTCACGTACAACTACGACGGCCGCTCCTACGAGGTGGGTGACGCCTGGGGGCACCTCGCGGTCCGAACCGACGACCTGAACGCGTTCTGGGGGACCCTGATAGACCGGGGGGCCGAGGACTACCGCGACCCGGAGAGCTGTGGGAACCGGTACGCCTTCACGAAGGACCCCGACAGCCGCGAGATAGAGATCGTCAGGCGATAGCATGTCGCGGGCACTCGTCATCGGCGGGACCCGTTTCATCGGGCGGCATCTCGTGACGGAACTGCTCGACGGAGGCTACGAGGTGACGCTCCTGAACCGCGGGACCCACCCCAACCCGTTCGCGGACCACCCCGACGTCGGGCACGTCCGCGGGGACCGCACGAGCGGCGCGACGCTCGACGAGGCCGCCGAGACCGTCGAGCCGTCGGTCGTCGTGGACTGTGTGGCCTACTACCCGGGGGAGGTCAGGATGGCGACTCGGGCGTTCAGTGAGGTCGACGCCTACGTCTACATCTCCAGTGGTTCGGCCTACGGCCCCGACCACATCCCGAAACGCGAGAACGAGACACCGCTGGAGCCGTGCAGTGACGAGCAGGCTGTCGACGACAGCGCGGCGACGTACGGCCCGCGAAAGGCCGGGGGTGACCGGGCGGTGTTCGAGGCCGCCGAGGCCGGCGTCCGGGCGATGAGTGTCCGGCCGACCATCGTCTACGGACAGCACGACTACACCGGACGGTTTCAGTACTGGGTCGACCAGGTCCGCCGGCGGAACCGCGTGCTCGTCCCCGGCGACGGCACCAACATCCACCACCTCGTCGCCGTCGAGAACGTCGCCCGCGCGGTTCGGACCGTCGCCGAGGCGGGCGTCGCCGGCGAGGCGTACAACGTCGGCGACCACGAGGTGCTCACACTCGGCGGCGTTGTCGAGACGATCGCGGACGCGCTCGGCCGGGACATCGAACTGGTGACCGCCGGGGGGCGCGAGTTGGACGAGACCTCCGGCGGTGAGCTCTCGCCGACCGACTTTCCGCTGTACAACCCGACACCGCACATCCTCTCGACTGAGAAGCTCGCGGCACTCGGCTGGGACCCGCTGTCGCCGGCCGAGGCGGTCGACCGGGCCGTCGAGTGGACCGGTGACCCCGAGCGCGACCCCGGACCGGCTGCCGCGGAGACCGACCGCGTGCTCGAACGACTCGACACTTAGCGTTCCCCGGTCGGGCCGCCACGGGTGGACCGCACATCGAGGAGCGACCGGTCAGCCGCCGAGTTTTCCGCGGTACGCGTCGGTGAGTGTCCGGACCACGAGCCGGTCACGCGGGTCGACACCGTAGCCGCCGAGCACGGCCAGGTAGACGCCGACACCGAGCGGGCCTCCGACGGCGACGGCCGGCCAGCCCGAGACGGTGAGCCGAACCGCCCACATCACCCCGAGGGCGACCAGCCCCGCTCCGAGCGGCGGCAGGAACGTCCGGTCGAACGGCCACAGCCCCTCGAACCGGCGGAGCAACACCACCTGGATGCCATTCTGGACGGCGATTGCCAGCGACGTGCCGAGGGCGGCACCGGTGAGTCCGAACCGGCGGACAAAGGCGTAGGTCAGCCCGAGATTGAGCACGGCGAGCAGCCAGTCGAGGGCCATCCGGGCGTACTGGTGGTCGGTCATCATCAGGAGCCAGCCGGTCGCACCGACGGCACTCCCGACGAACACCCCACCCAGGTAGACGACCAGCGGCTCGTACCCCCGGGTGTAGGCCGGGCCGAACACCCCGAGCAGGGTCGGACCGAACGCGACGAACACGGCGAGAACCGGGACGACAGTCGTGACGATGAGCCGCGTCACCGAGGTGTAGACCGCGTTGAGCGGCTCAAGCCGACCGCTGTCATAGAGCTCCGACGCCACTGGGGGGAGGAGCTGGTTGAACGAGCGCAGCGGGATCCACGCCAGGGTGACTAGCACGAGCACGGCGTTGTACACACCGGCGGCACTCGCGGTCAGGAGCAGACCGACCAGGAGCACGTCGAGCCTGTTTTGAAACACTTTCCCGAACCGGCTCATCACGGCCGGAACCGCGTGGTCGTAGAACCGCCGAGCCTCCGCCCGGGTGCCACGCAGCGTCGCGTGGATAGCCGTGAGCCGTCCGGTGAGCGGGACGAGAGTAACCGCGAGCAGCCCCGTACAGACGACGATCCCGCCCGCAACCCCGGCCGCCGAGTAGCCAAGCGAGAGGGCCCCGACCCCGCCGAGAAGCCGCGCGACCGGCCGGAGTAGACGGTTCAGCACCGCCTCACCGCGGGCCGACCTGACCGCCCGGAAGACCCCGGCGCTGATACCGATGACACCGAGCAGTGTGACGAGAACACCGAACAGCCGCAGCGTCGCCGGAAACAGCGGCTCTCCGACGGTGAGGTCGTTGATGCGGGGCGCGGAGACCCACACGAGGGTGGCGAGCACAGCCCCGAAGACGAGGGTAGTCGCGTAGGCCAACCCGACAACGGCCGACCGGCGTCGTGGCTCGTCCTCGTAGGCCGGGAGATACCGCTGGAGCGCCGGAACACTGCCGAACGTGACGAGACGAACCAGTAGCTGTGCGAACCGCCAGGCGAGCGCGTAGACTCCGTACGCGACAGGGCCGAGCCCGCGGGCGAGCACCGCCTCGAGCAGGGTCGTCAGCGCGCGCTCGCCGAGGTAGCCACCGGACGCGACAACGGCACCGTTGGCGATTGTCAGTAGGGCCTCCCGTTCCTCGTCGGGAACCGACTCTTCGTCCTGGGACACTCGTTGTACTGTTGGTCTCAGCCCACCGGGCGACATAAGTAACCCTATCCGGGCCGGGCGTGGCGACGACCGGGCGGGTGTCCGGTGGAGTTCGGTGTCTCTCGGCGTGGACCCAAACCGATATGAAGCGGTACGACTCAGTACCCGGTAGGGCACGTAGCTCAGCCCGGACCAGAGCGTCGGACTTCTAATCCGACGGTCGTGGGTTCAAATCCCACCGTGCCCGTCGTCTGCGAACGACAGTGAGCAGCGACGGCATCGGGATTCGAATGAGACGAGTCTCGCACAACGGAGTGAGCACGTCTCGGCGTGGTTCAAATCCCACCGTGCCCGTCGTCTGCGAACGACAGTGAGCAGCGACGGCATCGGGATTCGAATGAGAGAACCGCGAGCAAAACGAGCGGGTCGCGTGGTTCAAATCCCACCGTGCCCGTGAGACCGTGGGGAGGTCACTCCTCGTATATCTCTGCTATTTTCGCCTCGTGGGCGGCGCGGATGTCGCGGCGTCGTTTCTTCAGTGAGGGGGTGAGGAGCTCGTTTTCCGGGGTCCACTCCTCGGCGACGAGGGCGAACTTCTTTATTTTCTCCGAGTCGCCGAGCACCTCGTTTACCCGCTCGATAGAGTCGGCAACCCAGTCGATGACGCGCTCGTCGTCGGTCAGGTCCTCGGGGTCGTCGGGTAGGTCGACCCCCTCGGTGGTAGCCCACTCCCGGAGCTGGTCGAAGTCGGGGACCACGAGCGCGGCGACGAACTTGCGGTTGTCACCGACGACGAGGATCTGCTCGACGCGCTCGTCGGTCGAGAAGCGGCCCTCGATGGGTTGGGGGGCAATGTTCTTTCCGGTGTCGAGAACGAGAATCTGTTTCAGGCGGTCGTGGATAACGAGGTACCCCCGGGATGTCAGTTCGACGAGGTCACCGGTGCGAAGCCAGCGGCCGTCACCCTCTATATCGCCAAATGCCGTGACCGCGTCGGCGGCGAGCGGGTCCTCGACGAACGCGGCCTCCGTCGCCCCCGGGCGCTCCCAGTAGCCGTCGGTGACGTTTGGCCCCCGAACGAGGAGTTCGCCGACGGCGCTGTCGGCGTCCCGGATGTCGAGATTGCCGCGGTTGCCCGCGCTCCGGTCGACAGCCACGTCGACACCGACGAGCGGAGGCCCGACGGTCCCGGGCTGGATGTCGTCCGGCGCGTTGACAGAGATAACGGGTGCAGTCTCGGTCAGACCGTACCCCTCGAT
>Ga0207714_1000953_pt1 | contig 19394 bp, 19 predicted proteins | sample PonA232FremontCA_2_FD_187270 | JGI IMG/M metagenome (GOLD analysis project Ga0207714, IMG submission 187270) | Marine sediment microbial community from Fremont, CA, USA - Pond A23 Sediment 2 (SPAdes) | ecosystem: Environmental > Aquatic > Marine > Unclassified | place: USA: Fremont, California...
GGCCGCCATGTTCAGCCCGATGATCTCGATCGAGATGAAGCCGCAGATGAGCGACAGCACCCCGTACCAGCCGAGATAGATCGGGCCGATCTGCGCGTTGCCGATACGCCCCGCGAGCTTGTTCAAAAACGGCGAGCCAAGCCGAGGGAAGTTGCCGCGCGGAAGGGCCGGACCGCTGTCGCCTGGGCCTTCCACCTGCACGCGGGTAAAGATGTTCTGATACTCTGGCATGATGACGATGACCCCCGTGTCTTAGTAGAAGCCGCCCGCCGGGTCCCAGATCGGCAAATTCAGCCACCAATCCCACCAAGCAGGCCAACCTTCGGTCCACAGCGGCCCGCTGATGATGATGCAGACGGCGCTCCAGAAGCCGGCGTTCAGCGCCAGGAACAGCCCCAGGCGGTGAATGCCCAGCGTGCCGATCGAGTACCCGATCGTGTCACGGAAGAAACCGTCCTCGTGCTCCGCGCCCTTGACCGGCTCGCCCTTGGGCGGGTTCGCGGCGGACAGAACGAGGCCCCCGTGCAGTGACAGCGCCAAGGTCGTCGTGAAGAAGAAACTCACGGCGATCATGTGCGCCGGATTGTAGTGGAAGTGCAGGTATTGATACCCCACGTTCGACACCCAGTCGAGGTGGGACAGAATACCATACGGGAAACCGTGTCCCCAGGCGCCCAGCAGCAGGGGCCGGAACACCACCAGCGTCACATACGCCAGGATCGCGAAACTGAACGCGAAGGGGATGTGCAACCCCATGCCCAGCTTGCGCGAGATCTCCACCTGACGCAGCGCCCAGGAGACGAAGGCTCCGATCGCACAAATCGTGATGAGCTGCCACAGGCCGCCGTCCGCCAGCGGCGCGAAGCCCAGCCCATAGGACAAGTCCGGGGGCGCGATGTTAATCCGCCAGATGTTCCAGGTCGGGCCGAGAGCGGCGCCCCACAGGATCAACGCCGTGCCCAGCACCGCGAAGAACAGTGTGGTGACGCCGAAGAACCCGACATAGAAGGGCCCGACCCAGAAGTCGAACAAATCACCGCCCAGGAGCGTGCCACCCCGGACACGGTATTTACGCTCGTAACTCAACATTGCCATGGCCGCACTCTCCTGTCGGAAGCCGACGTAACGCCGGACCCGCCATGCGTGGCCGGGAGCGGACGCGGCGACGGACGAACCGCCGCCCCGCGCCCGCTCCCCAGGGTACGAGACGTGTTTACGTCTCGGAGTTCGGGAGCGCCGATTGCTGCTCCTGGGGCTGGAACTTGGAAGCGCCAGCGCCCTCGAGCCAGTTGAAGCGATCGGTGCTCAGAAGAATGAAGTGGATCAGCAGCGCCAACACGAAAAGGAACGTGAACAGCGCCACCAGAGCTCTCCGCGGATCGAAGAGAAGCCATACACGCCACATTGTCTTCCCCTCCTTTTACCCGACGAGCGGGAGAACTTGGTGGACCATCTCGCCTGCGCTCGCGACCGTCTGGTTCGCGGCGTCGAGCAGCGAGCCTTGTTGTTGATAGCCGCCCTCAGCGGGGAGCCAAGGACGCCACAGCCACGCAAGGATGTGCGCGATCACAGCGATGCCGACGAAGGCAATGAAGCTCTGCATGAAGATCTTGTGGAACTCCTTGGCTTCATTCTCCGTCAAGCCCGACAGGGTCTCACCCTTGCCTTCACTTTCAGTTGCCATGTCTCCACCTACTCGTTTGCTTGACACTCCGGTCGGGTTTCCGCGCGCTACCCCGCGCGGAGGGGACCGCCGCGACCTGGTGGGGTCTCCCCAGCGGTTTCGCGGCCGGTCTCCGCACGGCCCCGGATAGAAGACCGTGCGAAACGGGTGGTGCGCTCAGCCCATGAACGCGAACGGCACGTAGGTCTCGGCTGCCGCACGGGCCTCACCGAAGACCGACAGCCGTGCATCCATGGGCGCCTCGGCCGCACGCTGGCTCGTCGGCAGCAACCGACCGAGAACGGCGCCGACGAGGAAGATCGGAAAGCTGACCGCCACCAGGAACCGATACTCCAGCGGCTCCCCTTTGCGGTGCGTCTGTTGATTCCGTCCAGGCATCGTCTTGCCCTCCGTCTGCTGGCCTTCCGGCCGTTGCATCTCCCGCCGGCCGGGCCGGCGGTTTGCCGGAGCCTGACACCGCATTCCGCGGCGTGCGGCCCCCATCCCGGCGGCCGCGGCGCGAGCCCGTTGGCTTACGCCGCGCGCCCCTGTTCCAATGCCGCCCGCGCCTGTTCGACGCGGTCCGCTGTCACGCGCGTCTCACCCGCATTCTTCACGTCCTGCTCGACCCGGTCGCGCAGGCGTTTCGCCGCAGAGATGCGCACCAGGAACGGCTGCGTCTCGAGATAGGCGTCGAAGGCGACCTGGGCCTCGTCGTCCCAGGGCGTCGTGTCCTCGAGCACCTGTCCCTTGACCGGTGTCGCGTCCGTCTTGTCCATCTGCGAGGACAGCGGCAAAACGTGGAACAGCGCGTCGAACAGGGCGTTGCAGAATTCCTGCACGATGTAGGTCGCGCCGGCGTAGCCCATGAACGGCGTCCCGGTGGAACGGCGCACAATGGCACCGGGGAAGGACGCCGGAATGTACATGGCGTTCGCCCCCACCTCGGCGGCGTACATGCGCTCGTTGTAGGAGCCGAACAGCACCAGCGGCGACTTCGTCTGCACCGCCTCGCGCACCGCCTCGTTGTCGGGCTTCACCCCGGCCGTGCGCTTGAAGCTGAAGACGCACGGGATGCCCAGCTCGTCCTCCAGGAAGTTGCGCATGCCGCGCACATAGGTCTCCGTCGCCACGATCCCGAAATTCGACGTGGCGAAGAAATCCTGGGTCACCGAGCGCCAAAGGTCCCAGACCGGCTTCAGAGTCGTGTGTTTCTCCTGCTCGATGAACGGCTCCGGATCCAGGCCCGTCAGCTCCCCAAGCGTGCGCAGGAACTTCGTCGTGGAGAAGATCCCGATGGGCGCCTGCAGATACGGCTTCTCCAGGTCCTCGCAGAGCTTCCGGCCGAACTCGCGGTACATGCAGATGTTCACATCCGCATCTGCGAGACGCGGCACCTCCAGAACGTGCGAGCCCAGCGGGAAGACCATGTTGATCTCGCACCCGATGCCCTCCACCAGGCGCCGGATCTCCGCCAGATCCGAGGGCATGTTGAAGGTGCCGTAGATCGGCCCGATGATATTGACCTTGGGCTTCGCGTCCGCGTCCCGCTTCGCCTTGCGGTTCTTTTTCTTCTTGTTCTTCGGCCCGAACTCGGTCCAGAGCCAATTCATCGCCCGATCGGCGGTCTGCCACTGGTCCTCGTCCATCGTCCGGCAGAGGAAGCGGCGCAGGTTCGAGCCCTCGGGCGTGACGCCGCCGCCGATCATCTCCGCAATCGAGCCGGTGACCACCACCGCGGGCATGTCGTTGTCCTGGGTCGCACTCGCCCGCCGGAGGTTCTCCTCCGTTCCCTTCACCGACATCTCGTCCTCCGAGATGCCCGTGACGGTCACCGGCAGTTCGTGCGGCGGCAGGCCGTCGGTGTAGTGCAACACCGAGGTCACCGGCAGATTCTCGCAGCCCACGGGGCCGTCGATGACGACGCGCAGCCCCTTGATCGCGGTGAAGGCGTAGATGGCGCCCCAGTAGCCGCCGGCGCGGTCGTGATCGAGAACCAGCATCTCACACCCCCACCGAGTCCGGAACGCCGGTATCGGCCTTCTCGACCTGCTCCGCGTCCGGCTTCGTCCGCCGGCGCGCGCGCGGGCCGTCGTTGCCCACCGTGTAGCCGATCGCGTGCCCCTCGCCGACGCCCTCGAAGAAGGCGAGCATATCCTGGAAGCGATCCTTCCCGCTGGCCTGGGTGTGCACGATGTTCGCCAGCGCGGACACCCCGGCCGGGCCGAACAGCGGCCGCGCCGAGACCATGTTGGTGAAGTAGATCGCCGGCCAGCCCTGCTCCTTCGCCTTCTGCACCAGCGGCGTCGTGCCGATGGCGAGATCCGGCCGGACCTCCTGCATCGCCGCGACGTCGGTCTCCAGACTCGCGCGGTACTCGACGTGACAGCCGTGCGCCTCGAGCCAGTCCAGGTCCGGCTTGCTCCACTGCGTCCGCGGGCAGGCCGTTCCCACGTAGGGCACCGTCGCGCCCGCCTCGATGAGCAGGCGCGCCACCAGCAACTCCGAGCCCTCGTAGCCCGAAACCGTCAGGCGGGCGTTGATCGGGTTCTCCGACAGCGCGGTGCGGATCGCCAGCGCCGCCTTGCTCTTGGCGGTGTCGATGTCCTTCTGCGCGATGCCCGCGGCCTCGCCCACGGCCTGCAGCCAGTTCGTCGCGCCGTCGACGCCCACCGGGCCGGAACCAACCACCGGCCGGCCGGCGCGATGGAATTCGCGAACCGTCTGGGTGTAGAACGGGTGCACCGCGGCGGCGACCTCGCTGCCCAGCGCGGCATACAGGTCGCGCCACTCGCGCGCGGGAAGCTGCGGCGCCACCTTCAGCCCCATCGGCTCCAGGAGCTGGCCCACACCCACCATGTCGCCGGGGAAGAGCTCCCCGATCAGGGTGATCGTGCGCGCACCCTCCTCGTAGCTGCGCGGCCGCGGCACCGGCCCCTGCTCGGCCTCCTGACGGGCGTAACGGAGCATTGCGCCGGCCAGAATGTCCTTCGCCTCGGCGTGCGTGGGCACGCCAAAGCCGGGCACGTCGATGCCAATAATGCGCACGCCGTCGATCTGGCTGGGCAGCCGATCCAGCGGGATTCCGGACGCCGTGGGCACACAGAGATTGGTGACCACAATGGCGTCGTAGTGCTCCGGATCGGCCATCTGCCGTACCGCGTTCTCAATGTCCTGGTACAGCTCGCCCGTGACCAGGGTCTCCGAATTGAACGGCACGTAGCCAACCGTGCGCCGCGCCCCGTAGAAGTGCGAGGTGAAGGTCAAGCCGTAGACGCAGCACGCCGAGCCCGAAAGGATCGTCGCCGTGCGCCGCATGCGCAGGCCCACGCGCAACGAGCCGAACGCCGGGCACATGGACTGCGGCTGGTCGTGCGGCCCCGTCGGGTAGTCCTTCTGAAGCTGTTCCAGAAGGCTGGACTTGCCCGCCTGGTGCGCGGCCGCCTGAAGCGTGTCCTTGCCGCCGTGACAGCCGCCCTGGGCGGCCGCCTGCAGCTCGGCCTGCGCCTCGGGGGTCTGCGGGGTATCGGTATGGCTCTCGCTCATCACACCCTCCCCTCAGACCTGCTCATAGACCACTTCCAGCGACTCCCGCTCGGGGACCTTGCCGCCGCACATGTCTTCCATTGTCGCCGGCTCGAGCACGACGTCGCGACCCACCTCGTCGCTCTTGAACAGGTTGAGAAGCTGCTCGTGCTCCAGCGGCGCGGGCATGACCGGCGGCGCATCCGCCGCATGGCGGCCCAGTTCCTCGAACAGGCCGCCCCAGGGACCGCCCGGATAGCCGATGATGTCGTAGTTCGCCGACTTCCGGCGGATGTCGTCGTCCGCCGGGATCGAGGCGAGCGTGGGAATGCCCACTTCCTGCGCGAAGCGCTGCGCCTCGCCGGTGCCGTCGTCCTTGTTCACCACCAGCCCGGCGACGCCGACATTGCCACCCATGCGGCGGAAGTAGTCCACCGCGGAGCAGACGTTGTTGGCGACGTAGAGGGACTGCAGATCGTTCGCGCCGACGACGATCACCTTCTGGCACATGTCGCGCGCAATGGGCAGGCCGAAGCCGCCGCAAACGACATCGCCCAGGAAATCAAGCAGGACGTAGTCGAAGCCCCAGTCGTGGAAGCCCAGCTTCTCCAGGATCTCGAAGCCGTGGATGATCCCGCGGCCGCCGCAGCCGCGGCCGACCTCGGGGCCGCCCAGCTCCATGGCGAAGACGCCGTCGCGCTTGAAGCAGACGTCCTCGATCTGGACGCTCTCGCCCGCGGCCTTCTTCTTCGACGAGGTGTCGATGATGGTGGGCGTGCTGCGCCCGCCGAAGAGCAGCGACGTGGTATCGCTCTTGGGATCGCAGCCGATGAGCAGCACGCGCTTGCCTTGCTGCGCCATCATGTAGGACAGGTTGGCCAGGGTGAAGCTCTTGCCGATCCCACCCTTGCCGTAGATCGCGATGACCTGGGTCTCGCGCCCGGCCGTTTCTTGCTCGACGGCCTCCGTCTGCTCGCGGTCAGCGGATGTCATTGCTCGCCTCTCCAATCCAGGATCATTTTTAGGCAGGCGGAATCGCCGAAGGCCGTGCGATAGGCCCCGTCGGCATCCGTCGCGGCTCGACGGTGCGTGATCAGCCCGTCGAGGGAAAGCGCGCCACGCTCTGCCATGCGCGTGACAGCCTGCAGGTCCGCGTCGCGCCACTCGGCGGCGATCCGGATCCGTGCCTCGCGAATGAACGCAGGTGGAAAGTCGAACGACGGCCGCTCGCTGTAGAACCCGGCGAGCACGACCTCGCCGCCGTAGGCGAGGCGCCCGATCAGCTCGTCCAGCAGATCGGCCCGGCCGCTGACGTCGTAGATCGCGCGGTAATCGCGGCGATCGTCCTGATCCGGCGCGATCACGGGATAGCCGTCCCGGGCGTCCTGACGCACCGGATCGGTCTCCCAGACCGTCGGCGCCGGCGCACCCATTGCAAGCGTCAACCGCGCCAGCAGCCGCCCCAGGACGCCGTGACCGACGATGAGATCGGGAAGCGCCGCATCCTCGGCCGCGAGCGCGTGGTACGCCGTCGCGGCCAGTGCCATGAGCACGCCGTTCGGCCCGATCTCGGGATCGAGCCGCGTCAGCCGGGACTCCGGCACCACGACCCGCGAGGCCGCGCCGCCGAACAGGCCGCGCACCTCGCCAAAGCAACGCGCGCCGGGCACGAACACGCAGTCCCCCTTGGCCAGGGTGCTGTCCGGCCCGGCCTCGGCGACGAACCCGAGGGACTCGTAGCCGGGCACCAGCGGATACCCCATACCCGGGAAGGACGGCATCGCGCCCGTCCAGAGCAGCTTCTCGGTACCGGTGCTGATGCCACTCCAGGCAATATCCACCACGACGTCACCCGCCTGCGGCGGCGTCAGCGCCAGCCGGCTCAATGCGAGCCGCTCCGGCTGCTCCATGACGACGGCGGTGGCCTCAAGTTCGGACATCAGCGGTAAGCCTTCGCGTCCATCTGGTCTGACAAGACTGGTCGTAAGTGTAGCCTGACACACAGCGATGTCAATAACACCTTACAGACCGTCGCGTCGTCCTGACGTGACACCCCTAAATCACAGATTCGCGTTTTGCCGACATGACACGGGTCAAAAACGGCTGCCGCGTGGGATGTTCCTGGACGGCCGAAAAACCTGCCTGACCCAGCAGTTCGGCGTTGCGCGCCGGGGACCGCGGCCGCCCGCGCCCCATCGCCAGCAGATAGAAGCCGAAATAGGCGTCCCCCACCGGCTCGGCGTCGCGCGTCTCGGCCATGGGCTCCGCCACGACCACCGTCCCGCCGTCGGGCAGCGCCGCATGCACGGCCTTCAGGATCGCCAGGACATGCGTGTCGTCGTGGTCGTGCAGGATGCGAACGAGGGTCACGACGTCCGCCCCCTGGGGCAGCGGGTCCGCGAACATGTCGCCCGAGAAGATGGACACGCGCGCGTCCAGCCCCGCCGACTCGAAACGCGTCCGGGCGTGCGGCACCACGCCGGGCAGGTCGAACAGCCACAGCGTCAGATTCGGCGCCGATTCGGCCACCGCCGTCAGGAACCGGCCGTCGCCCCCGCCCACGTCCAGCAGGCAAGTGTGTTTCCGGAACGGGTAGGCATCCAGCACCTCCGCGGCGATCATCGGCTGCGACTGCGCCATGAGCGCGGAATACGGCGCGGCTGCGTCGGCCGTGACCGCCTTCGGGTCCGCCGCCCCGGCATAGGGCCAATAGGCCGAAAGCGCCGTATCGGCCCGCTCGCCGCGGAGCAGCGCCACCGGATCGGCGAGGTCGGCGTAGAGCCGGTCGTGGTGCGCAACCATCGCGGCGATTCCGGGATTGCCCAGGACCACGGCGCCCATCGGCCCCAAGCCGTAGCGACCGCCCGCGCGCGCCTCCACGAGGTCGAGCGCCGCCGCCGCGCGCAGAAGCCGGTCGGTAGCGTCAAGCGAGAGTGACAGCCGCGGCGCCAGTTCGTCCGGTGTCTGCGCCCCTTCGTTCAGGATCTGGAAAAGCTGCAGGCGCACGCACGCGAACAGGACCTGCGCATAGACAAAGCCGGCGCACAGGTCGAACAGCGCCCGCGACCGGCGCCGCGCCACCCGGCGGGTGAGCGGAAAGCCGGCCGCCCAGCGCTGGAAACGGGGACTCGCGAGAAGGCGATTGCGCCAGCGCGCCCATGCGTCGCGCCAGCGGGCGGCCGCCGGTGCGGCCGTCTTCGAGGGCGTCGCGCCCGCCTCGGCCCGTTCCGTCACCACGGACCCTCAGGCGACGGCGCGCGCCGGTTCCTTGGGCATGAAACGCTTGGTCTCGGCGCGGATCTGCGTCTTCAGCTCCGCTTGCCCAGGGCACGCCGGAATGGATTCGATGGCGCCCTCGACCAGCGACTCCAGATGTTTCTTCGCCCCGTCGAGGCCGTACTGGCGCACCGCGCTGGGCCGGTCGTTCGCCGCGTCCTGCCCCGTCGGCTTGCCCAGCTCTTCGGCGTCCGAGAGCACATCGCGCAGATCGTCGGCGACCTGGTAGGCCTCGCCGAGTTTCGCGCCCAGGGTGCGCCACGGCGCCGAGTCCACGCCCGCGGCCACGGCCCCGGCGACGGACGCAGCGGCAAAGAGCGAGCCCGTCTTGGCCTGCTCGTAGCGGTCCAGATTGACGCGGTCCTCGCACTCCCAGGCCTGCCCGGCCACAATGCCGCCGGGAAGGCCGACCGACTTGGCCACGGTGCCGAGCAGCAGGGGCAGCCGCTCGGGAGCATCCGTGGCGGCCCGCCCCAGGGTGTCGAAGGCGGTCACGATCAGCGCGTCACCGGCAAGCACCGCCAGGCGCTCGCCGTAGGCGACGTGCACCGCCGGCTTGCCGCGACGCGTTGCGGCATTGTCGAAGCAGGGGAGGTCGTCGTGGATGAGCGACGCACAGTGCAGCAGCTCGATGGCCGAGGCCGCCGCATCCGCCGCCACCGGCGCGCTGTCGCCGCACGCCTGGGAAACCGCCAGGGTCAGCCGGGGCCGGATACGCCCGCCGGCGGGGAACACGGCATAGCGCATGGCCTCGCCCAGGCCCGGCGGGCACGGCTGGTGATCGGCCTCGGCCAGGGCGACCGTCAGGGCGTTCTCGATCCGCATCATGTCGTTCATTTCCGGCCTCCCCGGCTTCGCTGTCGCGGGTGGTGTCAAGGTTTTTGGTCACGCCATGCTGTCATGTATGCTAGACATCACACCGCAAAGGGTCAACGCCCGACGACACGGGAGGTACCGTGAGCAACCGCAAACGCGATTCGGCCGGCAATCCCCGCGTGCCCGCGCACGCGGTCGTCATCGGCGCCGGTGCTGCCGGGCTGGCGGCGGCGTTGCGCCTGATCGCCGCGGGTGTGGCGGTCACCGTCGTGGAAAAGGCCGATCAGCCGGGGGGCAAGATGCGCCGGGTCGACGCCGGGGGCGCGCCCGTGGATGCCGGCCCGACAGTGTTCACCATGCGCGAGGTCTTCGAGGAGATCTTCGCCGAGGCGGGGACTGAGCTGACCCACCATGTCGGGCTGCGCCATGCGGACGTGCTCGCCCGGCATCGCTGGGACGCCGGCGGTGAGCTGGATCTGTTCGCCGAGCACGACAAGTCGGTGGACGCCATCGCCAGCTTCGCGGGGCCGGCGGAAGCCAAGCGCTATGGCCAGTTCTGCCGCGACGCCCAGCACATCTTCGACACCCTGGAGCGCCCCTTCCTGCGCCAGCCCTACGCCACGCCGACGAGCCTCATGCGCGCCACGGGCACGCGCGACCTTATGGGGATCAAGCCGTTCAGCCGGCTGTGGGACGCGCTGGGCAAGTACTTCCACGACGAACGGCTGCGCCAGCTCTTCGGCCGCTATGCCACGTACTGCGGCTCCTCGCCCTACCGCGCCCCGGCGACGCTCATGCTGGTGGCGCATGTGGAGCAAAGCGGCGTCTGGCTGGTTGACGGCGGCATGCACCGGCTCGCCGCGGCCATGGCCGAACTTGCTCAGGCGCGGGGTGCGGCGTTCCGCTACCGGACCAAGGTCGATGAAATCCTGGTGGAGAAGGGGCGCGCCGCCGGCGTGCGCCTGGACACCGGGGAGACCCTCGCGGCGGACTATGTGGTGACGAACAGCGACGCGGCCGCCCTCTCCAGCGGCAAGCTGGGGCGCGGGGCCAGCCGCGCCGTGCCCGCGACGCCGCGCGACGAGCGCTCGCTCTCGGCGCTCACCTTCACCACGCAGGCGTACTGCGCGGGCATGCCGCTGACCCGGCACAACGTGTTCTTCTGCCGCGACTATCCGGCCGAGTTCACGGACATCTTCAAGCACCGCCGGCTGCCGCGCGAGCCGACCGTCTACATCTGCGCCCAGGATCGCGACGACTCCGGGCCATCCGACGGCGCGAGCGCGGAGCGCCTGCTGTTCATCATCAACGCCCCGCCCGACGGCGATATCCGCGCCTTCGAGCAAGCGGAGATCGAGACATGCAAGGAAAGCGTCTTTGCCCTCTTGGACCGCTGCGGCCTGGACTGCCGGCCGGAGCCGACGACCTTCAAGGCGACCACGCCCGCGGACTTCGACCGGATGTTCCCGGGAACGGGCGGCGCCCTCTACGGCCGCGCATCCCATGGCTGGCGGGCATCGTTCCAGCGGCCGGGGGTGAAGACCCGGCTGCCGGGATTGTATCTGGCGAGCGGCAGCGCGCATCCGGGACCGGGGGTGCCCATGGCGGCCCTGTCGGGCCGGCTGGCGGCGCACGCGCTGCTTCGGGACCTGGATTCGCGCGCCCGGTCCCGCACGACGGCTATGCGTGGTGGTACGTCGACGCGCTGAGCGACGACGGCGCGTACGGCCTGACCATCATCGCCTTCGTGGGCAGCGTGTTCTCTCCCTACTATGCCTGGGCGCGCGGCCGGGGCCCCGCGGACCCGACCAACTATTGCTCGGTCAATGTCGCCCTCTACGGCAAGCGCGGCAGTCGCTGGGCCATGACCGAGCGCGGCCGGGCGCGCCTGCACCGCGATGCGACGACCTTCGCCGTGGGCCCCAGCGCGCTGACCTGGGACGGCGACGGCCTGACCATCGACCTGAACGAAATCGCCGCCCCGATCCCGCAGCGCGTGCGCGGACGTATCCGGGTGCATCCCGAGGTGCGCACCGGCGAGCCCTTCACCATCGATGCCGGCGGGGCGCATTTCTGGTGGCCCATTGCGCCGCGCGCCCGGGTCGAGGTGGCCATGGATCGGCCCGGTCTGCGCTGGACCGGCACCGGGTACCTGGACAGCAACTGGGGCGACGAGTCGCTCGAATCCGGCTTTCGCACCTGGACGTGGTCGCGGGCCGCGCTGGGCGACGGGGCCGTGGTGCTCTACGACACGATCCGCGCGGACGGCAGCGAATCCAGCCTGGCCCTGCGCTTTCACCGCGACGGCACGGCCGAGGCCTTCGATCCGCCGCCGCACGCGCCCCTGGCGACCACGCGCACCTGGCGCGTGCCCCGCCACACCCGCGGCGAGCCGGGTGCCGCGGCGACGGTAACGCAGACGCTGGAGGACACGCCGTTCTACGCCCGCTCGGTGGTGCGCACGCAGGTCCTGGGCACGCCGGTGACGGCGGTGCACGAGAGCCTATCGCTCACCCGCTTTTGCCTGCCCATCGTCCGGCTCATGCTCCCCTTCCGCATGCCGCGGCGGCCGGGCTGAACGCACCCAGTCCCAGCCGCCCTTGCCCACACCCTGGCGGTCGAGTTGCCGGATCTGCCACAGGCCGAAGCCGAGCAGCAGGCCGAACACCATCACCATCTTGATCAGGACGAACAGGCCGAGGGACATGGCGTGCGGGCCCACCGACGGGAGCCGACCTACTCCGCGGCCTCCTGCGGGCGCTGGCGCGCTTCCAGCTTGAGGAAGAGGTCGCACACCCAGGCCGCGCCCTCGGCGGGCAGGCTCGCCCCGCCGGCCAGCGGCGGCGCGGCGCGCACGGCATCCACCAGGAAGTTCGTCTCGGGCAGCGCCGGGATCTGCATGGTCGCGTCATCGGCGTCGGGGCCGAGCCCGATCTGCGCCATGTGCGCCAGCTTCTTCCGGCCGGGGACGACGGCGCGGTGGTTGACCGAATCGCAGCCCTGGCGCGCGAGCTGGTGCCCGATGCCCTGGTACAGCCGGCTGGCCGCCGTGATCCCAGGCCGGCAGCGCAACGGCAGGGCCGCGATTCCCGAATCCGCCCGGGCGTAAAGTTCGTCCGCCGCATCCAACAGGCGCCGGATCACCGCGCCCAGCTCGGGCGTAAAGCGCGGGTTCGCCAGGAAGGCATCGGGGTCGATGCCCGCATCGCGCAGCCACGCCTGGGGCAGGTACAGCCGACCATTGCGCGCGTCCTCGCCGACGTCGCGCGCAACGTTGGTGAGCTGCATCGCCACGCCCAGGTCGCAGGCGCGCGCGGCCACCTCTGCGGCGCGCACCCCCATGAGCATGGCCATCATCGCGCCCACGGTCCCGGCCACGCGCGCCGCGTAGGCGCGCAGTTCGGACAGCGTCTCGTAGCGCACCTGTTGCCGGTCCCAGGCGAAGCCCTCGAGCAGCGCCGCGGGCAGCCGGTAGGGAATGCCGTAGCGCGCCACCACGTCGGCGAACGCGCGGTCGGCGGCGATGTCGAGCGGACGCCCGGCGTAAATGCGGTCCAGGCGCGCGTGCAGTTCCTTCAGCGACTCAGGCCCGGCGTCGGCGTCGTCCACCGCGTCATCGGCCAGCCGGCAGAACGAATACAGCGCCAGCGCCGGCTGGCGCACGCGCGCGGGCAGCACCAACGAGGCGGTGAAGAAACTGCGCGAGCCGTGCCGGATGAGGTTACGGCAGGCCGCCCGGTCGTCCGGACTGGCCAGGGGCGGCATGCTGTCGCCCAGGGTTGCGGTCATCGCCATGATGGTCTTCCCCCTCTTGTCGATCCCCGCCGGACGCCCGCCGCGCCCGCCGGCGTTGTTATGCCGCGTGGCCAAGTTGGTGCGTGTGCGCCGTGTCCGATATGATCTGGGCCACGGTCGCCGGATCTTCTTCGTGCGCGAGATGTCCCAGCCCGGGCAGCGTCACCAGACGCGTGCCCGCGCACATCGTGCCCGCCCGGGTGGAATCGCTGGGGGGTACGGTGGTGTCGTTCTCCCCCACGACCAGCACGAGATCCGGCTCCAGCCGCGGCAGGTCGCGCAGCAGCGGCGCCAGATCCCAGCGCGCCATCATGTTGAGCGCCGATCCCGCATGGCGCGGCCGCCGGAACAGGCGGTGGTAGTCATCGATCATGCGGTCGTCCACGTGCGAGCCGGTCCCCACGAGCAGGCGCTCGGCCGCCCGCCGGTCGCGCGCGTTCCAGGAAAAGATGCGCGGCACGATGTCCCAGCACGCCATGAACTGGGCAATGGGCTTGAACCACATACCGGCGAGGCCACGCATGGGCATCAGCGCGCCGTTGAGGCTCACCACCGCCACCGGATCGATGGCGTGATCCAGGGCCATGCGCAGCGCCACGGGCGCACCCGCCGAATGGCCCACGGCGATCGCCGGGCGCAGATCCAGCGCCTTCAGCAGGGCGGCCACGCCGCGCGCCATCCCGGGCAGGGAAAGCATCTCGGTCGGCGGCTTTTCGGTGAACCCGTGTCCCGGCAGATCCGGGGCCACCACGGTGAATTCGCGCGCCAGCATGGGCGCAAGATCGCGCCACGAATGTGTCGCGGCACCCGTTCCGTGGAGCAGCAGCACCACGGGCCCCTCGCCCATCACCTGGACGTGCCACCGGATGCCGGCCGCCTCGACGAAGCGGCTCGCCTCGCGGTTGGGCCAGTCGGCGCCGTCCGTGTTCCAGTCGGGTGCGTCGTCCATGCTGGCAATCTCGCGCTGACCGGCAGCGGCGGCAAGTTCCGCCCGCGCCGGGGTGTCACGCCGCCGTCTTCGTCTCCTCGCCGCGCGAGGCACGCACCGCATTGGACAGCGAGGCCGCGTCCGCCTGCGGCAGCGGAACGTACTTCGCCCCCATCTCCGCTGCCAGCTCGCGCGCCGCCGGGCGCGGGCGCGGCGAGCTGTCGAACATCAGCACGCTGACCCCCGCCGCGCGCACCCGGCGCGCGGAAACGAGGGCATCCTGGTGCGCGCGCTCGCGGTTGCCCTCGCCGTCCCGCGCAACGTTCGCACGGCCGTCGGTGAGCATCACGATCGTGGGTGTGTCGCCGCGGCGCAGCGCGCCTTCCGCAAGCGCCATGGCAGCGTCGATGCCGGCGGCCATGGGGGTGCCGCCGCCGCCGGGCAGCTCGGCGAGGCTGCGCTTGGCCTGGGTCAGCGAGCGCGTGGGCGGGAGCAGCGTCTGCGCGCCGGTGCCGCGGAAAGCCACCAGCGCAACCCGGTCGCGCCGGACATAGCAGTCGCCAAGCAGCAGCTCGACCGCCCCCTTGGTCTCGGCCAGCCGGTTGAGCGCCGCCGAGCCGGAGGCGTCCACGGCGAAGATGGTTGTGGTCTCGCTGCGGTGCTTGGTGCGCACGATGCGGAAGTCCTCGGGGCGCACCTGGACGCGCCCCTTGCTGCCGTCCGCGCCCACGGTGCGCCCGCGCAGCGGTTGCCACGGCGCGGCCGCCTGAAGCGTGGCGACCACGTCCAGCCGCGCGCCCTGCTGCGGCCGGCCGCGGCGCACGCCCACCTGGCGGCCGCGGTCCTGGGCCGTGTTGGTCGAGCCGGCACGCCCCACGGAACCGCCCTTGCCCGTGGCGCCCTCGCGTAGCGCCTGCAACTGCCCGGGGGTGAGGGCCGCCTGCACGGCCGCGAGCACGATCTCCGCCAGCGCCGGGTCGGACTCCTCCGTGGGCGCGTCCTCGCCCTCGTCGTCCTCGGATTCCGCCTGCTCGGGCTCTTCGGGCTCGCTCTGGTCGTCCTGGGACTCGGGCTCGGGCTCTTCCGGCTGTTGCGCCTGTTCCTGACCCTGCGCGTCCTGCTGGTCGTCGTCCTCGCCCTCGACTTCCTGCTCCTCCTGCGGATCGGCGGGCGGCAGGCTAGTGGCGCGCGGGGTCAGGACCAGGCGGCCGGCCACGGCGGCGTCCTGCTCGCCCACCTGGTCGCGCCCGGACAGGGCCGCGTGCGCCTGCGCCACCCGGAGCGCCAGGAAGGGCACGCGCAGCGACCACACGCCCACCGACAAAGCGGCGGCACTGAGCGCCTCCACGATGTTGTCCGGTGTCTCGACGTAGGGCAGGCGCTCGCGCGCCAGCTCCACCGCGCGCGCCCGCGGGCCGTTGTTCGCCGTGTCGCGATGGGAGATGGGGTTGAGGTCGAGGTGGATGCCCAGCCGGTCCGTAAGCGCCGCCGGCGGGATCTCGTCCGGGTCGCTGCCCTCGTCGAAAGCGACCACGCCGAACCGTGTCGGATGCGTCTCCGCCACCCCGTCGCGGGCGAAGGCCACCTCGCCCGTGTCCATGGCACCGGCGATCCGGCTGGCGGTGCCCGCGGTCATGCGGTCGGCCATGGCGATGCGCAGGATACCGCCGTCGGCGCGGGCGAGCATGCCCTTGCCGGCGACGGGCTTGCCCGCATGCAGTGTGGCGGTCAGGTCGAGCCCGCCCAGCAGCCGGTCGTCGGTAACATTGACCGGCACGCGAAAGATCTCGGTATCCGCCGCCAGGCGGGCCTGCATGATCTCCACCCAGCGGTCGCGCACCGGTCCGGCGCGGGCGCGCAGCACCACGCCGCCGATACCCGCCGGGTCCACGGCGAACACGGCCGCCGCGCGGACGGCGTCGTCCCAGGCCGAGGGCGTCTCGCTCACGATCCGAACACCTCCGCCATGGCGCGTTCGACGCGGGTGGTCGAGCCCGATTCGTCCAGCGGGTCGCGGCGCAGGCGGTGGCGCAGCGCCGAAGGCGCGATCCGGCGCAGGTGCGCGTCGGTCACGGCGTCCGCGCCATCCAGCGCGGCCACTGCGCGCGCCGCGCGCATGAGCGTCAGTTCGCCGCGCAGGCCGTCCGTACCCAGCGCCATGCACAGCTCCGCGGCGCGCCCCAGCGCCTCGTCGCCGACCTCGACGTTCTCCAGGTGCGAGCGCGCGCGCAGGATCTGCTCGCGCAGCTTGTCCTCCTCGGGCTGCCACTTCGCGCGGAAGGTCACGGGGTCGTTCTCGAACGCGTCGCGCCGGCGCACCACCTCGATGCGCGTGGGCAGGTCGGTGGGCGTGCCCACCTCGACCGAGAGCCCGAACCGGTCGAGAAGCTGCGGCCGCAGTTCGCCTTCCTCGGGGTTGCCACTGCCGATGAGCACGAACTTCGCCGGGTGGCGCACGCTCACGCCCTCGCGCTCGACCACGTTCTCACCCGAGGCCGCCACGTCGAGCAGCAGGTCGACCAGGTGGTCCTCCAGGAGGTTCACCTCGTCGATGTAGAGGAACCCCCGGTTCGCCCGGGCGAGCAGCCCGGGCTCGAAGTGCTTCTCGCCGTGCGCCAGCGCGCGCTCCAGGTCCAGCGAGCCCACCACGCGGTCCTCGCTGGCGCCCAGCGGCAGGTCGACCACGGGCACCGGCGCCATCTCGGTCTTGGGGTCGGTATCGCCATTGCGCCGCGGGCAATCCGGCGCGCAATTCGCCGGATCGTCCTCGGGATCGCAGTGGTAGCGGCATTCGCTGACGATGCGCATCTGCGGCAAAAGCTGCGCCAGCCCGCGCACGGCCGTGGACTTGCCCGTGCCACGGTCGCCGAAGATCAGGACGCCGCCGATTTTGGGATCCACCGCCGTGATCAGGAGGCCCAGCTTCATCTCCTCCTGGCCGGCGATGGCCGAGAAGGGGTACGGACCGCGCCCTGCGGATGCCGGGCTATGGCCGGCGTGGGCATAAGCCGCGCCGTGGGCGGGCGCACCGCCGCCCCGGCCCTCGGCGTCGCGTCCGATTCGGTTCTGCGCCGATGTCACCATGCTCGCCTTTCCGCCATTGTCGCCGCGCTTGTCACCGCCGCGCTGTCTAGCACACCCGTCACGGATGCTAAACCGCGCGGGCGCGGCTGTAAAGAAAGCGTGACGTCTGGCCAGCTTGACAAATACACGCCTGGCATGATTGTTTCTCCAGTGGGCATCGGGTAGGCTTCAGGCCGCACCCAAAACCAACCGGAGGAGGCTACGATGGCGGACGATTCCACGCCGGAAAGCTATGAGCGCATAGCCGGTGTTATGATTGCCGGAATCCTGGTTCTGTTCATCATTGCGGTGCTGTCGGTCGCCTAACGTGCACTGCGATCCGGACGGATCGCCGAACCGCACGCGACCCTTTGAAAATAGGGCAAGATTCAGGGATCAGGTGATCCAACCCGGTTGCACCTCGTCCGGCAGCCGGATACGCGAATCGCAAGCTCCGACATATCCGCGAACGGGTTCAACGGCACAAGCGCCGGCCGGATACCTTTCCGGCCGGCGTTTTGCTGTCCGGCCTTTCGGCTTCGCCACCGTCTTTACGCCCGCGCCGGTATGCCCGTCCGGTTGCGCCGCCAGATGGCGAAGTTGAGCGCCGCGGCGAAGGTTACCCAGCACAGGTAGGGGACGAGGAGATAGCTCGCGACCGGGTTGATGGGATAAAACACCGCCATCGTGGCCACGATCGAGGCCCACAGGCCCAGCACCTCGACCATCCCCCAGCCGATCTTGCGCAGCCCGAAGAAGACGGCCGACCAGCCGGCATTGAACCCGAGGTGAATGACGTAGACGAGCAGCGCCGTCGCGCCCGCGCCTTCCAGGCCCACGGTTCGGTACACCAGCCAACCCGAGACGGCGATGGTGCAGAACAGCAGCGTCCACGCCGGCGGGAACAGCCAGTTCGGCGGATTCCAGGGCGGCTTGTCGAGCCGCTCGTACCATACACCCGGCTTGAACACCGCACCCGACAGGGCGGTCAGGAAGTTCAGCAGCACGAACACGGCCAGGGACAGGAGGGCTTCCATCATGCCTGGGGTATATAGGTGATGGCGTGGGGTTGTGAAGCCTCGACTGGTCGCGAGGCCCGACGCGGCGCGACGGCGACGGTCACGCCGCCGCCGCGGTTCCGCCGTCCACGGATCGCACGGGCGTGCCCTCGCGCTGGCGGTTCTGCCAATCCGGGCAGATCCACACGGGCGCGTTGGACGGGGCGAGCGGCTGCGCGCCGGCGATCAGGTCGGCCGCCTTCTCGGCGACCATGATCGTAGGGGCGTTGAGATTGCCGCTCGGGATCGTGGGAAAGATCGAGCTGTCCACCACGTTGAGGCCGTCGACGCCGTGGACCTGCGTCCGCCCGTCCACCACCGCCATGTCGTCCGAGCCCATGGGACAGGTGCACGAGGGGTGGTACGCGGATTCGGCCGCCCCGGCGACCCAGTCGTCGATCTCCCGGTCCGTGGTCACATCCGGGCCGGGCGCCAGTTCTTCGCCGCGATAGGGATCGAACGCGGGCTGGGCGAAGATCTCCCGGGTCAGGCGCACGGCCGCGCGCATTTCCTGCCAATCCGCTTCCTCGGGCATGTAGTTGCCGCGGATCACCGGCGCCGCGCGCGGATCCGCCGAGTGCAGCGTCACCGTGCCGCGGCTGCGCGAACGCATGGGTCCCACGTGCGCCTGGAAGCCGTGCCCGTTCGCCATGCCCTTGCCGTCGTAGCGCACCGCCAACGGCAGGAAATGATACTGCAGGTCCGGATGCTCGACGCCGGCACGCGAGCGGATGAAGCCCCCCGCCTCGAAGTGATTGGTCGCGCCCAGCCCCTTGCCAAAGAGATACCAGGCCAGGCCGATCTTCACCTTGGCCAGCGGGTTCATCGCGGTGTAGAGGCTCACCGGCCGGGTACAGGCGTGCTGGATGTAGAGTTCCAGATGGTCCTGAAGGTTCTGCCCCACGCCGGGAAGGTCCTGCACCACCGGAATGTCGTGCCGGCGCAACTCGTCGGCCGGGCCGATCCCGGAGAGTTTGAGGAGTTGCGGCGAGTTGATGGCGCCACCCGCGAGAATCACCCGGCGCTCGGCCCGCACCTCGTGCGTTTCGCCGCCACGCAGGTACTGCACGCCCACTGCGCGCCGGTTCTCGATGCGGACCTTCGTGGTCAGCGCACCGGTGACCACGGTGACGTTGGGCCGCTGCATCGCCGGCTTGAGATAGGCCAGATAGGCGGACCAGCGCACGCCGTCGTGGACCGTCATCTGCATCGGTCCCACGCCTTCCTGGCGCTCGCCGTTCATGTCCGCGGTATAGCCGTAGCCGGCCTG
>Ga0207714_1000954_pt1 | contig 19389 bp, 18 predicted proteins | sample PonA232FremontCA_2_FD_187270 | JGI IMG/M metagenome (GOLD analysis project Ga0207714, IMG submission 187270) | Marine sediment microbial community from Fremont, CA, USA - Pond A23 Sediment 2 (SPAdes) | ecosystem: Environmental > Aquatic > Marine > Unclassified | place: USA: Fremont, California...
TCACAGTACGCGTATATCGGGGTGCTCGAGAATATAACCGAGCGCAAGCGCCGCCGCCAGGAGTACGAGCAGATTTTCGACGGGGTAAACGACGCAATCACGGTGTTCGACCCCGAGACCGCAGAAATCGTCGACGTCAACGAGCGCTACCACGAGCTGCTGGGGTACGACGAGCTCGAGCGTATCCGCGAACTGGGGATAGAGGGGCTGAGTGTCACCGAGGCGGGCTACACCGGCGAGCGGGCCCACCAACTCATCGCCGAGGTGGCAGAAACCGGCGAGCCACAGACCGTCGAGTGGCAGGGCGAGCAACAGAACAGCGAGCAGATCTGGCTTGAGGCGACCCTGGCGACGGCCGAAATCGGCGGCGAGTCGCGCGTGCTGTCGATACAGCGAGACGTAACCGAGCGCAAGCGCCGCGAGCGGGCGATTCAGACACTAGAGCGTGCGACCGAACGGCTCCAGTCGGCACAGACGTCGGCCGAGGTCACGACGATCGCCGCGGAGGCCGCGAGCGACGCGCTTGACCTGCCGATGTCGGTCTGCTGGATCCACGACGAGACAGCCGGCCGTCTGGAGCCGGTTGCCGCAACCGACACCGCCCACGAGGCAGGGCTCGTGACGACGCTCGGTCCAGACCGCTACGAGTACGAGGTGTTCACCGAGAGCGGGGTCACGGAGTACGTACCGGACGACCACGCAGCGGACAACCCGCTACAGACCGGTGTGTTGTTGCCACTCGCAGACCACGGGCTCATCGCCGCCGGGTGTTACGAGACGACCGACGCCGACAGGATAGTGCTTGACGTCGCAAAAGCGCTCGCCGACCACGTGACGACGGCGCTCGACCGGGTCGAACGCGAACAGGCTGTCAGGGAGAGCGAACGGCGGTTCCGGATGATCGCCGAGCGGGTCGACGAGATAATCTACCTCTCCAAGCCGGACTTCTCTGAGGTGCTCTACGTCAACCCCGCCTACGAGGATGTGTACGGCCAGACAGTCGAGACGCTACACGACGACGCGACCGCGTTTCTCGACCCGATCGACGACCGCGACCGGGAGTGGTTCGAGAGCGAGTTCGAGGAGATGCTCGCCGAGATCGAGGCAGGCGAGTCACAGGACAGCTACGAGTTCGAGTTTCGCATCCGACAGCCCGGTGGCGAGATCCGCTGGCTGAGCGCAACAGGCTATCTCGTCGAACTCGCAAACGAGACACGCCGGTTCGTCGGTATCGTCAACGACGTCACCGAGCGCAAGCGCCGCGAACAGCGCCTCGAGGTGTTCAACCGCATCCTCCGACACAATCTCCGCAACCAACTCGACGTCATCAGGAGTCACGCCGAGGTGCTCGCCGACCGGTCGACAGACGACCACGCCGGGCGCATCATCGCCGCCGTGGACGAACTCGCCGGCATCGGTGCCCGGGCACGAAACACGGACGGCGTCATGTCGATGGGTGACAACCAGACCGATATCGGGCTCGCCGGGACGCTGCGGGAGATTGTAGCGGAGCTTACACACGACCGCGACGACCTGCAGGTGAGGACCGACCTCCCGGAGACAGCGCGTCTGACCACGAACGAGAGTGCGGTAGAGATTGCCGTCGAGTGTGCGCTCGAGAACGCAGTCGAGCACGCCGAGTCGACGGTGACCGTCGCGCTCGAACGGGAGCGAGACGGCTGTGTCGTGACGGTCACAGACGACGGACCTGGGATTCCGGAGGCCGAACTCGCCCCGATCGAGACCGGCACGGAGACGAATCTCCAGCACGGCCGCGGTCTGGGGCTGTGGCAGCTCCGGTGGAGTGTCGACAGGCTCAACCGCGCACTTTCCTTCGACACCGACAGCGGGACCACAGTCCGCATCACGATCCCGGACCGGCGCGAGTCGACACCGGTCGTGTGAGCAACGGCTCGAACTCCGGTCTCCGGTCGCCGCGTGGCTGTTCTGGAGAAGCCGTGCGGAGCGGACCGCAGTCGATTTGTGGCTGCCGTCCGTAGGTTGGGTCGATGACCACGACCCCAACGCGACGACGGGCGTGGCTGATGGCCGCTCGGCCACAGACGCTCCCTGCCGGTGCCGCACCAGTGGTGCTCGGTGTCGGGCTGGCGGTCGCAGACGGTGTCTTCGCGCCGCTACCGGCACTGGCGGCACTTCTCGGTGCCCTGCTCATCCAGGTGGGAACGAACCTCGCGAACGACTACTCGGACGGTGTGCGAGGTACCGACACTGACGACCGCGAGGGGTTCACCCGTGTCACCGCCGGCGGCCTCATCGAACCCGAACAGGTACGCCGCGCCACCGCACTCACGTTCGGACTGGCGCTGCTGGTCGGGTCGACACTGGTCTCCGTCGGAGGCCTCCCGGTGGTCGTGATCGGTCTCACGAGCATTGCTGCCGGTCTCCTCTACACCGGTGGTCCGTACCCGTACGGCTACTACGGACTCGGTGACCTGTTCGTGTTCGTGTTCTTCGGGCTGGTTGCAGTCACCGGAACCTACTACGTACAGGCCGTTACGGTCGCCGCGGCCGGCCCCTTTCCGCTCGGACTGCCCTCGGGGACCGTGTCGACAGACGCAGCCCTGGTCGGGGCGGCCGCCGGCGCGCTCGCGACCGCTATCCTGGTCGTCAACAACATCCGGGACGTGGAGACCGACCGCCGGACGGGCAAGCGCACACTCGCCGTTATCCTGGGCTATCGTGGTTCCCGGCTAGAGTTTCTCGGTCTGCTCGGGGTGGCCTACACGGTGCCGGTGCTGCTCTGGGGGCAGGGGTACGGCCCGCTGGTGCTCGCCCCGCTCGTGACGCTACCGTTCGCGGCTACAATCGCACAGACGGTGCTCTCCCGTGCGAGCGGTGACGCGCTCAACCCCGCAGTTGAGCGGACAGGACAGCTACTCGCACTGTATGCACTCACACTCACACTGGGCCTCGTCGGCCCGGAGGTGGTGTAGATGCGGGTCGACCGGTTCACCGTGGGGCTGAACCCGCCGCTTCCGACTACCCGGGGCACACTCCGCGAGCGGGAGGGGTTCTTGATCGAACTCGACTACGCCGACACGACGGGGTTGGGTGAGGCGACACCGCTTGCCGGTTGGACCGAGTCACTCGGAGAGTGTCGTCGGGCACTCGACCGCGCGGCAGAGATCGCCGCCGAACTCGACTGGGGGGTCGCGCTCGGGAAACTCGACGCCCCCGCCGCTCGGCACGGTCTCTCGCTCGCGCTCGCCGATGCCCGTGCCCGGGCACAGGAGGAACGGCTGTACCGGAGTCTCGGAGCCGTACCCGGACCAGACGGTGTAGACACCCCCTGGGAGCGTGTCTCACGCGTACCGGTCACCGCTGCTCTCGGGTCGACCGGGAGCCCCGAGGAGGTCGCAGGTCGCGCCGACGAGGCCGTCACCGCGGGCTATCGCTGTCTCGAACTCACGGTCGGCACACAGGGTGTCGAGGAGGACATCGAACGGGCACGGGCCGTCCGGACCGCTGTCGGCGACGTGACACTGCGTGTCGATGCAAACGGCGCCTGGGCGCCCGAGCAGGCACGTCGAGCGGTCGAGACACTCGCTGCGCTCGACGTTGCCTACGTCGAGCAGCCGCTGTCCACTGCCGATCTTGAGGCGACAGAGAGTCTGCGTGACCGGGGCGTCGATATCGCGCTCGACGAGTCGGTCGCGGCTCTCGGCGTCGAGACCATCCTCGATGCCGGGGCAGCCGACGTGCTCGTGTTGAAACCGATGGTCGTCGGTGGGCCGGACCTGGCCGCTCGCGCAGCCTGTCTCTGCCGCGAGGTCGGCGTCGAACCGGTTGTCTCGACCACAGTCGACGCTGTCGTCGCCCGGACCGCCGCCGTGCACGTCGCCGCGGCTATTCCCGAGGTGTCTCACTGTGACCTGGCGACCGCAGACCGCGTGAGACACGACCTCGCACCCGACCCTGCGCCGGTCACCGACGGTGCTGTCGAGGTGCCACAGACCCCCGGCCTCGGACTCCCCGAGCGACCCTGACCGGCCTCCCCCCGACACGATGGGGTTTTTCAATCTGGACGGCACGAGCAGTCGACGACCCCATCCTCAGGGAGCGAACCGCGTCAGCGGTGAGCGAGTAGGGTGGGAGAAAGTCACAGAGCGTCACCCGTGAGTGTCAGTGCAGACTCCGGGTCGGGGCCCAGCGGTGACCCGAGCACGACACTGTCTGCGGTCTCCAGCAACCCCTCGATCCGTTTGGCGACCGTCTCGGGCGTGCCGGCGATACAGAACGAGTCGAGCATCCGGTCGGAGACAGCCTCGAACGCCGCTCCGAACGAGCCGGCGGCGATTGCGTCGCCGATATCCGACGCCCGCTCGTGGTCGATGCCGTGCCGGTCGAGCACCGGCGGCGGTGCGCCGGCGGTGATGAACGCAACCGGCGGGCGGGCAGCCTCGCGGGCCTGTTCGCGGTCTGCGGCGATACTGGCGCTCGCGTAGGCGACAAAGTCGAACGAGCCACGGTCGTCGGGCCGGTCGGCCCGTCCCTCGGCGACACGCTCGCCCGCCCAGGCGATATCCCGCGGGTGAGAGCCGTTGTACAGCACACCGTCGGCGTGTTTCGCGGCCATCCGGGTCATGTGTGGTCCCTGTGCACCCACGTAGACCGGTATCTCGCGGGCGTCGTAGTTGAGACCGGCGTCGTCGGCGGTGAACGTGCCGTCGTGGTCGACGCGGTCACCGGCCCAGAGCCGACGGGCGACCTGCATCGTCTCCAGGGTGCGCCGGAGCGCGGTTCCGTGGTCGTAGCCGAGGTTGGCCAGTGTCGACCGGTCACCCGGGCCGACACCGAACAGCCCGCGTCCGTCCGCGAGTTCGTCCAGTGTCGCCATCCGGGAGGCGAGTGTCACCGGGTGGGTCTCGTAGGGGTTCGCGATACCCGGACCCAGACGGACGTCGTCGGTGCGTCCGGCGGCGACCGCGAGCGAGACGAACTCGTCGCGGTTGTTGTAGTGGTGGCTGGCGAGCACTGCGCCGAAACCCGCCTGCTCGGCGGTCGCGGCAAGGTCGCCGACCCGTTCGGCGGGCATCTCCGGCGCGAGTTCGACACCGAGCAGGTCGGGGTCGACCATCTCAGCTCACCTCCCACTCGCGGAGCGCGGCACGAACGATGTCGTCGTCGTCACTCCGAAAGAGGTCGTCGCTGCCGCCGTGGTCACCAAACGACCAGTCCCGCACCACCGCGACCGGGGTTCCGCCGGCCCCCTCACCGGTCAGGAGATTCGTTGCCGCCGCGAGTTCGTCCACGACCGCCTGAACGGTGGCGTGTAGCTCACGCCCGGTGCGGTCGTACTCCCCGCGCCAGTCACGGGCCGCAGACAGCCCGGCCCAGCCGACCGCGACCCCGCGCTGGCCGTAGCGAAACGGTCGGCCGGAGGTGTCTGTCACGATGACCCGTGCGCCGAGGCGCTCGTACAGACCCTCCGCGCTCGCACCCGGGTCCTCGGGCAACAACAGGAGGTCTGCGCCGGGCACGTTCGACCGGTCGATACCCGCGTTGACCGTGACGTGTCCGAACCGCGTGACCGCGAGCATGAACGGGTACGAGAGCAGGAGCTCCTCGCTCTCCTCGAGCACCGCCTGTGCGAACCGGGGGTCCTTTTTTTCGCCGGCGAGTTCGCCGATACGGTCGGCGATGGCCTGGGCGCGCTCCCCCGGCGGGAACGCCGACAGTTCTGCCTGTCGACCCTCTGCCTTCGAAACGACCGTGCTCGCCACACAGACGACATCGTCGGGCCGCAGCGAAACCCGGTCGGCGATCATCGCAGCGATATTGTCCCCCGGTTCGACCTCCGGGAGCCCCTCGACGGCGAACAGTTCCATGTCCTGTGTGAGGGACGGCGAGGCAAAAACCGACCGGATACCGCCACACGACCGACCGGGCGGTCCCCTCCCCCCGAGCCGGTCCGAGTCGGTGACCGACCCGGCGACAGACCGACAACCCGGTTCGGGCGGTCCGTCGGGCTCCGGTATCGGCTCGGCACAGACCTCGACAACGGCAGCCTTTTGACCCGGACTCCGCTACCGCTCGGTGATGGAGTGGCGGTGTGAGTGGTGTGGCAAGCCCCACGAGGAGAACGACCCGCCGTGTGACAACTGTGGACACGGCTCCTTCGAGCGGGCGGTGGTCCGCCGGACCGACCTCGGCGACGGCCCCGGTGCCGACACCACGACTGTCTGGGTGTGCACAGAGTGTGGCCGGGAACACCCCAAAAACGCCCCGCCGTGCAGTCGCTGTAACAACCCGACCCTGGAGCGCGAGCAGAAACGAGTCGACGAGTCGAACCTGACAGAGCGACCCGGCAGTTCCGCCACCGGGACGCTCAAGGCCGACTCGACCAGCGTCTGGGTGTGCACGGAGTGTGGCCGGGAACACCCTAAAAACGCCCCGCCGTGTAGTCGCTGTAACAACCCGACCCTGGAGCAGGAGACAAAACGGATTGCCGACTCTGAACTCACCGCTCCGGGCTACCGGGAGCTCCTGACACCGCGGTACGTCGCCGCCTTCGGTGTCGTGCTGGCCCTGGTTGCCGTGTTCGCACTCGGCACGACAGGTATCGTCGACGTTCCGGGCTTTCCCGACGACTCGGTGCCCGAGGTCGACGGTGTTCCAGGCAACGAGACGACCGCCGCCGGGGTCTCGCTCGCGGCCGTCGAGCAGGGCTACCTCGACGCGGTCGCCGACCGCCGCGCCGACGAGGATGTCGGAGCGCTCGACAGGCGGGGCCGTCTCGACGAGATTGCCCGGTACTACAATCAACGACGAGTAAAGTCGACAGCTGGTGCGGGTGGAGCCACCGACATCGACCTCGGGGCGGTGTTACCGGGTGACTGCTCGGAGTTCGGCGTCCGGGCGCTCTCGGGGCCACTCGGTGACGGAAACCCCGGGAACACCGGTGCCCGACTGGCCGCCGCTATCGGTGAGGACGACCCACGGCTGTTCGGTGAGGTCTCACTGACCGGTGTCGACGCACACAGTGTCGGCGACACGCTGTACCTTACACAGGCGTTCTGTACGACCTGAGTGGTACAACGGGTAGTCAGCAAAAAAAGAGTCAGGCTGGGGGAGGCGTCACGCCGCGCTCTCGTAGGCCTCGGTGAACGACTCGGCTTTCTCGACGACCCGCTGTGCACCTGCCTCGAGTGCAGTGAGTGTCTCGACACCGTTCTCGGTCTTGACCGTCAGAACCGGGTCGGTCTGGCCGCCGGACTGTTCGGGGTTCATGTCGTAAGTTGCCGCCGAGACGCCGTCGGTCTCGAGCAGTGCCCCCTTGAGAACGTTCATGAACGTGTGGTCCTCGCCGGCGATCTCGATCGACAGCTCCCCCTCGTCGCCGTCGACCGGTTCTTGATTGAGTACCCGCAGTTGCATACAATCACAGTATCTGCCGCTCGTATCTCAAACTTTCGACTCGGCGGGTCGGGCCCGGGAGGGACAACAGCGACCACCCGTCTCTGCGCCCGGCAGCGGCGGTCAGCCGGGCGCTAGTCATCTCCGCGTCGATTATTTATCTGTGGAGACCGGAGTCTGTGTATGCGTAACGATCTTGGTTATCGTGGTACGGACACCGTCTGTGAGTTCTGTTCGGCCGAACTCGACCGTCTCTCGGAGGTCGAACTGCTGACCGACCGCGACCTCGCCATGCTCAGACAGCCCCGCCGCCGGGTCAACGCCAACCTGCCAGTCCGGATGGACGACGGCAGTGTAGCGGTGTTCCCGTCGTTTCGAATCCAGTACAACAGCGCCCGCGGGCCGACAAAAGGTGGTATCAGGTACCACCCTGGCGTCGACGAGTCCGAAGTCGACCAACTCGCCTTTCTGATGGCACTAAAGTGTGCTGTCGTCGATATCCCCTTTGGTGGCGCAAAAGGCGGCGTCCAGGTCGACCCGAGCGGCCTCTCGGTGGGTGAGCGTGAACGGCTCTCCCGGGCGTACATCGCCGAGTACGCCGACGTCATCGGGCCAGAGACCGACATTCCGGCTCCGGATGTCAACACCGGCCCGCAGGTGATGGCCTGGATGATGGACGAGTACGAGCAACAGACCGGCGAACACGCACCGGGTGTCATCACCGGCAAGCCACTCGAACTCGGGGGAAGTCGGGGGCGGACCTCGGCAACCTCGTTCGGCGGCAGGGTGGTTCTCGACGCGTTCGCCGAGACACGGGGCTGGGAGCCAACGGACCTGGACGTGGCCATCCAAGGCTTTGGTAACGTCGGGTCGTATCTCGCCAGATTCCTGCACGAGCGTGGCTACAACGTCGTCGCGGTCAGCAACGCACAGGGTGGTATCTACGACGCCGACGGCCTCGACATCCCGGCGGTGTTCGATGGGTACGGGACCGAGGACGACCTGTTCGTCACGGGCGAGCAGATCACGAACGACGAGCTACTGACCCTCGACGTGGACGTGTTGATCCCGGCCGCCATCGAGGACCAGATCACGATGTCGAACGTTGCCGATCTCCGGACGGAGGCCGTTCTGGAGATGGCAAACGGCCCGACGACCACCGACGCCGACGCGTACCTCGCCGACCACGGTATCCCGGTCATCCCCGACATCCTCGCCAACGCGGGCGGGGTCACGACCTCGTACTTCGAGTGGGTCCAAAACAGCAGCAACGAGTACTGGTCGAAGTCGAAAGTTCAGGACAAGCTAGAAGAACAGATGCAGACCGCCTTCGAGGACCTCCACGAGGTAAAGCAGGCCGGCGACGACCGAAGTTGGCGACAGGCAGCCTACATCCGGGCCGTCGACTCGGTGCTCGACGCCGAGGAGTTCCGGGGTAACATCTCCCGGTGAGTCGCCACGGATCACTCCGGAACTACGTATAGGGGACGTGTCGTGTATGTGCCTGACTCACACAGACAGGCGGGACAGTAATCCGAGTGTGTCTTTCTCTATAGCATGGGAGACAACCTGCCCGCCGACGAGCACGACTGTACCACGACAGGGTCGTTCACCGACCACGACATCGAGGACGGGTCGACACTGATACAGCAGGCGTACTACCGGTTGGCCGACGGAGACCGGACGGAGTTCGAGCCGACGACGGCGTTTTTCGATTCCCTGGAGTCTGCGTTCATCTGGGCGTATCTCGGGGCCGTTCGGGAGCGCGGTGTCCCCGAGCACGTCGAGGCGGCAATCAACGACGCACGTGCACACACCGCCGAGGAGTTTGAGAACCGACCCGACGCCGACCTCAGAACGGACGTGGTGCCGGCGTTTTACCGTCAGCTCGCGGCGTTTCACTGCGCCTACCGTGGCTGATACAGCGCCCCCGCGCCGGGCCACGACACTCGCGGCCGGTCGGCCCCAGCATCCACGCGTCGCCCCGGTTACAGACAGCCCGAAGTTGTACAAACGGGTACAAGACGACTGCCTCGGGGCTCACCCGCGCGCATCGTAGTGGACCAGGACACAGGCGGCGAGTAACAGCCACAGTCCGACTGTCGACGGGAGCACGACCTCGAAGAGTCGCTCGACGACCGCCAGGGCCGCCGCCTCCAGACCGCCGAGCGGGAGCGTGGTCAGGGCGCGCTCGACGATCTCGAACTCGACCCGCACGAACGAGACGACCGTGCCGCCGAGCAACAACAGGCGCGACCGGCCTGGCGGAAGTGTGTAGAGCAGGACAACCAGCGGAAAGACGAAAATCACCATGTAGAGACGCTGCAGCGGGAGAAAGAGCAGGGTCACGAGGATGGTCCCGAGCACGGTCGCCTGCCGCTGTCGGTCGGTCCCGATATCCAGGTAGAGGTAGCCAAGAACGGGTGTAGCGGCGAGCGCCGCGACCGGTGTGACGTACGGTGGACCGAGACCCGCGAGGGCGGCGACCTGCCGCTGTGCACCACCCCTGGTCTGGGTCGGGTCGGGGGCTCCGTCGAACCCGTCGTACCGACCGGTGAGCACGTCACGCAGGTATGTGCCGGTCACGTCGGGACCGAGCGCGACCAGACCGGCGAGTAGACCCGTCACCCCGACGGCAGTTGCCAGTACGACACCACGGGAGGCACGTCGCCGGAGCAACCAGAGCCCGAGTGCGGCGGGAAACACCTTCACGAGCGCGGCCGCCCCGAGAGCGAGCCCCGCGATATCGTCCCGGTTCCGGTCGAGCGCGTCGAGTCCGACCGCGATTGCGAACCCGAGGCCGATGTTCACCTGGCCGTTTATAAGTGAGATGGCACTGTGTGTCGAGACGAGCGCGAACCCGAACAGGAGCAGAGAGTCGAGACGCGCGGGCACGACTCCGCGACGGCGGAGTGCACGCCGGAGCACGGCGGCGATTCCCGCGGCGAAACAGACGTTCAGCAGGGTCTGGAGGGCAAATGCCCCTGCCGGACTACCCGTCAGGACGTGTGGCACGAAGACGAGGATGGCGATCGGCGGGTAGATGTAGTGGTAACCGGGTCTGTCGGGCGGTGCCACCTCGTAGATATCACCGCCGGCAAGCAGTGACTCCGCGGCGTAGTAGTACACGTCCGACGCGAGCATGAACTGCTCGGGGCTGAGAACGGCCCTGCTGAGAACCCCGGACAGCCCCGCGAGGATACCCCAGACGAGAACGATTCGCGTGCTCCGTGCGGGCGTCCCCGGCAACGACCGGCCGGTCTCCCCGGACGCCGTCTCGTGTGCAGGGCTCGTCGTACCGCCGGTGTCACCGCCGCCGTCCTCGTGCTCGGTCAGACCGGCCAGCACAGACGGTACCTCGACCGAGGAACAGTAAAACGATGCGGTCTCGCCGACCCTGTCGGGGTCGGGGCTCCGGACTCTCCGTAGCCACGACCGACCGTCGTCCCAGCGAGTCGAGACGTGTGACAGACCTCCACGTCCCGGGCCGGGGCCAGCGGCGCTACCGCCGGTCGTCGGGTGGGGGGTCGAACACGACAGCGGTCCGGTCCGGTGACGCCGGCACGAGCTGTTCTTTCTCCCGACGGCTGTGTTGTTTCAGCGTCCACTCTCGGCTCATCGCCTCGCTCCGGCTGGTCCAGTACTCGACATATCGCACCGTGACCGGCGTCCGACCGCGGGTGTACCGTGCCCCGTTGCCGGCGTTGTGCTCCGCGAGACGCCTGCCGAGGTCCGTGGTGTAGCCGATGTAGAACGACTCCCGGTCGTCGCTGCACTCGAGGAGGTAGACGTAGTGGCTCACAGCGGTCGTAGCGGGCGAGCGACCCTGATTCCGGTGGTCACGGGCGACGGCAGAAGACCACCACGGCCGGCGAGCGCGTTCACCGCGGGGCCTGTTTGTAGATGAGGTTCCGCTGGATCGGGTTCGCACCCTCGTAGATAACCGGCACCCGGACGTCACGGTAGACGCGGGCGATACGGTTCTCGTCGATGACAGACCGGCCGCCGTGTAGCTGCATCCCGCGCTCGGCACAGGCTGTCGCCGCCTCGGTCGCGGTCGTCTTTGCCATCGCCGCCCAGTAGCCGGGCTGGTCGCCCTGCTCGACTTTCTCCTGTGCCCGCCAGGTGAGCGCCCGGGCGGACTCAAAGTCCATGCGCATGTCGGCAAGGTCGTGTTGCACCGACTGGAACTCATCGACGGTCCGGCCGAACGCTTCCCTGTCGTGGACAAACGCCGAGGCTTCCTCGATCGCGGCCGCCGCCAGCCCCAGTCCGTGACCAGCGACCACCGTCCGACCGTGGTTGAAGAACTCGGCCATCATGTAGAACCCCGCCCCCTCCGGACCGACGATGTTGTCCTCCGGAATACGGCACTCGTCGAGGGTGATGTGTGCCTGTTTCGAGGCGCGGTAGGCCATCTTCTCCGGGATGTGCTCGGCCTGGTAGCCGGGCGCGTCTGTCGGAACGATGAACATCGAGTAGTTGCCGTACCGGTCGTCGGGGTCGTCACCGGTCTTTGCGTAGACGGTGAGCCAGTCGGCCTCGACACCGTTGCCGACCCAGTACTTCTCGCCGTTGAGCACCCACTCGCCACCCTCCTGTCGGGCCTCGGTCGTCATCCCCGCCATGTCGCTGCCGGTTTCGGGCTCTGAAACCCCCAAGCCGGAGAGCTGCTCGTTCTCACCCACCGGCCGGAGAAATGTCTCCTTCTGACGCTCACTGCCGTACTGTTCGACGATGTCGGTGCCGAACCCCGCGAGTTGCAGGGTGAGCCCGATGCCGGCGTCGGCCCGATAGAACTCCTCCGCGACAGCCAGTGTCTCCGCGAGTGAGAACCCCCGGCCGCCGTACTCCTCGGCGACGTTCCCGGCGACCAGCCCCGTCTCCATTCCCGCCTCGAGTATCTCCCAGGGGTACTCGCCGCTGTCGTAGTACGTTTCCGCGTTCGGCTCGATGTGCTCGGTTGCGAACTCGCGCGCCTCCCGCTTGGCCGCGCGCGCCTCCTCCGGAACGATACTCTCGTCGAGCAGGTTCATGCGCGAGTTACGTGTCCGACGGTAATAAGCAACGCACCTGCACGGTCTGACACAGCGATTACGACGTGGCGCGCGGGTCGACCGGTCAGTCGACAGGTCGCAGCGTGGCCGAGAAGTGCCGGAGCGCCTCCCGGTCGGGCTGTGAGACGACCTCCAGCCCGGAGAGAGCTGTTCCCCGGTCGACTGCCGTACCGACCGTCTCGGCGACGTGTTCGAGATGTTCACGGTGGTAGCGCCGCCGGGGCAAGGCGAGTCTGACGAAGTCCGGTCGGTCGGTCCCGGGAAATGCGAACCCGCCGAGTTCGACCCCACGGACCCCGCCCTCGCGGTAAGCAGCACAGACGAGCGCCTGTCCCGGGAACTGCTCACGGGGGATGTGTGGCAGTGCCACACCGGCGTCGACGTAGACGGCGTGACCCCCGACAGGCCGGTAGACCGGAACGTCTTGGCGCTCCAGCATGTCTGCGAGTGTCCTGACCTGCCCGATACGGTGGTCGAGATAGCCGGGGTCGACGGCCTCACGCAGGCCGACCGCCATCGCGGCCATGTCGCGCCCGGCCATCCCACCGTAGGTGTAGAACCCCTCGTAGAGGATAGCCCGTTCTCTGAGCCGCCCGAACAGATCGTCCTCGTCGTCGCCGACGGTGATGAACCCGCCGACGTTGACCAGACCGTCTTTTTTTCCGCTGACGACAACCGCGTCGGCGGGTGCGAGTTGCTCGCGAACGATCGCCGGTATCGGTGTCTCCTCGAACCCGGGCTCACGCTCGCGGACGAACCACGCGTTCTCGGCGAACCGGCAGCCGTCGATGATCAGCCGCGCGTCGAACTCGTCGGCCACCGCCCGAGCCCGGCGGACGTTCTCGACGGAGACCGGCTGGCCCGCAACCGAGTTGTTCGTGAGTGTCACGACCACGGCCGGCACACGGTCGGCACCAACGGCCGCGGCCCGCTCGCGGGCGGCCTCGATATCCAGATTCCCCTTGAACGGCCCCGCAGTGTCGGTGTCGAACGCGTCCACGACCGGACAGTCGGCCGGTCGACCACCCGCCTCGGCAACGTGGGCACGGGTCGTGTCGAAGTGGGTGTTGGCGACGACAACGTCACCGTCGTCGACGATAGCGCCGTACAGCAGGTGCTCGGCTCCCCGACCTTGGTGGGCGGGCACGATGCGCTCGAACCCGAGCACGTCTGTGACCGCCTGCTCCAGGCGCTCGAAGCTCTCGCTGCCGGCGTAGGACTCGTCGCCGCCGAGGAGCGCGGCCCACTGGTCGGTGCTCATCGTCCCCGTGCCGCTGTCGGTCAACAGGTCGATGTACACGTCGGCGGCGGAGAGGCCAAACACGTTGTAGCCGGCCGTCTCGAGCGCCCCAACCCGCTGCTCACGGTCGGGTAGCTCCCGGCGTGAAACCATCGCTGAGTCGTACATACTACCGCCTGTGCTCCCGTGGATATGGTCTTTTTCCCGACAGTTCTGCCGGAGACACCGCGACTGTGTCCGCCCGTGGACAGTTTCGCCTGTCGGCAGCCACTCCTGGGTACTCCGAAACGTTCAGGCCTGTCGGCGAGAACTCCCCGTCGATGACCGTTCGACTCCACCGCATCCCCGGCGAGGCCACACTCGCCGACGCACACGCCGTTCGTCGCGCCGTCTTTATAAGAGAGCAGGGTGTCTCCGAGGCCGAGGAGATGGACGGCCACGATGGCGATGCCAGCCACGTCGTCGCCTACGCACCGCCGGCGGGAGAGAGTGACGCCACCGGAACCAGCGTGAGCGAATCGGGAGCTGGTTCCCGACAGTCCGGTCCGGGAGGCGGCGACCCCGGTCTGGGACCCGTCGGAACGGCACGACTGCGGGTGCCCGAACCGGGGGTGGCAAAGCCGGAGCGCGTGGCCGTCCTGGGGGCGTACCGCGGCGAGGGCATCGGCCGGCGGTTGATGCGGGCTGTCGAGCAGGATGCCCGCGAGCGGGGCTGTGAGCGGGCGTGTCTGCACGCCCAGACCGCCGTGGAGTCGTTCTACCGCGACCTCGGGTACAGAACGACCAGCAACGTCTTCGAGGAGGCCGATATCCCGCACGTCGAGATGGAGAAGACGCTCTGAGAGGGTGTCGTCGCGACCGGCACAGAAGCGATACTGAACTCGGTGAGACCGGTCCGGAGAGTGGTTCGAACGGGATTAGCGGCTCACAGTCGTTCTCGGCCGCCGTCTGCCGCGGGCTGTTCGTCGCCGGTCGCCGAGTCCTCTGGTGGCTCCTCGGCGTCGCCGGGGAAGTACCCGGTCGGCCCGAAGTACCGCGTCCAGATGACGAGCAGCGACGGCAACACGAAGACACTAGCCAGGAACGCGTAGATGATGGTGAGCCCCGTGATGATGCCGAACTGCCGGAGAATGGGCAGGATGGCGAAGGCGAGCGTCCCGAACCCGCCGACAGTCGTCGCCGCACTCCCGAGGAGCGCGCCACCGGTCCCTTCGACGGTTGTGTACATCGCCTTCCAGACATCGCCCTGCCGCCGGAGTTCGAGTTCGTACCGCGAGCTGATGTGGATACTGTACGCGATACCGAGTCCGACCGTCAGTGACGTGATAGTCCCGGTGAGTGTGTTGAACGGGATATTGAGCAGCCACATAGAGCCGAGAATCCACGTCACGGCGAGTGCAACCGGCACCAGCGTGACGACCCCGAGCGAGGCGGGGTTACCCGTCAGCCGGTAGGCCAGTGCGAGAAACAGAAACACCGAAACCAGCGTGATGAGCAGCCCCTGGATGACCGTATCGAGCAGGTCGTTCTGGACGTTGTCGAAGATAACCTGGTCACCGGCAGCGGTCGTCGTCAGCACCCCGCCGCTGGTCTCGCTGAGGAGGTCACTGAACCCGCGGTTGTCGGCAGCGACGTCGGTGATCCCCGCGTTTCCGTCGACACCGAACTGCAGTCGCAACGCGTCGTACTCGCCGGCGTCGTTCTGATAGACGTACTGTGCGGCCGCCGGATTCGCCACGAGCAGTTGGTCGTACAGTCTCTCGATGTTCTCTTCGGGAACACCGTCGACACTCCCTGCCGCCGCGACGTACGTCTCGGCGAACGTGACAGTGGCGCTCTCCTGTTCGGTCCGCTGTCCCGGGTCGGTTGTCTCGCGGAGTTCCACACCCCGTTCGGCAGTCTGTTGCATCACGCTCACCGGAGACCGGATGTCGGGACCGGCCGCCCCGACGAACAGGGTTTCGAGCGCCGGCCGGTCGCCGTTGCCCGCTGCCGTCGAGGCGGCGTCGTCGAGCCACCTGAGCGTCTGCTCGTTGGTCACATCGCCGCGTATCAGTATCTCCGCCTCGTTGTCCTCCTGCTGGAAGTTGTTGCCGATCGATTCGATGTCGTCACTGACCTCGTAGGTCCCCGGCTGCATCGGCCCGGGGAGGTTGCTGGTCCAGCCCGGTGGACTGTCCGCCAGGAAGTCTGTCTGGTCGAAACTCGTGTCGACCTGTGTCGCGCCGTAGGCCCCACCCAGTGAGAGCAACAGCGCGACGACGATAACCGCAACCGGGAACCGCTGTGCGGCCGACGCACCGCCGGCGAGCACGCGCGAGAACAGCGAGTCACCAGTTCCAAACGCCCGTTTCTCCCGGTCGAAACCACGCGCCTCGAGGAACCCGTCGATCTCGATTTTCAGCGCCGGTATCAGCGCCCCGAAGATGACGAGTGCCGCGACCACCCCGAACGCGCTGACGATACCGAAGTCCTGCAGTGGGCCAATCGGGCTCGTCAGGTTGGCGAGGAATCCGAGAGCCGCCGTCGCGGTTACCCAGACCAGGGCGGCCCCGACCCCCGCCAGGGCAAGAGCCATTCCCCTACGCCCGTCGATATCGTCGCCTTCTGCCCGTTGCTCGCGGTATCGCATGAACACGTGTATCGCGTAGTCGATAGAGAGACCGATGAGCAACACCGGCACCGCGAGCAGGAGTTGGTTGAACGCCACCCCCGCCCAGCCCATGAACCCGAACGTCCATATCAGCACGGCCATGATACCGACAACCCCGAGAACGATATCAAGCAGGTCGCGGTAGGCGACCGTCAGCGCGACGACGACAAAGAGCAACGCCAGCGGACCGACGATACCCCCGCTATCGGCGAGTGAGTTGTTTATTTCCTCGCTGAGAATCCCCTGACCGAACACCGCGTAGTCCGAGTCGAGGTCGTTCGCGAGACCCCTGATTGCGAGTTGCGCGTCGGTGATCGCCGGTTCGATCTCGTTCGGGTTCTGCACCTCCTGGTCGACCTGCTGCCGGAAGGCGGTCAGTCCACCCTCGGCGGTCGTGTCACCGGGGGTGTACGTGGCCGGCAACAGACCGAGCACCTCCTGACTGGCGTCTTCGCCGAACACGTCCGCGACGAGTGTCTCGAACGCCTCGTCACCGAGAGCCAGCACGGCCTGGCGCTGCTCCGCCAGTGTCGGCTGACCGGTCGCGTTCTCCGGGTCCGCGGACTGCTGTCGGACCGCTGCGCTCCCGATGACGTTCGCGTAACCAAACACCGGTCGCTCCTCGGTGAGCGTCTGTGTGATAGCCTCCTGCTGGAACACCTGCTGTTGGAGTGTGAGTGACTCGTTCACCGCCGCCTTCGTGAGGACGTTGTCACCTCGCTGCAACACCTGGAGCAGTGTCGTGTTCTCGCCCTCGTCGATTGTCATGTTCTCGTCGATGAACGCCTGGGCGTTGGCCTCCGGGGAGTCCGACTCGAACTGGTCGGTGTTCGACTGCTGCTCCACCCCGCCGACCCCCGCCCCGATAGCGACTGTCAACACGAGTACAACCAGAATAATCGATTTCGTGTACGTGGTGAGAAACTCTCCCACGCGACTTGCGATTCCGGTCACACCCAACCCTCTGCGTGTAAACGACCGCTCACTATTGACATTTTCGATAAAAAATACAGTCTTAGCGCATATATATCTGGTTATTGCCGAACACGGGGCGGGTTACCAATCAGTCTCGGACGACGTAGACACCTGTTTCGGGCGCTCGGAGAGGCAAACAGCTGTGCCGGGCCGTCGGCTCCGAGCCGTGTCGAGTCGCCGGTGGGGCCATCCGTGGTGTTTGTCTCCCGACAGTGGAATCGCCCCGCTGTCTGCAACGGCCCGGACCCCGGGGTCTAAGCTCACCGGCGTCGTGAGGCCAGTGGACCGAAAGAGCGTTACTCCGGCAGGGCACACCTCGGGGTATGGTCGAAAACGTCATCTGGCCAGCGTATTTCGATGCGGCCCTGACACGCGCTGAGGGACGCCGTGTGTCCGCAGAGCTCGCAGTCAAAGAGCCGACCGTCGAGGAGATCGCCCGGGCGGTAAAACAGGTTGGCTACGACGCGGTCGTCGAGCGAGACACGACGTATCCACGGGAGTACGAACCCCGCGGTCGCGTTCTCGTCAGGGACGCAGACGACGCCACGAAGAGCGACCTCCTGCAGGCGACGGCGGCGTATCTCGGCGCTATCCGGGCATGAGACGGGCTGGAACGGTCGTCGGCACCGCACAGGGGGTCGCGGTGGTGCGGAGTGACGACGGGTCACACCCCGACGCCGGAGCCGACCTCGTCGACGAGCAACTCGAACCCGTCGGCACCGTGGTCGACGTGTTCGGTCCGGTCGAGCGACCGTATCTCGCGGTGTCACCCGTCGACCGGCGCATCGCAACACTGGCTGGTGAACCCGTGTACGCGCGGTGAGTCGCAGGTCAAAACAGAGCCGGCGGAGGCTACTCGTCGCGCTTTCGCTTGACCGGGAACACGACCGCCTGCACGATATCGCCCTCCTCGATGTCGAGAGTCTCCCGTTCCGCGTCGGGGATACTGATGCGGCCGCCACTCTGGACGCGGGTCTTAAACGTCGCCGTCTGGCTCATCGCTCCGAGTTGGTTCATGTCCATGTTCGCACCCGATCCGCTCCCGAGCAGTTGCCTGAGCAGCTCTTGCTGGGTCTCGACTGCCTGCTCGCCGGTTTCTGCAAACAGTTCGAACATATCCGGCGGCCCGATTGGTCCGTCATCGTCTGACATCTGTCGATTTTGTTTACACTCCACCGAGATATAAGAGTTGTGAGAGCCTGTCACGCGGGCTCATCCGGTGACGACGGACGGGGGTAGCTGCCCGACCAGCACCCCGCCGGTGTGGTCTCGCTTCGGGTCAGCGGAGGCCGTGGGGTTTAGAACGGCCCCCGACGTACGCCGGACGATGAGCACAGACTGGCGACGACGTGGCACAGCCTTCGAACGAGCGGTCGCCTCGCGGTTGGCCGCAGTCGGCCGGGCGCTGCTGGTGTCGACCAACAGCACAGACAGCGAGGACAGCCCCGGTGTGTCGGCAGACACCGGTGACGGCGAGCCCCGACAGCCGGTGGCGGACGGCGGACTCAACCCGGACGAGGAGCCGCCGAACTGGGAGACAGAAGTGACCGCCGAGACGCGCGAGACAGTCGGTGTCGGTGACCGGGTCAGCTTCTCGAAGGAGTTTGCCGATGCCGATATCGAGCGGTTCGCACTGGCGACCGGTGACACGAACCCCCTCCACCTCGAGGACGGGTACGCTGCCGACACCCGCTTTGGCGGGCGCATCGTCCACGGTGGGCTGGCCGCGGGCCTGGTCAGTGCCGCGCTCGCCAGACTGCCCGGTGTCGTTGTCTACCTCTCACAGGAGTTCGAGTTCCGGGAGCCACTACGGCCCGGCGAGCGGGTCACTGCGGACTGTGAGGTTGTCGAGGTCCTCGGCGGCGACCGGTACCGCCTGAAGACGGTGGTCAGCCGTGACGAGACCACGATAGTCGACGGCGAGACCGTTGTCTTGCTCGACGAGGCTCCTCGCTGACCGGGTCGTATCCGCCGGACACCCGTCTACAGGCGGAACAGGCCGAGTGCCTCAGGGTCTGCGAAATCGGAGAGTTCCGTGATGAACGGTGGACACCGTCCACCGAACCTGCGAGCGGGCGATGCCCGCG
>Ga0207714_1000955_pt1 | contig 19373 bp, 13 predicted proteins | sample PonA232FremontCA_2_FD_187270 | JGI IMG/M metagenome (GOLD analysis project Ga0207714, IMG submission 187270) | Marine sediment microbial community from Fremont, CA, USA - Pond A23 Sediment 2 (SPAdes) | ecosystem: Environmental > Aquatic > Marine > Unclassified | place: USA: Fremont, California...
CATACAATCTCAGATCACCGCGAGCCGGTCGAGCCGTGGCGATAGCCCGCCGCAATTCTAATTATGTGGTCCCCAGGAGGGCGCGTGCTCGCGTTACCCCCTGCCGAGGGACGCCATAAACCTTCCCTGGAGGCTCGACGGCGGCCTTCCCTGGTCGCAGACGCCCTCGGCAGGGGTGACGCCAGCACCTCGAAGGCCAAAATGAGAATTGCTGGATAGCCCGCCGCTAGCCCTGGGGCGCTGCTGCCCCGCCGCCGAAGAGGGTATAGGCGAGCGACAGCAACACGACCTGAATGACCAGACCGACGAGGCAGACACCGACCGCCCGCCAGGTACTGCTGTAATCCAGGGCTTGTCGGACGCCGACGACGAACGCCGCCATCATCCACAGCGTGGCCGCGATAACGATAATCGGCCCCAGCACGGGGATGACGCCAAAGATCCGCAGCACACCGGGGGCGGCGGCAAAGCCCAGGGTCCGCAGCAACTGACCGATGTCGGCCTCCGTGCTGGCCTCCGGGACGAGCTTGGTGCCGATGGCCCAACACAGCACCGACCAGATGACCCAGCCACCCAGGCTAGCGAGTAAGCCGGTGATAAGGAGGCCAAATATATTGCCGTCCCATTGGATGGTGCCGATGCCGCCGGCCACACTGGCCAGCACGACGACGATGGCGGCCTGCACAGTGGTCGTCTCGTCGTGCTCGACCTCCTCGTAGAGCTGAGGCTCGAGGCGGGCGGCACGGAGCATGCGGTTCGTGAGTTCGTTCATGACGGGCTGGTCCTCCGGCTTAGATTAATCGGGCCCATATGGTCTCACGAGTGGGGCGCGTCTGACCTGCGCGGCGAGGACGCGCGATTCGTGGCAGGCTGGTGACAACCCAGGCGACGGCACAGAGGGGTCCGGCATGACCAGTCGCGACAAGGCCGATCAGTGGTCGCCGGCGAGCTACGCAGCCAACGCGCGCTTCGTCTCCGATCTCGGCGAGCCGGTGGTGGATTGGCTGGCCCCGGAAACCGGTGAAAACATCCTGGACTTAGGCTGCGGTGATGGCGCGCTGACCCGGCGCATCGCCGAGCGCGGCGCGGGGGTCGTCGGCGTGGACGCCAGTTCGAGCATGGTCGCTGCGGCCCGCGAGGCAGGAGTCGACGCCCGCGTCATGGACGGCGAGGCGCTGTCGTTCGACGCGGCGTTCGACGGCGTCTTCTCCAACGCCGCCATGCACTGGATGATCGATCCGGGCGCTGTCTTGGACGGCGTCCGGCGCGCCCTGCGACGGGGCGGTCGCTTCGTGGGCGAGCTCGGGGCCGCCGGCAACGTCGCCACGATCACCCAGGCCATCGACTGCAGCCTTGCCGCGCGCGGCATCGAACGCCCGCATGCCTGGTTCTTCCCAACGCCCGCGCAATGGAGCAGCCTTCTGGAAGACAACGGGTTCATTATCGAGTGGCTACACCGCTTTCCGCGCCCCACGCCCGTGCCCAATGGGCTCGAGGGTTGGCTGCGCACCTTCGGGCATGACTGCTTCGATCAGGTCCCGCCGGGGCAACGCGATGCCGTCATCGCCGAGGTCATGGAGCGCGCTCGAGCGAGCCTCTGCGACGACGACGGCAACTGGACCCTGGACTATGTACGCCTGCGCTTCGCGGCACGACTTGCCTAGCCCCGACGGTGGCAACGCCGCTGCGTAACCCCCAACCGAGAGGAGCAACGACATGCGATACCGATTGGCAGGGGGGCTCCTAGGCCTCGCCCTGAGCGCCGCGGTGGCGGCGGCGACCCCCATCGACTCGCGCGTGGATCGCGTGACCGTCTACCCGCAGTCGCTGGCGACGGTGGAGCGCGTGGCCAGCGTGGATCTGCCCGCGCAGCGCGGCACCCTGACCATCGACGGTCTGCCGACGGCGCTCAACCCCAGCAGCGTTCGCGTTGCCGTAACGAGCGGTGAGCTCACCCTGGGCGGCGTCGAGACGGCCACCGTTGCCATGGGCGAGCCGTCGCGCGAGCGCGAGCGCGCCCTGCGCGACCAGCTGGCGCAATTGCGCGAGGAGCGCCAACGCTGGGCCGACGAACAGGCCACCGCGCGGACCGAACTGGACTACATCAAGGGGCTTTCCCAGTTGCCCAGCGGCGAGGGGGCCGTGAAGGTCCTCAGCGAGGGGGACGCCACTCAGCGCTGGCGCCAGCTCCAGGAGCTGATCGCCACGAGCTCGCAGAAGGCTCACCGCCAGCTCCGCAAGGCCGAGCGCGAGGTAAGCCGTCTCGATCAGGAAATCGAGACCGTTGAACGCCGCTTGGATCAGCTCGGCGACAGCGAGCGCGAGGCGGTGCGGGTCACCATGCCGTACGAGGCGCCGGCTGCGGGCAAAGTCGGGTTGCGGCTGTTGTATCGCGTCCAAGGCCCGAGCTGGCGCCCGCAGTATGAGGCACGCCTGGCTACCCAATCGGGTACCTTGCACCTAATGCGATACGCCGAGGTCAGCCAGGCCACCGGCGAGGAATGGAACGACGTCAGGCTGCGTTTAGCTACCACCAGGCCGGTCACCGGCGAGCGGCCCGAGCCCGGGACATGGTGGCTGGATCTGCGCGAGCGCCCGGATGGGCGCACCGGTGCCGGCGCGGAACTCAAACGGCAACGCCTGCCGGAGCAGTCGGCTCTGACCTCAGCCGCCGATACGGCGGGCGCGGCCCGTCCCGAGGTCGAGACGGTTGACGCGGAGTTTGCGGCGACCTACGAGATCCCCGCACGCGTGACGATCCCAGCCGGCAATCAACCCCAGAGCCTACGTATCAACGAGCATACGATCGACGCCAAGGTCGGGGCGCAGGTTTATCCGCAGACCGACTCGCGCGCGTGGCTGGTGGCCCAAGCCACCTGGACCGGTGAGGGACCGTTACCCGCGGGGCGGGTTGCCCGCTTCCGGGACGGCGCCTATGTCGGTGAGGGCCAGCTGGCCACATGGTCCCCAGGCGAGGAGCGGACGTTGACGTTCGGCACCGACCCTAGCGTGACGGTCCGCTTCGAGGCTGCGCGTGACGAGGCCGGGGAATCGGGCTGGATCACGACCCAATCAACGCGGCGGCGGCTCTACCAGCTCACCGTTCGTAACCGCCATAACGTCGAGTTGCCGGTGGCGATCTTCTTCCGCGTGCCAGTCGGGCGGGACGAAGGCATTGAGATTAGCGAGCAATTCTCTTACCAGCCTAGTACACGCAATTGGCAGGACAAGCAAGGCGTCCACGTCTGGCGGCTGCCGCTTGACTCTGGCGCAGAACACCAGCTGAGCCTGGGCTTTGAGGTCAGCCACCCCAAGGACAAGGACCTAAGCGGCCTCTAGGGAGACGCCGATTACACACGCTCTGATGCAGCGGAACCGGCGAGCGTTTCATCGCTCGCCGCCGTTAGGGCTCGTTCCAGGGCGCGCACATTGCGCTCATTGGTTCGAGAGAATACGTCGTAGACGTCGCCGACGACCGGAATGGCCCCGATTAGCGTATCGGCGATGGTGTGGCAAAGCATCCAGGCAAGCGTGCGAGCCCCGGCACCGAGCCGCCAGGCCGCAACGATGATCAACAGCGCCAACGCCAGACCGGCCAGGTCACCCACAACGGGGATCACGCCCAGCACCGGATCCAGCCCGACGCGCCAGCGCGTGCCGGGCACGCGCACGGCCGAGTCCAGCCAACGAGCTAGCGCGCGCAGCACGCGCAGGGAGCGAGCGGATCGATCCCTAGCCGGCGCTTGCGATGGCATCGGCGAGGCCTGCTTCCGCCAATACTCTAATTCTGACTGCCGTAGCGCTCGCGTGCATCCAGCGGCCCGATCCGCTCATGCTACGCTCGGCCACCGATGATGACGTGAATCAGCCGCAACGACGCGCACGGGAGGGCCACCACCATGGAGCTGCTGACGCAGTGGTTAGGACGTATCGAAGGCTACCTGTGGATGCCGGTCATGCTGGTCATGCTGCTGGGCACAGGTATCTTCCTAACGGCCGGGCTCAAGGCCATGCCCATACGCCGACTGGGATACGGCTTCCGCCAGCTCATGGCGGGCCGGGCACAGACCCAGGAGGCCGGCGAGATCACGCCCTTCCAGGCGCTCGCCACGTCGCTATCGGCGACCATCGGGACCGGCAATATCGCCGGTGTCGCCACGGCCATCGCCCTCGGCGGGCCCGGGGCCGTGTTCTGGATGTGGATCACGGCCCTAGTAGGCATGGCCACGAAATACAGCGAGGCGGTGTTGGCCGTTAGGTACCGCGAGGTCGACGAACGCGGTGCCTACGTCGGCGGCCCCATGTATTACATCCGTAAGGGCATGGGCAGCCAATGGGCCTGGATGGGGAGTACCTTCGCCTTCGTCGGCATGTTCGCGGCCCTCGGTATCGGCAATCTGGTCCAGTCCAACTCCGTCGCGGATGTCCTAAGCGCGGAGCTCGGGGCCTACGACTGGGCGACCGGTATCATCCTTACCGCGCTGGTCATGGCCGTCATCCTGGGCGGACTCAAGCGAATCGCCCGCGTCGCCGAGCGCATGGTCCCGTTCATGGCCATCCTCTATGTCATCGTGGCCCTGCTCGTGATCCTGCTCAACATCGGCTCGGTGCCAGCTGCTGTGGCGACGATCTTCAGTGACGCCTTCACAGGCACGGCGGCAACGGGCGGTTTCGCCGGTGCCGGCGTGATCGCGGTCATCCAATACGGCGTCGCCCGCGGCATCTTCTCCAACGAGGCAGGCATCGGCTCGGCGCCCATCGCGCACGCCGCCGCCCGCACCAGCGATCCGGTGCGCCAGGGCACGGTGGCCATGCTGGGAACCTTCATCGACACCATCATCGTCTGCACCATGACAGCCCTGGTTATCGTCTTGACGGGCGCCTGGGAAACCGGGGAGTCATCGGCGGCACTATCGGCGGCGGCCTTCGGTAATGGCGTTCCGGGAGGCCAGTGGATCGTAACGGTCGCCACGCTGATCTTCGCGTTCACGACCACGCTGACATGGAGCTATTACGGCGAGCGTTGCGCCGAGTATCTCTTCGGGGTCGGCATCATTACACCGTATCGCTGGTTCTGGGGCGTTGTCCTGTTCACGGGAGCGATGGTCAAGGTCGATGTCGTCTGGCACATCGCGGGCATCATGAACGGGCTCATGGCCCTGCCCAACCTCGTCGCGCTGCTCGCCCTCTCCGGGACGACGTTCGCCGTCACCAAGCAGTACTTCAAGGAGCACAGCGACCCGGCCTCGTAACGACGGCCGGCATGGTCGGGACGGCGGGCATCGCGCGGCTAGCGCCGAACGCCTACCATAACGGTCATCGAGGGCAACCGAGGCCGATGGCGTGGGCACTAGCACAACGACGGATGTAGCCGTAATCGGCGCTGGCGCGGCGGGCATAGCCGCCGCTCGCCGGCTCCAGGAGCTGGGGCTGAGCTGCCAGGTTCTGGAGGCGCGCAATCGACCCGGAGGACGTGCTTGGACGGAGACAGCCACCCTCGGCGTAGCGCTGGACCGCGGCTGCGCCTGGCTCCATGACGCCGAGCGCAACCCGTTGCGCGCCTGCGCCGAGGCGGCGGGCCTTGGCTGGCCGACGGCGGTACCGATAAGGGGCCATCGCCAGGGCGCGTTCGGATCGGCGGCGGCCAATGCGGCGCTCGAGGCCCGAGTGGACGAGGGCCTACGCGCCCTCGTCGAGCGCGCGGGCGCCGAGCCTGACCAGCCGACCGCGAGTCTACTCGCTGGCGACCCGGTGCATGGGGCATTCTTGCGTTACGTTGTCACGGCGATCTCGGGCGCTGAGCCGGAGACCTATTCCAGCGGTGACGCCGCCGAGGAGGACGCCTTCGAGTCCAACTGGCTGGTCACCGGCGGTCTCGGCCGCCTGATCAGCGAGGACCTGGCGGCGGACCTGCCAATCCAGCTCGGCACCACGGTTCAGACGGTCGATTTCCGGCGGCGAGCGATTCGCCTCGATACCTCGGCCGGCTGGATGCGCACGGACGCCGTGATCGTCACCGCCCCGGTGGGGGTTCTGGCCGATGGCCGACCGGGGTTCCGGCCGGCGTTACCCAGCTGGAAGACCGACGCATTCGAGGCGGTGGCGATGGGCCGCGCGGAGAAGGTGGCCCTGCGGTTCCGGGGCAGGCCGTTCGGTGACGACCTCCCCCATTTCCTAACCATCGAGCGGCCCACGGGACTGCTCGGTTTCCACATCGAGCCGGGCCCACCGGCGGTGGCCATCGCCTACGCGGGAGGCGAGTTGGCGGCTGCGATCGCCGACATGGGCGAGGACGAGGCCGTCGCCATGGCCATGGATTACCTTGCCCATGCCTACGGCGACGCCCTTCGCGATCAACTGGCAGCCAGCACCGCCACGGCATGGGCCCGCGATGCCTGGGCCTTGGGGAGCTACTCGGCCGCCCATCCCGGCGCCCATGGGCGACGTCGCGCCCTCGCGGCACCGGTGGCGGATCGCGTGCGCTTTGCTGGTGAGGCCACGCTACCGGATGCCTTCGCCACCGCCCACGGCGCCTGGCTATCGGGCCGCCGGGAGGCCGAGGCGGTGGCGGCAGTCCTCGGGGCAGCGACCCTGCCGACGCCCTTCGCTAGTGGCTAGCCTCGGCCGATGAGCTGTGGCACGTAGCGATGGATCGCCCAGGCGACCGGGGTGGTCGCGGCGACGCTCGCGGCGGTCACAACGCTGGCCACCGCGAGTAGCGCCCATACCGGGCCGAGCCCGACACCCTGGGTGAGCCATTGCCCGACACTGCCATCCAGGGGCGCTACGATGCGCGGGTTAACGAAGTGGTAGAACAACCCGTGGAGGCCGTAGATGGTGATGGTGATCTCGCCAAGGTACTGAAACCAACGCCACTGCGGCACCAGCCGGGCGACGACCAGCACTAGGGCCGTTCCCATGAGTGCGGTAATGGGGAACCAGCCGATGTGCCCGACGGCACCGGCGACCACAATCACGGCATCGAAACCCATCGTGAAAGGCCCCTGGTTGAGATCATAGGTCAGCGTGACGCCGGCGAGCAGGACCAACGCCGCCAGGGCTAGCTGCCAGCGGGGGTAGGTACGCTCCAGAACACCACTGCCTCGAACCACGATCCCGGTCAGGTAGAAGGCGTAGCCTAGCGGCACGAGATTCAACAGCCAGAAGGTCCAGGTCGGGAAGAAGCTGATCCAGCGGTTGAGATAGACGCCTGCGATATAGGCGATGACGATGGCGATGAGCCGGCGGGGTGTCGTCGTGAGCCAGCGACCCACGAGGTAGTGAAACAACTCTACGCTGACCAGGGCCGCCAGGAACCATAGCGGGATGCTGAACGCGGGCAGCCCGCGCAGGGTATCCACGACGCCCCAGAAGTAGCTCTCCCCTGCCAGCGGCGCGACCGCGGTCGGGGCGCCCATGGTCGGAAACCAGCCGGCGACGACCAGCGACATCAGGGCGGCGACCGCACTAAACACCAGATAGGGCTGCACCCGTCCAGACCAGCGACGGCGCATATGAGCAGCGACGCCCTCGCTGAGATGGCGTCCGTTGAACACCATACCGGCGAGGAGGAAGAAAGCGGGCATATGGAACGAGTAGACCCACTTGTAGTGCACCTCACCGGCCATAGCGAGGTGCTCAATACCGCGCCCCCAGACGCTCTCCATGAACTGCTCAACCAAATGCCCGTAGAAGACCAGCACGATGGCGAAAAAGCGGGCGATGTCGATACTCGGCAAGCGTTGGGTGGCCGTCGCGGTTGTCGTCATGCTCTCCCCCCTATTATTGCGGGCTGCAGTCAGCGGCGCCCGATCTCCGATTAGCCCTCGGATACTAGCAGCTAATGGCCTGGCCTCAATGGTCCAATAGATGGCTGCATCCGCCGCAGCGACGCGGTATTCTCGGTACACGTTGGTAATCAGCCGTCGTGGAAGATAAGGGGCAGGGACATGAGTCAGTACGCCAGTGAGGCCGATCTGCGCGAGCGGCTCATCGAGCTCAAACAGGAGCATCGCGATCTCGATGCGGCCATCGACGACATGACGTCGCGTGGCACAACGGATCAGCTTCGCCTGGTGCGGCTTAAGAAGCGAAAGCTCCAGCTCAAAGACGCGATCACGCGCCTCGAGAGCGAGCTCATCCCGAATCTGGACGCCTGAGCGGACGATTGGCCACGCCCGCTAACGATTAAGCCTACATGACGGCGACACGGATCTACGCACCCGCGAGCTACACCCCCGAAGCCACCCTCGCGCTACCCGACGCCGCGCGGGATCATCTACGCGCACGGCGCTTGCGTCCAGGCGATAGCCTAACGGTGTTCGACGGCGCGGGGGCCAGCGCCGAGGCGCGCCTGGAACACCTGGATAAGCGCGGCGCCCAAGCGCGCATCGTGCGCCTTGCTGAGGGTGATCCCGCGGCAGCGTTGCCGATCACACTGGTTCAGGGCATGGGCAAAGGCGATGCCATGGACATCGTCGTCCAGAAGGCCACGGAACTCGGTGTGGCAAGCGTACGCCCTGTTTACACGGATAATGCCGTGGTGCGCCTCAAAGGCGATCGGGCGGTTCGCAAGCAGGAACACTGGCAGCGCATTGCCATCAGCGCGTGCGAGCAGTGTGGCCGGAACACGCTGCCAAGCGTCGCCTCGCCTCAGACCTTGGCGGACGCCACAGCGGCGATGGCGACCGTCCAGGGGGTGGTCATTACAGCCGATGCCGCTCGAGGAATGGGGTCGCTAGCTCGGCCGGGCGGGCCGATGGTACTGGCGGTGGGGCCCGAAGGAGGATTCAGTCACCGGGAGATCGAGCGCCTCACGGGCGCTGGTTGGCAGGCCTGCCGCCTCGGCCCCCGCGTATTGCGGATGGAGACCGCGGCGATTGCCGGGCTTACTGCGATTGGCCTGCTCTTTGGCGATCTCGGCTAAAGGCAGCTTGGTGCCGGCTCAGCTGTAGAGCAGCTCGATAAGCCGCTTCTCCACGTAATCCACATCCAGCATGATCGTCGCCTCGCTGGCGGCCAGCACGACCTCCCCCGGGGCGTTGGCCAACGCCTCGTCGTTGAGGGGTTCAATACCGTCAGCGGTCACATTGGCCAGGCGTGGGATCTGTTGGGCCAGGACCGCAAAGAAGGCGAGTTTCGGATGGCCGCTAAGCCCCTTGAGGACCAACATCCGGGCGCGGCCACCGGGTACCGCGAAATCGGATTCGAAGAAGGCCTCCACGGAAACGAGCGGGATCTTCTGGCCACGCCAATTTACCCGCCCCTGCAGCCAGGGGACGTCGCCGGCACCGTAGACAGGGGTGGGCTCGCTATAGCTGGCCACCTCGACGACGAGGGAGCTGGGAAGCAGCATGCTGACGTTCGTCAGCGGAACGACGAGGCAGCGTATACCGCCTTCCTGTTGCTCATTTGCCTGGGCCATATCGCTACTCCGCTCGGGTCAGGCCGTCTGTTCAGGCCGATATCGTTTGATTAGGTTGTTGATATGCCGAGGCAGCTCGCTAGCGAGCCGCTCTGGCGGGCCACGCCTGGTAACGGCCCCGGTCGCAGACGCGGTCTCGGGCATGCTCGCGACCGTGCAGCTGGCCTCATCCTGGGCCCAAACGCAACCCCCGGCGTCCTGGATGGCGCGCGCGCCCTGGGCGCCGTCCGAGGCCATGCCCGAGAAGACGATAGCACCGCTGAGCTGCCGGTAGCGGGCCGCTATGGTCGCCATGATCTCATCGATGTTCGGTGTATATAGGGCATCAGCGCTGTGATCGCCGTAGAGCTGGAATCGGCCTCGCTCATCGATGGCCAGGCGCGACCGGATCGGGGCCACGTACACCCGGCCCGGATGCAACAGCATCCCCGGAGCGGCGCAGGTGACGTTCAGCTGCGTCACACGATGGAGCTGCTGGGCGAGGACCTCAGCGAAATCGTCACCGATGTGCTGGGCAACAATGAACGCAGCCGGCGGGGGCTCAGTGAGCGCACCGAGGAAGGCAGTCAAGGCTTGCGGCCCCCCGAACGAGGCGCCGAGCACCCATACCGGTAGGGCCTCCGCCGAATCCGGCTCGACGACGGGGTCGTAGGCTGGCTGGGGAACGGCCGTCTCGGCGCGGCGGCTCTCGTTGGCCGCCGCCCGCAGCTTCTGCGAAACGCGGGCGATCATCTTGTCGTCGAGATGGTCGGACTCGAAGAAGACCATCGGCTCGGCGCGCTCACCAGAGACGCGGTCCAGGGCGTCCAATTCGGCGTCGTCGGCACCCTCAAGGCAGACTAGCAGCGCATCCGCGCCGTGCGCGAGGGAGCGGCTAAACGCCGCGATACTGGACTCGCCAACGATCTCGATGCCACATATCGTCAGCCGCTGCCGCAGCCGACGGCGCAGATCGAGGTCGGGGCCGAGCAGAACGACCCGTGTCGGCCCCTGCTCGTTAACGGGCGTCACGGCCGCCCTCAAGCAGCGCGTTGAGCGTGCCGAGCAGGTCGCTCTCCTGATAGGGCTTACCGAGGTAACGATCAACGCCGATGTCCATGGCTCGCTCGCGATGCTTGTCACCCGTGCGTGAGGTGATCATGACGATCGGAACCGCGCGCAGGCGTTCATCGTTGCGCATATGGGTCGCTAGCTCGTAGCCGTCCATGCGCGGCATTTCGATGTCCAGGAGCATGGCGTCGGGCACTGTCTCCTGGAGCTGGGAGACGGCATCGACGCCGTCCTTGGCGGTAAGGACCTCGAGGTTGTTGCGCTCAAGCAGCCGCGAGGCCACTTTCCGCATCGTGATGGAGTCATCGACAACCATAACGGTCTGTGGCCCGGCACCGGCGGTAGACGCGGACTCGGTATCGATCGTCGTGGCTCCCTCAACCGCCTTGACGCGCTTCTCGCGCGCGCCCAGTCCGAGGCGAACCATGGCGCTGACGTCAAGGATGAGCACGACGCGGCCATCGGCCAGAATCGTGGCGCCGAAGATGCCCTGCACGGTCGAGATCTGCGAGCCAACCGACTTGACGACGATGTCCCGGCTGCCCAGTAGGCTATCCACCTGGAGAGCGATGCGATGCTCACCCGCCTGGACAAGGATGAGCGGGGTCTGGCGATCATCGTCCGGGAGTTCGGGGTCATCGCCGCCGAGGATAGCGGCGAGGCTGCGCACCTCGTAGTAGGCGCCCGCGTACTCATAGACCGGCTCGCCGGGCCGCGCCAGGTAATCGCGTAGGGTCGGATGGTCGAGCCGTGTGACGCCCTCAATACTGGACAGGGGAATGGCGTACGTCTCGTCACCGGACTTGCAGAGGATGGCCTGGTTGAGCGCTAGCGTGAATGGCAGACGGACCGTTAGACGAGTCCCCTCGCCCGGGGTGGAATCGATTTCCAAGTTGCCGCCGAGCTGCTTGATCTCGGCATTAACGACGTCCATGCCCACGCCGCGACCGGCGATCTGGCTAACCTGGGTGGCGGTACTAAAGCCGGACTCAAGGACGAACTGCATCACCTCGCGCTCAGTGAGCTCGGCGTCCTCGCGCATGAAGCCCTGAGCGATCGCCTTATGCCGAATGGCCTCCAGGTCCATGCCGCCACCGTCGTCGATAACGCGGATGACGACATCGGCCCCCTCGCGATCAAGCGAGACGCTAATACTGCCGTCTTCGGGCTTACCACGCTGCGCTCGCGTCTGCGCCTCCTCGATACCGTGGGCGACGGAGTTGCGCAGCATATGCTCGAGCGGCGACACCACACGCTCGAGCACGGTTCGGTCCATCTCGCCCTCGGCGCCGAGCACCTGCAGACTCGCGCGCTTGCCCATGTCCTGGGAGGCCTGGCGGACGATGCGCCGCAGGCGCGGCACGAGGTTGGCGAACGGCACCATGCGCGTGCGCATCAGGCCGTCCTGCAGGTCGGTATTCACCCGCGATTGCTGGAGCAGCAGCGTCTCGCTCTCGCGGTTGAGATTATTAATGGTCTGCTCGATGGAAGACAGGTCGTTGACCGATTCCGAGAGCGCCCGGGAGAGTTCCTGAACGCGGGAGAAGCGGTCCATCTCGAGGGGATCGAAGGATTCATCGCCGCCGTCGCCCGCGCCCTCAGCATCGCTGCCAACAGCCACGGGGTTGCTGCCGCTGCGGGAATGCATCTGGCTCTCGGTCTCGATCTCAAGCGAGCGTAGCTGCTCGCGCAACCGCTGGACGGTCTGATCGAACTCCTCGAGGTTGAAATTGATCGCCCCCGTCTGCTGCTCGAGTCGAGCGCGGTAGATACTGACCTCGCCGGCGTAGTTAACGAGGTTATCCAGTAGGTCGGCACGTACGCGGACCGTGTCCGACTGTGTGCGAGCCTGCTCACCGCCGGCTTGAGGCGCTTCCGCAGTGGCCTCGGTGGCCTCGTTGGTGGCGGGCTGTGTCGGCGCCGCATCGCCCGACGGGGCCGGTGTCGCAGCCCCCGCGCTATGCTCGCCACGCCCCATACCCTCGGGCGTCTCGCCGCGCTGTAGGGCCTCCACGGCGTTCAGCAGATCCCGAGGGTAGCTAAGTCGTTGCCCGGCCCCGGCGGCATCGCGTAGTTGTACGAGCCGATCATTGGCCTTATCTAGGAGGTCGAATGTGACCTCCGTGGGGCTGAGCTCACCGCCACGGATCTGCTTGAGCAATGTCTCCAGGGAGTGGCTCAGATCGGCCACCGATTGGAGGCCCGCCATGCGTGCACCGCCCTTGAGGGTATGCAGGGAGCGCTCCAGCCCGGTAATCATCTCGCTCGAGGACGGCGCCTGGCGCCACGACTGGAGGAGGTTCTCGGACTGGTCGAGGATGTCGGACGCCTCTTCCAAAAAGACCTCGAGTAGCTCCTGGTCGGGTGGGGCATCGTCAGAGCCCGCGTTGTCGGAGCCGGCCGCCTCGCTGCCGCGTACGCGCTCGATGCGCTCGACCAATGCCTGGCTTGGTTCGGGGGTATCACCCTGACGCGCAACATCCACGACACGTACCAGTTCATCGACGCAGTCGCGTAGCAGGTCGAAGACGGCATCGTCGGGCGAGACCTGATGGGCCGCGATATCCGCCGCCAGGGTCTCCAGGGCATGGCAGAAATCACCGACGGATTCTAAGCCAGCTAGCCGGGCACCGCCTTTGAGGGTGTGGAGCGAGCGCTGAAGCTCGGCAACCTCGACATCCGGCTCGGTTGAGCCTTGCCAGCGAGTGAGCAGGTCATCGAAGGAGTCGAGGATATCCTGGGCCTCTTCCAGGAAGATGCCGGTGAGGTCGCCCTCATCGTCAAGGTCGGCCTCAGAGCCCGAGGCAGTGGTCTCAACAGCCGGCGCCGACTCGCCCGGCGCAGGCCCCGCCGTGGCCTCAGCGGGCGGCACACTCTCGGCGACGGCACCGGCGTCCGGCTCGGGAGCCGCTGCCACCGAGCCATCCGCCATCGCCACCGGGTAGGGCGCCGGCTGGGGATCAAAGGGCTTGAGGGATTCGACGCGGCTCGCCGACTGACCAGCAACCTCATTCCAGGGGGATGCCTGCGCCTCGGCGATCAGCGCGTCGGGCGCGGGCGCGGCGGCGCCCGGCGGCGGCGTGAACGCGGCTACCACGAGCGTCTCGTGCATGGCAGCCGGCCGTTCGAAAGGCATTAGTGGGCCGGCCTCAGGCGCCGCCGTAATGGCTTCCAACGTCGGACCGACCTCGGTGGCCTGACGGCCCTGGGCCTCCGCGATGAGCGCCTCGACATCGGGCTGGGATCGCCCTTGCCCGCCCAGTGCATCAACGAGTTCGCGAATAGCCACCGCGCCGCGCTGCAGGCAATCCTGGTCATCGGTATCCAGTGGTGCGCCATTGTTCTGACGCGCTCGAGCCAGCTCCTCAAGGGCCCGACCAAGGCGTGAGATGGCGTCCACTTGCGCCATGCGGGCGCTGCCCGTGAGCGTATGCAACGCACGCAGCAAATCGGAGTCCGGCTCGCAGGCGGCGGCATCGCAGCCCGCTAGGAAGTCCTCGACGATTGCCAGATGATCGAGGGTCTCCTTGCTGAAGATCTCGTAGAGCGTAGGGTCCATCGCGGGCCCGGTCGCGGGGCCCTCGGCACGAGGCGATTGGTCGCCGACCTCAGGCTCCACCGGCGGCGCATCGACTAGCTCCGCGCCCGGATCGCTGAGCCACTCCGTATGCCCCACCTCAGCGGTGTCGGTCGGCGTGGTATCGCTGGCCGCGTCCTCTTGCTGGCCCGGAGCCGGCGGCGGTTCACCGATCGCGCTGGGGTCAACGCTCGCTTCCGGCTCCGGGCCCGTGGCTTTTCCCGCCTCATCCTCCTCTTCAGGTGCGCTGTCGCTCTCTGGCGCCGAGGCACCACTGGCGACGTCCGCGACCGCCCCGTCAACGGCTGACCCTGACGGTTGGTCATCGTCTCGCTCCTGGGGGCGGTCTGAGTCACTGGCCGCGCTGGCCGCCGCCTGGCTTGGATCACTCCAAACGGCAGCCCGGCGCATGAGCTCACGAACGTCCGCCTCCGGGGCCGTGCCGCCCCGAAGCTGGTCAACCAGGGGGCGGACGTAGCCAATGGCCTCATCGACCATCGCCGGGATCTCGGGATCGGCGCTGAGCGTTTGATCCAGAACCCGATTGAGGAGGTTCTCGATGGCCCAGGCGAGCTCACCCAGCAACAGGCCACCCGCCATACGCCCACTACCCTTGAGGGTATGGAACATCCGGCGGGTGGTGACCAGCGCGTCACGATCTTCCGGGTTATCTCGCCAGCGGGGGAAACACTCATTGAGCGTCTCCAGGACCTCTTCGGCCTCATCGACGAAGATATCGAGGATCTCCTCGTCGAACTCGTCGCTACAGACGGCCACCTCAAGGTTCACACGGCCACGCTTTTTGGCGAACTCAACGCCCGCATCATCGGTCGCGGGCGCCGACTCGACGGCCGCCGCGCTGGGCTCTGCCTCAGCAGGCGGCTCCGCCTCGGCAACCTCATCCGAGGCGCCCTCGGCTTCGGCCTCAACCTCGGCCTCTGGCTCGGCGCGTTCGTCGTCGGAGGTTGCCGAGACCGGCGTCTCCTCGGCCCCAGCCACCGGCGCAGCGTGCGGCTGCTCTTGGTCACCGTAGCCCAGACGATCGAGGCTTTCGGCGGCAACATCGAGGATCTGGTCGGTACCGCTGCGCACGTCACGAATCGCCTCGAGGTAGTACTCGATACTGGTTACCGCGTCGGCCAGATCATCCAGTGCTTGTGTATCAGGGACGTGGCCGGGCCTCAGAACGGCATCAACATAGCGCTCCGCGCCGAGGATCAGTTGCGAGGCTCGGGTTAGTTCGATGACCGATAGGGCGCCCCGCACGCCCTCGAACGAGGTGGCCAGGCCGTCGAGGTGGGCCGTATCGCCGTTCTCGAGGAACTGGACAAGGCCTTCCTTGATACGTCCCACTTCGGTAATGGCGTGGCCAACCGTGGAGCCTAGGACCTCGCGGTATTCGCGGTCGAACAGGGCATCGCCGGCGTCACCGCCGGCCGTATGACTCTCATCAACCCGCCCGCTTTCGACCAGATCGGCGAGCGTCGACTCGACGTAGAGCAGCGCCTCCGCGGCCTTCTCGATGGCAACGGTACTCCGGCCGCTGCTCGGACCCAGCTCAGCGAGGATGTCGGCCTGCTCCGAGACGATGCGTCGCGAGTCAGCAAGGCCGAGAACTCCCAGTGTATCGGCGATACGCCGCATGGACTCGGCGGCCTCGGGCAACGACTGCGCCGATTCCTCATTGCCGCGCGTGTACAGGTCCAGGGTGTCCTTAACGGTCGCCAGATCCTCGCGAATCGCGTCGGCAACCCCGCTGAACGCCTCCACACCGGGACCGAAGAACCCTTCGCGAGCCTCCTCGAGCCGCCGCTCCTCGGCGAGGAGATCAGCCAGCGCGAAGGTCTCGTGGAGCGCCTGAAGTCGCTCGCTCGTTGGTTCCGTCCGCGCGATATAGTAGAGCATCCCGCGCAGAAGCTCGCCGGACATCCCCGAGGCACTACCCTGATCGATGACTGCCTTCATGCGGCGTTCGACCTGGCCTAGCAGGTAGCGAACGGTGGGGCTGTAGTCGTCGAGCTGGCCCTCCCGCAGCGCCTCCACCAAGCCCGCGGCGATCCACCAGACATTGCCGCTAGCCTCGTCGGGGCTCGCACCATCCAGGGCGTCCAACGCGGCCGTCATGCGCTCGGCACTGCGCTGCTCGGAGACGCCCTTCAACACCCCGAGTAAGCCGCGCAGATAGTCACTGCGCACCCGGGCGGCTGTCTCGGCAACGGTATCCCCGCCGTTACGCTCATGGCGCGGGGTCTCGGGCAAGGCGTTGAGGTCGGGCGAGAACAGGGCGCTCGCGGCGATGATGGGTTGGCCGCGAGTCGCGCGGAGGTCGTTAATCAGCGGCAAGATAAGCAGCGCGGAATCCTGCTCACCAGCACCAACACGCTCAAGATAATCGCGCAGCCGCAGGATGCCCCGCATGAGGGCCTCACAGGCCTGCTCATGATTGCCCACATTGTCGCTCAAGAGGGCGTTACCAACGCCCTCCATCTCCTCGGTGAGCATCACGGCGCCGTGCAGCTCAAGCATCTGGAGGATGCCGCGAACCTGATGCAGGTGCGTGACGCAGAACTGTAGCTGCGTGCGGTCGTTAGCATCCTCCGAGAACTGTTGCAGCGCATCAGCCGACTGACTCAACGTATCGTCGAGCTCACGCCTCACCCACTGGAGGGTACTGTGGTCGAAATGGCTCTGTTGTTCGGTCATGGTCTTACCACCCCTCCTCGGCCTCCAAGCGCCTGAAGGCCAGCACATTCGGTCCCCCGATACGCTCAACGCCGGGCGCCGACCATCCCATCGCCTCACCCGGTCCAAGGATCATGAGCCCACCGGGCCGCAGCCGAGCCATCAGATTAGACAGGATGCGAACTCGACGCGCCTGATCGAAATAGATCAGCACATTCTGACAATAGACCAAGTCCATGCCCGGCAGGACTGCTGCCACGTCGTCGAGTAGGTTGAGCTGCGTAAAACAGGAACGACGCCGCAACGACTCAACCACCTCGAAGCGTAACGAGCCAGCCGGCTGACAATAAAGTGAGGCGTAACGCGACGGCACCGAGCCAAGCCGGCCGTTACTGTAGCGACCCTGACGCGCTCTCGACAGCGCTTGCAGACTGATGTCGCTTCCCGTAATGCCGTAATACCGCGGCAGCCCCTCATTACTGAGGTGCTCATCCAACATCATGCCCAGGGTGTACGCCTCCTCGCCCGTCGCGCAGCCAGCACTCCAGACATGGACTGAATTGCCAGCGGCCACTCGGGCGGCTGCGCGCGGTAGAAAATGCGCCTCGATGAGAGCGAGCGCCTTGGGATCGCGGAAGAAGCGCGTCTCCTGAACGGTGAGATGATCGACGAGGGCTGCCCATTCGACCCGCCCAGCCCGCCCGGAGGCCAGGTACTCGTAGTAGGCATCGAAGTCGGTGAAGCCGACCTCGCGCATCCGCAAACCAACTCCGGTAACCAGGAACGAGCGCCGCTCCTCGGGAAGCACCATCCCTGTGCGCTCCTCAAGCAACTCGGCCCAACTTCGGAACTGCCGATCATCCATCCAGGACTTGCCGTACTTGCTCGCCGGAAGCGCGCCCATGGGATGGGTTCCTGCTACGACCGCCAAGGCGGCTTATTCTTCTTGCTCGGGCAACCGGAAACCTTCAACGGAGTCACGGAGCTGGTTCGCCAGGTCCGCGAGATTGCCGATGGATGTCGCCGTCTCGTTAGTACCCGCTGACGTCTGCGAGGTGATCTCCTGGATGACGTTCATGGTGTCCGAGATGTTGGACGCCGAGGTCGCCTGCTGCCGGGATTCTTCCGAGATGTTCTGGATCAGGCCCGCCAGCTGCTTGGAGACGTTCTCGATCTCGCGAAGCGCCTCGCCAGCCTCCTCAGCCTGGCGGGCACCAGCGACCACGCCCGACGTGCTCTGCTCCATCGAGATGACGGCCTCGTTGGTATCCGTCTGGATGGTCTTAACCAAGGCCTCGATCTGCTTGGTGGCATTACCGGAGCGCTCCGCGAGGCGCTGGACCTCGTCGGCAACAACAGCGAAACCGCGACCCGATTCACCGGCCATCGCCGCCTGTATAGAGGCGTTCAGCGCCAGGATATTGGTCTGGTCGGCGATGTCATTGATGAGCTCAACAATATTACCGATCTCTTGGGACGACTCGCCGAGACGCTTGATGCGTTTCGAGGTCTCCTGGATCTGCTCGCGGATCGAGTCCATCTGCTCGATGGTGGCGTTAACCGTCTCAGCGCCCTTGACCGCGAGATCCACGGCTTGTTGGGCGACGTTGGCGGATTCCTCGGCGTTGCGCGAGACCTGCTCGATGGAGACGGCCATCTCGTTCACGGCAGCGGAAGCCGCGGTGATTTGGTGCGCCTGATGATCCGATGCCTCGGCGAGATGACGCGCCGTGGCCTGAGTCTCCTGGGCGGCCGAGGAGACCTGGACCGACGTCTCGTTAATGGTCCGCGCCAGATTACGCAGGGCATCGATGGAGTCGTTAAAGGCGTCGGCGATGGCGCCGGTAATCTCCTCGCCCACGGTCGCCTGAACGGAGAGATCACCTTCACGCAGCCCCTCGATCTCGTCGAGCAGGTTCAGGATCGCCTGTTGGTTTCGCTCACGCTGAGAATCCGCCTCGGCGCGCTCGGCCTCGGCCGCGGCAACCGCGATCTGGTTGATCTGCCGCGCGACAAGCCCACGGGCGATAAGCAGCAGGACCGCTAGACCGCCCAGAACAAAACCGTACCACTCCTGGATAATCCGCTGACCCGCGAGACCACGGTAGGTGGTAGCAAGTTGATTGGCCTCTTGCTCCAGCCGATCCGAGGCGATGAAGATCTCGTCGGCCGCATCGCGCACTCGGAACAACTGCTGCGCGGTGTTCTGGACCTGCTCCAGGGCCGGAGCCATGCCCCGCCGCTGTTGCGAACCCCGAAAGATGGTCACCATCGAGTTCAGCTGGGCACGTGCCGCCTGATCCGTGATCGCAGCCACGCCCAGATCGGTGCTACCCCGACGCAGGGCCTCGAGGGTGGTCGCCAGATCCCGGGTAGCTCGTTGCAGCCGCCCCTGGGCCGTCCGGTTGCCGAGGCCGCCGCGCAGCATCTCGTCGAGGTTCCGGGCGATGCGCTCGCCGAGCAACTGGATACTAGCGGCCTGCTCGATCTTGGCGGGCGCGGCGTCCACCGCCTTGAGGCGCTCCACCAGCGCTTGTGCGCGCCGCTGGAGTTGCGGCACCGTCTGATCGAACTGATCGGCGACGCTGTTAACGGCCAGGATCTGGCTCCGGCGCTCGATGATGGCGCGAACATTGGCCC